>Ga0126305_10000068_pt1 | contig 42422 bp, 34 predicted proteins | sample Plot26_FD_92536 | JGI IMG/M metagenome (GOLD analysis project Ga0126305, IMG submission 92536) | Serpentine soil microbial communities from UC McLaughlin Reserve, CA, USA - Plot26 | ecosystem: Environmental > Terrestrial > Soil > Grasslands | place: USA: UC McLaughlin Reserve, Lake County... | reverse complement strand
TCGCCTTCGGCCTCAAGATCCGCGGTGCCGACAAGGGCGCGATTCAGACCCGCGTCGAGGAGCTGCTGGCGCTCGTGCACCTAGAGGGCTTCGCCCACCGCTTCCCCAACCAGCTCTCGGGCGGTCAGCGCCAGCGAATGGCGTTGGCGCGGGCGCTGGCGGTCCAGCCGCGGGTGCTGCTCCTTGACGAGCCCTTCGGCGCCCTCGACGCGAAGGTGCGGAAAGACCTACGGACCTGGCTGCGGCGGCTCCACGACGAGATGCACGTGACGACGATCTTCGTCACCCACGACCAAGAGGAGGCGATGGACGTCGCCGAGCAGCTGGTAGTGATGAACAACGGCCGGGTCGAGCAGTCGGGCACCGCCGACGAACTCTACGACCACCCCGCCAACGAGTTCGTGATGAGCTTCGTCGGCGAGGTCAACCGGCTCGGTGACGCCTTCGTCCGCCCGCACGACATGGAGATCGTGCACGACGCCGACGAGCGCACCCAGGAGGGCATGGTCCAGCGGATCGTCACCCTCGGGTTCGAGGTCCGGGTCGAGCTGGTGCTCTCTGACGGGACCGAGATCTGGGCGCAGCTGACCCGCGCCGAGCTTCAGAAGCTCGAGCTGCGGGAGGGGCAGATCGCCTACCTGCGCCCGATCCAGGCAAAAAGCTTCAACGGTTCGTCGTCGTCTGATTCCCAAGGGGCCTCGACTCCCCTTGGAACCAAGGACGGCGGCGACGCAGGTCTACCTGCAGCCGTCTGAAGGGCGAGGGGGCGGGGTGTCTATCTTGCCGGGTGGCGCCCCGCCCCAAACCTCGCCGCTCTAGTCGATCCCTTCTAGGATTCTCTTGGAGGCTCGGCGCCGTCGGCGGCCAATGCCAGGAGCTCGTCGGATAGATCGCCACGGACGATGTCGTCGAGAGTCACCGACTCCAGAACAGACCTGATGCTCGTGCGCAGGGCCAACCAGACCTGGCGCATGGGCACCGCGTTGCCGTCGAACTCGAGGTCTTCCGGCAGTTCGTTTCGCACCGCCACCAAGGGGCCGTTGGTTACGCGAATGATGTCCGCCAGCGTGATCTGCCCAGCGGGCCGGCGGAGCTTGTAGCCACCCTTGGCGCCTCGTTCGCTGCTGATCAGGCGCGCTTTCGTCAACTCCCGCATCGTGTTCTCCAGAAATTTCAAGGGGATGTGCTGCGTCTCTGCGATCTCCGGGGACTTCACCGGACCGCCCTCGGCGACCGCGATCTCGATCAGGGCCCTCAGCGCGTAGTCGGTCTTCGCCGTGATCTGCATCAGGAGCATTCTTCTCGATGAGGGAGATACGCGCACCTGTGACGTGGTGCCCGGCTGGGGCGCGACACCGCTCAGGGGAATGTCCAGGGGAATGAAAGGGGTCAAAAACAGCCCTTTTCTGACTTTCGCTGACCTTCGTTGACCTCTGGGCGAAGTCAACGCGCGAAAGGCTGAAACCCGCCTGCCAAGCGGGATTGCGGCCTGTCAAGCCAAAGAGTCCGAGCGGGGCAGCCAGGACTCGAACCTAGAATCGCCGGTTTTGGAGACCGGTGCCTTAGCCAGTTTGGCCAGTGCCCCAGGGTGCTGCAGAGCCAGATCCCCTTCGATCCTATCGTTGAGGGAACGCCAAAGGGAACGGGAGCGAAACGAAAATCTAGGGGAGGTCAAAGGAGGAGCGTAAATCGTCGGCGCTCAACTGGCGGCGTCGCGGAGGATCTGTCGGTCTCCCGATGCATTTGCGACTACACGTCCCTGTGGTCGAGGGCGTCCTTGCGCGGCGGGCAGACGCCCTAAGAGCGAGTGAATCCGGCGGATCTGGTGGAACCGTCGGATGAAGTGGTTCTGCACCATGTTTTTAGACAGACGGGGCAGCTAGGACTCGAACCTAGAATCGCGGGTTTTGGAGACCCGTGCCTTAACCAATTTGGCCACTGCCCCAGGGCAGCAAAAACTAGCGTCTCCAGGCTCGGTTCGCGTGCCCTAGCCCTGTCTGTCCGAAGCACCTCTAGACCCTAGGCTGGCGCGCTCAACTAGAAATGTGTCGAGCTGCTCCCGGGCCCGCTCTAGCTCGCCGGGGAGAACGTGGGTATAGCGCTGCAGCGTGATGCGCGCGGCGCCCGTCTGGTGCTCGGGGGTCTTGTGGCCCATGATTTGCGACACCACCCTGGGCGTGACGGCGGCGTGATCGAGCCAGGTGGCCGCGGTGTGTCGGCATTGCTGGAAGCCGATCGGCTCGACGCCAAGGGCGATCCATCGGTCGCGAATTCGCTCCCCGACCCGTTCGATGGAGAGCCTGCCCTTGCCACGCTTTTGTGGAGGGACGACAACGGGTCCCTCAGTCGGACGCCCCTGTGCCAGCCACTCTTCGCGCAGAAACTTCCAGAGAGGCGCGACAAGAGGGACGACCCGCCGGGAGGAATCAGATTTGCGAGCGCCAGGATCGGCGCCAAGTTCCATCGCACCCAACTCGAGATCGACATGAGGCCAGTCAAGCGCCTTGATCTCCTGTCGCCGCGCGGTGCCGTAAGCGGCAAGCGCGTGGGGGACTGAGTCACGAAGGGCCTCCCGCGCCGAGCGCGAAAGACCCTTCTCCTTCTCGTCGGGCGTCTGAAGTCGGAGCGCATCGAGCATGCCCGCGAACTCCTCTGGCGTGGCAATGCGCTCGCGGCTTCTGGTGTCTTCGTCAAGTGCGGGAAGACGAACCCGCTGGGCTGGATCGTGGCTGGTGAAATCGCGAAGCTGTCCGTAGGCATACATCGAGCGAATCGCGTTGACGATCGAGCGGACCCGGGAGCCGGACAGCTTCTTGCCCTTGTTGTCAACAAGATTTTGGATATGCCCTTTCTGAACTTTGCTGGCCTTGCGGCGAAGCAGCTCGTCAGGGAGGTGGTCGAGGCTGCCGCGAAGGTCCTCGGCCGAGCGGGTCTTGTAGGGGTGACCGTGTTTGTTTAGAGCGACACCGTTGTCGACGTCGGTGAGGAATCGGTCCCGAAGTTGGCGAACCGTCACGCCCGAGGTGGTCGGCACCTCCCCGCGGTCGAGCCTTTCCTGCAGTTGCTTCCGCGCGTCGCGGGCGGCGGTTGCGATTGAGTAGCGTTGGGTTTTGGGGCGCCGCCCCGTCTGTTGGTCGTAGGTGCTTCCCCAATACTTTCCGTTGCAGTTGCACTTCGTCCGATCCTTCTCTGCAACACAGCCGGCCTGATGGCGTTTGAAGACGCCTTCGTAACGGGTCTTGGTGTCTATGAGAGGCATCGGATCATCGGCTCCTTGAGAGGCCGGGGGCCGGACACATCTCGGATTCCATCCATCGTTCGAGATCGGACAGCCGGTAGAGCCGCAGCTGGCCCGACACCAAGCAGGGGAGGTGCGGCTGAACATGCCGCTGGAAGTGGCTGAGGCTGACACCGAGCGCTTCGGCGGCTTCCTTCCGAGTAAGCAGAAGGGGCTGTGGCATCAAGCCGCCTCCAGTGATCTTGTCTGAGCCTGCTCCGCTCGCCGGGCGATATGTCGGTGGGCATGTGCATCTGGATTCCCGTAGCGACCACCCCGCGCCCAGCTTCGGTCCGGCCGCAGCTCGCCGGTGGGACCGACGACCGGGGTCGGAACATCAGCAAAGATGTCCAACAGGGCGCGGGAAAATCGCGGAGGGGAGCCAGATGCAGTAGCGCGGCGATCGGCTGACTTGGGCTGACCCCGGGAGTTGAGCCAATGTTGGGGTGCCGTCATACATAAGTGGGAATAGGGCGCCAAGGCTCGCGCGCCCCGGGGAATGCGGAATACCGGTCAAGGGGCACCCAGCGAAGGGACTTGAGCCTATGCCAGTGGGAAGGCCATGACCCATTCGTTGGGTCCGCAAATGGTCCCGGGACACCCGCCATATGAGGAGCTTTTCCATGACACATGGAGGTGGGGAAGTTCCGACCAGCTGGGGTCGCCGTGCAAAGAGTCGTAACCGTTGTAACCGACGAACTGAATGGCGGGCACGATCGGGCAAACCGGAGCCGTTCCTGACTTGGTGCAGCTCAAACGCCAACCGAGGTCTTCTGCGGCTCGCTTCGTGGTTTCATCCCAACCTCGATTCGGGGCAGGGACAATGTCGAGAGCCGTTCCGTCTCCGTGGGTCTGGTGCCCTCCCTCCCTGCCGGAGAGAACTCGCAGGTCATAGGTCTCAAGCAGCCAGACCGCGTCCGCCCATATGCGAGCATCGACCTCCGCCGGTTCTCGACCCTCTGCCATGAGTCGCTCGGGGATGGCCTTGAAGGCTCTGGGTTTGAATAGCCTTTCGGCGCGGCTCAGCACGGCATGACCACCGAGGGACGTGTTGCATGATTCCCCGGACGAGCCGCCCGCTGCGGCCTCCATGCCGGCCCTCTTGAAGGTCCGGAAGTCTCCTTCGATCCTCTGGACATACCACTCCGCATGGTTGTAGGCGAAGATCGCGTCGTGCCAGTTGCCAGGCGCTCCAGAAGCGCGGAGATAGCGGGCGGCGGCGAAGATTGCGTCTTCGGGGTCCTGAGGGTCCTTCTTTCCGTCACCGTTAGCGTCGACGCCGTAGGCAGCCCAGGTTTCAGGCATGAACATCATCTGACCTTCGGCTCCCGATCCGGTGTTGTTTTCGGTGTTCGTGCCGAAGGTCGTCTCGTTGAAGTGGATGGAGGCCAGCATCGGCGGCCCTTTCGGGCCCAGGTGGTATTTCGCCGCTGCCGCCCGATAGATCGGGACGAACTTCTCGGGAACTCCTCCCTCGAGGGTGCCGGTGGTGCCTTGACCTCGGTTCCCGCAGCTCCCGGGACCACGAGCCGCAGCCGCGATGCCGATCACGAATGCGACCAGGATCAGCAGGCACGCTATTGGGATGGTCACGAAGTAGGCGGCTGAGCCGCCCTGGTTGGAGGTCCCACTCATGCGAAGTGGGAATGTGGCTTAGGCCAGCTAGTGCCCCGGCGAGTTGCGAGAGGGCCGGCCTGGTCCACCCAAGGGCAATCAGGCGCTGCCCTGGGTTGCTGAGGGGGCTATAGCACCTGGTGGTCCGTTCGGATCACTGTGCGAGGCATGAAGGACGCCCCTTGACTCAGTTGGAAGTCGGCCAGGTTTCGTGGTTCAGGACCGTGAGTCGGTAGCGACCCCTAGGAGAAACGACCCGAACTATGCGTCGAACTGGTGCGGTGGCACCTTGAAGTAGACCAGTGACGAAGACACCGACACAGGGGGTTGATTCGTCTCCGCTCGGCGCTCGGCGCTCCTTCGCTCGATCTCGCTCATGCCATGCCGGCATTTTTCGAACAACTCCATTCCTTCTTCGAATCCCTCCTGATCAAGCACCAGGGGCGTTCGGGTGATGTGAAACATCGGGTCGAAGCCGACGATCCCAGCTTTTCGTGAGGCGACAAAATCGTCGAGGATCTCCTGCATGTACCCGCACACAAGATCCTCTGCCGTGATCGAATCAAGCTGATCCCACTCGCTGGTGTCGATCAACGGCCGCTCGGTCGCTCGGTAGAAGTGCTCCACCGCCCCTCTGACCGGTTGCGTATCAACCAGTTCGGCACAGTCCAATTCGGCCAGCCTCCGACAGTGGTAGCTGACAGTTCCCAGCAGGCGATTGTGCTCCTTGTCGGACAGCTCTTGATCGCCCCTGATCTCCTGAGTCAATTCGTTGGGGCTCATAACCCCCCGGACTACCAGCAGATGAAGACAGCGCGCCCGCAGCGGATGGGACATGGCGGCAACTCGGTTGCTAATTCCCTTTTGCCGCCGTCCGCCAGTCTTGCCCTTCGCCGTCCTACGGACCGCCGTGTCCTCTTTAGCTCCACTCATTTGAACCGCCCTCCCAACTCGGTGATGTCTGAGCGGTCGAGTGTAACCGTCCCGAGCAAAGGTTTTTTAACGAACCACCGTATTAGTTGCAAGGTGGTCCTCGATCGTTGGAGACCTCTCTAGTAAACCGGGTTGGCCCATCTACCAACCCGGAGGGAGGTGACGCCATGCAGGTCAACAAGATCCCGAGCTCCGTGCCCGTAGCTGGAATCGGAAAGAGCGCCTAGGCACCTTTGCCTTGGAATGGAGAGCTAGCGCGAGCACCCCAGATTCCTTTGGATCCGGGGTGCTCGCCTCCCGCCGCACGAGGACCTCTTCAGAAGACCGCCCTCTTGCGGTCGAGTGCTCCCGAACGTTCGCTCATTGACACCTATCGAGAGCATTCGGAAATGTCCCACCTTGACTGAGTCCCCGCCCAAGGAAACGACATTGATTAACCAGCAGCCACCCGAGCCGGATACGTTCGAGGAGCCCAGATTTCCCCCAGGATATCCGGTGGTGACTCCGAGGGGGGACGGACGGACGCTGAGCAATTGGGAGGAGCCAGACGACACAGATCCGGTTGCATGGTGCCTCGTTCGGCTCGTCACCGGAGAGGAATGGGAATATCGAGAAGAAGAGCTTGGGGACCCCTGCTCTACCGTCGACGCAGCTTGAAGCCTCAGGGAGCAGACGCTCCTTCCTTCCTGCTCCCATCAACGATCTGATCCATCGGGACGAGCCCAGGGAAGGCGGCGGGGCGTTTTTGAATGGAGCTCCATTTCCGTGAGGTGGGCCACCGATCACACGGATGCTTTGCCTGGCCTTGGCCCGCGCTTGGCAGTCAACGAATGTTTGATGTCGAAAGCTCTGTGTCTTTAGGAACAATTGAACTACACGGGGTTTCCTATACACATCACGAAATAGCCGGATCGTCGGAACGCCCACTCTCACCGGCATCTCCGCAGGAGCAGCATTGCGGAGGCCACGTTGAGAGGAAGGTTGGACTAGGCACCTTCCTCGAGCCCGATCGGCACTACAACGAAGGGGTGAGAGCAGCATGTTCTCGCGATCCCAAAAGCCGTCTGACCGGGCGGCACAGATAGCCCTATGCCTGTTGCTGGTCGGCGCCGGCCTTGCCTGTCTCTTTACCGGCGCCGGCGAGGCCAGCTACTACAAGACGGTGATGTGCGCCGCGCATAACGGGCTCGGCAGCCCTGATCCGTCCATCGCCACCAACACCATCAGTCCACAGAACCCGGGCGGTATCTTCGTCTACCAGAACCAATGCAGCGGAAATCCTCCGGGATACCCCGCTGGAAACGACAGCTTAATCCGGCTCTTTGAGAATGAGGGGTCGGGAATCGCCGGCTATCAGGCCTACGCCAGCGTGTCGTGGACCGCACCGCCGATGGTCTCGATCGCGGCCGGTGGCGGCTACACCCGACAGCCCAACGACTTCGCCGACGGCTGGCGAGCCCGTTTCTGGGGAGAAGGCTACGACGGCAGCACGAACAACTTCCTGATGCAGGGCGCCGGGGTCGACAACAACAGCCTCGGCGGCGTGGGGTGGGCTCGCACCTCCACCTTCGCGCCACACCTGTGGCCGTTCGGCTCCTACGGGAACTACCGCCGGTTCGTCTACGAGATGACCTGCTTCCGGCCAGCTGGTTGTGATCGCTCCGGCTTCAACGCCACCGATGCGAACACGTTCGTTTTGACGATGAATGATGTCGATCCGTCCCGCGTGAGCCTCACCAACACCGGCTCGGGAATACTGAGCGGCGCCTGGGTGCGCGGTTCCCAAAACGTCACCTGGGATCTCACCGAGCAGGGTTCGGGCATGAGATTCGAGCGCCTACGAGTAGACGGAGGCACCCGCCATGAGATCAACTGGCGGGGCAGCTGCAACATCGACGACGCGAACGGAACGACGGGGGATTTCGCCCGCGAGTTCAAGCCGTGCCCGATCGGGTCTTGGAGCCGGAGCCTTGCGCTGGACACCTCGAGCCTGAGCGACGGGGGACACACCGTGGAGGTCTGCTCACAGGACTACGGGCAGGCAGTCGGGCTGAGCGGCTCAGGTGGGGAGAGCTGCGACCAGCGCTCGATCAACGTCGACAATCATGCCCCCGCTGCACCTACTGGGCTTGTGATCAAGACCTCCAATCCGGAGCGCTATCTGGATCATTTCGGAGCGAATTGGACCATCCCGCCCGATCCGGGCTCTCCGGTCACTAGGGCCCACTACAACATCGTCGATGCGGCGGGCAAAGTAGTGGTCCCGCAGAAGACGGCACTGGCCAGCAACCTGACCCAGCTCACCAACATCGAGGGGCCGAAAGCTCCCGGTGACTATCGGCTTCGAGTCTGGCTCGAGGATCAGGTAGGTCTCGTCGGGCCAGCAGCCACGGTTCCGATACCGCACGACACGACTCCTCCTGCGGCTCCGCAAGAGGTGTCTGTGACGAGCCCCAACACCTCGCGCTCAGATCTGGGATTCGATGTTCGCTGGCGCAACATCACCGACAACGGGGCGCCGATCTCCGCTCTGCACTACCAGGTGGTCAGCGGTGTCGGCGAGGTCGTGGTCGGGACGAAGAGCCTGCCGGGCGACAACCCACAGGGCCTCGCCGACCTGGACGCGCCGAAGAAGTCGGGCACCTACACGCTGAAGGTCTGGATCTCCGATGCCGAGGGCAATGTCGGAGCCCCGGCCGAGGCACCGCTGTCCTACGACTGCGTGCGGTCAGACGCGGCCGGAGGCCAGAACCTAAGTGCCGGAGTCGGCGACAAGCTCGCACCGACCCTGATGGTCCACCAGGGTCAGGGGTCGACGATCGGCGGGGCGCTCCGGGGTTCGGGCGGCGCGGTCGGCGGGGCGCCAGTATGCGTGTTCAGCCGCGTTGCCACCGACGGCGGCGTTGATTTCATCGGCACTGCAATGACCGGCGATGACGGAACCTACAAGTTCCCCCTCACCCCCGGCCCCTCCCGGGAGATCATCGCCCGCTACCGAGGTGGGCATCGCCAGCTCCAGGCCAACGCCATGGTGCTGACTCAGATCGAACCGACGCTGAAGCTCAAAAAGAAGGTCGTTCGCAATAAGCGCAAAGCGATCTTCTTCGGCGACATCCCGGGGCCGCACGCCGACGACGTCGTGATTGTGCTGCAAGTGAAGAGCGGCAAGGGCTGGAGAGCCTTCCGGCGCTACCGCACCCGCGACGGCGGCCACTACGAAGTCGCCTACCGATTCACCCAGACCAGCAGAGAATCCGTCTACACGATGCGCGCCCAGGTGCGCAGGACGGTGGGCCTGCCCTATGAGCCCGGCAACTCGCGCGAGGTGAAGCTGCGCGTAAAGCCCTAGTGCTCGGCGGCTTTTCGACCGGGGCGGGGCCCTCATGGCCTTGTCCCGGTCATGGAACTCCCGTCGAATGCAAGTGCGAGAGGACCTGGAAGGGATTCAGATGGAGGCAGCGACTACCCGGCGCCGCGAGGTGACCAATGAGGAGCTTCGCGAGGCCGAGAAGGGCCTTGTGCGCCTCCTGCACAAAAAGCGGTTTCCGAGGGAATGGATCGAGCGAAACGTCCCCGATGTCATGGCGCAGGCGAGGACCGATTTCGCCGCGCGCCTGGCCGCGGGCAAGGAAGACGACACGGTCAATCTGCTTGTCGTGATCGGCTACAGGCGTGCGGTGAAGTTGCTTGACACGCAGCTATCCCGCCCCCCCACCACCTCTATTGAGTCCGTCTTCCATCTCGCCGATGACTCAACGCCAACACCGGAGCAGGAGGCGATCGACCACGATCGCCAAGAGCGTGTGATGAAGGCAATGGCACACCTCGGCGACCGCGAGCGGAAGTTGATGGCCCTCGTCTATTTCGACGGCAAGAGCGTTCGCGATGCCGGCAGGCGCCTTGGGTGGGGGAAGTCCTCTGCTGACCGCCACCACCGCGCGGCGCTCGAGAAGCTGCATGAGCTCCTTGACCGCAGCCTTCTCAGTCCGGAACTTCCGATCCCTGCCTATATTGCGGCTCGCCATTGGCAGAACTCGCCATTGCGAGCTGCCGAGCGCTGGGTGCAGGGTGCCAGCGAAACCGTCATCGAAGGCATGACGCTGGGAAGCGGGCGCGTCGGGCAGGCAGCCGAAGGCGCGAGTGTTGCGGCTTCCAGCGGCGCAGGGCGAGCGGCGGCAGGGGTCTGCGGAGCGGCCGTCGCCGTCTGCCTCACCGGCGCGGCAACCGGTGTGGTCGGCCCAATTGACTCCGCCGAGGAGATCTTCCATCCAACGCCTCAGCAGGGGGAGCCTCCGCGTGCAGACCGCGTGCCGACCCCATTGAGCGCGTCGCCTCCGGACTTCACCCATCCCGCAGCCACCGGGGATGAACCGGGAAGCTCGGGGCGACCGCTCTCGACAAAGCCGGGGAACTCAAACACGCGTGGCGGTTCGACGAACGTCACCGAGATTGGGAAGCCGGAGAGCCGGGACCGCAGGCGCGGCAATGTTTCCCCGGCGCCGGCAGCAACCCCGAAGGAAACCGTCGATGAGTTTGGCTTGGAGAGCAGAGAACTGAATTCGGGTCAAGAATCGGCGCCTGCCCCTGCGGCTCCGCCCGAGCCCTCCCCCGCGCCGACTCCGAGTGCTCGAGCCGCTCCTAGAAGCGCGCCGTCGATTTCAGGGTCCTCGTCCGGCAGCAGCGCCGGGACTGAGTTCGGAATGTAATCCTGAAGCCGCCCCTCGGAAGTTGCAGTGGTCCGAGGACGGTACGGGACACCTGAGCTCGCCAACCGGCGGAGCCTGCGTCAATCTAGTCAGTCAGCCGGGACCGCGGCCGGCGCACCGACCCGAAGGCGAGGGAAGGGAAGGGAGCTACTGAGTCGACCGACTCCTCACCTCAAAGGGGGAGGGAGGGCCTGCCTTAGAGGCGACCTGCCTGTGGCGACGTAGGCTTCCTAGACGGACTAGTCCAGGGATGACGGTCCGCTTCACCTCTTCGCAGGAATGACGAGCACCTGTCCGAGACCTGCCAGACGGTCATTGAGGTTCGACCGCCCGACGATGAAGTACCCCGTGGTATGGGAACGCGGGGAGCTCGGCATCAGGCGCGATCGCCCATTTATGTATTTCCATCAGCCTTGTGAGATGCAGCAACAACGTCGCGGGATGCTTCCAAAGATCTAGCTACATTCGTCGGCCGGGTCCAAGGATTGAACAGTAGGCTCCCCACCAGGCCCAGCGAAACCAGCACAAGGACAATTATCTCCTCGACTCGACCGTCGAGGGCGCCGGGCAAAGCGGGGGCGACGAGGGAAAAGGCCAAGGCCACCGGGTACCACCGAAACAATGCAGACACACTACGGCTCCGGGTCTGGTACCGCTCGGCCGCGTCTAACGTGATCACTGCGAGCGCTGGGTCGTCGGGTGCTTCGCCCCGCGTCAGAAATCGAAAGACGCGGAATTGGTCCAAGACGGATAGTGCTCGATATTTTGGTTCCACGCCAAGTCCTCTCAGATGGCTAGCCCAGGACAAGTTATAGCGTCTAGCCAGCCTGCTCTAAATCGCGCTGTCACTTGCCAAGCCGCAGCCAGGCGCTCCCGCTGACCACGCGCCTGAGTCAGCAGGCGATCCAAGTTCCTATCGTCAATCCAAACCCTGGAATACCTATGGCGACGCTGAATCCTTGGGCGCCAGGAGTGAACAGCGTTATGAATCCAGCAGTACCGACTACCTTTTCAACGCGCTCAGCAGTGTCACACATTGACTCGGGCTCGCCCAGCGGGGGAGCTTCCGCTGCTATTCGTTCCATTTCACGCAAGTCTTCAGCTTCCCAATGGTGGACTTTACGGATCATTTTCTCGAGGAATAGTGGCCTGTTCAGAAGGGCTTCAAGACCATTTTGCGTCGTTTTAATCGTCAGCCTTCCCTTTTTGTTCGCTTTTTTCACCTTCACCGAGTCGCGCCAGTGGCCCTTTGGGTTCCCGTTGCAGGGGCCTCTTCCCTTGGTTTTTACGCAGTTCCCATCTAGATCGAACAGGTTGATTGGGTCCTGGTTCGCATAGTCATAGGGATTGGCCGACCCTCCGAAGACAGGGTCCGGACTCAGGAACCGCCCGAGTGCTGGAACATAACTCCGAGCGCCCATCTGGATGACCCCGGACGCCAATTCGGTCCGGCGCTGCTTCCCCCCAAGCCAGCCGAAGCGACCGGCGGTTCCTCCGGTGGGGTTGCCGAACTCGTCGAAGCGGAAGGTCGCTTTGAGCTGAGTGACCGTGGGGCTGAGCGCTGCAGAGGCCACCACATCCCCGTGCACATTGGTGAGCTTCAGCTCCACTTCCTGTCCGCTTTCCTGCGAGGCAGCCAATTCGCCGCCGATTCCGGCGATGCTGCGGGTCCAAGTAGAGCCCCGCTCCGTCCATGAGGGGGAGTCGCCTGGGCCGGCGTAGTGGAAGACTTCGGTTCCCTGCAAACCGCCCGCCTGCAGGCGCTGCCGGTAGCGCAGAGTCGCATCGAGCTGAAAGGAGTTAGTCACACCGTTCTGCGTTTGCGTCGCCACCATGTCGTTGCTGAAGTAGGTGGTCGAGAGCGGTTTACCGCCTGCATATGCACCCGGGAGGGAGGTGACCCGACCAAAGGGGTCGTAGGTGATTCCCCCAGAGACGAGGCGGTCAGCACCGTCATAGGTGTAGTTCGTGGTGCTACCACCGCTGCCCGAACAGACGCCGCCGAATCCGAAGCTGCTCGCCATCGAAGTCCTGTTCGAGTTCTTGTCGTAGGCGTAGGTGCGGGTCGTGCAGTTGCCGCCCGTCGGCGTTTCCCGGGCGGAGACAAGCCGACCGACCTTGTCATAGCCATATTCGTCTTTGCCCATCGTTCCGTCTTCGAGGAGGATCTGTCCGCGGATCGACCTTTCCACGTCGAAGTCGAGCCAGGTGCAGCTCGCGCCGCAGCTCGAGGCCTTGGTGTAGGTGAGGCCGACGGGCGAGCCGGTCTCGTCGAAGGTAGTAGTTGCCGTCAGGCCGTTGGGCAGGACTCGCTGGACCAGCTGGCCGTCGGCGTCATAGCTGGCGGTGAAGGTGCCGGCCGCCGAGTCTTCCAATTTGACCAGCAGGCCGGTGACGGAGTCGTAGCCGTAGGTCTTGGTGCCTTTGCCGTCGCTGACCGTCACGGGTCGCCCCAAGAAGTCGTAGGTGCTGGTCGATTCGACGCCGTCGGCATCTACGTAGCTGGTCATCCGCCCCAGGGTGTCGTAGGTGGCCGAAGTGGCCTGGGTGTCGCAGGCGGGTTCTGAGGAAGGACAAACGAAGCGCTGCGTCGTCGGCATCCCGTTGGTGGAGCTGTAGATGGTTTCCGTTTTCGGGATCGGTTCTCCGCCGCCAGTCAGCTCTTTGCGCAGCTGGCGACCGGCGCCGTCGTAGGTGACGACCATTTTCCGCACGTCCGCGGTTCCACCGCCTGGGCTTTCGCTGACTTCGGTGGCCTGACCCAGCTGGTTGTAGGCGAGGAACTTCCTCACCGGCAGCTGGGGCTGCCCAGCAGTTCCCGGTTGCGCAGCCGGTTCGATCTTGCACGGCAGTCCGGCGAAGGCGTTGCGCACGCATTCGCTACTAGAGCCGGATTTGTAATAGGTGATTTTGGTCGTTCCAGCCCCAGGACCGTTGATGGCATCTTTGGGCTGACGAACTTCGGTGGGCATGCCGGTTTTTTCGTCATAGGCCGTTACCGATTTGGTTTCTTCGGTTCCTTCGGGATCGATGATGGTCTCCGTTGGCTTGCGAAGAGTCCAGTTGTATTTGTATTCGGTGGTCTGTTTGTCGACGAAAGAAGCGTTTTCGAGGCGGGCGCTCGTCGTTTCGCGGGTCGGGAGGTGGAAGGCCGGATCCCCGCTGGCTGGCGCGGGGTTGTTGTACTGGACCGATCGAAAGAGGCGGGCCTGGACGCTCGTGCCCGTTTCAGGCAGGCGCACCAGGTGCATCGGTCCTTCTTCTTCTTGGAGCTCGGTGCCGTCGGCGGAATAACGGAAGCGAGTGTCGAGCTGTTCAGATTTCGCCGCCGAGCCGGCGCCAAAGGAGGCGGCTCGGATCCGGTTTTGAGCGCTGAGTTCGCGGACTACGTTGCCGAAGCGGTCGGTTTCAGTCGTGGTAATGGTCGGTTCCACAGTGCCAGCCCCTGCCGGCGTGGCAACGTTGGAGATCTGACCTTCGGCGTCCATGTAGTAGACCGTGGCGCGAGTCCAGGCCGAGGGCGGGCTCGCAGGGACTTCGTCCGGCGGGAAGATCGCCGTGGCGTCGACCGGGACGTCCTTCTGCCCCCAGCCGGCTACCGCAGTGGGCCCCATGGCATAGGGCGCCGTAGGGTAGGTGCCCCAGGTCGGGACACCGTAGGCGATCGTGGTCTGCGCGGTCGGTTTGCTTGCGTCCAGGGTCGGCCGTTTCACCGATATCAGGCGGCCGGGGGTGGTCTCTCCCGGGATGGTGTCGTAGGCCATCGTCCAGGCCGCTTGACCCGGCGGGGTCAGGTTGGCGATTTGGCCGGCGAAGTTGTAGGTGTAGGTCTCTTTGAGTTCGCCTGGGATCCGCGGATCCCAGGCGGCGACCAGACGACCCTGGGAGTCGTAGCTGAACTGCGCGACGGTCGCTGAGTAAGGTCCACTGTCAGCGTAGATCCAGTAGGTGATTGACAGGAGCCGAGTCGGGCCACTTGACGTGGGCCCGTAGTTGAACATGAGCGCGCGGCAGCCTTTCGAGGTACCCCCACTGGGGTTGTTCCCACTAAGGAGTGCATCAGGACAATTCAGTCCCTCTGCGGCAGGGGCGATAAGCGTTTCGAGGCGGCGCTTGCCGTCGACCAGCTGGTAGATCATCCGAGACTTGTTCCCAGGGCCGCCGGTCATCGCCACGGAGGTGGGGAGGTATTCGTTGCCCGAGCCGCCGTTGGAGAACGTCGTCCTGTTTCCCTGCGGGTCGGTGACGGCGATCTGGGTCTTTTCGGCATTCAGCCAGCGGAGGAGAAAGCCGCTCATCTCCGGCGGGGTCTTGAATTGCCCGCTGGCGTTGTCTTCTTCGAAATCGAGCTCCCCGCCTTCTGCATGAAAGAGGGCCGCCCACCTGAAGGTGAAGGATTCTTCTTCTTCGGTTTCGGTTATCGATTCGAGCTTTAGCTTGGTCCAAGCCGAGCCGCCTGCTTCCTCGACCGGCGAGGCCGGTTTCCAGCCCGGACCGAGGACGCCGTTGGCTTCCGCGCCGGGATCCCGTGAGTTGAACGACCGCGAGAATTCGAGCGCCGCGCCGAATCCTGGGATGGAGAGATCGGTGCGGGAGATGGTGAAGTTCCCGGTGAGGAGATTGACGCTGCCCGGGCCGATTTGTGCGGTTCCGTCTTTGGAGCCGCCGAGGTTTCGGTCGATCTCTGCGGCGACGGGCTTGGTGTAGGTGCTTTGCCCGCCGAGGTCCCGGAAGACGGCGCGGATCTCGACCTTTGCAGTCGAGGCGGTGCCGGTGAGACTAGACGCGTCCCAGTAGACCGGTTCGGTTGCGCGGTCGCTGGCTTTCAGCGGGCCGAGGGGCCATTTGATGCTTTGGCCTTTGGTGTCGATCACCTGGCCTTCGGGGATGTTCTTCCAGCCTTTTTCACCTCGGTACTGGAAGGTGACGCCTTCCATCCCGGCTTCTTCCCAGGCCGTCGTGAGAAGGAATCGCTTCGCGGTTTTGGTCCCGTCAGTTGGCGAGGTGACCTTGGTCGTCGCCGCAGTCGGTTTCATGTATTGGACCGCGAGATAGGGCTTGTTGGCTTCCGCGCTGCCCTGCCACACCACTCGACGTTTGAAGCAGCATTCGTGCGGCGTCTCTTCGGCTAGCTTCAGCAACACCCCGTTGTTTGGGACGCTGCCGGCCTTCCAACGGGCGACCAGCCAGCGGAGATCGTCGCTGGAGAATTTCCACGGGCCCGCGGCGCTGCCGCGTTCGGAGGTTTTGATGCTGGTCGGGGTCGGCATGTATTTGCCGTAGTCGCCGCCTGCCTGACCCCATTCCTCGACCTGGTGGAAGTGGTGATCTGACCCCCAGAACCGCCAGGTGACCCCGTTCTCCCACGATCGGCTGACGTCGTAGAGATCGACCTTTGAGACGTTTTCTGAAGCCGAGGCCGCATAGAGGCCGATGGTTGCCGAGGTGATCGAGGCGTCATTGGGGATCGCGCCGAGGTCGAAGCGCAGGAGGGACCTGGCGATGGCGTCGGTGCCGCTCGAGACATAGTCGGTCTTGGCAATCATGTAGGTCTGACCGGGGCCGCAGCGAGTGCTTTCGCTGCCGTCGTTGACGATGATGCAGTCGAGGGCCGGCTGTTTGATTTCCGTCGTCGGATCAATCGTCACCGGCCATGCACGCTCGGAGTCAGACAACCACTGCGGATCGGCTTCGACTGAGATTCGCCAGCGCCCATCGCTCAGGTCTTCGAGGGAATAGGCGATCGCGTTGGCGGGGGCTTGGGCTTCGGCGTTGTCGGCCATCGTCGGCGCGGGCATCTGGGCGACGAGGTGGCCCTGGGCGTCACTGAAGTGAATCGAGCCCTCTTCGGTCAAGCTGGGGGTGAGCCCAACGGAGGTCTCGATCTCGTAGCGGTAAGTCGCCGGGGCCGAGGGATCGGTGAGCTCGATGTTCTCCTTGAGGCCGTTCGCGAGGCCGATGTATTCCAACGCGGCCGAGTCCGATGCAGCCTGGTAGGTAGCGGCCTCACCATTGAGAGCGACAGGGTCGGTCGGAAGCCCGAGCGGCTGTTGGGAGATCCAGCCGCCCTGCAGCTCTACGCGTACCGGTGCTTGCTCGAGGTCCTGGGGAAGATGGATGTCGAAGCTGTTCTCGCCATTGGTGACGGCACCGCTCGGGAGCGCGGTCAGTTCTTCCTCTATGGGTTGCCAGTCACCGCTCTCGTCCCGGTAGTTGACCGGCACCTCAAAGAGACGGGTTTCACGCTGCCCGTCCGGGAGCTCGTAGGTACTGGAGGTGGCGGTGCGGAGGTTCGACAACTCCACGCCGGGCTCAGAGGCGCTGGCGGACTCTTCGACCTGGGGGGTGTCCTCGCCGCTCGCCACCCCACCGCTGATCAGCACGGCCAGCACAATGGCGGCCAGCAAGAGCGGCAGCAACATGCGTACATCCCGCAGAACGTTCCAGCCACCATTACCCGTGAATCGCAAGGTTCCCCCAGTCAGTCGTTCGCTTATCTGTACCGGGACCCGCGATACCTGCCGTGTACCGATTGGAGCGCCATCCTGCACACCCGGCAATCGATTGGCAATACCCAGAATTTTGATGAATTTGAGTTGGTTGATCGAGGCGGTTGGAACGTGCGATTGGACACCCCGTCCCACCTTCCCTTCCAAACCCGCCTGATCGCCCGTGCAGTGCGGCGAGGAGGCAGAAACGCGAAGTGACACCGTGTCTTTGTTGGGAGCCAGGATCAGCGCTCAGCACACGAACTGAAGAGCAAACTTCAGCCATCGGGGAGGGCAAGAGCTTGAGCTAAAGGCAGATTTGGAGAGCCCCGCAAACCTTTTGGCGGGGCGTTTCTCCTCTTTCGCGCATTTCCACCGCGCATATCCAAGCGACGGCAGGAGATGGCGCGATGCCCCTACTCGAGAAGTTCCAATTCCACCTCTATACGGCGGCCGAGAAGGTGAAGGTAACCCCAGATCCCGGGGGCCTCCCTGGTTCGGATGCCTTCCAGAAGCTGCTGAACGGGGCGGCGGCCCTGGCGCTGCTTGCCTGCGTCGGCGCGTTCGTTATCGGCGCGGCCCAGTGGGGATTCGGCAGCCGCGGCCAGAACTACAGCCAGGCGTCTGACGGCCGCGAGCGCATGCTGAAATCGCTTGGCGGCGCCTTCGGCATCGGCGCAGTCGCGGCGGTAATCAACTTCTTCTACACCGCTGGCACCGGGGTCCACTGATGGCGATGCGGCGCGCTCTTTTGATCGCAGCTGCGGTGCTGCTCGGCCTGGTGTCCGGCCGCATCTCGGGCAGCGGCAAGGGCTCCTCCCCCGCCCCGGCACTCCCCGACTCCCCCGGACCTACCCGCTACGTGTCCGGGGGAGTCGGGGTCGGCTAGGCCCATACCCGGGCAGGGGCAATCGCGGCCAACGCCAACTATCAGCAGGCTTTTGCCGACACGGCCATCCTGAGGCGCGGAGAGCTGCGGCGGCGGATCGAAGCGGTCGCCACCGCTGAATACGCCCCGGCGATGATCGCCGGCAACGAACCGGGGGCGCGGCGCCTGGCAGTCGGAGTCCTCGGTCGCGGTATGCGGGAAAAGGTGCCGACCGCCTACTTCGGGATGCCGGTGCTATACCGGGTCCTCTCCTATTCGGTGCAGCGGGCGGTGATCCGCACCTGGGGCTTCACCGTGGTCGGAAACTCGACGTTGGCCGAGCCGGGCGGCTACTTCGGCACCTCTCGAACCGAGCTTGTGTGGGTTGACGGGGACTGGAAGATCGCCGACACCAGGGCCGCCTTCGGGCCGACCCCCCGGCTCGTCTCACCTCGCGAAGGCGGCGAAGGTTTCGAGCTGGTCGACCTGCTCGAGGGGATGCGGCGCTATGCCGTTGCGCCGTAGCCTGGCGCTTGTTGTCGCGGCGCTGCTGGTTGCCGGAGCGGCTCTCCTGGCCGACCCCGAGCCGCCCCGCGCCCAGGCGACGAGTCTGCCCTGCGTGGGCCTCTCCCCCGCGGGGGCGGTCGGTGACGCTATCGGGATCGGGAACCCGGTCGGCGACGCCTGCGAGGCGGTGACCGATCCGATCCTGGGGGCGGCGGGGGACAAGATCCTCGGGCCATTGAAGGACGCGGCGGGAGCGCTCGGCAAGGGCGTCTTCCACCAGGTCACCTCCTGGGTCGCCGATGGCGCGGTGTGGCTGATCGGGGAGATCGCGGTCGGGATCGACAAGACGACGAGCCCGAACCTCCTCAGCAGAGGGTTCCTCCACCAGTACAAGTTGATGGGTCAGATCGCGGCACTGATGGCGGCGCTGATGTTGATCTTCGTCGTTTTGGAGTCACTCGCCCGCGGGGAGCTTTCGCTGCTTTGGCGGGTGTTCCTCATCAACGTCCCGCTTGCGGCGATCGCGACCAGCGTCGCCTACGTCGTCGTGCAGCTCCTGCTGGCGACGAGCGACGGGATGGGCGAAGCGATCGCGAAGACGACGAGCGCGGACACCCACGACTTCTTCAGGGGGACGATCGAAGCGCTGGCAGCGGTGGGCGCGAAGCCGGGCGCTGTGGCGGGCGTGACGATCGGGGGGCCGGGACTAGGGAAAGCCCCCGGGGGGCAGGCTGTCGGGGAAGCGGCCGGCGCAGTAGCCGTGCCGCTCTTCATCGGCTTCATCGCCGCCGCGGTAATGGCCTTCGCTGGTCTGTTCGTCTGGATTGAGCTGCTGATGCGCGACGCGGCGGTCTACGTCGTAGCGCTCTTCATGCCGCTGGCCCTGGCGGCGGCCATCTGGCCGCGATGGGGCTCGGCGCTGCGGCGGACCTGCGAGCTGCTGATCGTCGTGATCTTCTCGAAGTTCGTGATCGTCGCGATCATCTCGCTTGCGGCGAGCATGGCGGCGCGGGGAGACGGCTCGGTCGAGCAGGTTCTGGCCGCAGCGGCGATGCTGCTGATCGCCTGCTTCGCCCCTTTCGTGCTGTTCAAACTGGTGCCTTTCGCTGAGGGCGCGATCAGCTCCGCCTACCAACGCCAGAGCGCTGGTGGCGGCGCGATGAGGACTCTCGAGGTGGCTTCCTCGGTGCAGATGATGCGCCGGGCGGCGATGGCGAATTGGGCGGGTGGGGCAGGCGGAGGCTCGGGCGGTGGCAGCGGTGGAGGTGGAGGTGGAGGTGGAGGTGGAGGTGGAGGTGCAAGCGGGGGCGGAAAAGGGAAACCTCCCATTGGCGGTGGAGGTGGGTCGGCGGGGGGTGCGGGTGGCGCGGGCGAGGCGGCTGGGGCGGGCGCTGCCGGGGGTGCGGCTGCGATGCCCGCCGCCGCCGGAGCGAGCGCTGCCAAGGCCGCGAAGGGTGGAGCGGAGAAGCTTGCCGGAACCGGGGTCGCCGGAGCTGCCGCCGGCAGCTCGGGATCTGCTGAGAGCCCACAGTCAGGGGCGGGCTCAAAAGCTGCCGAGAGAGCGGGTGGTCCTCAGAGTCAGCCGAGGCCGCAAGCAGCCGGAGGGAGCGATGCAGCAGGTGGCGCTACGGGCGGATCGCCTCCAGCGAGGGGCTCCAGTTCGGTTCCGCGGCCGGGAATGGCTGCCGAGCCGACGGAGCCGCGAGGCGGCGAGGCTCCGAGCGCCGGGGGTACGCCTGCGCGGCCGAGCGGCGGGGACGGGTTCGCCGGTGGCGCGAAAGGCGGTGGGAAACAGTGAGCGGGCAGCGGCGCTATCGCTTCGGCCCTCTCGAGCAGCGCGGGGTGGTCGGGCCGCTTCGGATCGGGCAGGTAGCGGTCGTCGGAGTCGCCGCCCTCCTCGGTCTCGGTGCCATCTACGCAACCCACAGTTGGGTCGGGCTAGCGCTCGCGCTCCTCGTCCTGATAGGAGCGGTCGCGGTGATTTACCTACCCTTCGAGGGTCGGACCCTTGAGGAGTGGGCGCCGGTGGGTTTCCGCTGGGCGCTCGGCGCCGCAGATCGAAAGCGCGGCTATCGCTCGACGGCACCGGGGTTGGGGGTCCGGGTCCTCGACGGCAAGGCGGTCTTTCCGGTCACGTTGCCGGCCGAGCTGTCGGGGCTTCGGATGCTGGAGGTCCCCTACGGATCCGATCGGGTCGGGGTGCTGCAGGACCAAGGGGCGGGCACCTACACGGCCGCCCTGGCTGTTCGTGCCGGTGCCTTCAGCCTCCTCGATGCCGCTGAGCAGGAGCGAAAGCTCGACGGCTGGGGATCGGTGCTCGCGGGTCTCGCCCGAGACGGGTGCCCGGTCAGGCGGCTGCAGTGGATCGAGCGCACCCTGCCCGCCCAGGGCGATGAGCTTGCCTCCTACTTTCAGAGCCAACGGGATCGAGCGGTGCCGCTCGACTCGGGCCTGGTCGCTTCCTACATCGAGCTGGTCGAGTCCGCGGCCCCGGTCACGCGAGAACACGAGATTCTGCTGGCGATCCAGATCGACGAGCGCCGGGGCGCTCGCGAGATGCGGCGGCTGGGCGGTGGCACCGACGCGGCCTGCAAGCTGCTTCTGCGCGAGGCAGAAAGCCTTGCCGAGCAACTCTCGGTCGCCGAGGTGACGGTCTACGGAGTCCTTCGGCCGAGGCGCTACGCGGAGACGATTCGCGACGCCTTCGATCCCTATGGGCGTCAGTCGCGAGGGCGGGCTGCCCTGGGTGATGGCGAGCGGGAAGGGATCGACCCGGCGCTGATGGGACCGGTGGCAGCGCAGGAGACCTGGAGCGGCTACCAGACGGATTCGGCCCACCACATCACGGCCTGGATCTCTGACTGGCCGCGCACCGACGTCGGTCCCGCCTTCCTGACGCCGCTGCTGATGCAGACGACCGCGCTGCGGACGGTGGCGGTCTGCATCGAACCCGTCCCCCACCTCAAGGCGATCCGCAGGGCCGAGGCGGCGCGGACGGCAGAGGTGGCCGAGGAGCTGCAGCGCGAGCGCCAGGGCTTCATGACGAGCGCTCGCCTGCGTCGTCGCCAGCAGGCGGCGGCCCGTCGCGAGGAGGAGCTCGCCAACGGCCACGCAGAGATGCGCTTCACCGGCTTCGTCGGCTTCGGCGGCCGCACCTCAGAGGAGGCCGAGCGTCATTTCGGAGAAGGCGAGCACGCCGCCGCGCTGTCCCACCTGGGTCTCCAGCGCCTCTATGGAGAGCAGGCGGCGGCCTTCACGAACCTCCTGCCGCTCTGCTGGGGGCTGAAGTGAGGAGCCCTCGGCGAAGGGGGGCGCCGCGGCCCGGGCACAGCGCGACGACGGCGCACTTTCAGGCTGCCTATCCGTTCTTGGCCGATGGCGGTCTCGGGGCACCCGGCGTCTACGTCGGTCAGGACGCCTGCGGCGGCGCCTGGGTCTTCGATCCTTGGGAGGCGTATTCGCGGCGGCTGATCGACGGCACCTGCATGTTGGTGCTTGGCAAGAAAAACAAGGGGAAGTCGACCTTTTGCAAGACCTACCTCCTGCGCCAACGGCTGACCGGAGCACAGGGGTTCGTACTCGATCCCAAGGGCGAGTATGGGCCTCTTGCGCGGGCTTTGGGGGGCACGGTCCTCCGGCTCTCCCCCGAAGGCGAGATTCGCATCAACCCGATCGCCCGCCAGGGGGGGTTCGCGGCGCGGCTGGACCTCTTGCGCTCGGTGGTCAAAGCGACCCTCCACCGTGACCTGACCCCGGAGGAGGATGCCGGGCTGCGGGTCGCCCTGGAACGGGTGAACACCGAAGCTGGCGACGGCGGCGAACCGACGCTGCCGATGGTCGTCGAGGCGCTGCTGGCGCCAAGCGAGGAGATGCTGCGGGAGGTCTCGGCCAGCTCGGCGGAGAGCTTCGCCACCGCAAACCGAGACTCCGCCCTCGCGCTGCAGCGCCTTTGCAAGGGAGACCTCAAAGGGATGTTCGACGGCCCGACCACCGGGGGCATCGACCTGCAAGCGCCCCTGGTTGTCATCGACCTCAGCGAAGTGAACGGTTCGGCCGCTCTGAACATCCTCATGACCTGTGCTGCGGCCTGGATTCAGTCGATCCTCGCCGAGCGAAAGCGCCTGGCCGAGGAGGAGGGCCTGGAAGCTCCTAAACTGACTCTCGTCCTCGAGGAGGTCTGGCGGATTGCGGGGGAGCTTGGCCTGGCCGAATGGCTGCAGGAATGCTTCAAGCTCTGCCGCGCCTGGGGCATCCAGGTGATCGTGGTGGCCCACCGGCTTACCGACTTCGGAGCGGTCGGAGATGCCGGGTCCCGGGCATCGCAGATCCTCGAAGGCCTGATCTCCGATGCCGACGTGCTGGTGATCTTCGCCCAACCCTTCGACCAGCTCGATCTGGTGGTGAGCAAACTCGGGAGGAGCAGAACCGAGGCGGAACTACTCCCGCTGCTCAGGCGAGCCGAAGCGTTGTGGGTGGTCGGCACCTCTTCTTACTTGAACAGGCATCGGATCTCGCAGCTAGAGGCCGAGATCTCCGACACCGATGCCCTCATGGAACGCCGTGGCGGGCAAGCGACGGTGCCACCGTGAGCGGGGTGAGCATGGGCTCCCTCGGGGTCGCTCTGGCAATGGGGCTGGTGCTGGTGCTCGTCAACCTCTCCGAGGGCATGATTCGGCGTGGTGGACGGCAGCAGCGCGTGCAGGGCGCGCGCTGGGCGCGTCGGCGGGACCTGCGTCCGTTGCGGGTGCGGGAACCGGAGGCAGGCCGGCTGATCCTCGGCCGCAAGGGCAACCGGCTGCTCGCCACCGCAGGCCGAGCTTCGGTCCTAGTCGTTGGGCCGACCGTCATCGCCCACAAGACGACCGGGATCACGATTCCGGCGGTCCTCGAATGGGAGGGCCCGGTTGTGGTCACCTCGGTCAAATCCGACCTGCTGATGGCGACGATCAACCGCCGCCGCGAGATGGGGAAAGCAATGATCTACGACCCGACCGGGGTGACCGGGATGGGGACGGTAAAGGCGACGCCGCTGTCGGGGTGCGGCAGTTGGGGAGGTGCGATGAAGGTCGCCCACCGGCTGTCGAGCTCGGCGAAGGCATCAGAAGGTCTCGAGGAGGCCGACTTCTGGCACGCCGCAGCCGAGAAGCTGCTCTCGCCCCTGCTCTATGCGGCCGCAAGCAGCGGCGGCCAGATGGCCGATGTGGTCCGCTGGCTCAACTCCGGCGCCGATGCCGAGCCGCAGGTGAGGGAGCTACTCACCGCGACCGCCAACGAGGATGCCCTGAGCGCCTGGCAGGCGAACTGGAACCGCGACGAGCGCCAGCGCAGCTCCATCTATACGACCGCGGAGACGATCTTGCGGGCATTCTCCGATCCGCGAGTTCTCGAAGCCAGCACCCGGGCCGACTACACCCCCGGCGAGTTGTTGGACGGGGGTGCTAACACCCTCTACCTCTGCGGATCGGCAAATGAGCAGGTGCGGCTTCGGAGCCTCTTCGCCGCGATGCTCGGCGAGGTGGTCGGCGTGGTTCAGGAGCTCTCCGCAGTGACCGGGAAGCCGATCGACCCGCCGCTCCTGGTCGTCAACGACGAGGCCGCGAACTCGGCGCCGATGCCCAACTACGACGTCGTCGCCTCATCCGGGGCCGGACAGGGAATCCTGCTGGTCACGGTCGCCCAGGACCTCTCGCAGTTTGAGGCGCGTTGGGGGAAGCTGGCCCACACGATCTTCAACAACCATGAAGCAATCGTCTACTGCGCCGGAATTCGCGACAAGACGACTTTGGACTACCTCAGCGGCGTCGTCGGAGAAGGCGAGTACCGACAGCTTTCCGAGACGGCAAGTGAGGGTGGTCGGGGGTCCTCGACCCAGGGCAGCATGTACCGGGCCTTAACGCCCGCGAACGTCGTTCGCGAAGGGAGTCCCGGCACCGGCATCTTGCTCTACGGCCACCTCCCCCCCGCGCGCATGGCACTTCGCCCCTGGTTCAAGGACCGTCGATTGACCGAAATGGTGAACGGGAAGTAAGGCGATGCCGGAGGAACCACGGTGGGCGGAAGACACGGTCGCGCTGGGCGCCTCAGACGTCGAGGCTGTGGAGGTCGCGAAGAAAGCAGGCGAAGAGGCGCAGGGGGCGAACATTCCGGTTGGCGGTGAATTTCATTGGGGCGACGACACCGTTGTGCTCGGCGTGGGCGAACCTCCGAAGGTGGAAGATCCGGGCGGGTCGCTGGGCCGGCGCGAGCCGCCGAGACGCCGGCTGCCGGTGGCGGTGCTGGTAGCCGGGGTCGCCATCGGCCTCGTGATTGTCATCAGCAGTGTGGTCGGCCGCGGCGGCGAGCAGAGCAAAGCTCCGAAAGCGAGTTCGACCAAGTCGGCGCAACCGCAGTGGCGGGGCGGTGCCCCGATACGAATCGAGCGCCGCAAGCTTCGGCGAGCCGAACCTCAGGGGAGGTCACAGCGAGTCGCCGAACGGCGTAGGGCCCGGGAGCCACGCCGCGGCGGTAAGGCGGCGATGCGCCAAGTGCCTGAGTCGAGTCCTTCGCCTGAATACGTCCCTGAACCTGAACCCGAAAACGTGCCGGAACCCTCGCCCGAACCGGCCCCCGCCCCGGACGCGGCCCCACCGCCTAGCTCATCCTCCACCCCGCCCGGGGTCGAGTTCGGGCTATGAAAGTCGTAACAGCCGGACGGCCAGGTTGCGTGTTTCGAGCCCCTCCTCGGCATCTCTTACCCAGCCACTCCTGCGGTTCCAACGCGCCGCGCGAAGCACCGATTTGGGTAGCTGGTCGAGGCCAGCGGACACATCATGGCCCACTTCGGGTCAACGCTGACGTTCAGCACCGCAGCCTTCGACTCCACCGCTCGGAAGCCAAGCGCTGGAAGCCGACCGTGTGGACAGATCGTCTATTAACACTAAGCGTCAGGTCCAAGGCAGGACCTATACTGCCCGCGCGAGATGTCCGGAAAAAGGGAACGATGACTGACATGCCGCGCATATGCTTGGTATCCGCCAGCCGGGAGAACGTCTTCTTCACCGAGATCCTAGAGGCCTTCGGAGAGGCCCTTCGGAGTCGCGGAATGACTGTGGAACGGTCCGTGGATTGTTTTCCGGCGCCAGCGGACGACCGCGTCTGCCTATTCATTCCGCATGAGTACGGCGGACTTGTTCATGAGCTCGCATACCCAACTCGGGCGCAACTGCGGCGATCGGTTGCGGTCTGCACCGAGCAACCGGGTACGAACTGGTTTGAGTTTTCCTTGCATTTCGCTGGTCAGGCAGGTGCTGTAGTCGACATCAATCCACTGGCGGTGCAAGAGCTGCGTCGACGGGGGGTAGAAGCCGATCACGCCAGATTGGGGTACGTGGAGGAGTGGGACGTCTGGCAGGAACGCCACGAGGCGCCGCGGGCAATCGACCTCGCTTTTCTCGGTAGATACACCGACGAGCGGGCGCGAACGATATCTCGGTGTATGCCCGCGGTTCGGGATGGAAGAGCTGCAATTTACCTAACCGAGACGGTTGTGCCGCACACCGCGAATAGCAGCTATTTCCTAGCCGGGAAAAAGCGTGCCGAATTGCTCGCTGACACCAAAGTGCTGCTCAACGTGCACCAACAGAAGCTTCCATACCTCGAGTGGCACAGGATTCTGAGTGCCGTGCTGAATGGCTGTGTCGTGCTGACGGAACATGCCCTTCACACCGCTCCCTTTGAACCTGGGGTTCACTTTTTTTCGGTCAGAGGAGAGGATATGCCTCACACGGTTGAGGCTCTGATCAACGACCCGGACCGCCTCGACAGAGTCAGGAGCGCTGCATATCGCCTGGTGCGCGATGAGTTACCAATGTGCGCAACCGCCGATGTGTTGCTCGCCGCTGTCGAACGTGCGGACTGCGAACCGGTGCAGCGCGAAGGCTCACCTCGGCCGCCGTCAGTGCCGATGCCCAAAGCTCCCGACAACCGAATGCCCGCGTGGCAACAGTACGCCGAACTCCCGGAACAGGACCTCTCTGTGCGGGGCGGCCTAAAGGATTTGCTGATCCGGACCCGTGCGCTCGAGGAGCGCGTCGCGGAGTTGGTGACGGATGAGGAAGGGACCCCGGCGGTCGCTGTCGAGGAGTTGGGCCCGTCGGTGGGGTGCCCAAAGGTGAGTGTCATTCTCACGGTCTACAACCATGCAGATTTAGTTTGCGAGGCATTGCGAAGCGTAGCTTTGGCTGATTGGCGCGACCTAGAGGTGGTTGCAGTAGATGACGGATCGAGCGATGGATCTGCCGAGGCGATTCGAGCTGCGTCGGCAGAGTTCCCTTGGCTGAAGGTTCGGCTCGTTCGCAGGGCGGTCAACAGCGGCCGGCCCGCAGTTGCTCGAAACCTTGCGGCGGATCACGCCACGGGCGAGATGCTCTTCGTGCTTGACTCGGACAATCTCGTCCTTCCGCGTGGCCTCAACAAGCTGGCCACGACGCTCGACGAAGATCAGGATGCTGCATTTTCCTATGGGATCATTGCCAGGTTTGACTACATCGGTTCCCAAGGTCTGTTCAGTTATCTCGACTGGGATTCAGAGCGCCTACGCTATGGCAATTACATCGACGCCATGGCGATGATCCGGGCCTCAGCCCTACAGGCCGTAGGTGGCTATCCGACCGAGCAAACCCTGGCTGGTTGGGAGGATTTTGGGCTCTGGCTTGCTATGGCTGACAGCGGAATGTATGGCGTCCGGGTTCCTGACTTCGTCGGGCAATATAGGGTTAACCCTTACTCAATGGTCTCTGTGGCCAACCTCGACCAGTCGACGATCTGGACCACGCTGCTTCGCAAATACTCTTGCCTACATCAGAGCCCAAACGGCGGGAGGGCGATCGGCCCAGGAAGACTAACTGCGGTTGCGTGAAACCATCGCGCCGAGAGCGCGGAGGGGTGCGGTCAGGCGCCAGCTCGTGGAGTTGGTCAGCTGCTGAAGGGCCTCTTGGTACTCGTGCAGTCGCTCGGCAAGCTCTGCATTTTCTTCGCTCAGGCTCCCTGCACGGTGTTCAAGCGCAGGGAGCTGAGCAAGCTCCTGATTCACATCCAGCAAAGCCCCGGAGGCCTCATGAAGCCGCAAGGCCGCATCGTTCTCGCGCTGTGAACTCTGTAGCAGTGATTTTTCAGCCTCGTGCCGATGATGCTCAACCTGCTGCTGCCACCACCGCACCTCGAAGGCGCTGCCGAGGGACACGAGGTTCTGAACATCCGGCAGTTCCTCATTAGAAGCCATCGCAATTGAGTAGCTCTCGCCGTCTTCCACCAGGTCGGCGGTCCGTCGAACCCGCCATGAATGGGGGCTCTCGTCATCTTCACCACCGCCCTGCTCAATTGCCGAAGCCAGCCAGGCATGTTGGCGGTAGCTCTTCACGTTGCGGAAATGCTCGCGAAGCATTGCAGCCAGTTCCGCCGGCCGATATTCGCGCACATGATGCTCGTTCCCTCCCTGATAGACATCGGGATTTGGGGAGGAGATCACGAGGCGACCGCCGGGACGCAATACCCGGCGAAGCTCAGACAGCGCCTGCTCGCCCTGCTGCATGTGCTCGATGGTCTCGAAGCACACAGCTAGATCAAACGAATTGTCGGCAAAGGGAAGATCTCGAAGATCGCCCTCTTCGACTGTTGCGGAGAGATGCGCCACCTGCTTCTGCGCCACAACCACGGCAGCTGGGTCTAAGTCAACACCCACTGACCTCGCCGCACCTGCCGCGGCCAGGATCTCGAGCCCGTAGCCAATACCGCAACCCGCATCGAGAACATCGGACTTAGCGGCAAGGCCTGCAACCCACCAATACCTCGCAAAATGCTCGGCACCGATCAGGAGGTCTTTGCCGTCACGGGGATCGAAGCGCTCTGGGTGGTCGACTACCTCCTGCGCACTCCGAATGCTGCTCTCCGACCGCGCCAAGGGCGGTACTTTATCGGAACTAGGCTGTCTGTGAACCGACGCCGCGCCATTGGCTTCTCCCGCATAGAGGAAGCCGAGGCCGGAAGGAGCCGCGACACCCCCTTTCGCTTGTCGACCGTGATGAAACGCGGCGGACCGAGCAGCTTCCCGGCCAGGACCGCTTGGTGGTGCCGGAACTGCCCCCCGCGACATCGGCAATTCCGAAACGGCAGCGCGCGCTGCGTCTGCGGGATCCGGTCCCCGGAAGGGGTGGTCCTTTCTTGGCCGATGGCGCCGTACCCTCCGCTTAAGCTCGAGGACTCTCGATGACCGGCAAGAAGGTCCAGCTGAGAAGCGGAGAGTCACGCCGCTCGAGGCCGCGGCCATCAACGAGTGCGAGGGCCGCCGTGTGCGATCAGCCGACCGTGGACGCCCAGGCCTTAGACCTACCGGAGGTGCACCGTGGTCAGAAGCATTCGAATCACCCCCTCCTGCCGAAGTCGGCCGAGCAGCACACCAGCCACTCCCACTCGCCGTTCAACTCGGGCATCTCATCCCCCCACCAGGAGCAGGCGAGACAGAGAAGTCGCCTGCCGTAGGCGCGGTAGATTTCAATCCGCTCGGCGAGGGTGTCGGCGAGGCAAACCGCGTCGACAAGTCGTCTGGCGTCCTGCTTTCGGCGGTCGAGCTTTTCGCGCCTGGTGAGATTGGCATTGCCCGGGTCGTCCTCTCTGAAATTCAGGCGGAGGACTTCTGCCACATAGGGGCTGACTTCCATCAGCTCGAACTCAAGGCGACCCCGATCGGCGTCGGACAGGGTGTCGTCGGCGAGGGCGTTCCGCAGCACTGACTCCCGCTCGAAGCGCTTTCTGAGATCGTCGCGCTCGGCAGGCGAGAGACGACTTGAAGAGGTTCGCCGCCGCGGCTTCGCTTCGCGGGTGATAACGGCCGACTGAGACATTTCAAAGCTCCCTTTTCTCTCGGCCCCCGCCCACTGCGGGAGCCGTCGGGGCCGCAGCCGCACGGCGAAGCCGTGCGAAAATCAAGGCAAGGACCCGGCTCCCGCCTGGGCGGGAAGCGCCTCCTCACGATTGGCGTCAAGTGGGTGCCGCCTTCCCTCGATTCCGGGAGGAACGGAGAATCGTTGAGGGAAGGCGGTCACATCAGAGAAATGCCGATCAGGCGGCAGCCGCCCCGGCGTCGGCGACTTGGGCTTGACGAGACGGGAACCTGAGTACCGGGACTACCGACCAATCCCGATGTTCTTTGCTGCGGCGCGTTGAGCCGTTCGCTGCTGATTGCGCCGGAGCAACCGGCGGGCAGCCTCGAGTCGCTTCTGGACACGAGCGCGTTCTGCACGGCCTTGCGAGGAGCGAGGCTGTCGGCCGAGGGGGTTCTCGCGGTCGTGGACGTCGTGTCTGATCCGGTAAGTGGTGAGAGTGTGGGCGGCTCCGTTCCAGACGTTCCTGGCGGCATCGTCCTTCGGGAATGGGCCGAGGGTGTTGTGGAGAATGTGGGACTCGCCGTGACGGCCGGCGGTCACCTCTTTTCGGGCGAGGACGCCGATCCGCCGCTCGATCAGGGCGGCCTCCAATTTGTCGGCAGGAGTGGCCGGTTTGGGCTCCGCCTGGTGCGAGGGCTCCGGTAGCTCTTTGCGCTCGGCGATGTTGCGGTTCAAGCGCTCGGCGGTGCTGGCCTCCTTGGCAATGAGTTGATGAAGATCGCCTGCGGGACCAGGGCCGAGGCGTTCGGTCGCCTCGCGCTCGGCGCTGAGCATTTTCAGCCATTCGCGGTCTCGGCGAATCTCGCGATCAAGGGTGTCGCGGCGAGAAACGAGGGGGTCGGCAGCGCGAGCTTCCTCGGCAAGCTCAGCGCGCCTCTCGGCCAGCCGCGAAGGTGGCATCGCTTCGATGTGGGAGCGCAGCGCAGCCTCGGTAGCGGGGACGTCGGCGCCCTCCCGCTCGATGGACTGGCGCACGTCTTGGAGGGTGTCGTGGACCTCGCGCCGCCCAGGCCCAAGATCGGGATCGAGCAGGTCCGCGGCGGCGACGGTGTAGACGTTCGCGAACTCGCGGCCGCGGCTCAGGGCAACCAGCTCCTCCTCCAGGGTGGAGGCGCCGTCGAGGAATGGATAAGCGCGGTCATAGGTCTTGCTCTCGGCGCCGAACTTCGTAATCGCGTAGGCGTACTCGAGAGCAGGTGCGCCGTCCTTCGTCCGCCGGTCCAGGTAGGCGGGGCCGAGCGTCACCTCGCGGCCATCGCCGCCGACGCGCCTGAGGTTGACGGTGCGCGCAGCTGCGTCGACGCCGATCACATCCCAGCGCTCGCGGTTGTCGACCTTGGGGTTGTTGAAGTTGATGCGGGTCTGAACCCGGTCGCCGGCTGCGAGGGGTCGCTCCCCGACGATCACCTCCGCCTGCCCGAGCCGACCTTCCTCTCTTCGCATTTCCCGAGCGTGGTCGTTGAGGTAGGTGACGTCCCGGTTGCGGCGCGCGATCATCACCACGTCGGCCCCGGTGAGGTAGTCGCGGTGCCAGTCGAGCAGGAGGCCGTGCAGGGTGGAGATCGTGTCGTCGCCGATCGCCAGCTTCCCTTCGGTCCGCAGCAGGTCGAGAGCATCCGATCCCCTGCCTTCGTGGACGAGTTTTACGATGCGGCGATCCGCCTCGTGGATCTGGCGGCGAATCTCGGTGAGCTGGATCGGTTCGGAGACCCGACAGTGATGGGCGAAGAGGCCACCTGGGCCGATCGCGCCGATCTGCTGCCCGTCGCCGATCATCGCGAGCTTCCCGTTGCACTCGACGACGAGTTGTCGAAGGTCGGCGAGGTCGATGGTGTTGGTGACGTTGGCCTCATCTAAGACGATGATGCTGTGATCGGGAAGACGACGACCTTCGCTGCGCAGGCGGTCGAGTTGGAGGAGGAGCGAGCGGATCGAAAACGAGGGGCGAACGCCGGCGTCGATCAACTCGCCGGTCGCGTTCCTCGCGGTGGCGCAACCGATGACGGAATATCCGGCCTCGGTCCACGCCTCGACACTGGCGCTGAGGGCGACGGTCTTGCCGGTCCCGGGAAGTGCGGAGACGGAGATCACCTGCTCGCCGCCGGTGGTCAGGCGGATCAGCATCTCCCGCTGGTCTGCGCCGAGGTAATCGTGCCGACCGAGAGTGGCCTTGATGATCGCCGCGTCGACGAGGCCGACACCGGCATCGGTGGAGGCAAGCGCGCCGTCGATGAAGTCCTTCTCGAGGGCGACGATCCGCGTCGTGGAGTAGGAGTCGGGATCGAGCGGACCGGCACCGCCGTAGATGCGGAGGACCTGATCGCTGCCGAGCAGCTCGCTCACCGCGGATTCGATGGCGACGCGATCACCACCCTCCTGAAGCTGGTTTCCAAGCTCCCACAGTGCAGCTCGTGAATCGAAATGCGAGGAATCGGATTCAAGCCCTTGGATGGCTCGGGCGAGGTCGTCAGGGTGAATCCGGCGGGGCTCGCGTGGCTGGGCCTCCTGCACCATCGTCTCGACGCTCTCGCGAGTGAAGCCGAGCGGAGCCGCCTTCTCTTCCCACTCCACAAGGCGCGCGTCTACGTCGAGACCGTGGTCCTTCGCCTTGCGGGTGCGGTAGGCGGCGGTCTGCGCCGCGGCAACGGTGAAGACGCCGTGCTTCTCCATCCAGTCGGCGATCTGCCGCGATCGGGTGCTGAAGGTGTCGATCAGCGGGCGGGTGAAGCCCTTGAGGTCGGCATAGCCGTTCTTCACCGACTGGAATTCGAGGCCGAACTCACGGAGGATGCCGGCGCGGAGCACGGCCTGAAAAACGACGCCGGCCGACTTCGCATGGGGATAAAGAGGCGAGCGGCCACGCGGGCTCGCCAGGCTCAACCATTTCCCGTCAGAGGCGGCCCGGGTGAGGTTGGAGATCACCACATGGACGTGGAGCGCAATGTCTCCGGCCCGGCTCATCCGGTGCCGGAAGGCCATTCCGGCGAAGCCGACGCCGGGCTCGATCCGGGGTCCTCCCTGTCCCCGTTGCACCATGCAGGCGTGCTGCTCCAGGTGAGCGATCCCCTGCCTCACCGCCTCGTTCATCACGGCGATGGTGCGCTCGCGAACGCTCTCGCTGCCGAAGGCGTAGAGGAGCGAAACCGACTTCGGAGCGCTGAAACGAACGTCGTAGCCCAGCACCGGTTCGACCCGCTTCTGCGTCCCGTCGGGCCGTTCCCGGAAGCGGGTGTCGGGGCGCGCGACGAGCGTGGTGCCGTCATTCGGGTCGCGGCCCTCGAGGATCGCGCCGTAGCCGGCGGCGTCGACCTGGCCCTGCAAACCGAGCTCCTCGGCCAGCTCGCCGACCCACTCGCCGGGGGCCTCGCCGGGTTTCGTGTAGTAGTCCTCGCCGCCTTCGGCGACCGCCGCCAGCCAGTAGCCGGCGTTACCTCTCTGAATCTTCGTCACCCCAACCATCGCGTCGAAGAAATGGCCCGGAGAGGTCTCGGCGCCCCGGGGAATTTACGAACACCCGTTCGGGGTTCATAATGTGTCGGGGGTTCGGTGGTGGGGTTCAGGGGGCGATTCGTAGGGGCGAGACGTTGAGTCCTCTGCTCGCTCTAGCTCGCTACTCGTAGATGCGAAAAGACTTCTTGCTCGGAGGTACTTCGGGGGTACTGCTCGGTTCTCGATGGAGAGGCTAAGTAGCGAGCTGAAGAACGGTTTACGCCGGTTCACCCCACCACCGGGCCGCCGCTGCTCTTCCCGCAGTTCTCCGGCAGGGGCGAGCTTGCGAGCCCGTCGCCGGAACGTCGGCATCACGGGGGCGCTGCTTCGACGGCGATGCCGCAAGGCCCGCGCCGCCCGAGCGCAGCGAGGGCAGAGGGAGCGCAGCGACCGGGGCGCTGGGCCGAGCGGCGAGCCCGTCGGGGAGTACGCCGCGATGCCGGGGCGGCGAGCGCCACCCGAGCGCAGCGAAGGGTCGGGTCGCGAAGCGACCGTGGGCGCGAGTCCGAGCCGGCGAGCCCCTCGATTCGGAGCTCTGGGCAGGACGGGGCGGCTGGTTCGACAGCGAGGCCGGAGGCCCAGGCTGAGCGAGTGGCACTGCTGGTCGCCGACGCATCCTGTCACCGAAACGCCCGTGCCCGTCGTCCCGTCATCATCCGCTGATCTGGCCGGAGCGGAAGAGTCAGGGTCTGATCCGAAACTCCTCAAAGTAGCTTCGGGCGTCGCGTAGCTTGGATCGGATTAGCCGATGCGAAGACGGGCGGATTTTCAGCTGCCGCAGTGTGGCAGCCAGCATCCATCGCTCCGCTTCGTCAACACCAACCCGCTCCTGCCATTCGAGGTAGCTGGCAGGGTCATGGAGAAGCGATAAGGGAAAGACGTCGATCCGCGCATGATCGTCCTGGCGAGGCACTGAACCTGAGCATAGAGCGACGATCTCGTCTTGGGGAAGGGCATGCGGCCGATCAAGCCAGCTGGCAAGCGCCGCCCGGCGAGGCCGCAACCGGGACGGTCGGCGTCACCGGGCCGCTGCGTCGACGGCGACGTCGCAAGGCCCGCGCCGCCCGAGCGCAGCGAGGGCCGAGGGAGCGCAGCAACCGGGGCGCTGGGCCGCGCGGCGAGCCGGTCGGGGAGACCGCCGCGATGCCGGGGAGGCGAGCGCCACCGAGCGCAGCGAGGGGCAGGCCGCGAAGCGGCCGTGGGCGCGAGTCCGAGCCGGCGAGCCCCGCCGCCTCGACGCCGGGGGCGCTGCGTCGACGGCAATGCCGCAAGGCCCGCGCCGCCCGAGCGCAGCGAGGGCAGAGGGAGCGCAGCGACCGGGGCGCTGGGCCGCGCGGCGAGCCGGTCGCCCGGAACGCTACGCGGCAATCCAGGCTGCAACGCGCTCGCGATGCTCGGGGCGCTGGAGGTTGAAGACGGTGACTCCTGCCGATCGAGCGACCCGAAGCGCCTGGCCGGTTCCTCCAGCTGCGCGACTGTCGCCGGTCAGAGAGCCGTCGGGCGTGTAGCAGAGGACGAAGCTGACGGGATCGTCTAGGAGATCGCCGAGCACCTGGTGGCAGTTCCGCGCATGAAGGGCTTGGACGGCAGAGCTGCAGGAGGACCAGGCGGGATGGTGCTTCGCGGCGATCTCATAGGCCCTCCGACTCGGGCGACCCAACCGGAATTCAAAGTGACCGTTGTACTGCGGCCACGGCAGATACACCTCCGCGCAGCCGCGCACCGAGGTCGCACCGTCGAAGAACGCCTGGTCGGCGCCCGTCGCCCCGCCCGTTCTGAGGGTCCAGTTCTCGGCTGCAAGCTTCGACGCCAGTTCGCTCATCAGCTCGAGGACGGCGACGGGGGTGGCGCGAGCGCCGATGCCGGCGTAGGTCCCGCGGGCGGGCGTGGATGGATCGCAGAAGCACATGGTGTTTTCCTTCGCGGTTGATTGCATGACGGCTCCGGATCGCCGCAGGCCGGCCAGGGCGATCGCACCCGAAGGGCGGCGTCAGCCGAGCCCGAGCTTGCGAGGGCTTGCGCGAGCCCGACGGTCTGCGAGGGTGCCGTGCCTCATGCGGAAAGCGGACGAGAGCCGGTGGAGCTGTAGTAAGGAGCGAGCAAAAAAAGGGGGCGGCCTGTCGGCCGCCCCCGGTCATGACTCAGCAGGCGCTTCGTCGCCGCGCGAGCTCCTCTACGGCCCAGATCGAAGCTCCGGCCAGAACGTCTCCGTGGCAGCAGGACGGCGCGCACCAGCACCCCAACGTCTTGCCAGCCAGTGACGCCAGCCTTTCCAGCGAGAGCTGACCGCCTTTGATCCTTTCCCAAAGCTCGGCTTTGTATCGCGCGACCGCTTCCTCTGCCGTCTGGACATAGACGACTTCAAATTTGCTCTCGCGATGGGAGTACCTGTTGCCCCATTCGCTCTTCTCTTGCGTCTCCGGATCCTTGCCGCGGCCGATGTAGACCTCGTACGGCGACTTCATGCAGTGGACGACCAGGCCCCGCAGCAGGCGCTCGGTCTCGCTCAGGTCGCGTTGCAGCGGACGCCCGTCAGCTCCGAGAACCTGAACGTACATGGCCTGCATCACCGTCTCGGGCCAGTTCTTCCCGCGCTTGGTCTGCTTCACCCGCTGACGCTGGAGGCCAGTCGCCTGAACCAGCTCGCCGACGCGAAGCTCTGTGCATCCAAGCGCCAGCTTCCTCTGCGCTTCGCCCGGCCAGCCCGGCACGTAGATCGGCATCTTCACCGGGTTCGTGGCCGGTCCCTCGTCGGTGACGACGGTGAACCTGCAAACCGGGAACCCGGATGCCGTCGTCGCCACCTCGGGCTTCGTGCTGACCCTGGCTACCGCCTTCGATTCGATCCTCGTTTGCGTCTCAGTCATTGCACCGCTCCTCTCAGTCGCGCCCCTCCTGGGCGTCTGTTACTTGCGGCACCTCCGCACCCCGGTAAGGGGGTTCACGCACCGAGCGAAGCGAGGGGAAGGGAGCGAAGCGACCTTGCGGGGTTCCCCGTCCGGGGTAAAATTGGTCAGCAAGTGAGCACCCCTCCCCCACGCTTTTCCATGTGGCGGTGCTCGCCGGAACGCCCGCCGCGGCTGAGGCGACAGGGCGATCCGCGGCGGGGAGAATTCCGCGGTTCAAGGGTCGGCAGATCTCCGTTGGCGATGCCGGCGAAGAGGGCTTGGGTCCGGGGCAGATGGTTCGGCGTCGGCGCGACTGCGATAGGTACTGCCGTAGGTGAGAATGCCGTGGAACGGGGCCCATGAAGTTCTCCTCGTGACAAAAAAAGGGCGCCGACCTTGCGGTCGACGCCCTGGGGATGCGGTGGTCTAGGTGGACCTAGAAGGGGATCTCGTCCTCTTCCTTCTGCTGCGTGCTGGCTTCGGGCTCCTTCGGAGCCTCGGCGTCCGCCGCGATTTCCCCCTGGGGGCCGCTGTTGTCCGCCGACGCTTCGGTGCTGCCCGAGCCGCTGTTGCTCGCGTCCGGCTTTTTCGGACCGAACCGGACGGTGTCAGCGACGATCCGAACGGCCTGCCGCTTCCCGCTGCCGTCTTTGGCCTCCCACTCGCTCCAGTCGAGGCGCCCGTCGACCATCACCGGCCGACCTTTGGCGAGGTACTTGGCGCAGTTCTCGCCGAGGCCGCCCCACACGGTGACGTCGAAGTAGTTGGGCTTGTCGACCCACTCATCGTTGACCTTGCGGCGACTGTTGCACGCGACCCGCATGTCGCAGACCGGCGTGCCTCCTCCGGTGTAGCGGAGCTCCGGGTCCCGGGTGAGGTTGCCGTCGATCACGACGACGTTGATATTTGCAGCTGACATCTTGTGCCTCCTTTGAGAGGTGTTCCGAATTGACGAGCCCAGGTCAGGCACGCGAGCGGGCGCGCGGAACCGAGCCGGAGACGAATGTCGGAGGTGAGGGGAACCCCCCTCATGGGGGTTGAAGCGCGAACGTCGCGTGCCACCCTGGGGTGAGGAGATCGGAGAGCGCCTCTCAGGTAGGGCCAAAGAGCCATGCCAACCACGACGGCACGACCGGCAAGGCCGCTCCGGAGACCTGCAGCTCACGCCTAGAGGCGGAGTACCGACTCGCGTTTCAGGCCGCGTTCATGCTCCTCATCGGTGACCTGGGCGACAAACTCGGCTTTGCCGGCGGAAAGCTCGGCTTCGAGTCGGTCCGCCAACTCCTCGTCATCGAGTTCGTCGGCGTCGGCCAAGGTCACCCGCCAGGTCTCGATGATGATCCCCTGGCACTCGGCTTCAAACTCGAAAACGGCTGAGCCATCGGTCATCTCGTCGGCGGTGTCTTGCTGGCGCTCGTCCACTGGAAGTTCTTTCAGGGTGCGTACGTCTTGACGACCGGAGCGATTAATTCGATGGTTAGGACTAGGCCGCCGACGATGCCGGAGGCGCGGCAATGGCCACCGTGGGGCATCCTCGTCGAGGTGCATGGGACGGTTCGCCGGGGGTGCTGCTCTCAGCCAACCCGGCCAGGTAGCAGCGGGGTCGTCAGTCGCGCAGTCACCTCGGCTTGGAAGCCGACCAGCGGGCCCCGTTCCTGCTTGATGCGGACTTCCTCCGAGTCCAGTTGGCTCCAACTTTCTGCACGAAGGCCGGCTTCCCGCATGGCGACCGCTAAGCGCGGATGGTCAAAAGCGGCACATAGTTCGCCGGGATCGCCGTCGTCTCAAAGAGCGGGAAGACCCTGACCTCGAAGACGGCGGCGGAGTCGACCGGTTCGGCGGTGACGATGATGCCTCGGCCGCGGGCGACCCGGTGCAGGCAGGCTGCGCCCGGCTTTCCGCGCGCCCCGTCGAGGATGGCGCCTGCCCTGGTCCGCCAGTAGATCGGAGTGAGGCCGCCGCGGTGTTGGTCAGCGAGACGCTGGGCCAGGTAGTCAAGAGCGTTGTCCTCGGGCAGCTCCCTCGGCCCGCGCACGGCTTTGCGATCGGGAGAGAAGGAGTCGATGGCGAAGGTGTGGGAATCGAAGGGGTTCACGGTGCCTCTATCGGTGCGGCGGTTGAGTGCGAATCGAGAGGGTGGGCGCATAGGTGTGCAGTGGGCGGGTCAGCGGAAGAGCGGCCAAACTGAAGGTCGACTGCCTCGGCCAAGTGAAAGGTGTCGACCTGCTCAGCACCGGCGAGGTCGGCGACGGTGCGGGCGCCTTTGGCGATACGGAGGCGACGCCCAGCCATGTGCGGATAAGGGAAGCCGCGGTTGATCGCGTCCACGGTCTCGGCGGAGAGGCCGCAGTCCTCGGTCTCGCTGGCGCTCATCTGAGAGTTGGTGCGGCCCTCACCAAGCCGAGTCGCCTGCCGCGAGCGGGCTTCCATGATCCGCGAGCGGATCGCACAAGAGGGTTCGCCGGGGGGCGCAGCGAGATCCTCCCTGGTAGGAGGTCCATAGGTAGACACCATGTCGAAGCACTCGGCAGCCGCGGCGAGCCGGTGCTGATGATTGGCCAAGACTGCCTCGTCGCATGAACAGAGGCGGTCTGGAGCGGCGAAGCTGCCGCAAGGGCAGAGCTGCGTTGAGGCCACCAGGAAGAAGGCAGACGGCACCATCTGAGGCGGTGAGCCGATGAACGTGGAGTTGCTGCCACGAGCCACCGCAACGGCGTCCAGAATCTCGAGGTCGAATGAATGGACTTGATCGAGGTACAGGACGCCGTTGTGGGCGAGACTGACCTCGCCCGGCGCCGGCGGGTGACTTCCGCCGAGAACGGCGACGAGGTCAACGTCGCGACCAGGGGAGCGGAACGGCCGCCCCGTTGCAGACGAGCCGCTCTGCTCTGCAGCGCTCGCGATGCGCAGCACTTCAAGAGCTTCCGCCCGCCGTAGGGGCGGGAGGATCGAGGGAATGCGACGAGCGACAAGTGACTGCCCTGCTCCAACCGGAGCGGCGAGAAGCAGGCTGTGATTGCCGGCGACGGCGACTTCAGCCGCACGTCTTGGGATGTCGATCCCCGGGAGGTCGGCAAAGTCAGGTCCACCCGGGTCGGGGGAGGCTGGAAGGGATCGGGGCTCAGGATGAAGGCGCTCCCGATCGTCTTCACTGAGGTATCGAAGGGCTCCAACGGAGAAGAGCTGGAGCACCTCTACTCCACTTGCGCAGGCCGCCTCAGGTGCGCTCGCGTTTGCGACGGCCAGTGAATCGAGGTTCGGATCTTCGGCCACGGCTTCAGCCATCTGCAGCGCACCTCGAATGGGAGCGATAGTGCCGTCGGGTTGGAGATTTCCGGCGAGCGCGATGCGGCTGATGCAGCTGCGCGAAACCTGGCCGGTCGCGGCGACAACCGCAACGGCGATGGCAAAGTTCAGCCCCTCGACTTCGCTAACGAGGATTGGCATAGGAGCGATGCGGACCTTGACGCGGCGATCCTCGGGAAAGGACAGGCCGGCGTGTGCGATGGCGCTGCGGAGAAGTCCGCGGGTCTGGTCGGCCGAGCCGGTCGGCAGACCCTGGATGGCGAACGCCTGGGGACCGTCTTCGACGTCGACTTCAACCGTGACCTTGCGGAGGCGGAGCCCGTAGAGCGCATACGTAGTGGTCTTGAAAAACATCTGAGGTTCTCCTTGAAGAGGTGGCCCCTCGCCTGTTTGGAGGGGCGGTGCGCCGACCCGAGGGCACGGCGGAGCCGTGCAAAGATTGGGAGGCGCCGCCCTGCTCAGGCGGGCCGGAAGACGTGCCTGTCAATGCAGCGGTAGCCGTCGCAATCGAGACTGGTCTCGAACGCCTCGTAGTCGATGTAGGGGGCGATCCCGTCGGGAACGTCGAAAACGTCGTGAAAGAAGTCTTCGGCGTAGTCCTTCAACGAGTCGTAGCCGCCGCCGACATGAGCATCTTCAAAGCCCTGGACCAACTCGTCTACGTCGACCCCGTCGCCGAGACCCGAATAGTTGGCGTAGTGAATTACGGCCTCCCCATGCTCTTCGATTGCGGCGGCGATCTCGGCGACGCGCTCGAGTTGGGTGTACTCGCCGATCAGGTCGCCGAAGCCCTCGTAGTCCATCAGCGCGAACTCCTCGCCGCCGCCTTCTTTCAGGACCCGTTCGGCAACTCCTCGGAGCTGATCTAGGTCGGCGGCATCGGTCCATTCGCCGACGAGGGAGCCGCAGTTGTAAGCGTGAAGCGAGCCGATCCAGACGGAGGGGGTGGTGGATTTGATTACGGTCCCGGGCATCGATTTCCTAGCCCTCGTCTGCTCGGCGAGGTCGAAACTGGTCGACCAGACCGTTCATGAAGTCGACTGGGCTCTTCCCCTTGCTCTTGGCGAGTGCCTCGACCTGCTGGCGCGTCACCTCGAGGATTCCGGTGCGGGTCGGAGCCACCCGTCCTGAAACTGCCAATCCAGTTCGGGGCTCGCAGCAGATCCAGCGACGGTGCGGGAGGACGAAGTCCCAGCACAGGACGACGGGCACGCCGCGAATCTCGGCGCGCCAGCCGTCTACGGTCGCCAGCTCCGTTCCATTGACGTTTCGGCGAGTGATGGTGGTGCGTTTCATGCGGACCCCGGATTGCCATCCTTTTTCCCGTTAGCGTCGAGCGCATCGAGGACGTCCTGGGCGCTGCGGACGATCGAGGCACCATGGGCCAAGAGGGCGTTGGTACCTACGGAGGCGCGGGAGGTGATCGGTCCGGGGACCGCGCCGACGATGTGACCGATGTCGGCTGCCTGCTCGGCGGTGACCAGGGCCCCTGAGCGCTCGGCTGCCTCGACCACCACCGTCATGCCGGCGAGGCCGGCGATGATGCGGCTGCGAGCGGGAAAGGTCCAGCGCCAGGGCGTCGACCCGGGCGGCAGCTCTGAGAGGACCAGGTCCGTTTCGGTGATCCTGCGCCAGATCGAGCGATGGCTGGCCGGGTAGGCGACGTCGGGGCCGCATCCGAGGACAGCGATGGTTCGACCCCCGTCCAGAGCGCCGCGGTGGGAGCAACCGTCGATCCCGAAGGAGAGTCCGCTGACGACGACGAGCGCCGCAGCGCTGAGATCACGACCAAGTTCGCGGGAAACCTCTCGTCCGTAGGAGGTCGCGCGTCGAGCTCCGACAACGGCAACGGTCTGCTGGGCGGCATGGGCCGCGAGCAGCTTCTGGTCGCCGCGCCCGAAGAGAGCCCACGGAGCATCATCGAGCGGGCGTAGAGATTCCGGGTATTCGTCGCTGTGCTGGCAGGTCGCCCAGCAATGGTCGAGGGCGATCTGTTCCTCAAAGCTCTGCTCAGAGATCGCAGCCACCCGCGCAAGCAGCTGCGCGGCGACCTTCTTGGCGGTCTGCTGAACGAGGTCCTCGTTGGAGAGGGCCAAGAGGTCGCGGACCGAAGCGCCGGTCTCGGAACAGAGATAGCGCTCGATGTAGGGGGAGAGCATGGCGAGTAGCCAGGAGCGGCGCAGGCACTCGGGGCAGGCGGACGGTGCGGACATGGTGAATCTCCTTGTCTTGAAAGCCCTGCTGCAGGAACCGTGGAGCCGTCCTGCGCAGGCCGAAGCGCGCGCAGCGACGAAACGGAGCCCGCAGGCGGCGTGGTCTTTGGATGGCCGGGTGAAGCGGAGCTGGTCTCGCGTCAGGCGAGCTTCTCCAGGCCCGCAAGCGGGAAGGTCATGGTCTCTTTGACGGTCTTACCGGTGGCGCGTTCGACCCGATTGCGGTCGCCGGGATCGAGAGCGACGCGGGACCATGTCTCCTTCGATTGAGACGCTCAATTCGACGTCTTCGAGGACGACGAGGCGGACCTCCTCGTCGCTCGCTTGCTCGACATCGCCGGAGACTTCGGCAAGCCTGTCGCGGAGAGCACCGCCGCACTTGAAGAGGTCGCCGGCATCGGTGTCGTCGACACCGTCACTGGGTGACTCGCCCTCGATGAGGGCAACCAGTCTGAGCAGGCGCCTGCGGTTCGAGATTCGGTCGTTGGGCATGGTGCTCCTCCTTTGTTCAGATGAGGTCATGCGGCGACCGCCAACTCTTCGTTGGGCAGGGTGAGTTGCTGGTGGTCAACTTCCTCCCACCAGCGGGGGAAGGAAGGGAGCGCCTTCTCTTTCGCGCCAGCCGGGCCGGCGACAATGAAGTGCTCTCGGCTGGGTAGGTCCTCGCCTTGTCGGAGGAGATAGACGCGCCCGATGCCGTCGGTGTCGTCAACCGTGCCGTACTGGCGCACCAAAGCCTCGCACTCGGCCCGCGAACCGTTGTGGAGGACGCGCAGGTCCCTGTTCGCCTGTCGCTTCGACCGCCAGATCCGGCGCACCTCATAAACGGAGTGCGGGGCTTCCTCGGCAAGGCGCTCGAAGGACTTGACGATCGCCGGTCGCTCTTTCCAAAGCAGGTCGAAGAGTCGATCCCCCGCGATAAGGCCGCCCCGGGGGTTGAGGCAGAGGGAGCGCCGCTCCAACATCAGGGTCTCCATCGCGCTCTCGCGATCCTCGTCGTAGCGATTCAGGGTCCGTTCGCGGCCAGCCCGGTTGGTCAGGGCAAAGGGGCAGTAGACACAGGCGGACTTGGGCCAGTCTGAAATGCCGGCGGTCTGCTCGATGAACCGCTGACGGTCCTCCCGATCCCAGCCCCACTCGATCAGGGGGAACTCGGCGACCCGGAGTGGGCCGTCGAACTCGCTGGCGCGGCGGGCGCGGCCGGTCTCGGTCGA
>Ga0126305_10000067_pt1 | contig 42487 bp, 33 predicted proteins | sample Plot26_FD_92536 | JGI IMG/M metagenome (GOLD analysis project Ga0126305, IMG submission 92536) | Serpentine soil microbial communities from UC McLaughlin Reserve, CA, USA - Plot26 | ecosystem: Environmental > Terrestrial > Soil > Grasslands | place: USA: UC McLaughlin Reserve, Lake County... | reverse complement strand
TGAGAGAGGGAGACGGCGTCGCGGATGGCCTCGTCCAGCACCCGCACCTTGTGATGCTCTTCGAGATGGGTGGCGAGCCCCCGCAGCATGTCCACCGCGGCGTCCTCGGCGGGCTCGCCCACCTTCACCACCTGAAAGCGGCGGGCGAGGGCGGGGTCCTTCTCGAAGTACTTCTTGTACTCGGCCCAGGTGGTGGCGGCGATGGTGCGCAGCTCGCCTCGCGCCAGGGCCGGCTTCAGGAGGTTGGCGGCGTCGTTCTGGCCCGCGGCGCCGCCGGCGCCGATCATGGTGTGGGCCTCGTCGATGAACAGGATGATCGGTTTCGGCGAGCCCTTGACCTCGTCGATCACCGACTTCAGACGGTTCTCGAACTCCCCCTTCACCCCGGCCCCGGCCTGGAGCAGGCCGAGGTCGAGCAGGCGGAGCGACAGGTTGCGGTGGGACGGCGGCACGTCCCCTTCCGCGATGCGCAGGGCGAGCCCCTCCACCACGGCCGTCTTGCCCACGCCGGCCTCGCCCACCAGGATCGGGTTGTTCTGCCGCCGCCGCGACAGGATGTCGATCACCTGGCGGATCTCGGAGTCCCGGCCGCGGATGGGATCGATCTCGCCGGCGCGGGCGCGGGCCGTGAGGTCGAGGGTGTACTGGTCGAGGGCGGGGGTGGGAGACAGGTCCATGCCAGCCTCGCCGCTGCCCTCCGAAGCCGCCGAAGCGCTCGCGCCGGACGCCAAGGACGATTGGGACGACGACGGCGCCGCGCCGGAGCCGACGTCCTCGGCTGACCCGCGGAACAGCTCGCGGGCGTCCTCGCGGAGCTTGTCGCGGGGGATCTTGCCCAGCTCCGGCACGGACTGCAGGGCGACTCCGCGCAGCAGGTCGTGGTCGAGCAGGGCGAGCAGCAGGGAGCCGGTGCGCACGGCCGGCGAGCGGAGTTGAAGCGAGGAGGCGACCCAGGCTTCCCGGAAAAGCTGCAGGATCTGCGGCGAGAAGGCCGGCGTCCGCGAGTTGCCGGTGTCGAACCGGCCGAGGGCCGCCTCGATCTGCGAGCTGAGCAGCGTGCGGTCCAGCCCGTACTCCCGCATGGCCCGCCGCAGGTCGGTGTCCTGGCCGTCGGGGAGGGCCAGGAGCTTGGCCAGCAGGTGCTCGATCTCGACGTTGTAGTGGCTCCGCGAGACGCAGAGCCCGGCCGCCTCCTCGAGCGTCCGGCGGCACAGCGGGCTCAGCTTGTCGATGAGTGACTTGAGCTCGACGCTCACGGGGAATCCTCCTCAGGAGAAAAGACGGCGGAACGGCTTCTGGATCGTAGCAGGAAGCGGGCGGACAGCGGGATGGTAGACTTGCTCAGAGAGGACTTGCCATGGTCATGCAGATCGAGTTGAGTGAGGAACAGGCCCAGGCTCTCAAGGACATCGCGGCCCGGAAGGGCCAGACGGTACCAGAGCTCATAGTCTCCAGCGTCAACGCCCTGTTGACCTTCGAGGCTCCGTCGGATCGTGAGGAGCTCAAGCGCCGCGCTCTCGCGGTGAGTGGCCGTTTCCGGTCCGGATTGACGGACCTCTCGACCGAGCATGACCGCTATCTGGCAGAAGCCTTCGGCGATTGACGACCTTCCTCGACACCTCGGCCATTCTCGCCCTTTTCGACGCGGATGACCCGCGCCATTTGGAAGTTGACTCTGCGTGGAAGAAGGCGGTCCTTTCCGATGAGCCTTTGCTGACCTCTAATTACATTCTCGTCGAAACCTTGGCTCTGGTGCAGCGCCGCCTGGGCATGGACGCCGTTCGGGCGGTCCAGCGAGACATCGTTCCTCTGCTTGAAATCGAGTGGCTCACGGAGGAGACCCATGAGGGAGCGATGGCGGCGTTCCTCAAGGCCTCCCGGCGCCGATTGAGCTTCGTGGACTGCTCCAGCTTCGAGGTCATGCGTAAGCGGGGGATCACTCGGGCTCTTGCAGTCGACGGCCACTTCGACGAGCACGGCTTCGAGCAGATTCCTGGCTGAGGTTGCGAAGGAGAAACAATGTCCAAGCCCGCCGCCCGCCTCGGCGATATGGTCCTCCAGGACGCGCCCCACTGCCACGCGCCGATCCACCCGCCGGCGCCGGTGCCCACAGCCGTGCCTCATCCGGCTCTGCCGCTCACCATCATCAAGGGCGCGGCCACGGTGCTGATCGGCGGCCAGCCGGCGGCGCGGCTCACGGACACCACGACCCCCTGCACCCTGCCGGGCTGCGTGCCCAACGGCCCGGGGATGATCGCCCTGGGATCGGCCACGGTGCTGATCGAGAACATGCCCGCGGCGCGCGTCGGCGACATGACGGCGCACACCGGCTGCGTGGCGCCGATCCCCAGCCCCGTCGGCAAGGTCCTGCCGCCGGGGTGCCCGACGGTGCTGATCGGCGGCTAGCCACCGCTTCCCAGAGACGGTCCGAGCTGATTCGACGGACAAAGTCCGAGATTCGGCCTCTGAAATCCCAGATAGGGTCCCGAAACCCGAGATTCAGACGCTGAAGCCTGAGAATCGCTCTCCGAAGCCTGAGAAACACTCTCCGAAGCCTGAGAATCCAGTCCGGATCTCCCAGATTCGCCGTCTGATCTACCTGCTTCGGTCTCTGATTCTCGAGCTTCGAGGCTCGATCTGCCTGCTTCAGTCTCTGATTCCGAGCTTCGCCACTTAGAATGGCGCCGTGCCGAGGAAAAACTGACATGCGGCGCCGCCACCTGGAGGATTTGCGCCCCATCTGCCTGGTCTGTCAGACCAGTCTCACCCTTTCCGCCGTCCTCAAGGAAGAGCAGGGGCACGTCATCGAGGGCACCCTGCGCTGCCAGTCGCAGACCTGCCAGCGGGAGTATCCGATTCTCGACGGCATCCCTTTCCTGCTGGCCAACCTGCGCGGGTACGTGGCCGGTGCCATCGACCAGATCGACGCCCGAGAGGACCTCGATCCGGCCACCGAGAGCCTGCTCGGCGACTGCTGCGGGCCGGGGTCGGCCTATGACACCACCCGCCAGCACCTCTCCACCTATGCCTGGGACCACTACGGCGACCTCGATCCGGAGGAGGCGGCGGGCGGCGATCGGCCCGGCTCCGTCCTCCGCGTCCTCGAACGGGGGCTGGCGCTGGCGGGAGAGATCCCCGAGGGTCCCATCCTGGACCTCGGGTGTGCCGTGGGACGCTCGTCCTTCGCGCTCGCGGGCGGCGGCGGCCGGCTCGTGCTCGGCACCGATCTCAGCGTGCCGATGCTCCGCCTGGCGTCCAGAATCCTCCACCGGGACCGGGTGCGCTATCCGCGGCGGCGGGTGGGGATCGTCTACGACCGGCGTGACTTCCCCGTGAGCTTCCCGAACGCGGAGAGGGTGGATTTCTGGCTGGCCGACGCGGCCGGCCTCCCCTTCCCCGCCGGCACCTTCGCAGCCGTGGTGGGACTGAACGTGCTCGACTGCGTCGCCTCGCCCCACGACCTCCTGGCCGCCCTTCCCCGTCTCCTGGCGCCGGGCGGCAAGGCGATCCTCTCGACTCCCTACGACTGGTCGCCCCGCGCGACGCCTGTGGAAGCCTGGATCGGCGGCCACTCCCAGCGCGGGGAGCACCAGGGAGCGAGCGAGCCCGTACTCCGCGCCCTCCTCACCCCGGGGGCCCATCCGGCGTCCATCGAGGGGCTGCGCATCGTCGCCGAGGAGGCCGACATCCCCTGGCGGGTGCGGATGCACGAGCGGTCGAGCGTGGAGTACCGGGTGGATCTGGTGGTGGTGGAGCGGGGATAAAGGTCAGAACCAAAGGTGCCGATCGAGAGCGGTCCGAATTTCGTTCAGACGCTCCGGCGAGAGCTCCCCCAAACACTGGAGAAGACGTTCGCGGGAGAGTGTGCGAACCTGCTCACAAAGAGCCTTGCTCTCACGGCTCAGCCCGCCCTCTCCGGCGGGAATCCGGACCTGGAAGGGGAAGACTCGCTCGACGCTCGAAGAGATGGGAATGACGGTCACGGTGCGGCTCGACCGGTTCGCCAACTCGTTTTGAACGACCACGGCAGGCCGTGTCTTGCCAATCTCAGATCCGACGACGGGGTCCAGGTTCACCAGGAATACGTCTCCGCGCTTGATCACAGACCCTCGACCTCAAAGCTCGACCACTCCGGATCAAGCGATGGGGCGACCGCTTCGGCGCGATATCCAGCTTCCATCTCCCTCAGGAGCTTCTGCCGCCTGAGTTGGACGACCCGTTCCTGAATGGCCTCGCTTGCAAACTCGCTGAAAGACCTTTCACCCACGAGATCCTTTACTTCTGAATAGAGGTTATCGGCAATCGAGATCGTGGTGCGCATTCATCATCTCCTTCCGCATCGATTATAGATGCAGATTGGGATGAACGCACGCTCGCCTACCGCCCCTTCCTGTACCACTCCCGGGGATCTTGCGTGAACGGATGATACTTCTCGGCCGGCAGCCCGGCCTGGTAGAGGTTCTTGCGGGTCTGGTAGTGACCGGTCTTGTCGTTGTGGCCCACGACTTGGCCCTCGAGGATGCCGATCTCGCCGGCGGCCACTACGGCGCGCTTGCCCCGCTGCCCCTCGGGCGTCCCCGCCGCGATCGTCGGATGGCTGTCTCCCGGGAAGCCGAGGGCCGGCCGGGGCGAGACGTAGACCGGGCCGTTTCTCGACATCCGCACGAAGCCGCCGTAGACGCTGTCCGCCGGACGGGTGCGCCCGGTCTTCACGTCCTCGAGGACGCACGAACCCTTGTCCGAGCAGCGCAGGGCGTAGACCGGCCAGCGCGGCGGGGGCGGCTGAGCGCCGGGCGTCTTGCGGTCGTCGTAGACCACGAAGTCGCCGCTCTGGGTCGGCGGCAGATGGGCAGGAGAGGACGCGCTCTTCTTGGCGTCTCCCCCACTGTCGCTCTCAGACGGGGCCGGTTTGAGCTGGACCGCGGCCCGGACGTGGGGCGCCGGCACGGGAGGCGCGGGGGCGGGACGGGCCTGGAGTGGAACGGGCGCGGCGGGCGCCATCCTGCCCGTGGCTGCCTGGACATGGGGCGCTGGAGCGCCGGGTGCCACCGCCGGACGGGCCTGGACCGCAAGGGCGGGCGCCGCCAGTCGTTGGACGGCGGGCCTCACGGGGGGTGGCGAAATTTTGGGTGCCGGCGGCATGGAGCGCAATCCTCTTTGAATTCTACCCCACCAGCAGCGCCAGCCCCGCCATCTTCTTCAACGTCTGATCCACCAGCGCGTCGAGGATGGGTCCCAGCCGCTCGGAGCTCCGCAGGGGCTCGCCGCCGGCCTCGATCCCCAGCCTCCCTTCCTCCGCCTCCCGCACCAGGACCTCCCGCAGGGCGGCGCGGTCGCGGGTGCCGTCCAGGTGCAGCAGGACCATGCGGGCAAGCTCGTCGTCCAGCTTGAGGATGTGGCGCCTCTGGTTCGTCACGATGGGGCCCCGGGCGGCCTCGCGGCGGGCCAGCGGGCTCGCCAGCGGACGCTCGCTCACCCGCTCCGTGCAGAGGGGCGGCAGCAGGTGGAGGTCCAGATAGCCTCCGCAGTAGAGGGAGAAGAGGATGTCGGCTAGCAGCGCCACCTCGACTTGGAGGCGGTCCAGCAATTCGTCGAAAGCGAGGGAGCGCGGCCACACCTCGGCCAGGGCGACGAGCAGCGCCTTGGTAGGGGGATGGCTGACGACGAAGGCGCGGTCCCTTTCGCCCCGGAAAGCCTCGCCGGCTCCGGAGCGGACGTCCGGCTCCGCGGACTCCGGCCGGACGGAAGAGGCGGCGTGGCAGCGCCGGAGCCGCTCCGGGACCATGGCCCATTGGAGCGGGAGGCCTTCGTGGCAGACGATCGACCGGCGGAAGGTGCGGTTGACGGCGAAGTCGAGGTTCTGCTCGAGCTCGACGCGGTCCCGCGAGGCGGCGCGCAGACGCTCCGCGACGGGGGGCGGAAAGGCCTCGATCTCCGCCAGCTCGTTCTCGGCGTCGGCGAGGTACTGGAGGCCGTGGCGGCCGGCCCGCGCCACGAAGTCGTGGAAGTAGAACGGCTCGTTGCTCTCCTCCAGGTACTCGTGGATGAGGTAGCTCGGCCGGTCGCCGTAGCCGGCCAGGTGCTCGTAACGGGAGCGGAGGAGCTTCGCGTGGGATTCGTCCCCTGGAGCCGCGGCCTCGGCGAGCAGGCCCAGGAAGGCGAGCGACTTTTCGCCACGGACGTAGAGGTCCTCGATGCCGCGGGTATGGAAGAGCATCATCTCGCGGACCATGGCGCGCTGGTGCCAGCCGGGGAAGGTGTTGTAGCTGATGTAGGCGACGCCCCGGGGAGCCAGGTTCTCCCGGCAGATCCGCAGGATGGCCTCCTGCACCTCGGGCTTCACCCAGGAGAAGACGCCGTGGGCGAGGATGTAGTCGAACTCGCCCAGGGAGGCGTCGACGTCCAGGACGCTCATCGCCCGCAGCTCGACGTTGCCGATCTCCAGCGCTGCCAGCCGGCGGCGGCCGTCCTCGATCTGCCGGGGCGAGAGGTCGAGGCCCAGGAAGCGCCCCTCGGGCAGCTCGCTCGCCATCGCCAGGAGGTTGCCGCCATCGGCGCAGCCCAGCTCCAGAACGCGGAGACGGCGGAGGTCCGGCGGCTCCAGGCCGAAGAGGAGGGCGCGGGTGGCGAGGTTGTCCGGATGCGCGGAGTGGACCGAGCCGCTCGGGTAGGGCACGCGGTCGTAGGACTCGCGGACGGCGTCTTTCCCAGTCAACTCCAGGCTCACCGGATCTTTCCAGCCAGCCGCACCTGGGAATCGTCGGCGGCGGCGTCCCGGGTCTTCAGCCAGGCGCTCCAACCTAACCGCGGACCGCAGCCGAGCCGGCAGGGGGGCACCTCGGCGGCCTTGAGGGCGGGGCGGACCGTGAAGACGAGGTCGTCGCCGACGGCGAAGCGCACGAGTTGCACGAGCGAGCGGAAGCCGCGGCCGATGGGCAGGAAGTCCAGGAACTGCGCGAGCGTCAGGGGGCCCACGGCGAGCTCGATGGCCGCGCTCTGGTCCCACGCGCGGCTGCCGAGCACGGCGCCGGCGCCGCGGGCGGAGAGCTCGTGGTTGCGCCCCCTTCTGCCGATCGCCGTCCGCTGCTCGGAGTCGATCACCAGCCAGCGGCCGACGAACTGGGTGCAGCGGACGCCCACCCCGAAGTAGTCGGCCAGCAGAACCTCCAGCCCCACGGCCGAGCGGGCCTGCCGGGCCAGGATGCCCGTGTACTGGAGGAGGGCGCGGTCTTCGACTTCTTCCATGCGGCCGCGCAGGCCCTCGGTGCCCATGCCGAGGAAGGCGAAGGCGGCGCGAGAGAAGCCCACGCGGTCCGGCTGGTCCCAGGAGAGGCCGGGGCGCACGCGCTTCCGCGCCCGGTGGAGCAGCGAGACCAGACGGTGGTTGAAGATGTCGAGGAAATCGCGGAACGCCGGGTCCTTGGCCGCCAACCGCTCGAGGAGCAGCTCGGAGAACGGCGCCGGCAGGGGGCCGTGAGCGCCGGCCAGGCCCATGACGTTCACCGTCATCCGCGCCGGATCGCCTTCGGCGGCAGGCAGCTCGATCTCGGCCACCTCGGAGGCCGGGAAGTCGAAGGCCACCCGCGAGCTGAAGCGCACGGCTTCGCTCCCGGGCTCGATGCCCTCCCCCACCGGCACGGTGTCGCGCGCCATCCGTTCGAGGAGGCGGACGGCCTGATGGAACTCGAAGCGCCACCCCTCCGAGAACAGGAGCCGCGCTACAGAACCGCTTGTTCCCCAGCCATGGGCTGCCAACGCTTCCAGTCTCCTTCCCGCTGCTGGCTCTTGATCACCAGTTGGGTGAATGAATTGACCGAGGTGTAGAGGGCGAAGAACCGGTTGAGCACCATGGCGAGCAGGAAGGCGCCGCCGCCGACGTAGGAGCTCTCGTCGAAGGTCAGGGTGACCTCGGTTCCGTTGCAGAAGCCCCGCCAGGCCTGCCGGCCCACTCGCTGGACGGTGCGGCGCAGGGCCATGTCGCGGATCCCCTGGATGTGCTGGTGGGCCACGGCCCGCTCGGAGGAGCAGTAGAGCTTGAGGATCTCGCGCAGGCTCTTCAGGCTGTCCTCGCCGCTCGAGAACGACAGGTAGTTGAGCGACAGGTGCGAGACCAGCCGCCACAGGGTCGAGCCGTCGGAAGGCGGCGCGATCTGCGGCGTCGGCTTGGTCAGGCAGACGATGTGGGCCACGGGCGCCGCCACGTCGGTCTGCAGCCGGGCGCCGGCCATGAGCTGCTGGGGCAGGGCGCGGTTGGTGCACAGGGTATGGGCGTAGATCGTCTCGTTGGGCGGCAGGAACGGCTTGAAGTCGAGGTCGACCAGGGAGAGGAGCATCTCGGAGCCCGGCACGTCCTTGCGCAGGCTCGCCACCCGCCGGGCATGCCAGAAGGCCTTGTGGCCGCTGCCGGCCATGTGGTGGTTGTAGGAGTAGAACGGCTCGTAGATCCGGCTCCGGTGGCGCGGATCGGTGGAGCCCGAGACGTCGAGGATGGAGTGGATCTCGGTGAACCGCTCCCGCCGCGCGTCGGGCACCAGCGGGTACTCGGTGCGCCGGTGATCGAGGCGGATGGGCTCGGTGGTGCGCGGGAACAGGTTGATGACCGGCGTCGCTCCCAGGGCGAAGGTGTGGCGGTCGATCTGCGGCAGCCAGTTGCCGGGCGCCCGCTTGAGCAGGATGAGGATCTCGAAGGCCCGCTCGGAGCCGTGGCGGCCGAGCCCCGTGACGTCGGCGAACAGGAACTTCTGGGGGAAGGTGAAGTACTCCTGGACCAGCCGGTAGGCCGGCTGGCTGGAGGGCGGGTAGGGCAGCACCTCCTCGTCGCGCCCGAAGCCCACGGGCTCCAGGGCGGCGGCGGTGAGCCGCACGGGCGCCCGCGCCAGGTCCCCCTCGGGCAGCAGCATGACGCTGGCGCAGTCACAGAAGAGCGCCTCGTAGAGGACGTCGGTCACCTGGCGGTCGCCGTGCAGATAGAAGCGCAGGCGGTCGAGCCCGAGCTCGGCGAGCGAGCCGGCGCGGCTCTCGATGCGCAGCCGCAGCACCGAGGCGACGTCGGTGGCCTTGTCGAGGAAGGGGAAGCGGGCCGGCAGCTCGAAGGCGGCCTCCGCCACCGCCACCGGCCACAAGGTCACCGGGTAGCAGGTGCGGAAGCGGCAGACGGCCTCGCCGCTCTCGGCATGGGTGAACAGCGGCGTGTGCTTGGGGATGAGATGGCCGCTGGTGAGCTTGCCCCGGGCGGGGTCGACCTCGAAGGCCGCCACCGTCATCGAGGGGATGGGGTTGAGGTAGTGCGGGTGCAGGATGCTGAGCAGCTCGACGGCGATCTCGGGGAAGTCGCTGTCGAGGTTCTGCTGGATGCGGGCGGTCAGGAAAGCGAACGACTCGATGAGCCGCTCGACGTGGGGGTCCGGCGAGGCGTCGGCCCCGAGCTCCAGGCGGCCGGCCACCTTGGGATAGCTCTCGGCGAACGCCGAGCCCATCCGGCGCAGGTAGGCGAGCTCCCGCCAGTAGGCCCGCAGCAGCTCCTCGCGGCTGTCAGTCGGCAAGGGGCTGCACCTCCACCGTGCCGCTCTTGACGCCGACGACCATGGGGAACGACACCGGCTCGGCCACCTCGTCGGCGGTCAGCACGGCGTCGATCCGCAGCCGCAGGCAGCGCTGGTCCTCCTTCAGTCCCAGGACGGCCACCTTCACCCCGCGCAGCCGCGGCTCGAAGGCCGTCACGGCGCGGACGATGACCCCGGCCAGGAGGCCCTGGTCCTCGGCGCTCCCGGCCGAATAGGCCGAGAGGTCGGGGATTCCATACTCCAGGACGGTGAGCTCGGCGCGCTCGGCGAGCCGGTCCACCGGGAGCGAGGAGCGGGTGTTGAGCAACCGCTCCAGCTCCCGGTGGACCGACTCCCGCAGCCCGCGGAGGTGCAGGGCCCGGAGGGGCCGCGGCTCCGCGGACACGCGAGGCTCGAGATCCACGAGGCGGTCGAACAGCGGCGACCTGACGCGGGTCTCCATCGGCACCTTACTCGACCTTGCGCGTCTCGAGGTCGTGCTTGATCGGCTGCGCCGCGCCGCCCGTGCCGTCGTCCTTCTTCTGCGGCAGATAGGTGTACTTGACGATGCCGTAGTCGAGGGAGACGTTCTCCACCGGCACGTCGCCGGCGCCGCCCGAGATGCTGAAGTTCGAGACGACGACGTGCTCCATCTCGATCTTCAGATACTCGACGGGCTTGTTGTCCGCCGCGCCGTCGGCCCGGTAGCAGGTGACCACGGCGGTCTTGATCTGCTTGCCGGTCCAGCAGTGCTTGAGCAGGTCGTCGGTCGACGAGTCGATGTACTTGGTGAAGGTGAAGTTCGAGTGGTTGGCCTGCTCCACGGAACCGGCGCCGGCCGTGCTGCGCACCGGCGAGGTCGGCTGGCTGAAGCCGTGGCTCCAGGACATGACCTCGATCTCCTTGGCGTGCTCGGCCGCGGTGCTGCCGCCGTCGATACCGTCCAGCTTGATATAGGAATTGGTGGCCATCGTTCAGGTGTCCTTTCTTACGCCGCCGGCGGCGGCAACTGCGCTACGAGGCGAATGGAGGTGGTCAGCTCCTCGAGCTGGAAGTGCGGCCGCAGGAAGACGACGGCCTTGTAGGAGCCGGGCTTGCCCGGGGTTTCGGTGACGTCGACGCGGGCCTCGCGCAGGGGGTACTGGGCCTTGAGCGTCTGGCCGGCGTCGTCGCGCCCCATGACGTAGTTGCCGATCCAGCGGTTGAGGAAGGTCTGCACGTTGTCGGCCGTCATGAAGCTGCCGATCTTGTCGCGCATGATCGCCTTGATGTAGTGGGCGAACCGGGAAGCCGCCAGGATGTAGGGCAGCATCGCCGAGATGCGGGCGTTGGCGTTGGCGTCGTTGGTGTCGTACACCTTGGGCTTCTGCGCCGTCTGGCCGCCGAAGAAGGCAGCGTAGTCGGTGCCCTTGCAGTGGACGAGGGAGATGAAGCCCAGGGTGTCGAGCTCCTTCTCGCGCCGGTCGGTGATGGCGATCTCGGTCGGGCACTTGAGGGCGATGTCCCCCTCGTCGGTCTTGAAGGTGTGGGTGGGCAGGCCCTCGACCATGCCGCCGCCCTCGACGCCGCGGATGGCGGCGCACCAGCCGTAGAGGGCGAAGGCGTTGGTGATGCGCTGCCCGAGAGCCCAGGCCGGGTTGCCCCACAGGTATTTCTTGTGGTTGCGGCCGTCGACCTCCTCGACGAAGTTGAAGCCTTCGACGGGCTTGGTGTCCGGCCCGTAGGGCAGGCGCAGCAGGATGTGCGGCAGAATCAGGCTGACGTAGCGCGAGTCCTCGCTGTCGCGGAACGAGCGCCACTTGATCAGCTCCGCGCTCTCGAAGATCTTCGCCAGGTCGCGGGGGATGCCGAGGTCGGTGAAGCCGTCCATGTCGAACAGCCGCGGGCTGGCGGCGGCGATGAACGGCGCGTGGGCCGAGGCGGCGACGCCGGAGAGCTTCTCGAGCAGGGCCATGTCCTGGGGATGGCGGCCGAACTCGTAGTCGCCCACCAGCAGGCCGTAGGGGGAGCCGCCGAAGGTGCCGTACTCCTCCTCGTAGATCTTCTTGAACAGGGAGCTCTGGTCGAACTCGGCGGCCTTCTCGAGGTCGGAGAGCAGCTCCTTCTTGGTGACGTTGAGCAGGCGCAGCTTCAGCCGCGTGCTGGTCTCGGTGTTCATCACCAGCAAGTGGAGCCCGCGCCAGGAGGCCTCCAGGCGCTGGAATTCCTCCTGGTGGAGGATCTCGTTGAGCTGCTGGGAGAGGAGCTCGTCGATCTGGGCCACGCGCGCCTCGATCGAGGCCACGGTGTCCTTGGAGACGGTCATCCCCTCGTCGAGGATCTGGTTGACGAACTCGCCCACGAGGTCGCGGGCGTAGGCCTGCTGCGACTCGTCGCGGGCCATCTTGCCGTCCTGGATGATGCGGTCGAGCAGCGACTGCTCGGTGGTGGTGGCGCCCGCCGCCCCTTCCGGCGCGGCCTCGGCTCCGGGGTCCTTGGGTGTCTTGTCAGCCATGGTGTCCTCCGTTTCAGGCTGCCGGGGCCGGGGCCGCGCTGGCCTTCAGGGCCTTCTGGTTGTCGGGGTTTTCGACGATCTCCTGGAGGAGGGCGTCGAGCTTGTCGTTGCCGTCGAGCTTGGCGAGCAGGTCCATCAGGCGCTGGCGGGCGTCGAACAGCTTGCGCAGGGGCTCCACCTGCTTGACCACGTTGACGGGGTTGAAGTCGTCGAGATGGCGGAAGCTGAGCTCGACGCTCAGCTTGGTGTCGTCGTCGGCCAGCTTGTTGTCCACCCGCAGGGCCAGGCGCGGGGCGCTGGCCGCCAGGACGTCGTGGAAGTTGTCGCGGTCGATCTCCACGAACTTGCGGTCCTTGAGCTTGGGCAGGGCTTCGGCGGGCTTGCCCGACAGGTCGGCCATGATGCCGACCACGAAGGGCAGCTCCTTCATCTGGATGGCGTCGCCGATCTCGACGTCGTAGGTGATCTGCACCCGCGGCGGCCGGACCCGGCTCAGCTTCTTCTGTGTGCTCTCTGGCATCTCGATCTCCTTTCATCTCCTCGAACCAAGGCGTTGCCTTCACTGCAGCGCCGGAGCGGAACGTCCGTCCGGCCGTTCTTACCTATCTGATCCCCCTCAGGGCCTCTCCCGCATCCCGAGCAGGGTGTAAATCGCGTTCAGGTCGGTGTCGCTCTGCACCAGCTCCTGCAGCAGCTCGCCGAGCGACATGCCGCCCCAGGCCACCGCGCGCCGCACCAGGTAGGGCGTGGGGCTGTGGGGCTCGGTGCGCTGGAGGTAGTCCGCCGCCTCGGTGAGACGGCGGTAGGCCTCCGAGCGGCTGCGGATGGGAGACCCTGCGTGGAGCGCCTCCCCTTCTGCTTCTGCCGGCGGGTAGAAGTCCATCTCATGCCCGTAGGCGTCGGCCGCCGCCGGCGCGATCTGCTCCCCCCGCTCCTCCAGCACGCGCAGGGCGAAGTGCTGCACGGCGAACAGGGTGTCGCCCAGCCGCTGCAGGCTGGGAGCGTCGATGCCGCAGAGGCGGTCGAGCAGGGCGCCGAGGCCGTCGAGCGCCGACAGGGCCTGCCGCGCGTCCGCCGCCAGGGTGGCGTAGAACGGCGTCGGAGTGAGGCTGACGCTGACCAGGAAGCGGTCGACCGTGATCCGGCCCTTGGCCTCGGCGGCGCGCGCGGCCTCGGGATCGCCCTTGCCCAGCCGCTCGAGGTGGCGGGCGCCCTCCAGGTCGGCGTAGGCGCAGGGCCTCGCCTCCTCGCCGGTGGGAGCCGTGATGGGGACCCCGCGCACGCCGTCGGGGATGCGGGCCCCCACCCACTCCAGGGGGGACAGCCGGAAGCCGAAGTCCCCCTCCTGGGGCAGCGGGTGGACCGTGTCCCAGAAGCTCTCGCACAGGCCGGCGAGCAGGGAGAGCCCCGCCGCCGCTCCCGGCAGCCCCTCCAGGCGGACCCAGGCGTCGAGCAGCCAGGCCGCGACCTGGAGGTCCTTGGAGCGGGTCTCGAGGGCGTCCAGGCAGAGCCGCGCCGTTTCCTTCCAGTCGGCGCGCTTGAGGTCCTTCTTCCACACCCCCTGGGGCAGGGCCGGGTCGTCCTCCCGCCGGGCGTCCTCGATCGCCTCGTAGAGGCCCGAGTAGCGCAGCGGCTCGCCGGCCGGCTTGTCGGCGGAGATGGGGGTGAGCAGGGCTTCGAGATCGACCTTCACTTCGCTTCGCTCCCTTGGATCCAGCGTGGCGCGTCCACCGGGAAGACGGGGACCTTCAGGTCCTCGGCCGGCGGCGGCGGGGTGGCGTCCTTGCCGGTCGCCGGCTTCTCCCGGCTCTCCGGCGCCCGCACGCCGATGCGGACGTAGACGCGGGCGATGTCGGGTTTCGCCGGCGGCGGCGGCGGCGGTACCCCGGGCTTCACCTCGGGCTGGGTGGCGATCACGAAGCGCAGCATCTGGAGGCTGGGATCGCCGGCTGAATCCGGAATGCCGGCCAGGCGCAGCAGGGCGAGCAGGCTCCAGCGGTCCGCCCGCTCGATGACGGCGGTGCGCCCCTGCACCCGGGTGCCCGGCAGGTCCGTGCTCTCGACGGGGATCACGGGCGAATCCTTCGCCCACTGCAGCTCCACCCGCAGGGGCGTGCCCCAGGCCCACCGGATCGTCGGCGTCGGGTTCGGATGGGTCACCGCCTGGTCGCCGCTGGCGAGCGACCAGCGGATGATCTGGTCGCCCCCCTTCTCATCCACCCGCAGCTTCTCGCGGAAGCGGACGGCGAGGTCGAACGCCGGCCCCTCCGGCTGCGCCGGGTCGTCGAGGAACGCCTTGAAGAAGGTGCGGACCTCCTTCATGCGCGCCATGAACTCGCCCGTTCCCCGAGGGCGGTCGGCCTCGGGCACGGCGCTCAAGATCGGGGCGTGCTTGTCGTAGAGCTTGAAGAAAGCCCGCAGGTCGGCCGGATCGGCCTCGTTGTCCAGCCGGCCGGGCAGGGTGGTCGAGAAGGGGAACCGGCCGGCCAGGCGCTGGTTGAAGAAGGCCTCGACCTGGCGGTAGCCCTCGGCCGCCTGGCCGCCGGCGAGCTCCCGGCAGCGCTCCCAGACCTGGCGGCGCAGGGCGGCCCGCCGCAGGGCGAAGAAGTCCGACGCCGAATCCGCCAGCAGGCGGGTAGTGATTTTCTGCGAGCAGTTGGCGGGCTCGATCTCGGTGAGGTCCTTGAGGATCAGATCCTCGAGCCCCGAGACCGAGTTGCCGGGCTCCTTGGCCTTGTGAGCCTCGAGCTGCTCGGAGATGGCCGTCCACCGCCCGCGCGAGGCGCGCAGCCCGCGCGACGAGGTGCCGGCGCGCTCGCCAAGGGCCTGCAGGACCGGCTCGGCGTAATGGGAGGAGATCTCCGCCACGTCGGCGCGCTGGGCCTTGAGATAGGCTTCCAGCTCGGCTTCGTCGTCGGCTTCCCAGGCCTCCAGGGCCAGCCCTTTTTTTTCGCCCCTCCACCAGTCGAAGCCGTTGCCCTTGGGCGTGTAGGGCGCCTCCAGCTCCAGCAGGCGGTCGGCGTCGGCGAGGATCTGCTCGCCCTGGGCGGCGGCGGCCTCGTTGACCTGGCTCCTGGCCGTCACCAGCCCCAGCTTGTCGAACAGGCCCGCGAGCTGGGTCAGCAGGGGGGACGCCGCCTGGAAGTTCGCCACCTGGGCGTCGAGCGCCTGGCCGAGCAGCAGCGAGGAGGAGAGGTCGGGCTCCTGGGCGGAGCGCTGGGCGGCGGCGATCTGCTCCATCATGCGGGCGCCCAGCCGGTCGCGGGCCGAGGCTTGGAGGGTGTTGCGCAGGTCGGGCGAGGAGAAAGACGACAGGGTCTTCTGGATGAAGCTGTCGTAGGGCTGATAGAGGGCGGCTGCCTGCTGCAGACCCAGGGGATCCCAGGTCACCCGCTTGAGCGCCGGCAGGGTGGGGATCCTCGCGCCCCCCCCGTCCGCCGAGACGAACCCCTGGTGGGACAGGCCTTCGAGGGCGTCGGCGAGCAGCTTCGCCTTCTCCGAGAGCGCCAGCGCTCCGGTCTTGGCGTTGCTCTCCACGAGGGCGCCCGTCGAGCGGGCTTCGATCTGCAGGAGAGCCAGCCGGAACTCCCTGAACCGTCGCTTGCCATCCTCCTGGATGGCCGCCGCCTCGTCGGGCCCGAGGAAGGCGGTGGAGCGCATCGACTGCACGACCTTGTCGTAGTCGGCGCCGAGCTCGAGCGTCTCGCCCTTCATCCAGGCCAGCTCAGGGGAGGCGAGCTTCTCCTTGGCGCGGCGCAGCAGGCCGTGCAGCTCGGCCAGGGCCGTCACCGTGCCGCCGCCGGAGGGATCCCAGCCGGAGTCCGCCGCCTCCCCCGCCAGCTTCGCCGCGTCCTTGAGGTCGAGCATCAGGGGGTTGCGGTCGAACAGCCGGTCGAAGAGGGCGTCCGACAGCTCGGAGGCGCGGGGAACCGTGCGCGGTTGTTGCTCGAACGGCTTGAAGCGCTCGTATTGGACGTCGGCCAGGGCCCGCACGTAGAGGTCCGAGTTCTCGAAGAACCCCTTGGGCAGCTCGCGGTCGAACAGGTAGCGCACCAGGGGTTTGAGGTCGTCGAGGCTCTGGGTGCTGCGCAGCCGGTTGAACAGCGTGACGTTGGTCTCGAGCGTGCGCAGCGAGGCCACGTACTCCTTCAGCCGCCCGAACTCGGGGGTTTCGACGGGCTCCAGCAGATCCTCCCCGGCGTCCGGCTCCCAGGCGATGAAGGCCCCGCCGGCCGGCTGCAACGCCTCCTCCAGGGGCAGGGCCGCGGGCGAGATCCCCACCGGGCGCGCGGCGAGCAGGATGCGGTCGAGGCTCCATCCCAGCTCCTGGCGGAGCGTCCTCAGGATGATCTCGTCCCAGGCGTGGACCAGCGCCTCCGTCAAGCCCTGGTTGAAGGGGCTGAACCAGGAGCTGGGGATGAAGACCGAGCCGAACCAGTCGGCGTCGAGCTTCGACATACCGTCGGTCAGTTGGACCGCCTTGTCGAGCAGGAAGGCGTGCTCCTCCGCGCCCGCCGCCCGTTTCTCGCGCGTCTCCTCGAGGTTCTGAGCCGTGTTGAGCAGGAACACCCGCAGGTTCTCCTCGCGGGCGCTCAGACGGTACCAGGCCCACCCGACCCCGAGGGTGGAGACCAGGGCCAGGACGACGACCACCGCCCGCAGCACCTGCAGCCGCCGGCCGCCATGGATCAGCGCCAGGGAGCTGGGGTGGGCCAGGTCGCGCTCGGGGAACACCTTGCGGTCGAAGACGTCGCGCACGAACACCGAGCCGCCGACCGCCGCGGGATCGCGCAGCAGGTCCGCGGCGCCGCTCTCGACGGCCGTCAGGCGGCCGCAGAAGTAGAGGCCCCGCAGGGGCAGCAGCTCGTGGTAGGCGCTGGCGCGGAAGACCTGGTTGAGGTACACCCGCAGCGGGCCGCGCAGACGCTGGAAGTCCTGGGAGAAACAGAAGACGCCGTCCGGGTCCTCGAGGACGGCCTGATCGCCGAAGGCCTCGAGCTGGGCGCGGTGGAGCCCCGAGCCGAGCAGCGTGAACGCCTCGTCGACCCACTCCGTGCGGTAGGCGGACTCGGGCGAGTAGGGGCTCGACCAGCCCAGGAGGTCGCCCCGCAGGTGCCGCGGGATCTCGCCGACGAAGCTGGCGAAGCCCGGGATGCTCTCGCAGCCGGTCACCACGACGTACACCGGGAACAGCATCCCCAGCGAGTCCTGGGCCTGGCGCAGCTTGCGGAACAGGGCCGCCCCCTTTTCCGCCGCCGCCGACAGCCGCTGCCCCTCCTCTTCCGGCGGACCGGTCAGCTCGGCGGCGGGAATGGCGAGCACCACGCCGTCGAGCGGGCGCTCCGGACGGAGCTCGCGCAACTGGCTCAGGAAGTGGCGCCATCCCCGCTCGTTGGAGCTCTTGCCGTCCCGCCGCAGCACGAGGTCGCTGGAGACGTCGACCACCACCCCGCGGTCGAAGAACCAGAAAGAGACGCCGTCCCCCTCCTCGGGCACGGGCGCCTCGGGCGCGCCGAGCGGCAGGTTGAGCCCGCTCTCCGGGAACAGGCGGGACCGCTCCGACCCCGCCTCGCCCAGCAGCACGAACCAGGGGAGCCGGTAGCGGCTGTCGCGCCCGCCCAGATGCCGGCGCAGCTCGGCGAGCGCCCGCCGGAAGGCGGCGGACAGTCGCTGCTGCGCGCCCGCCTGCCGGAAGTCGACCACCACCGCGCCCGCCGCCGGCGGCGCCGCCGCCGCGAACGGCGCGGCCGCCAGGCCCTCCGGCTCCGCGGCCTCATCCGCCGGCACCTGGCGCTTGCGGATGAGCAGCACCAGGACGACGATGATCGCGAGGACGATCAGCGCCAGGATGGCCAGCGTCAAGGGGAGGTTTTGCGACAGGCGGGCCAGCAGATCCACGTCGCTCTCCTACCGCCCGCCGTTGATCTTCGCGATCAGCGGCCAGAGCGCGTCGACGATGTCGTTCCAGAGGTAGTGCGAGACGAGGATCCAGGCGAGCAGCAGCAGCAGCCCGGCGAGCAGCCAGCGGCGGGCCGGCGTGAGCCGGCGGGCCGAGCCGGCCGTCTCGATGTTGCTCTGGTAGGCCTCGGGGAACAGCGAGTGCGGCTCCCGCGGCGTGCTGGGATCCCGGTTGGTGAGGAACGTGTAGAGCTCGCGCCGGTACCAGTCGATCCGCGCCTGTCCGTCGGGACCGCGCAGAGCGCCCCGGAACCCCAGGGCGAGCGCCATCAGGTAGACCCTGGCCAGCTCGGCGTCGGCGGGGTCGCGCGTGCGCAGCACGGCCTCGATGCGGCGGAAGACCTCCTCGCCGGCCTGGTAGGACTGGAACAGCTTGAACTCCAGGAGCTGGGTGCGCCAGGCGTCCCGACCCGGCCAGTCGAGGTAGAGGAAGATCTCGTCGGCCAGCGCGGCCATCACGTACTGCGCCCGCCGGTAGATCGCCGACGCGTACTCGCCGCCGCTGCGGCGGACCTCCGCCTCCTGGCGGTTGAGCAGCCCGACGAGGGACTGCCAGACCGCCGACGTCGCCGCGGGAGCCGGCCCAGGGACGATCGATGGCGCCGGCATCACCATCAGGGCTCCCTGCGCCGCGCCCGGGCCGGTGACTATCAAAGCCCCCGTCGGCGAGGCGGGACGGGCCACCGTCACCCCCGGCAGCGCCTGACCTTCCCGGCCGGCCAGCCGCTTCCAGCGCACCACCTCCTGGTAGAACTCGCGGAACTGGGCCAGCAGGAACGATTCGCCCTGGCTGGCGCCGAGGCCGGAGCTGCTCATCGCGGCACCTTGACGTAGAGGACGATCTCGACGACGCGCGGCGTCTCGCCGCGGTCGCCGACGTTCCAGACCTGCAGCACCTGGTTCGGCTGGACGAAATCGGGGTCGGGCTCGAGCGAGAAGAGGAGGACTCCGCTCGCCGGCACCAGGTCGCCCTCCCCCTCGGTACGCGTCCGCCGGGCGCCCAGGATGCGCTTGTCGCGCATGTCCTGGACCAGGCCCTGCGAGCCGATGAGGCTCTGGGCGATCCACTCCTCCACCTCGTCCTCGGTCATGCCGGTCTGCCCCCGCACGCCGAGGACCAGCGGCAGGCTTCGCCACAGCTCGTCGAACACCACCGAGTAGGCGCCGTTCTCGTAGTAGAAGCGGAAGGGGCTGAACGACTCGCTGATCCCCTCCCCCGCGACGCGCAGGATGTAGTCGCTCACCCGCCGGAACGCGGCCATGGGATCGGCGTGGTCGTAGGCCGGAAAGAGCGGCGGCACCAGCCCGTGCCCGACCACCGCGGCGTGGCCGGCCACCTCGCAGAGCGCCAGGTAGAGCTCGAAGGGGTGCGCCTGGCCGGCCGCCAGCACGGCCTCCAGCCGGGGCAGCGCGCCCACCAGGCTGTGGATCATCAGCCGGGTCTCGAGCAGTTGCGGCGCCTGCACCACTCCCTGGGGACGGGCGCGGTCGGAGAGCACCTCGGCCTTCTTCCGCAGCCGCTCGGAGATCTGCGCGGCGACCCGCCCGAAGCGCGAGCCGGGCGCCGCCCGCAGGGCCGGCGGCTCGTAGCCCTCGTCGAGGCTGAGCTTCTCGTCGGAGCGGCGGACCCGGGCGATGGGCAGCGCGGCGTAGCGCTGGGCCGGCGCCTCCGCCACCAGCAGGACCGGGCGCGGCCGCAGCCGCGGGATGTAGACCTCGCCTTCGCCGGACGACTCGTCGATCACCGGCCCGCCCTCGACCGAGCGGTAGCGGGCCATCTCGCCGTCGAGCGGCGCGGGGCCGCGGGCCGGCACCGCCAGGTAGATCATGCAGGCGCCCGCCGCCAGCGCCGCGGCGTGGAGCTTGAGGTCGACCTCCAGGGGCTCCGGATCGTTGGCTCCCCGGCTGACGATCAGGCCGTCCGGCAGCACGGCCTCGATCCGGCCCACCCGCAGCACCCCCTGGGTGAGGGCGGCCTCGTCGATCTCCAGTTGCAGAACTCCCCAGTGGAAGGGCGCGAGGGCCGCCGCGTGGTAGTGCAGCAGCTCCTCCTGGCGCAGGGAGAGCTGCTGGAAGTGCTGCGGCGCGAGCAGCATCCCCTCGTGCCAGTCGATCGCTTCGGTCACCGGACGAGTCATTGCGGCTGCTCCACCGAAAAATTTTTGTCCTGAAGGTGGATCCGCAGATCCTTGTGGGGATCGAAGCGCGCGCGGTGCGCGCCGTCGGAGAAGTAGTCGGCGAACACGATGCCGCCCCGCGCCCCGGTGCCGAACGACAGCTCCTTCGGCGGCAGGCTCTGTCCCGGCACGACCTCCCAGCTCATGGAGACGAAATCCTTCTCCCCCGGGTGATCCTTGAGGACCTGCTCCCGGCTCTCGAACCACTGCCGGGCCGTCTTCGCGAGCAGCTCCTCCAGCAGGTCCTTGTCGTAGACGACGATCATCTCGACCGCCACCGGGCTGTCCTGGTTGATTCCCGAATCCGCGTCCAGCCGCACCGCCGCGTCGCCGCCGAAAAACGATTTCCGGTTGGCGCCGCAGCCCAGGGCCCCCAGCAGCAGAAGAAGCAGGCAGAATCCTCCCGCGAAACGGGAAGGAGAAGAGAAGACGAAAAACCGCTTACAGGTGCAAGACATCGAACAACTTACTGAAGTCGCGCAGTTACGCCGGAGCTAACTAGGTATGGATGGGACTTTACCACAAGTCATATCTGTCACGAGGGGCGGGAGTATCTCGGGGGCGGGGGAGCCCTCATCACCCCGGCCCTCTTCTCCCATCCTCCCCCCCGCCGGCCGGGAGAAGAGGGAGAGGTTTGTCTGAAAAAAATGAAAGGGGCGATTTCTTAAGCCCCCTCTCTCCCGGCGGAAGGGGGGGAGGATGGGAGAGCCCTAGACCTCCGCCGCCCGCATCCTCTCCTTCTCCATCTGGGCGGCCACCAGGCTCGCGTAGACGCCGCCGAGGGCGATGAGCTCATCGTGGCGGCCCTGCTCGACGAGGCGGCCGCCGTCCATCACCAGGATGAGGTCGGCGTCGCGGATGGTGCTCAGGCGGTGGGCGATGACGATGCGGGTGGTGCGGAGAGCCGTCAGCTCGCGCTGGATGTCGCGCTCGGTGCGGGTGTCGAGGGCGCTGGTGGCCTCGTCGAGGAGGAGGATGGCGGGGCGGTGGACCAGGGCGCGGGCCAGGGCCAGCCGCTGGCGCTGGCCGCCCGAGAGGGAGGCGCCGCCGTCGGCGAGCAGCGTCTCGTAGCCCATGGGCATGGCCAGGACGTCGTCGTGAATGTGGGCGAGCTTCGCCGCCTCCACCGCCCGCGACAGCGGCAGCGCGGGCTCCGAGAGGGTGATGTTGGCCCGGATGCTGGTGCCGAAGAGGTACGGGTGCTGGGGCACCACGCCGACCTGCCGGCGCACGCTCCGCAGGTCGAGCTCCGCGAGGTCGGTGCCGTCGAAGAGGATGCGGCCCTCGGTCGGCGAGTAGAGCCCCACGAGCAGGCTCGCCAGGGTCGACTTGCCCGCCCCCGAGCGGCCCACCAGGGCCACGAAGCGCCCGGGCGGGATCTCGATCGAGATGTCCTCGACGGCCAGCGGGGCGAACGGCCCGTAGCGGAAGCTCACTCCCTCGAGCCGGATGCCGCCCTTGAGCCGCGGCGCCGGGCTGACCGTCGTCGGGTCCTGCTCCCGCGGCGTCTCGAGCACGTCCTCGATGCGGTCCAGGTAGCTCCCCAGGAGCTGGAACTGGAAGGCGTTGGTGATCAGCGTCGAGAGGGGCGTCAGGAAGCCGGCGGCCAGGGCGTTCATGGCAAGCATGGTGCCCAGCGTCAGATCGCCCTGCAGGACCTGCACGGCCCCCCAGACCAGGATGATCAGCGGCGAGGCCGTGCCCAGGGCGGCGAGCGTCGAGTCGACGAACGCCGACAGCCGGCCGCGCGACAGCGAGACGTTGAGCACGTCCACGAACAGGTGCGACCACTGCTCCACGGCCCGGTGCTCGGCGCCCGCCGCCTTGAGCGTCTCGATGCCCGCCAGCAGGTTGACCTGATAGCTCTGCGAGCGCGACTCGGTCTGCAGCGAGCGGGACATCAGGTCGCGGGTGCGCTTGCGGGTGAAGAGGAACAGGGCCACGCGGATCGCGCCCAGGGTCACCACCAGCAGCCCCATCGACGGGCTGGCGACGAAGAGCAGGATCAGGTACAGCGTCACCAGCACGCCGTCGAGCACCCCCGAGAGGGCGCCCGAGGTCAGGATCTCGCGCACGGTGGTGTTGCTGCCCATGCGCATGATGAGGTCGCCGGCCGAGCGCTGCTGGAAGAAGGCGTAGGGCAGGTCGACCAGATGGTCGAGGAAGTCCAGGGTCATCCGCGCGTCGAGGTGCGTCCGCAGGTAGAGCAGGAGATAGGAGCGCAGCAGCGAGGAGAGGAAGTTGAAGGCGACGATCGCCGCCAGGCCGACCGCCAGCACGCCGAGGAGCTGGGTGTCGCCGCGCGGGATCACGCGGTCCACCAGGGCGCCGATGAGCAGCGGCACGGCGAGCGCGAAGAGCTGCACCATCCCCGAGGTCACGATGACGCGCTGGAGGACGTTCGAATGCTCCCGCAGCACCTTGACGAACCGGCCCAGGCGGCGCTTGCCGCCGCCCTCCTCCGGCTCGAAGTCCTCGCTCGGCTCGAACGACAGAGCGACGCCCGTGAACGAGCGTCCCAGGTCCTCGCGGCTGATCCGCCGCCGCCCCCCCGCGGGATCGACGACGTCGGCGCCGCCGTCGGGCGCGAGCCGCTCCAGCACCAGGAAGTGGTTGAACTGCCAGTGGAGGATGGACCCCGGCGGCAGGAACCTCAGGTCCTCCACCTCCTCGACCTTGACGCCCCGGCCGCGCAGGCCGAAGACGCGGGCGGCGGAGAGGATCGCCATGGCGTCCGCGCCGTCGCGTCCGAAGCCCGTGACCTTGCGCACGTCGTCCAGCCGCAGGTGCTTGCCGTGAAAGGCGAGCACCATGGTCAGGCTGGCGGCGCCGCAATCGCTGGCCGTGGTCTGCTGGATGAAGGGCACGCGCTGGCGCCGCTTGGAGAAGGCGAGCTTCTGCAGCGCCGGGAAGCGCCGGTGGAGCGGCGAGCCGGGCGCCCGCTCAGGCGGCGCCTGGGCAGGCTGCCCCGAGGGCGGCTGCGGCTCAACCATCGCCGCCCTCCCGCGGCTCGAGCACCGCTTTCAGGGCGGGGATCAGGGCCACCAGCACGGGCTCCGAGCGCACGCGCACCTCGGCCCGCGCCAGCATGCCGTCGTGGTACCGGCGCACGCGCCCGTCCGCCTCGAAGGTGTCGGTGGCGAGCCGCGCCGAGATCCGCACCACGGGGCCGTCCAGCTTCACGGCGTCCGCGATCTCCGTCCCCAGGTAGCGCTGCGCCTCGCCGGGGCCCACGACCTCGTCTCCCACGGAGGTCACGACCAGGTGCTGATAGGCGTAGCGGTAGCCCTGGATCTCCAGGCGCAGAGGCATGCCGCGCTTGAGCAGCGGCCGGTACTCGCCGGGGATGAAGGCGATCACCTCGGGATTCTCCTGGCCGCGCACCAGCGACAGGAGGGACTGACCCGGGGTGATGTGCTGGCCGGGCCGCACGCGGACGTCGCTCACCACCCCGGCCGCGGTCGCGCGCACCTCGCGCTCGGCGAGGTTGGAGCGGGCCAGCTCGCGCTGGGCGCGCAGGGAGAGCAACCCCTGCTCGGCCCCGGCGTCGGCGGGATCGCGCAGACGGTTGATGAGCTGCAGCTCGAGCTCGCGGTCGATGCGGGCCAGCTCGGCGGCCTCGCGGGCGCCGTAGAAGCGCACCAGCAGCCGGCCGGCCGCCACCCGCTCGCCCGGCGCGACGGCCACCTGGGTGACCGTGCCGTCCGTGGCGGCCGTGAGGTCCGTCCGGCCCCCCAGGCGCACCACCGCCGGCCCCGCCGCGTACTCCCGGATGCGGGCCAGGAGGGTGAACAGCAGGCCCGCCGCCAGCGCCGCCAGCAGCAGCCGGTAGGTCCAGCGCATCCACCGGGGATCGACGCGCAGCACGTCCCCCTCGCCGCGCAAGCCGAGCGAATGGTGCTCCACCGCCTCCTCGCGGAACAGCCCGGCGCCGAGGGGCAGCCCGCTGGCCTCCCCCTCGGGCATCCGGAGCTGGGCGAAGGAAGGGGACGCCTGCTCGGCCAGCAGCGCCAGGTTGCGCACCTCCTGCTCGCTGAACGGCGGGCCGTCGGGCCGCCGCACGGCGGCGAGCACGGCGAGCACGCGGCCGTCGGGCCCGGTCAGGGGCACGGCCGCGAAGCGCTCCTCCCCCTCGGCCCGCGGATCGTCCGCCTCGCGGTCGAAGCGGGGGTCGCGCCCGAGCCTCTCCAGCGAGACCGGCTGGCCGGTGCGCACCACGAAGCTGACCAGGCCCACGGCGGCGCTCTCCCGCCGCTCCTCCTTGTCGTCCGTGCCCCCTTCCCAGAGCGTGTCGGTGATCGGGTCGTAGAGCAGGCAGTAGCCCCGGTCCGCCTCGGCGACGTCCTCCACCCCCTCGGCGGCGGCCCGCGCGGCGCGCGCCGGCTCCCGCTGGGAGGAGATCGCCTGGACCGCCGTGAGCAGCCGGCCCGCCAGCACCCGGCGCTGCCGCTCCTCGTCGCCGCCCGGCAGCGCGGCCGAGCGCCAGCGGGCGGCGGCGCTGCGCAGCAGGGCGATCAGATCGCCCGAGGGCACCGTCTCCTGGCTGAGATAGAAGATGCGGTCGCGGTCGATCAGATCCTGGAACAGGGAGGGATCGGGCCCCGCCGAGAGGACGAGGTTCACCCGCTCGGCCGCGGCAGGAGCCGTCTCCGCCGCCTCGAGCAGAGCCCGGGCGCGCTCGCCGCCGATGCCGGCGCCCAGGGCGAGCACCGCCACGGGGTGGAGCGCCAGCAGCCGCAGCGCTTCCGCCTCGGAGCCGGCCACCAGCAGATGCAGCTCCGGCCCGAGCACCCGCAGGCAGGCCTCCGCGCTCTCGCCGTCGAAGCCGGCCAGAAGCGCGATGGGGGATGAATCTCGAATCTTCGAACCTCCTTACCTGAGCTACCGTAGCCGATAGACCCCTGTCCCTGGATTGTACGCCTTCCAGTCGAACCAATAGTCTTTTAGAACGAAGACCTTCGCCAGCTTCTTCCCGGCCAGGGGACCGCTCGCGGCCTCGCCGGCGAAGGTCCACTCGCTGCCCGTTTCGGCGTCCACCAGGCGCAGGGGCGGGCCGCCCGGCTTGGCGAACAGGTTGAGCTCCCGCCCGTCGACCGTCCGCTCGAACGCCCGCACCGACCGGCCGTCCTCCCCCACCACCAGGAGCACGGGAGCGCCGCCGAGGGTGTCCTGCACCGGGCTCTGCTTCCGCAGTGCCGCCATGGGATAGGCCTTGGCCGCGCCCGCCAAGCGAACGCCGGCCACCAGCTCACGGGGGCCGAGCGGATCGCCGGCACGGACCGGGGTCACCACCGGCAGCTTCGCCACCTCCGCCTCCCAGTCTTTCGACTCCAGGTGGGCCGGGTCCGCCGCCGGGCGCAGCACCCGGCCGCCGGGGTTCTCCCGCTTCCAGAGGCCGAACGCGATCTCGTCGTGGAACACCAGGTCGAGCCGCTTCCCCTTCAAGGGGCCATGGACGGCCTCGCCCGTCACCTGCTGCCACCAGGACCCCGTCTGGTCGTCCTTCATCAGGAAGTTCTGGTTGTTGATGCCCGTGAGGTGGAAGCTCAGCTTCCGCCCGTCGATCTCCGCTCTCCACACCAGACCGGTGTGACAGAGCGTTCAGTAGGTGACGGCGATCGGGACGCCCCCCACCACGTCCTGCACGATGTGGTGATAGGCGATCTGACGGACCGGATACGCCGCGGCCTCGCCGTTCAGGACGACGGCCAGCACCGGGTCCTCCGCCGCCACCCAGCCGGCCTCGGCCGCCTGCGCGAAGGCGGTCGTGCCCAGGGGGACGAACATCTTCTCGAAGATGTTCTGGCGCGAGAACCAGGCGGCGCCCGCCAGCGGGACGAGAGCCAGCACCGCCAGCGTCCGGCTCCACCACCGCCCGCCGCGCCACAGCCCGGCCGCGATCGCGACACCGGCAAGGGCCATCAGCAGGGTCAGCAGCGGCGACCAGGAGCGCAGCCCGTAGGACACGGCGACCCGATCCGGCGTCTGCGGCACGAAGGGCCGGATCAGTTGCATCGGCACGGTCACCACGGCGACGGCCGCCAGGACCAGCAGGAAGAGGACGGCTCCGGCCCACCGGCGCCGGGAAGGGTTGGACTGCGTCGGTATTTCGGCCATTAAGGTCTCCTCAGGAAGGCTCGGCAAATCCTATAGGAGAAGCGCCCGATCAGTCGCTCGGCGAACCCGGAGGCCCCGGCTCCAGAACCAGCCGCTCCGTCGCCGCTCCCTCAACCTTCTCCCGGCTGAACAGCAGCGGAAAGTACTTCCCCTCCCCCCACAGCTTCAGTAGATCCCCGTAGTGGGGGCTCGCGGGCTGGCCGGACTGCCCCGGCACGCTGGTGGCGACGGAACGGTCCCAGTCCGCCACGTCGAGGATCTCGCGGAAGGAGGCGCCGTGGCCGACCTCGAAGCCGTCGCCGTCACTGACGTTGACCGTGTTGCCGTCGCCGCCGCGCTCGACCGGCGGGAGATCGAAGAGGGCCTTGCGCTCCGGGTCCGTCCCCAGGATGTGGCGGAAGGTCGCGGTGTGGAGCGTCCCCCAGCGCCATTTGGCGGGATCGGCGCCGAGCTTCGCCTTCGCCTCGGCCACGGCCTCTTCGAGGCTCTTCAGCATCACGGCGTCACGCCCGGACCGCGGGCTGTCGCCGAACCAGCGCGGCGTGGGATTCCGCAGCCGCTCGACCGTCTTCCCGGGGTCGCCCGCGACCACGGACAGCCACTTCTCGGGCAGGTGACGCTTGAAGAGGGCGGGAACCAGCTTCTCCAGCCAGATCTCGTAGAGCGCGGCGGCCGCGGAGTCCCGGGCGATGGTGCCGTCCCAGGCCGCGAGCCTCTCGATCCAGGGGCGCAGCTCCGGGCTCGCTCCCTTCACCTCCGGCAGCAGCCGCACGAGCGCCTGGGCCGGCGGCGAGACCTCGTCGTGCTGGAGCCGCTGGAAGTCCGCGACGTCGAGCTTCCGGCTCCCTTTGCCGAGCACGTCCACGATGCGCTGGAAGCGGTCTGGTTCGCCCCAGTCGAAGCCCAGCTCGTGGGGATAGCCGGGGGGCAGGATGTTGTGGTTGGCCGTGGCGAGGAAGTGCTTCGGCGGATTGAAGGCGCCGGGCAGCTCGGAGGCGGGAAGGAAGCCCTGCCACTCGTAGGCTCCCTCGGCCCCGGGCACCGGCAGCAGGCCCGACCATCCCTTGCGGATGGGCGCGAGGCCCGCCACCTGCCAGCCGATGTTCCCCTCGACGTCGGCGTAGAGCAGGTTCTCGGACGGCACCTTCCAGCGCTCCAGGGCCTTGCGGAACTCCGGCCAGCTCCGCGCCCGGTTGAGCGACAGCGAGGCGAGATAGCCGGCCGTCCCCGGCTCGCTGCCCACCCAATGCAGCACGTAGGCGCGGTGGCGCTGCCGGTCCTCGTGGATCACGGGGCCGTGCCGGGTGAGCTTGAGCTCGGCCTCGACCGGCTCGCCGCCCCGGACGGCGATCCTCTCCCGCTCGATCCGCATGGGCTCCCAGCGCCCCTGGAAGCGGACCTCGTTCGGATTCTCGGGGTTCGTCTCCTCGACGTAGAGGTCCTGCTGGTCGATCATGGCGATGGTGAAGCCGAAGCCGACGCGGTCGTTGTGCCCCGCCGCCACGCCGGGGAGGGCGGGCTCGCCGGCGCCGATCACGTTCCAGCCGGGCCCCACGAGATGGACGAGGTAGCGCAGGCTGGGCAGGGTGAGGGTCCGGTGGGGGTCGTTGGCGAGCAGCGGCTTGCCGGTCGCGGAGAGGGTGCCATCGACCACCCAGTTGTTGCTGCCGTCCGCCGTTTTTTCTTGGAACCGGATCGGCGCGCCGGCGGCGCCGGGGAGCTTCGCGACCTCCTCGCCGATCGCCTCGAGGCCGATGCGCGGCTGCTTCTCGAGCGGGCGCGGCGGGTCGGTGGCGACCAGCTCGTCCGCCATCTGCCAGCCGAGCTCGGTCCCCAGCCGGGCCCGGAGCACCTCCATGGTGGCGTTCAAGGTCATGCCGAAAGCGGCCATGCGATTGAGGCAGACCTCGGGCGTCCAGGGCTCGGGCCGGAAGCCCGCGAGCTGGAACTCGACGGGCAGCCGGCCGCCGCTCGGTGACTCGATAGAAGCGATGTAAGCGTTGATCCCGCGGACGAAGGCCTCGAGGATCGGCTTGGCGTCCGGGGCGTAGCTCGCGTATTCGGCATCCATGTCGCCCCGGTAGCGCAGCAGGCGGGCGAAGCGGTCGCGGTCGACGGCCTCGGGTCCGAGCACCTCGGCGAGCCGCCCCTCCCCCGTCCGGCGCCAGATCTCCATCTGCCAGAGACGGTCCTGAGCGGCCACGAAGCCCTGGGCGAAGAAGAGGTCGTCCTGCGTCTCGGCATAGATGTGGGGAACGCCCCAGGGATCGCGCAGCACGGTGACGGGCTTCTGGAGCCCCGGGACGCGGAGCGTGCCCGAAGTCTGCGAGAGAGCGGCCTTGGCGCGGACGGCGAGGTCCGGCTCGCCGCCACGGGCCGGCGGGACGGCCAGCAACCCCGCGACGGCGAGCAGGAGAAGGGAGCGGTCTCGCATCATCTACTCCAATAGTAACAATGGCTTCTGTCCAGAAGCGAAACGTTCTTCAACGGGAGGCGTAGCCTACACCTACGCCTCCTCACCCGGCCCCAGCCGCGCCCCGGCATCCAGCCGGGCCGCGGCCGGAATCCGGGCCCGCCGTCCGGCGAGGGTGAGGTCCCCGTCCCTTTCGCCCACCGAAGCTCCCTTCCCCACCCGGACCTCCGCGTCGAGAATCGCCCGCTCGATCGAAGCTCCGGCGCCGACGACGACCTCGTCGAGCAGGACGGAATCGCGGACCTCCGCGCCCTCCTCCACGACCACGCCGGGCCCGAGGACGGAACGCTCGACGCGGCCGGCGATGCGGCACCCCGGCGAGATCAGGCTGCCTTCGATCCGAGCCGTACCCTCCACCCGGGCCGGCAACCTTTGCGTCCCATAGGTCCTGAGGGGCCACGCGGGATCGTCCAGCACCAGCCCGGGCTGCCGCTCCAGGAGATCCATGTGGGCTTGCCAGTAGCTCTCGACCGTTCCCACGTCCCGCCAATAGCCCTCCAGCCGGTACTCGCGGGCCCTCCCCTCCTGGACCAGGGACGGGATCAGCTCGTGGCCGAAGTCCTTGAGGCCGCTCTCCTCGCCGCCGGTCCCGTCCGCCAGCCGGTCCAGGGTATCCATCAGCTCGACAGCGTCGTAGACGAAGACCTCCGTGGTCACCAGGTCGCTGCGCGGCGACTCCGGCTTGTACTCGAAGCCGGTCACCTTTCCTGCCCCGTCCACCTCGACGACTCCGAAACGGCTGGCGTCCTCGCCGGGCGGGAGACGGGTGGTCACCAGGGTTACGGCGGCATCGGTCTCCCGGTGCCGGTCGATCACCTCGCGGTAGTCGAGCTTGTAGACATGGTCGGCGCTCAGTACCAGGAGGAGGTCGGGATCGAGCTCGCGGATCAGAGACTTGTGGCGGTAGATGGCGTCGGCGTTGCCCTGGGCGAAACCGCCTTCGTCCGACCGGCTCTTGCTCTGATGAGGCGGGAGGACCTGCAGGCCGCCATAGGTGCGGTCCAGGTCCCACGGCCGGCCGTTCGCCAGGTGCTCGTTCAGGGAATGGAGCTCGTACTGTTCGATCACCCAGACGTCGGAGACCCCGCTGTGCAGGCAGTTGCTGAGGGGGAAGTCGATCAGGCGGTACACCCCCGCGAAGGGCATGGCAGGCTTCGCCCGCTCGGCGGTGAGCACCTCCAGGCGGCCTCCGGCGCCTCCCGCCAGGATCAGGGCCAGGGTCTTGGTACGCGGCATCGTCTCTCCTCTCCCCCTTCCGGAGGAGAGACGATGCCGTGCAAGGAGCGGACCGCCGCCCGCTCCCAAGTGACTACTGCTCCCAAGTGACTACTGCAGCGCCTCCGGCGCCGGGCACCCCGGCGTCGCGCCTGCCGTTGCAAGGCCGTTGATCGTGACCGTCGTCGCGCCCGGGAAGTTCGCCGGCTTGGCGCACGCCGGCGGCTCGCCGTTGACTACCGGGTTGCAGGCGAGGGGAGCGAAGGTGTAGTTGCTCCCCTGCTTGAGCACCCAGAAGAGCCGGTTCGAGGCGTGGCGCAGCCTTGGGAAGTAGTAGAGGAAGTCGCCGCCCAACCGGTACAGACAGAGCGTGTCGTGGAGCTTGGCTCCCACGGTATAGCCGGCCGGCGGCGTCACGATCAGCGACGGGCTCTGGCCGCGCAGGCGCAGCTCGTTGATGATCCAGCCGCCGGTGTAGTACTTGTCGGTGGGCCATGCGCTGATTCCCGACGGCACGGTGCCGCTCAACAAGGCGTAGACCTTCTCCCGGTACTCCCACTCACCGGGATTGGGCCAGGCGGGGAAGCGCGCGCCGGGCGCGCGGATCAAGCCGCTGCCGTTGGCGATCTGGTCCCAGAGGTACTTCTCGTCGGCCCACCACTGCCGAACGGCGTTGAGAACGGTGGTGTCCGGAGAGGTACCGCCGCCGTAGGTGGGGCCGTTGACCAGCGCGAAAAGGTAGGCCGCTCCCATCCCCGCGATCCAAAGCTGGCCGTGGCTGATGGTGAGAGCCTCGTCCGTGTTGGCGTTGGCCGCGTAGTGCCCGTAGGTCTGCTGCGCGGTGAGGAGGTCGAGCAGGTACTGCCGCGCGCAGGCTCGCGTCTGCGAGTTGGCGGGCAGGTTGCGGACCGCCCAGCCGTAGTACCAAGCGCGGCCGAGCAGCTTCTGGTTCGGCGAGCCGTCCGTCAGGTCGCCACAGGTGCAGTTGGTGCCGCAGGAGCATTTCTGAGCGCAGGGGCAGGGATCTGGACACGGGGTTGCCGGATTCCGGTAGACCACCGGCAGGCCGAACATCTGCTTGGCAAGGTCGTGCACGCTCTCCATCTGCAACTGCTCGGCCCCCTGTGCCGAGGCGGCAGTGACGAACGCGAAGGCGAGCGCGATTCCAATTCCGTACTTGCAGAGTCTGCGGATCATCGAGACCTCCTTTGTGCCCTCCAAAGAAATTATATTCTTAAATATGCCTAAGCATCAAGTCCGCCGCCGGTATCAAGGCAGGCTAAGATCTCCTCCATGCACCGCCGATCGCTCCTCCCGCTCGTCTTCGTGCTCCTGGCCTCGGCCGCCGCCTGCGACCGCCGGGACATCGCGGGGGAGGCTCCGGTCCCGCGGCCGGCGGACCGGCCCGCCGCGCGACCGGCGCCGCCCCCGCCCGCCCCCGCTGCCGCGCAGGAACGCGAGGGATGGATCGGCGTCGTGGTGGCCCGCGAGTCGGTGGACGTCACCGCTGACTCTCAGGGCAGGCTGCGGGCCGTGCACGTGTCGATCGGCGATCAGGTCCGCCGGGGCGACCCCATCGCGACCCTCGACACGAGCCTTGCCGCGCAGGACCTGGAGATGGCCCGCTCGGCCCTGCGGGGCGCCGAGGCTGACGAGCAGCGGGCCACGGACGAGATGGCGGAGGCCAAGGCGAGGAACGACCGGCGGCAGAAGAACCCCGATTTCTTCTCCAAGGAGGATCTCGCTGAGGAGGCGCTGCGGGCGAAGACGGCGGCGTCGGCCCTGGAGGTGGCGCGCTCGCGAGCCGCCGAGCAGCGGGCGCGGGTCCGCCAGCTCCAGACCAGCCTGTCGCGCAACGAGGTCCGGGCGCCCTTCGACGGCCGTGTCGCCGAGCGCTTCGCCGATGCCGGAGCCCAGGTGGGTCCCGGTACCCCGGTGGTACGGCTGATCAGCGCGGGAGACCTGCTGGTGCGCGCCGCCGTTCCCCCCGAGGAAGCCCGCCGCCTGACCGTGGGAACCCCCGTGACCTCCACGGTCCGCGGCCTCGGAGGGCTCCAGATCCCGGGCACCATCCAGCGCATCGCCCCCGAGGTGGACGCGGCCTCCCAGATGGTGCTGATCGAGGTCCACCTCACTCCGGCGCCCGAGATGGCGGGCCGGCTGCAGACGGGGCTGGTGGTGGATGTGGCGGCGGGGTCTCAGGGGACCTGAAAAAAGGGGCACCCGCTCGGGGTGCCCCTTTTCGAGCCGACCGCTGTCGAGCTCTCCTACATCGCCATGCTGCGCAGCATGGGCCGCTCCGCCGCTTCCATCTCCACGTGGGAGATGTCGACGCTCTCCAGGAGCTCCTCCATGTAGAAGTAGCGCAGGGGGGCGACGTGGGCTTCGGGCTTCTTCCACTCTCCGAACAGGTTCTCGACGAGGTGGAGCTCCGAGACGAGCTGGCGGCCGCACCAGCGGCGGATCACCGGGTGCAGGGAGACGCTCTCGTCCGCCTTGGCGGGCTCGTGAACGCGCACGACGCTGAACGGATCGCCCTCGACCTTGCCGAACTGCAGGGTGATCGTGTAGTAGTGGCCGCTCTCGCCGATCTCGCTGTCCTGGAGGTAGGAGAGCGGCATCTCCTCGTAGTAGGCGGCGTGGTCCCAGCCTTCGTCGACCACGATCACGTCGTGCAGGAAGCCCGACTGCTGCCACAGCGCCGAGCTGCGGTTGATGCGGTCGAGGGTGGCCTCGAGCAACCCCTCGGGGGTCGCCTCGATCTCGCGCGCCGGCCAGTCCGTCCGGTGGTGCTTCTTCTCCAGCATCCGGGACAGCGCCCGCACGTTGTAGCGGAACCCGTGGATGAACCCGGAGGCCGTTTGCTTGTGGTCGTTCGCCTGCATAATCGTGCCGGCGAAGTAGAGGCCCGGCACGTTGACCGACTCCCACTCGCAGGTCTGCGCCGGGAAGCGGTCGCTGACGGCGAGGATCGGCCGGCACTCCGGAGCGAAGATCGAGTCGTCGAAGCGGAAGCCGGTGCAGACGATCACCCGGTCGTAGGTGAGCTCCTCGGTCTGGCTCTCGGTCTGGCCGCTGGTCTGGCCGCTCGCCTGGCAATGCCGGACGGAGACCACGAGCTGGCCGTCGCGCCGCTCGATGCGCTCCACCGCGCAGTCGAGGACGGCGTTCTGCGTCTTCAACTGGTAGGTGTCGAGGAAGCTGTTGTTGACCGCCCGCAGGTGGCCCACGTGGTGAGTCTTCCAGGCGAACTGGACCGGGTGGGGGCTGGCGACGTGGAGCAGCGCCGTGGTGGGGATCAGGTTGTCCGCCGTCTCGAAGGCGGAGTTGCCCTTGCCCAGGATCAGGACGCGCTGGTTCTGGAAGTCGTCCGGGTCGATCGACACGTCGGCGTACTTCTCCGCCAGCTCGATGCCCGGGATCGCCGGCATGTAGGACTTGTTGACCCCGGTGGCCACGATCAGGCGCCGGCAGGTGAAGACGTTGCCCTCGGCGTCAGTCAGCCGGAACTGCTGGGCGCGCGGCTTCTCGACGCGCAGGATCCGGGTGTTGCAGCGCACGTTGAGCCCGAAGTAGCCCGCGTAGTCCGTCAGGTAGCGCACCATGTCGTCCGCCGGCGGAAAGTAGCGGTGGCTGTAGTTCTTGAACAGGAGAGCGCCGTCGCTGTCGTCGAGGATCGAGTTCCAGTCGAACCGGAGGTTGACCTCGGGGTCCGAGGAACCGGTGAAGATCTTGTTGCTCGAGATCAGGGTGCGGTGACGAGGGAACTGCTTGAAGAACTGGCCGGGGCTGTCGCCCGCTTCGAGGATCAGGTAGCTGTGGCCCGCGTGGGAAAGGTGCTGGCCCATCTGCAGGCCCGCGGGGCCGGCGCCCAGGATGAGGTACTCGTAATCAACTGCCCCTCCAAAGCTCACGCCATGGTTCATCGCTTCTCCCCCCATAAGATTGCCGCGGTGCTCGAAGGCGGTGCGGCAGAAAAGAAACTTCATCTGCTTCGTCCTAGTAGTGGCGCCAAGGAGGGAGACCGGGACACTTCCGTGACACCGGCCTCCAAATTGTCACACGGCGGTGACGAGGAGTGTCAGTCGGCAGGCTTCAGGCGCCTAGGTATACACGTCAAGGGGACTCGTCCAGGCCGGATCGAAGCTCCCAAAGCCCTTCCGAGAAATCGGAGTACCGGCGTCCGGAGTTGCCGATCCGCGGATCTCCCCGCTCGTGGGAATGACTGGGCGCGAGACCCAGAAGCCCGGAGACCTCCGACGGTTTCAGGTCTTCTTTCATCACCCGCAAAGATGCAGTAGCCATCCGCCGAATTCACGAGTCCTTTGCGCTACCACTGAACCTTCTCAGGACCTTCTCGACCTTCTGTTTGATGAGATCAGGCAAGCCTTTCTCATCTGGACCGGCCCAGGAGCCCCCGGACAGGTAGCGGTCAAGGCGGATGGCGAAGCCCTCGATCAAGGCTTCTTCGCTCTTCCACTCCTCGTCCATGTAGCACTCGAAGTAGCTTTCGCCTCGATGCATGACGACGATGTCGGGATAGACCTCGATCCGGTGCTCCTGACCTTTCAGGGAGAAGGTGGCCCAATACCAGCCCGACGATCCTTCTCCTTGCATGAACGACGGCGCCTCGAGGTGGTGCCGGGAGAAGACCTCCTCGATCCGCTGGATGCAGGCTTGCTGGAAAGCTGTCTGCTCGGTTCTCATCTACCCGCCCTTACGATCCAGAGATAGATGTGTTTAGCTTGCGCTCCCGTCAGCTTATCCACCCATTGCCCCCGGATGGCGAACCAGGTCTGACCCTTGGTGAAGCTGTGCCCGACCCTGAGGTACTGCCCCTTGTTCGCCCACGTCCCGCCTCCGAATAGAGAATTGGAGCCTGTGGAAGCGATCAGGATCTCCGCATTCCTGGTGTACTCACCCACCTTTTGGCTGTACTCGAGCCCCAACTCGTCAGGATTGTAGACCCCGGCGTTCTCGAAGGGGTCGATGAACGGGATGACACCGTCGGTAAAGGCGGCCAGCCCCATCCCGCTTACGTCCGCCGTGCGGCCGAACGAGAAGTCGCTCGGCCGCAGGTAGGCCAGATCGCCGAGCGCGGTCAGGGAACTGAAGAGACTGGAGCCGGAGAGCAGGGAGCTCAGCCCCCACATCCCTGTGAAGGGATTGCTGGTCGTCCCCCTCCAGGCCGTGGTCACCACGTAAATCGTCTCGGAGAAAGAGAAGTCATCGAGCGTCATCCCCACCGGCAGGAAGATGTGGGTAAAGCCTATGAGCCCGTAGGGGTCCGTGTAGGTCATGGGACGGTTCATGACGTACGCGTACCGGTTCCAGCTCTGGGGAGCCGACGGGTTGCCGCCGATCGGATCGTAGCTGAGGAACCGGCCCGTGATCATGCTGTAGTGCCGCGCGTGCATGTAGTCCAGGTCGTCCCCGTCCCCTGCCACGTTGGCGAAGTCGCGCTCGTGGCCGGTGAACTTCATCGGGTCCCCTTCCTGCAAGGCGGTCTGCTCCCTGCCAAACGGGTAGTACCGGTGGAAGGAGACCTGGTTGCCCGCGGCGTCGGTGACGAGCCGCACGGAGCCGAGATGGTCGACGTCGAAGTGCCGTTGCTGGCCACTGGAGAGCAGGCCGGCCAGCAGGAGGCCTTCGCGGTAGACGTAGTCCTCGTAATTTCCCCAGCCCAGGTGAGCGTTGGACTCGCGGAGGACGGCCCCGGAAAGGTCGCGCAACGTCCACGTCGAGCCGGCGCCGGCGCCGGCGGCCCGGTAGCTCCAGAAGCGCTCGTCGTCCGGACCATAGACGTAAATCCAGTCCTCGGCTCCCGAGTGATAGCGCGCCAGTTGATTGAACCCATCGTACTCGTAGGTGTTGCCGCTCCAGGCCGTGAGGTTGCCCGCGGCGTCGTAGGTGCCCGCCGTCAGGCGGTTGGTGGACGAGGAGGTCGGCGTGTTCTGCACCGACATGTCCGTGGTGATGCTCTGGAGGTTGCCGTAATTGTCGTAGGCGTAGCCCTGGACGGTTCCCGGCAGATTGCCCTGCACGATCCGGCCAAGGCTGTCGTAGACGTAGGTCTGCGCGCCCGTGGCCTTGACGCTCCCCGCGCCGTCATAGGCGTAGGCACCCGCGGTCCACAGGGTGGCGGCGCCCTTGGCTGCGCTCATCCCACCCGGCCTCATGATCCCATTCGGGTCGTTCTGCTGGGTGAAGAGGACGCCGTTGGCGTGCGGCACCTGGTTGACCAAGCCGTTCGAGTAGTAAGAGATCTGGCTCACGCCTCCCGCCGTGCCGGTGACTCCCGGCACGGAGACCAGGCGCCCATAGCTATAGCTGAAGGCGACCGTGCGCGGCGTGTCCGACGCCGTGCAGTCGCCGAACACGCAATCTGGATAACCCAGGGTCGAGACGAGGCCGAGGCCGTCGTACGCGTAGGTGGTGGTGAACTTCTCTTCGTCCGTCCCGTTGAAGATCAACTGCCGGGAAGTCTCCGACACCCGTCCCTCGGCTGCCCTGTAGACGAAGGTGTCGCGCACCTCCGCGGTGGCGTTGAAGGGCGCGCCCACGTAGTTGAAGCGGGAGGCCGAGACGACCTTGCCCTTGCGCCAGTCGGTCCCCAGCATGTCGGTGACGTTCGCCGTCGCGTAGGTGAACGCCTTGAGCACCCGCTGCGATCCACCCGTCTCCCGGGCCTGCGTCAGCCGCTCGGCCCTGTCGAAGGTGAAGGTGAGGTCGTTCGGGCCGTCCACCCGCCGTCCCGCGTGGCCAAGGGGGTCGTAGTTGAAATAGGAGACGGTGCCGTTGCCGGCGAGGCCCTTTTCCGGGTGCTGCTCGGAGAGCAGGAAGCCCCGCAGATCGTAGTTGAAGAGGCGTTGCTGGCCGCAGGTGGCCGTGCCCGCCCCGGTCGCGCCCTGGCAGGCCTTGACCAGGCGGTTGCCCACGTCGTAGTCGTAGCGCGTCTTGACGTTATTGGGCTCGGTCACCTCGTAGAGGCGCCCGTAGCGGTCGTAGATCTCCGTCGTCACGGCGTTCGTCTCCGCGGCCGTGCTCGTGGCGACCTTGAGGGTCCGCGTCCTCTGCCGGACACCCTGGTAGGCCAGGTTCACGTCGTGCGAGCTGCCGTCCGGCGGACGGACCGTACGCGGGCGGCCGAAAGCGTCGAAGCTCAGGAACGTCGTCCCGGAGCCCGGGAGGCCCTGCTCGGAGGCGTAAGTCCTCCAGCCAAGGGCGTTGTAGTTGGTCGTCCGGATGGCGAAGGTGCCGGAGGGCGGCATGCGCTCCTCCTCGCTGATCAACCGCCCCCAGTCGTCGAACCGCAGGCGGCTCGCCGTCGTCTCGGCTCCCGCGACGGTCGCCTTGCGCGCCGTGACCACCTGAGCCCGCACGCTCGCCGGGCAGGCCGGCGACGAGGTCGCCGTGCAGTAGCTGTAGGTGGTCAGCAGGTCGTCCGCCGGATCGACCGTCGTCAGCCGTCCCATCGGGTCGTAGCTGAAGCCGGTCTGCTTGCCCGCCGTGTTCCGGCTGGCGCTCGCGAGGCCCGTGCTCGCGTCGACCGTGAGATCCAGGGTCTTGAGCGCCGTGCCCACAGTCACGCTCGTCTGCGAGCGGATGCCGCCCGCGTAGGAGTGGGTGTACTGGTAGACGGGCGAGGCCGGCAGCGTCATGCCGCAGGCATCGGCGGGCAGGGCCTGGGTGTCGCCGCCGTAGAAGGACTCGGTTGCGACGTTGCCCGCCGCGTTGCGCTGGAAGACCTGGAGGACGTCGGCCGAGCTCTCGGCCGCGCCGCTGTTCTTCAGCACCCGGTAGCGCTGGAGGAAGCCGGTGCCCGCCTCGAAGCAGGAGATCCGGTACTGGGTCTTGCCGGCCTCGCTATCCCAGGCGTAAAGCTGGGTGCCGATCACCCATGGCGAGCCCGCCGGCCAGGGCACGTAGCCCGGTTGGCCGTAGGTGCCGGTCGAGAGGTTGAAGGCGGTGTAGCTCGAGCGCAGGTTGCTGCCGGGGAAGTTGCCGTTCGTCTGCCGCGACCGGTAGTGCCCCAGGCCGTCGAAGTCGGAAAGGTCCTCGTCGGCGTAGGAGCCGGCCGTATCGTCGTTGAACGCCGTCCGCTGGGAGGCCAGCCGCTGGTTGAGGCGCCTCCGCTCCTGGATCAGGGAACTGGCGCTCGGGGTGTCGTGCTCGTAGCGGGAGTAGTTCGTGCGCAGCGGCGTCGAGGCGGCGTCCAGGACCTGCGTCGAGAGGAACCGCCCCGCGCCGTCCGTCCCGACGTCGCGCCCCACGGGCAGGCCATATTCATACGGGCCGTCCGGGCTCGTGCAGTTGTCCACGCACACCGAGAAGGTGCGGGCTACCTTGTTGCCGAGCGGATCGGTGACGGTGTTGGTGAGCACCTTCTCGTGCGCCGTCGTGCCGCCGGAGAGGACCGTCCCGTAGGTCCACAGCCCGAGGGAGGCCGACGCTCCGTCGAGGAGTTGCCGCTCGCTCACGCCGGTCGCCTTCTGCCAGATGTTCCGGGAAGTGGAGATTGAAGGGAACTTGTAGAGCCGGTAGTCCCATCCGACCATCCCCTGGGTGGGGAGACGCAACCGGTTGAGCAGTCCCGTCTTGCAGGGGGTGCTGAAGTCGCCCGGGATGTTGGAGGCGAAGTACCCGGCTGTGGGCAGGTCGTAGAACGAGCCGTCGGGCAGCACCAGACGGGTCAGGAACCAGACCAGGTGGTTGCTGGTCCCCGCCAGCCCGCCGCAGCCGGTGAGCCCTACCGGCGAGCCCGTGGTGCTCTGGTCGTCCGTACTGTCGTTGTAGCGCAGCTTGTAGACCGCCCGTGCGCCGCCGAAGGCTTGGAGGTCCACCTGGGTGACGACCAGCGGCTGGTACGGCTGCCCCGTGTCGCGCAACTGGACCTTGTGGAGCCGCCCCTGGGTGTCCGTGATCTGCCAGGTATGGGCCGCGGACGGGGCCACCGCCGAGCAGGCCGACGGGCAGTCCAGGTAGTCGACCTGGACGAAGTTGGCGAAGCGGTCCTCGATCCGGGTCAGATAGCCGTTGGTCAGCGCGCTGAACGTGTGGACGGTGCCGTCCGGGAGCTCGATCTGGCGGCTCGCCGTCTTGAGCCGCATGTACGTCCCGTCGCGGGTGTACTCGACGCCCGCCACCGCGCTCTCCCCCTCGTGGAGAGTGGGATAGAACGTATGGATCGAGCCGTCCGGAGCGAGATACGTGTTGCGGGAGTAGTCCGGCGATGGAGAGCTGTTGTTCTCGAGCTGCGGCGGATTGAGACGGCCCAGGTGCAGCATCCAGCCCAGGCCCGCGTTGGCGCCGCGCGCCGGGATCGCGCGCGTCTCGTCATCGTAGATCTCGTGCTCCCAGACCTGGCTGTTGTAGGTCAGGACGAGCTGATAGGAGAGCCCGGCGTTCACCGGATAGCTCTGCCCGATCGGCAGCCGGACCGTCAGGTTGCCGTTGAACGGGTTGATGGTGTCGACGTCGGCCGTCGCCGGGCCGCCCATGCCCTTGGCGACGTTGGGATGCTCCTGGGCGGCCGCGCCGGCGGCCAGCAGCAGGGAGAGGACGGCGGTCGTGCCAAGCGATCTAGCGCTCATGGCCGCTCCTCCTTCGGCGCCTCGGCGACCTTGACCAGGACGATCTCCATGGCGGCGGGATCGATCGCCAGCACGAGGTCGCCACGCTCGAACGTGGCCGGCGGCGGCGGGCTGCCGGCCAGCGGCTGCAACTGGTCCAGGACTCCCGACAGCCGGCCGTCGATGGCGCCGTCGCCGTCGGTGCCGTCGCCATCGCCCACCCGGAGCGCCCAGGCTCCCACCTTGGGGCGCACGGCCAGCAGCTCGAGGAGCGGCCGGCCGTCCTCGACGGCATCCCTGCCGTCGCGCCGCCGCTCCAGGCCCCGCCCCCGCCAGTTGGCCCGGCGCAGGCCGAGCTTCTCCGGCGCCGCGGCGTCGAAGTCGCCGCTCGCCAAGTCGGCGGCGGCCCACAGGGAACGGAGGGGAACGCCCCCTTCCAGAGGATAGACGACCGTGCCGTCGCCGTCGTCGTCCGCCAGCACCGTGAGGTGGCGCCGGACGGTCGGAAAGTCGTCGGGACCGATCTCGCGGGTCAGCCCGAACAGGACGATCCGCCCTTGGGGTTGAACCCCTGATGTCACTATGGCATTGGATTCCAGGGTCACGCGGAGGGGAGCCGCCCCCATGGGGAAGGTACAGAAAGCGGCCAAAAGAGCAAAGAACCAGGACTTCGATACACGATGCATGCTGTCTCCTCGATAAGCTCGCGCACCATATATGAATCTGCACAAGCTTGCAAGCAACTAAGAGGAGACTTTGTAGTCAGCGCGCCCGGGGGCCCTCGCCGATCTGCCCTTCCTCCAGGAGGTGGGCGACCATGGCCGCCCGCGAGGAGACGCCGGTCTTGGCGAAGATGCGCCGGAGGTGGGTGGAGACCGTCCAGGAGCTGATCTCCAGGACGCGGGCGATCACCTTGTTGGGATAGCCCTTGGCGACCATGCGGGCGATCTCCCGCTCGCGGGGGCTCAGGGCCGACTCGGGCCGGGCGGGCTCCAGGGGCCGCCGGACGAGCATGCAGCGGACGCCGCCCACCTGGACGTCAAGCATCACGCTGTCTTCAGGGCCGGCGTCCGGATCGGCTCCGTGCTCCTCGATCCGCTCGACCAGATGCTGCACGAGATGGCGGATCTCACTGGAGAAGTCGTCCCACTCGCGGTCGCCGTCCGGAGACCAGTCCCGATCCGCGATCGTCGACCTCGCCTGTTTCAAGGGACTCTCCTTCAATAGTGGTTGGGCGGCTCTGTCTACCATTTTGTTACACCCTGAATCCCTTTCCCCGTCACAGGTTCGTGCGACGCACGATTGGGGGAGCACGTTCCCGCTTCCTCGGAAGATGCGACTGCCCAGCTCTTTCAATGCCATCCAGAATGATTTTCGTCAGCGCGATCTGAAACCTGACCAAAGGAGACAAACCTCATGGCAACCCTGGAAGGCGAGATGGAGTTCGAGTTGGAAGGCGAGTTCGAAGGCGAGGGCCTGTATGAAGGCGAGCTTGAGGGCGAGCTCGAAGGCGAAGAGTTCCTGGGCACGATCGCCCGCGGCGTCGGCGGCATGCTCGGGATGGGCGAGGGCGAGGAGGAGTACGAGGGCGAGCTCGAGGGCGAGGGGGAGTGGGAGCTCGAGGGCGAGTACGAGGGGGAAGAGTTCTTCAGGCGTATCGCCCGCGGCGTCGGCGGCTTCATCCGGCGCGCCGCGCCCGTGCTCAGGAGCGTGGCCCGGGTCGCGGCGCCGATCGTCGGCACGGCCGTCGGCGGGCCCCTGGGCGGCATGCTCGGCAGGGCCGCCGCCACCGCCCTGAGGGAGGGCGAGTACGAGATGGAAGGCGAATTCGAGGGCGAGCTCGAGGGCGAGCTCGAGGGCGAATTCGAGGGCGAGTTCGAGACCGCCCCGACGACGCCCACGCAGGCGGTGGCCGAGCTGATGGCCGCCGTCGCGTCCCAGGCCCGCACGGAAGCCGAGGCCGAGGCCATGGCCGGAGCGGCCACCACCACGGCGATGTCGCCGGCGGACCGCACCGCGTTGCGGGGCGTGCTCCCCCACCTGGTGCGCGGCACCGCGGTACTCACCCGCATTCTGCGCCAGCGGCCGATCACGCGTCCGGCCGTGCGCGCCGTCCCCACCATCGCCCGCCGCACCGCCGCCGTCCTGAGCCGCCGCGCCGCCGCCGGCCAGCCGGTGACCCCCCGCGTCGCCGCCCGCGCCATGGCCACTCAGACGCGCCGGGTGCTCGGCAACCCGCGCACCTGCGCCAGGGCGATCCAGAACAACGTCCGCGCCACCCGCACGGTCCAGCGCGCCACCCCGGGCGCCGCCCGCCCCGGGGCCGCCGGCGGCCCGCGTCCGCGTACCCGCCGCCCCAACTAGCGAAGGCACGGCTCACGAAAGGAGTCCTCTATGTACGAATACGAGATGGAAGCCCTGCCGGAGCTGGAGTGGGAGAGCGAGGGCGAGTGGGAATGGGAGAGCGAAGGAGAAGCGGAGAGCGAGGAGTTCTTCCGCCGCATCGTGGGGCTGGCCCGCCGGGCCGCCTCGTCCCCAGCCCTGCGCCAGGTGGGCCTGCGGGCCGCCCGCGGCGCCCTGTCGGGCCTGGGCGGAGTGGGCGGGGCCCTCGGCGGCGCGATCGGCGGCGCCCAGGGCGGTGCCCTCGGCAGGAACCTGGGAGGCGTGCTCGGCCGGCACCTCTCCGGCATGCTGCCGCAGCGTGAGTACGAAGGCGAGTACGAAGGCGAATACGAAGGCGAGTACGAGATGGAGGGCGAGTGGGAGGTCAACCCCATCCGCCGCGTCTATCCCGACGCCCTGATGGAGCACCTCGGCCATGCCGCCGCCGAGGCCGAGAGCGAGGAGGAGGCCGAGGCCTTCATCGGCGCCCTGGTGCCGCTCGCCGCCCGGCTCATCCCGCGGGCCGCCTCCGCCGTCATGCGGGTCGCCCCCAACCT
>Ga0126305_10000066_pt1 | contig 42726 bp, 36 predicted proteins | sample Plot26_FD_92536 | JGI IMG/M metagenome (GOLD analysis project Ga0126305, IMG submission 92536) | Serpentine soil microbial communities from UC McLaughlin Reserve, CA, USA - Plot26 | ecosystem: Environmental > Terrestrial > Soil > Grasslands | place: USA: UC McLaughlin Reserve, Lake County... | reverse complement strand
GAGTTCAGCGTTCTGCAGCGGCAGTGCTTGGATCGCAGGATTGCGACCTCCGAGTTCTTGCAACAGGAAACAGCGGCCTGGGAAACTCAGCGCAATCAGGCCGCTGTTGGCGCCAACTGGAAGCTCACCACCGAGGATGCCCGGGTGAAACTACGTAAACTCTACCCATCATTCCTAGAGTGACGAGGTACTAGTAGTCCTACAAACACGGAACGAACTTCGGGCACGTCGTACTAGATTTCCGGCACGTCGAAACGATCGACCATCCCGAAGACGGCATCGTTTGGGAGTGGCAGCTGACGGAGGAGACCGGCACCTGATACGGCTGCTCCAGCGGACCGAAAAGCTCGCCCGAGCTTTGCGAGAGGCTTCGCTTTAGACGAGAGCCGAGCCAGAATGAAGGATCCGTTGGAAATCATTCCATTCCAGGGTCTCGGCGCCGTCCGGCGCCTCGCGGGCCGCGTTCATCGCGATGGCTCTTCCCAAGTCCTCCACGCGAATGCCGCGATAGCGGCGCAGCGGCCCGGCGAACAGTCCGTCGATCCTGGGCCACACCGCGAGGAACACCGCCTGGATCGCGCCGTAGCGGTTCTCCGGCGTGAGCAGCATGGAGGGGCGGAACAGGCTGGTGCGTTGGAAGCCCATCGCCTTCGCTCGCTCTTCCTGCATGCCTTTCAGCCGTAGATAGTAGGAGCGCGCTCGTGCGTTTGCGCCGACGGACGTCATCAAGGAGAAGTGGCGAACCCCCGCTTCCTTGCAGACTGCGGCGAAGCCCATCACGTAGTCGATCTCGACCTTCCACACCTCCTCGCGGGTCGTCTTCGATGGCTCGCCGACGCCGAGCGTGCAGATCGCGGTGGTATGCCCCTCGACGAGCGCGCGATACGAGGCAGGGTCCTGGAGGTTGACGACGTGCTGCGCGAGCTTTCCCGCCGGCACCTCGCCGTCCGCGATATCGACAAGGCGGCGGCCGAGCGTCGTCACCGTCGCGTACGCGGGAGACCGCAAGGCCTCCGCGAGGACATTGCGGCCTACGGCGCCTGTAGCTCCAAGGAGGACGGCGCGGAGTGGGGCAGCGGTGCGCATGCCTCGCATCCTACAAGCTTGCGACCTGTGGTAGCAGTCCCGAGCGTCCGAGGACTGACCAAGCCGTCCTCTGAGGGGTTTCTGGGGCCTGTGTCGTTCTGTCGAGTAGCGCACGCGGTGGGGCGTGCCCCTCAAAAGGAGATCGCCGTGAAGAAGACGACCCTGTCCAAGAAGCTGATGCTCTCCAAGGAGACCCTGAGCTCGTTGACGAACGGCGAGATGAAAGGAGCCTTGGGAGGCGCCAACGACACGATTGTACGTCCGTCGGACGCCTGTGGCGGTCCCACCGGCGGCTAGCACGACCTCGAGAAGCGGCCGAGGGACCTCACCGGAGCTCCCGGCCGCCTCCGGGACCAGCCCGCTTCCACACGTATCTCTATCTCAGCCCGGCCGGGAAGCTGTGGAGACGATGCTGCGCGATCAGGTGCTGGAGGGGGATTTGAGGGCGGTGCGGAGCGCCGTCCGTGCTCCCAAGCCTCTTGGGGTCGAGGATCTCGGCCGCCTCATTGCCGGCGGACCGTCGGCTTATGCACCGGCCAATACGGGTTGAGTACCTGTCGATGCAGAGGGTTTGGGGGGATTGAAGAGCGGCTGTCCCGAGCCGTCGGTCAGCGCCAGCAGAGCTTGAATACCCAACAACTGGAAGTAGGCATAGATGTGCTGGTAAAGGGCTTCGTTCTCAAAAACCTCCAACGTATCGCCGGAGCCCTGGACGCTCGAGCCCGTGAGGTCGTTCGCGGTTCCAATCCGAGTGTAGCCGCCATTCAGGGCCAGCAGGCGCGCCGCGTCCACGCTTCCCTCTACCTTCAAGCTCGCCGTGATGTTGGGAGCGTACAGCTTTGGGATACTGGAAAGCGTCTGCTCGTTCCAAGCGCTGGGTACGACATCCAGGCTGTTCGCCAGATCCGCGTTCCAGACCTGCCAGGGTTCCGAGCCTGTGGCCGACTGGGGGAACGTCTGGGAGAAGTACGTCGCGAACGCTGCATTGCCGGCGGTGGGGCCCGCAGTGGGGTAGACGCACACGGTTTTCCAATCACTGAGCTCGAGGCCCAGCTCCGTCAGGGCCAGGGCCAGCGTGGGGGAGAGCGCACCCCCGAGGCTGTGGCCCGTGAAGATGAGCGTGGAAACGGACGTGTCCGTTCTGCTTTGCAGATATGACAGAAGGGTTTGCCCTTGGCTCTGCATACCGAGGAGCGCGGTCACCCCGTCGTTCGTTCCTGTCGCGATCTTGGTTCCGCTGGGTGCGGAGCTATCATAAGGCCAGGGGATCGGCGTGACGTCGAAGTCCTCGGTATGGATATCGTAGGTTGAAGCGTAATTCGTCCCGGCGATGGCGACCACATAGATATCGTTGACCGTGTCGTGGGCGACGTACATGGCGTTGTCCGCGTGGGTCGAATCCGGTGCCTGGGATACGCACGGCCCCCATGCGATCTCCCAGGAGGATCCGATCAGGTTTTGGAGGCCCGAGTTGCCCAATCGGCCTTGGATCGATGACGACAGGTTGTCCGCCAGGTCCGTCGGGTTCCCTGTCTGGCCTTGCTCTTCGTTGGCCATCATCGACAGGGTGAAAGTCTGCTGCCATAAATCGAACGTTCCTTGAGCCATTGTAATCTCCTTTCGTAGCCGCCTGAGGGCGGGTAAGTTTGGCTTCGCTTTCCCGGATCACCCTGCCAGGGACGAGAGCCAGATCATGTGCTCCTCTTCTTCGGGCAGCAGGGCTCCCTTGGCGAGCGCGGCTGCCAGAGCGTCGACCTCTTCCGGGGTGCTCGGCGAGGCGAGGATGCCGTCCAACTCGGGGCGGCTGAGCGCGAATCGGTAATAGTCCGGGACTGCGGGGAGCCAGCATCGCGCCGGGGAGAGGCCCAGGCTGCGCAGCTTCTCGGGAGTCACCTGGAACATGGTGCTCTTGAAGTTGAAGACCCGGGCGGCACGACCGTGCCGCAGAAAGGGGAGCAAGTCGCTCCGCGCGCCGGGGTGGGCGGTGTTGTAGCGCACGTACAGTATGTCGAGCAGCTCGAACGTGGCAGCCGTCAGGGCGAGGGGGCGGTCGTGGAACGAGGCTCCGATGGCCCGTGCCCCGTGGTGCCCTGCGGCGCGGGCACGGGCCAGCGAGCCGAGGCGGGGATAGAAGCTCGCCGTGCTCGACACCGCGCCCGCTATCATCAGATCCACCCGCTCGAGGCCGGCGACCGCGCCGAGCACCTCGTGGAGCTGGAGGGCCTGGAACAGGGGCTCGTCGAGATAGGAGACCACGCCCACGACGATCTCGTCGCGCACGCCGCCGCCCCGCGCGATCAGGGCCTCCAGGCCGCGCCGCGTCCCCTCATAGATCGGCCAGTGCAGGTCGGCCGTGATGAAAAAGAAGTTGATGCCGGCGTCGAAGGCCGCGAGGACGGTATCGGCCCGCGGGACCGCGCCCAGGCAGATCGGGCCGACCCGCAGCCCGCTCCCTCCCAGCGTCTGCCGGCCGGCGAGGTGGGGGAGGGGGCGGCGCAAGGGCAACGGTCTCATCCCTTCTCTCCTCAACCGGCGGCCGCGGCGGAGAGCGGCTCCTCCGCCAGCTCATCGATCGTCGCCGGAGTGATCCGCAGGATCGAGGGCACGGCCCTGCCGCCGTGAAGGCGCAGGTAGAAGTAGCCGATGCCCGCGAGCCCGAGCAGGAGGTTGGGCGTTTCGCCGGCTCCCTGCACGCCGCAGGGCCAGGGGAGGCCGGTCTGGTGATAGCGCGCGATCCCCTGCCATGCTGCGGCTTCGGCCTGCCAGCGCAACCAAGGCTGACGCAGCGCATCGGCGGCCAGGAGCAGGAGCTCGGCGTTCCCCCCCGCGCCATGGCACAGGCAGAAGCTGGCGAGGCCGGTCTCGGACGCCAGGTTGGAGGTGGTGGCGCGCAGGGCGACAGCCAGGTCTTCGGAGAGACCGGGCCGCGCGCCGAGCAGCTCCAGGAGCCGCAGCCGCGCGAGACCGATGCCCGGAGCGCCGTGGCACCAAGCGTTCATCGACGGTGCTGGCGAGGGCGCCGGCTCCGAGCGCAGGTCGGGCCAGGTGAGGTCCGGCAGGCCGTGGCTCCGCTCGTAGCGGACGGCCTCCAGCGCTCCTTCGCGGAGCTCGGGCTCGCCGGTGGCCGCGTAGAGCTCGGCCAGGGCCCAGGCGATCCCCGAGGCGCCGTGGGCGAAGCCGAGCAGGTGCCGCGGGACGTGCGGCATGGTGGACCAGGACCAGCCCGCGGCGGAGCGGTGCGCCGCGGCAAGCAGCCGGCGTCCGTGCCTCACGGCGGCCTCCATCAGGTCCTCGCGGCCGAAGCGGCGGGCCGTGTCGATCAGCGCCGGGATCAGTCCCGCGCTGCCGGCCACGACGTCGAGAAAGCGGTCGTCCGGAGGCTGCGCCGCGGCCCGGGCGAGAAGGTCGAGCCCGTCGCGCACCAGGGGCTCGTCATCCAGCGCGATCCCGGCCTCGATGGAGGCGTAGCCGACCCCCGCCGGTCCGCTGTAGAAGCTGAGGGAGTCTTCCGGCGCGAACGCCGCGGCGGCCTGACGGGCCTGGCGCAGAGCGCCGAGCAGGGTCTCCCGCACGAGCGGATCGCGGGTCCATGGCTCAAGCCGGGCGAGGAACAGGACGATGCCGGCGGTGCCGGAATAGAGCCCGCCGGAGAGCGCCCGCCAGGCGTGCGCCCAATGTCCGCCGACCGGCTCCATCGACCAGCCGAGCCAGTTGCAGCGGGTTCCGTCCCACAGGGCGTCGCGGCAGAGCTGCCGGGCGATGCGGTCGCTCGTCTCCAGAAAAGCGCTCATGCGTCGTCTCCTTGGGCGCTCAGCGCCAGAAAATAGTCGCAGGACCCGGGATTGAGATAAGGCCGGTCGAGACGGATGCCGTGCGCTACGAAGCGGTCGCGGACGGCCTGCAGCCGCGCTTCGAGGGTCTGCCGTCCCTGCCTCCACGCCTCGACGACCCCTTCGGCGGTGAGGCGGCAGCGATGCATGCCGAAGCTCTCGCCGGTGTTGGGCTCCTCGGCCACGCCCACGCCCGGGCACAGGCGCCAGGTGAACAGCGGCACGCGGGGGCGCAGGCCGGCGGCCACCGGCGCGGGCAGGGCGCGGAAGATCCGCGCCACGATCTGAAAGGAGTCGCGGGCCACGTAGAGCACCGTCCCGTCCGCCCGGCCGAAGTGGGCGGGGTTGGACAGGGTCTTCATGCGGTAGGGAACCAGGTACCGGTTGAGCCGTTCGGTCAGGTATTCGATCAGGCCGCAGACGCCGTCCGCCGTGGCGTGGACATAGAAGCGGACTAGGCTGGCATCGTCCCAGGCTCCGGGCAGCGTCTCGCCGAACAGGTAGTAGAAGCCGGGCTGGGTGGTGCGGGAGTCTCGCGGAGCGCGCAGCCAGACCCGCTCTCCCATGCGGGGGACGGCTCCAGGCATCTCTCCGGTCACGTATTCACCGGGCAAGGCCGAGCGGTGGCGGTCCCCTTTGTGGACGAAGAGCTGGCCGCCGGGCCCGGTCCGGTAGACCTCCCAGCCCGGATCCCAGAGGTCTCGCCCGCGGTTGGCGTACGTGAGCCGGTCCAGGAAGCCCGGGTCGGCGGGAAGCGGCGCCGGTTCGGGAGAGCCGAAATCGCGGATGTAGGCGCGCGAGTAGAAGACCCCCTGCAGAGAGGACACCAGAGGATCGGCCGGCAGCGGATGCGAGGGGAGGCCCTGGACGGTCGCGACGAAGGCCGGGACCACCTGGGGCGGCTCCTCTCCGAGAACGAACGAGTCAGGGGAGAGGATCATCAGGGACTCGAGGACGGGGCGCAGGCCGGAATCAGCGGTCATTTGTCGTCTCCTCTTCATTCTTCATGAGGGAAGGCCCGTGAGATCCGTCGCCGCCCGGCCCGGGTCGCGCAGCAGGCGGAGGCTGGCGAGCAGCATGGCGCACGCTTCCTGCGTGAGCTGCGGCTGGCCGTTCATATGCTCGACGATGGTTACGATCAGACGGGCGGCGGCGAAGCGCAGGCACCGTTCGAGGTAGCTCCGGGACGCCGCAAGCACGAAGCCGCGCGCCTCGGCATAGCACTCCCAGAAGGCCCGCAGGGCGGGGCGGATCTCCCCGAGCCGTTCGAAGGTTTGCGCCAGGAGCCATGCGGGCGGGAGGTCCGGCCGGGGCGGCGTGGTCAGGAGGAGATGGACGAAATAGGATTGGATGATGGAGCCCACGTCCCAGGAGGCATCGCCGAGGTCGGCCAGCTCCCAGTCGACGATCCGCAGCACGGGCTCGCCGTCAGGGCCGGGATGGACCAGGCAGTTATCCCATTTCATATCGCCATGGATGAGACTGTCGGCGCGCCACTCCCGGGCCAGGGCGGCGAACTGCCGCGGGATCTCCGGAGTCTGGCGCAGCAGGGCGGCGAGTTGGATCGGTGCGCCGCCCATCTGCTCCAGCGCGGCATAGCCCGTGGCTTCGAGCGTGAGGATCCAGTGCACCTGGCGCGGAAAGGCCGCCGCCTCGGCGCGGCCGGCGAGATGGCCGGCGAGCCCCGCATGGTAGGCCGCGAGCCCGCGTCCCAGGAGCCGCCCGATCTCGGGAGGAAAGGTGCCGAGCCGCAGGTGATGCTCGGTCACGTTCTCGCCGTCCGGCAAGAGATCGACGATCAGGAGGGCGCGCGCCGGATCGTGATCGACCCAGCCGGGCAGGAGCTGCGCCATGGGAGCGAGCTCGGGAGCAGCCTGGACCATGCGGTAGCAAGCGGCCTCGCGCTCCAGGGTGTGGACTGCCTGCCACTCGGGCTGGCGAACCTGTTTGACGAACAGCCCCGGGCCGCCGCGCTGTAGAACCTTGAAATTGCGGTTTCGCCGTCCGGCCTCGACGATGGCAAAATCGCCATCGACGATCGAGGCGGGGGAGATCAGCCCGCGGGCGATGAGGTAGTGAGGCAGGGTCGCAACGGTCAGGAACATGATTCGAGCCTCTCCGGAAACGAGCCCCGCGGCCGGCAGGGCCGCGGGGCGAAGGTCATGGGGCCGTGCCTCAACGGGGGCAGCAGAAGGTGACCGGCGGGATCGTCGGCCAGGGCCCCAGGGTGGGCAGGACCTGCGCTTGCTGGGGCGCCGCGGCCCCCTGCGCCACCGGGCTGGTCCCGCAGTCCTGGGTATGGGGACGGACCCACGTTTGCTGGAAGCACGGCTGGTCCTGGGTGTTGGGGTAGACGACCGTGATCATGGTCTGTGGATGCCCCTGCGCCCCACCGTACGTGCAGCCCGTGGTGACGGGCGGAATCGTGCAGACCCCGAAAAACGTCGGTTGCAGCGCGGCCGCGCCACCCTGGGCCGTGTAGGGCTGCTGCTGCACCGGCCCCGTCCCGCAGTTGAAGCCGGCGATGGTGAACGGCTGGTGCTGTACCGGGTAGAACGGCACCGCCTGCGCGAAGCAGTTTGTCGTCGGAGGAGGTGGGGCGGTCTGTGGCGGATGGGTCCCCTGCCCCTGTGCCGCACCATACGTGCAGCCCGTGGTGACGGGCGGGATCGTGCAGGTCCCGAAAAACGTCGGAGGCAGCGCGGCCGCGCCACCCTGGGCCGTGTAGGGCTGCTGCTGCACCGGCCCCGTCCCGCAGTTCAGGCCGGAGATGGTGGGGGGCTGCTGGAGGGTCAGCCCACAGTAGGGGAAGGTCAGAGTGTACGTGTTCATGTCGAAATCGGGCCTCCTTGAATTCAGAACAGGTTGTTTGTCGCGCCGGATCCACAGGATCTCGGCGCCTAGGAAATCGTTTGGAACGGCTTGGCGGTGGAGGACGTCTTCCTCCGGGATCTCCCACCACCGGCTCAAATCAGCGCTCGCATACAGGCGTGCGTGTCCTTCCTCCGGCGAAGCTCCGGGATAGCCCACGAGCAGCGTGAGCTCCGGAGGGGAGGCGGGATCGGGGACGAGCCGGCCGACGAATCCCTGGTCCGGCTCGCGCGGAAGACGGCCATTCTCTTTTGCCACGTTTCTCCTCCTCTAAGGTTGGCGGCACATCAAACCCTTGTTGCCGCTGGAAGGTCTTCTTCCCTCAGATGCCTGGCTGGTTCGGCGACGTCGATGCGCCCGGCCAGAGGATCTGCGCCCCTACGACATAGGCGAGTTGGTCGGTCGGCGTGATCGGCGTGGTGATCCCGACGGGCGACATTGTCAGCGTTACCGTGCCAGTGCTTGAGTCCTGGCTGGTCTGGGCCTGGTAGTAGGAGGAGGAGCCACCGCCAAGGCCGATACCGAGGAAAGTGATTCCCCACTTAGAGTCTTGCTGGAACACCTCCTGGAAGGCTGCGAAGTCGCTGGTCGAGTAGGTGAGCGAGATGATCGGCTGCTGCGAGATGAGGAGGCGCGAGATCACCCCGAAGTTACCGTTCACGCCGAAGTTGAACGGAGGCGTCGGAGTGAAGTTGTAACCGCTCTGGTTCGGAGCTGGGTTGGCCGCCTGCTCGATCGGATCGGGGTTCCACCAGCCAAACCCTGTGGAGACGTTGTACGGGGAGTACGTCGGCGTGAAGGTCGTCACACCGTTGAAGAGCAGGGTGACCTCGCACGATGTCAGGCTCGATGCAAAAGAGAACATGTTAAAGCTGGAGCTCTCGCTCTTGAAGGCCAGAAACAAGTCAGGGGCGCCGACCCCGACGGCTCCGATCGCCGCCGACGTCACCTGCACGGTGCTGGAATTCTGCGCAGTGGCTGTGTACTTCGCGGAGAAGCTCGTTCCGCCGGAGCTCGGGAGCAGGGCGTTCAGAATCTGGGCCGTCGACTCGACAATGGTGATTTCGGGAACGACCTGCATATTGCCCTTGTCGTCGACGATCTCCATGAACCCTGCTGTAGCTGTGGCTGGTTCATTCACCGGGTCGACATTGTTTTTCGTCTGCTTGAGCTGGTTGTTGGACGAGAGCACTGCACTCTGAATGTTTTCGACGGGGCTGGTAACGTTGAGGTATTCCATGAGGTCTGCAACGATCTGCTCCGCGCCGAGAGGTATGTTGGGAAGCAGCGCCGTTGGATTCGTGCTGTTGCGGAATGTCCCGAGCAAGAGGCCGGGCGTCCCCCACGACGTCACCACCTGGGACGTGATGAAGGCTAGCTCGGCGGCCTGGGTGGTGACATTCGGGGGGAACGGTCCCTGAGTCGTCGTCCAGTCGGAGATTAGAGTGTTGGCGGTGACGGCAGCCTTGAGATTGGCGTTGTTGACGGCGGCTTGGTCAGCCGCGTCGAGCACGAAGGTAATGTCATCCAGCACGTTGAGGTACGCCGTGGTGAGAGGCTCCCCGCTGGTCCCCACGTTTCCGTCGTTCGAGTGGACAAATATGTTGTTGATCCATTCGTAGCTTAGTTTGTTGAAGTTGGTGCCATTTTGCCAAAACCATGGAAGGTCGCCGAGGGAGGCCTCATTGACCGGCAAAAGGTTCGGCATGTGGTTGGCGACGGCTGCCTGGTTGGCGGCCGACTGGATCTCTGTGAGGACGACGTTCTGCAGACTCAGGGTAGTTGCTGCCGCGGCCGGCTTTGTTGCTGCTGACATTTGGTTTCTCCTTTGGTTCATTCGCTTTTGGATCACATCTTGTAGCTGGGCATCTAAAGCGTCGAAAAAGCGCCAGGCAAATCGTTACGTGACAGATCCTCCCTTTCGTTCCTTGCGGCGGACAAGGCTCTCGCTACGCTGCCGCCTCTTTTGGATTTAGGCAGGGCCCGCAGAACGGGACCCAAAGTGCTGCTTGCCTCAACGATGTGCCCCGACCCAGCGATCTATCTCACCCAGAATTTCTGAAAGCGCCGGCACCAGGTGACCTTGGTGTTTCCCTGCCGAGTTGTGTTATCATCGGCATCTTCTAAATGAGGGGTGCAAGTTGGTATTGCGTGCAAGGAATCTTTGCGTCCTCGCCTTCGTCGGGGCGTTGGCCGGGGGCTCGTCTTTGGACCTGCAAGCCCAGCCGGCACGGCAGGAGCTCCACGCCGGCGCGGCGCTGGAAAGGCGGCTGGCGGGAGGCGAGACCCACTCCTTCGCCTTGGAGGCGAGCCCCGGAACCCGGCTGCTGATCACCGCGGAGCAGCGGGGGATCGACGTAGTGATCGAAGTCCTGCGGCCGGACGGCACGTCCGTGATCGCGGTCGACGGGATCGTCGATGGACCGGAGACCGTCCTGCTTCCCGCGGACGCGGCGGGATCGTTCGAAATCCGCGTACGGTCGCCGAATCCCGGCGCCGCGCCCGGGGACTACACCCTGCGGGTCGAGGAGATGCCGGCGTCGGCGCCCGAGGAGAGCCAGCGGATCGAAGCCGAGCGGCTGATGACCGAGGCGGCGGCGCGCTTTCTGGAGGGCACGGGCGATTCGCTGCGGCTCGGCCTTGCCCGCTATCAGGAGGCCCTGGCGCTCTGGCGCTCTCTGGGGGATCGCCGGCGCGAGGGCCGGTGCGCGCTCGCGGCCGGCGACATGAACACCGCCCTCGGCCAGCCGAGACAGGCGCTCGATCTCTATCAAAGGGCGCTCGCCCTGTTCGTCGAGCTGGCGGACGATCCCGGGCAGGCGACTACCTGGGCCGGCATCGGGGTTTCCCAGACGTCACAGGGAGACTCCGCCGCCGGCGCGGCGTCAGAGCGCCGGGCGGTGGATCTGGAGCGCAGGCTCGGCCGTGTCTATGAGGAAGGCAAGGCTCTGAACCACCTCGGCGTCGCCCTGCACATGCAGGGCGAGATGCGCGAGGCCCTGGACTCCTACGAGCAGGCTCTCAGAGTTTTGGAGCAGGCGGGAGAGCAGGGCCTGTGGAGGGGCAAGGTACTCCACAACCTCGCCGCGCTTCAGATGAGCCTGGGCGAAGCCGAGGCAGCGCTGGAGAGCCACCGCCAGATCCTCGCGCTGCAACGCCGGCTCGGGGACGAGCGGGGCGAGGCGCTGACCCTCAACAGTCTGGGGGTCCTCTACAACAACCTCGGCGAGCTCGGCCAGGCCCTCGAATCCTATGCCTCGGCGCTCGCGAGCTTCCATCAGCTCGGTGACCGGCTGCGGGAAGGGGCCGTCCTGCACAACCTCGGCGTCGCCTACTACGGGCTCGGCGAGTACCAGCGCGCGCTCACGAATCTCGAGCAGGCGCTGGCGATCCGCCGCGAGGTGGGGGATCGGCGGGGCGAGGTGGCAACCGAGGTCAGCCTCGGGCACGTCCGCCTCGCTCTCGGAGAGACTGCCGCGGCGCTCGACGCCGGCCGGCGGGCCGCCGGTCTGGCGAGCGCGGGAGCGGAACGCGGCGGCGAGATGCTGGCGCGGCTGCTCCTGGGGCAGGCCGGCATCGCGGCCGGCGAGCTGGAGGCGGCTCTCGCCGAGTTGGCCAAAGCCCGCGACCTCGCCCGGCAGCTCGAGGACCGGCTCGACGAGGCCACGATCCTGCGGACCACCGGGCAGGCGTATCTGGCGCTGAAGCAGGCGGATCGGGCGGCCGAGGCTCTGGAGGCAGCGGTCGACCTCGCCCGCGCGGTCAAGACCCCGGCCCGGATCGTGACGGCGCTCACCGATCTCAGCCGCGCGGAGCGGATGCGCGGCCGGCTCCCCGAAGCCCGCGTGCGGCTTGAAGAGGCTCTCGGACTGCTCGAGACCGTGCGCGCCACGGAGACGGATCCGGACCTGCGCGCCTCGTTCCTTGCGGCCAAGCACAGCGTCTTCGAGCTGAAGATCGACCTTCTGATGGAGCTCGACCGTCGCCAGCCCGGCCAGGGGTACGCGCGGGCGGCGTTCGAGACCAGCGAGCGCGCCCGCGCGCGTTCCCTTCTCGATCTGCTCCAGGAGGCCGGCGCCGACGTCCGCGAGGGTGTCGCCCCGGACTTGCGCGACCGGCAACGCGCACTCCTCCTGCGGCTGAATGGCAAGGCCAGCCGCCAAGCCGGGCTGCTGCGGCGTTCAGCGACCGAGGAGAACCGCCGGGCCGCCGAGGCGGAGACCCTCTCGGCGCTCGAAGACCTCACTCAGGTCGAAGCCGAGATCCGCCGCCGCAGCCCGCGCTACGCGTCGCTCACTCAGCCGCCTGTCGCCACGAGCGCCGAGATCCAGGGCCTGCTCGACGGCGAGACGATGCTCCTCGAGTACTCGCTCGGCGAGGAGCGGAGCTTCCTGTGGGCGGTGGACCAGGGCTCGGTGACCGGCTTCGAGCTCCCTCCCCGCGCCCGGATCGAGGCGCTCGCCCGCGAGGTCCACGGTCGGTTGAGCGTGCTCTCGCCGGGAGACGAACGCCACGAGGAGGCCGCTTCGGCCCTGAGCCGGATGCTGCTCGGGCCGGTCGCCGCGCGGCTGGCTGGAAAGCGGTTGATCGTCGCCGCCGACGGTGCGCTGCAATACGTCCCGTTCGCCATGCTGCCGGATCCGGGAGCTTCCAAAGAAAACGTTTCGGTTCCGCTCCTCGCGGGGCACGAGGTCGTCAACGTGCCTTCGGCCTCCGCGGTGGCCCTGCAACGGCGGCTTGGCCGCCGGGCGCCGGCACCGGACGCCGTGGCGGTGCTGGCCGATCCGGTCTTCGATCCCGGGGACCCCCGGGTCGGCGGGCAGGCCGCGAGAAGCTCCCCGGCCGCAGCCGTCCAATCCTCGGCCCGCACTCGCACCCCGTTTGGCGCCGGCTCGTTCCTGCGGCTTCCCTGGACCCGGCGCGAGGCCCAGGCGATCGCCGCGGCCGCTCCGGCCGGCCGGTCGCTGCTGGCTCTCGACTTCCGCGCCAGCCGGCAGACCGCACTGTCGCCGGAGCTCTCCCGCTATCGAATCGTTCACTTCGCCACCCACGGCGTCGTCGATTCCCAGACGCCCGCTCTTTCCGGGCTGATGCTCTCCCGCGTGGGCGAGCAGGGGACGCCCGTCGAGGGGTTCCTCGGCCTGGACGACGTCTACAACCTGCATCTGGGCGCCGATCTGGTGGTGCTCTCCGGCTGTGAGACCGCGCTGGGCAAGGAGGTGCGGGGCGAGGGGCTGGTCGGTCTGACCCAGGGCATCCTCTACTCCGGCGCGAAGCTGGTCGCCGCGAGCCTCTGGCGGGTCGAGGACCGGGCCACGTCGGAGCTGATGTCCCGCTTCTATCGCGGTCTCCTCGTCGAAGGCCGTCCACCGGCGGCCGCCCTGCGCGAGGCTCAGCTCGCCATTCGGAGTGACAAGCGCTGGCGGTCCCCCTACTACTGGAGCGGTTTCGTGCTGCAAGGCGACTGGCAGACGTCATCTCACGTGCCTTGAGATGACCACGGCCTCGAGAGCACTTCCCCTTCAAACCCCGGCGCTTCTGCCGGATCTATACGACAAAGGAGAGGAATCATGGATCCGTTTCTTGGCCCTTGGAAAATCGATGACTGGAAGCCAGAAGGGTTGGGGAGAATCCCTGCCAACGGCTTCAAAAAGGGCGGTCCTCTGAACATCACGCCTGGTTCAGTCGTCAATTCCGTTGATCTGCATTGGGACAATGAGGACAACCAAAGTTGTTCGGTTTCCGGCCTTCGGTTCGATCTGGGGAACAATTGGCTGGAAGGACAAAACCTCGAGGCGCGCTTTGCTGGCGAAAAGGTTCAATGTCACTTCCAGGTGGAGTTGGTCCCCGACGAACCAAAGAAAACATTAACCTTGAGCATCAACACAGTAAGGGAGATCTCGGGGCCCCAAGGCGACACTATGGCCCTCCCGGAGGTCGGAAGCGGCGTCGTGACCGCCACAGCAGACGCCGGCGGGTAGTGACGTCGCACGGAAACCCTGAGGCGGACCGATCCGCCCGCCGTTCGCCTCTCGCCTCCTCGGCCCTGTTCCGGTATCATGGCGCCTTCTTACGAAAGAGGGAGCATGAACGGGCAGTCTCTGTCCCTGAGATCTACCAGGGCCGTGCGGCGTTTTCCGGGCGGGCGGGCTTGAGAGGCCTCGCCGAGATCCCGCCATCCGATTCCGGGGGGATGGCGGACCTGGTGCGCCGCATCGTCTCCGGAGACCCGGCGGCGGAGGCCGAGTTGGTCGAGCGCTTCAGCCGGGCGGTCTCGTTTCTGCTGCGGCGGCTGGCCCGGGACGAAGCCGTGGTGGAGGATCTCTACCAGGAGACCTTCCGGCTGGTGATCGAGAAGGTACGGGACGGCGAGCTGCGCGAGGCGGAGAGGCTCCCCGGGTTCGTGAGCAGCCTGGCCAGGAACCTGTTCCTCGGCTCGGCCCGCACCGGCGGCCGGAGGAAGAGGTGGCAGGCGGACCCCGAGGCCGCCGAGACCGCGCCCGATCCCGCTCCCGGCCAGCTCGCGAGGCTCCTGGCCCGGGAGCGGTCCGCGATGGTCCGCCGGGTGCTGGCCGAGCTGAAGAACGACCGCGACCGCGAAATCCTCTCGCGGTATTACATCGCGGATGAGGACAAGGAGGTCATCTGCCGCGACCTCGAGCTCTCCGATCTGCACTTCAACCGCGTGCTGTTCCGCGCCCGGCAACGGTACCGGGAACTGTTCGAACGCTGGCAGGAGACCGGGTGAACCCCATGGACCACGCCTACGTCGAAGAGCACGGCCTCGTCGAGTCGTATCTCAAGGACCGGCTGAGCGAGAGCGAGCGGGACGCATTCGAGGCCCACTACTTCGATTGCGCGACCTGCCTCGAGCAATTGGAGACGGCGAGCGACTTTCGGGAGGGCATGATCCAGGTGGCGGCCGAGGATGCGGCGCGTGCTCGGGCCGGCCTGCTTGCCGGCCTCGCCCTATTGTCCCGCGGGCGCCGGATCGCATTGGTAGGGTTCCTCCTGCTGCTCGTGGCATTCCCTCTCGGGCTGCTGATGGCGCGCAACCGGGGCCTCGAACGGCAGTTGGCCGAGACGCGGGCCGCCCGGGTGGCGGCTCCGGCCGATAGCGAGCAGCGGATCGCGACCCTCGAGGCCCGGCTGCGGTCCCTCGAGCAGGCCGGAACTGTCGAGCGCCGGCGGTTGGAGGAGGAACTGGCGAAAGAGCGCCAGGCCCGGACCGCCGCCGCGAGCGAGGCCGCCGTCCCGCAGGTGAACGTCCCCATCTTTATGCTCGCCGCGGTGCGCAGCGGCGAAGAGGACGGCCGGGCACCGGTGAACCGCATCCCGCTCTCCGCCGCGGCCGGGCCGGTCGTCTTCAACCTGGAGCTCGCGACGATCGACTATCCCTCCTATCGGGCCTCTCTGCGCGCCGAGGACGGCCAGGAGATCTGGCAGGCCCGCGGCCTGCGGCCGGACAGCCGGGACGCGCTGGTCATCCTCCTGCCCTCCCGCATGCTCCACCCCGGTTCCTATCGATTGGCGATCGCAGGGGCGAGGAGTGACGGCAAAGAGTTTGCCGTCGCCGCCTATCCGTTCCAGGTGGTGCGGCATCCATAGCGTGCGACTCTGTTATGTGTATGCTAACGTTCGATAAGCATTTGCACTCAGAAAGGAGTCGACAGATGAACATGCACCGGATTGCGGGAGTCCTGGCTCTCCTCACGGCGTTGGTTCTGCTCAGCCCCCAGAGCGCGCGGGCCTTTTGTATGGAGGATGCCGACTGCACAGGCGCCCCCTACACCCAGTGCGTCAACGCACAATGCAGCAACCCCGCTTGCCCTCCTGCCCCTCCCGCTTCTCCGATCTGCATCCCCTCGGGAGGCGTCGACGACGTCCTCTTCAACACGAGCTGCTGCAGCGGAAGCGCGGTGCCGGGAAGCACCTGCTGCGCGCGTCCCACGGGCGGGTGGAGCTCGTGCTCCCAGATCTGCGCCTAGTACTCCTTTGTCAGATGAGCGTCTCTCCCCGTGGGGGCCCTCATCACCCCGGCCCTCTTCTCCCCGCCTCCCTCCCGCCGGCCGGGAGAAGAGGGAGAAGTTTGTCTTGGTAGAGCCATTCCCCTTCTCTCCCGGTCGGCGGGTGGGAGGCAGGGAGAGAAGGGGGTAGGGGGTTATGAGGGCCGGCGCCCTGATTTTTCTATCTCCTCGCCGGCCCGAGAGAGCCTGTCAACTCGCTTCCTTCGGGATCCAGAGGAAGCTGGGGCCGTAGTTACCCGGGTCGTTACCGTCCGGGTGCTTCGGGTCAGGAGGCAGCGGCTTCTCCATGAGCTCACGGGCGGAATTTCCCATATACCTCATGGTAGCGACCGCCTCGTAGAGCTCGAGGGTGCCCTCCCATACCTCCTCGAGCTGCCGCAGGAGGTTCGAGTAGAGGACATCGAAGTCGTGAGACTCTTTGTACCCGCCTTTTGGTACCTTGGCCACTGGCCAGACCTCTTCGTTTTCGGGAAAATGGATCGCTTCGCCTTCATACACCCACTCCCCGTTATTCTCAATCAGCCGGTGGCGATTCAAGATCTCCCCGAACTTGTAATAGTGCGCCATTTCTTCTCCCGACTTTGGACTCTTGGAAGTGCCTTCCCCCTGCTCCTTGATGGTACCGATCGCCATCTCGACATTTTCGAACTTTTCGATCGCGAAGATCCCGAATGAGCTGTCCGTGATCTGTCCTTTTCCCGTGATCGATCCCTCAGGCAAGCCCCGGAAGGCTTCGAGGATCGCCGTGTAGAAAGCTCCGATCGTTGGGTACGTCTCTTGGGAGGCGGTCAGGGCGACGGGCCCGTTCTCGGGAAATTCGATCTGCATGAAGACCTCGATGATTTCCTTGGAAAAGCCCGCCAGATAGACTGTCAGCTCGGGCCGGACGCCACCCGGGAGGTGACCGGGGTATTTCGGCACGAAATCCTCGCCGGGAATTATGGGCTGGCCGGCTATTTTGGGCTGGCCGGTCATTTTGGGCTGACCGCCGATCGTCGTGAGCATGTTGCAGGCCAGACCCATATGGAGCATCTCCTCCATGAAGACCTGGTGGATCAGCCCGCCGGCCTCCGTCTGGTCGTCCTTAATCGACCAGTAGGCGCTGAGATAGGGCGGAAGAGTGGCAAGCTCCAGCGTAACCGCCGACTGTAGAGCTTTCCTCAGCCAGACGATATCGTGCTGCTCTGGTGGAACCTGCATAAGTGATACGATGGAATGAAGTTTCATTGAGATCTCCTTTGCCGCAGATTCGGCCCTTGGCTTAGTTGGTTGCCGCAGCTTCGCGGGTTCGTTCGAGGGTATGGGTAGAAGGAGTTGGGGCTCAGCCTGGATTGGCGACGAGATGTTTGGAAAACGCCGCGTGCTCAGGCCGAACGAGGGCGGCGAGGAGGTCTTCGCCGCCCGAGTCGGCGCTCACGGCCGAAAGCGGCCCCGGCGCGAGCCACAGTGTGCGCCGCAGCCGCAGGTCACTTTCTGCTGGTGATCTGCCCTCCGAGGTACGTGCTACGTTCCACAGGCCCCCGTCCGAAAAGACCGGCGGCCAGTTCTTGCCCTTGGCAGCCATGTCGGCTTCGAGCACCTCGAACGCCTTACGGTTGACGTATCCGAAGTGGCCGGACTGGTCCACGATGAGCACCGGTACATCCTTGGAGGTGTGCTCCTCGATGTACTGGGATGGGCACTGCTTGAACTTCATGTCCTCGGGGTTCAGGTCAGCAGCGTCATAGGGCTGGCGGGACGGGTCGAGGAAGATGGCCACTATGAAAGCGGGGGCGGTTTTAGGGGGCTGGAGGGAATCCAGGGCGTCCGCGATATATGGGTAGCAGGGCTCCTCGGGGCGGGAGGGAAGGCTGAGCGGGGTGTAAATCTTCGGGGGGCACGCTCCGACGGTGGGGATGAGCCCGCTCTTCTGGAGCAACTGCGCCTCGACATGCATATGGGAATCGATGAAGCCGGGCAGGAGCGTCTGCTTCGCGGCCAGCTGCACCTTCTCAAACCCGGCGCCTGCAGCCTCCTCGGCCTCCGGCGCCGTACCCACGTGAATAATGACCCCTTTCGCGTTGACAGCCACCGCCTGCGCCACCGTGTTCTTGTCGTCCATAGTGCGGATGTTGCCGTAGAAGACGCGGGCGCCGCTGGAGGTTGTGGTGGGCGGCTGGCCGGTCTGGGCCGGCAGCGCGCTGCCGGCGAGCCCTGCCGACACCATGCACACGAGGAGCGTTCGGAAAGTAGACATAGATCGGTTCCCTTTTCAGGTTTTCATTTGGACTGCGGGTATACCGGGCCTGGCTCTGGAGGCACGGACGCGGCCTTCGGATACTCAGGAAGTGGCTTCTGCTCTTTGATTTCGAACCACGGAGCGTTTTCGGAGACCCAAACGTGGCCCTGTGGACGAGCCTTTGTCGCGACGACTTCTGGGTTCGTTGGGCTGCCGCCCAATGTTCCCATGCGAACTTGTATGATCTTATCGGTTCTCTTGGGGTTGGTTTTGATGCTGAAAAGACTTGAGCCACAGATCTTGCAGAACTTCACAACTGAAATCGATTCGTCAACGTTTCTTTTGTCATAGGATGTCAGATGATCTTCACCCGCAGTGACTGTGAACTTATTTTCGCCGATGCCGGCAGCAGCATTGAAAGCAGATCCGGTTGACTCCTGACACTGCTTACAATGACAGTAGACAAAGTATTCGAACTCATCTTCGACCAAATATTGGACTTTTCCACATAGGCACTTGCCGGTAAGCTTGGGCATGCGATTTCTCCTTGTAAAAGGGGCCTGATCTCTAGGCTAGACCCTCTAGTTGCAAAAAATGAATCCACGACGAGCGTGTGAATACCCGTGTTTGTCGAGCTTGGAGCTGCGAGCCCTACCAACATGACACCCGGCGGCGGTTCGATAGTCAGCAGTGTGCTCCTCACCGCGCGCGCTGCGCATCGGGGCGGCGCCCTGATTTTTTCATCGGGAAAACCCCTATGCGCGCGCCTACTCGCGGGCGAGCGTGGCCCTGATCTCCGCGCTCATGTACTTCTCGCCCTCGAGCACGCTGCGGATGGCGAGCAGCACGATCTCGCCCATCTCCTGCTTCGTCACGAAACCGTCGGCGCCGGCCCGGAACGTGGCAGGGGGCAAAGCCCCACGGAGCAGGAAGAGGCGGTCAGCGGGGGCGGCCGGTCTCGACCCACTGGGTGGCGCGATGGGCCAGCTCGGTGGCGGACCCGACCATCAGCTTCTGCTTGAGATGCTCGCGGTGGGTTTCGATCGTCTTGATGCTCAGATGGAGGGTCTCCGCGACCTGGCGGGTGCTCCGGCCCTGCCCGATCAAGCGAAACACCTGCAGCTCGCGGTCGCTGAGCGTCTCCAGGGGCGAGTCCGTGGCAAGCGTCCGCCCCGCCACGTATCTCGCGGCCAGCCGCTCCTCGACGGTGCCGCTCAGGTACGTCTCGCCGGCCAACAGGCGACGGATGGCGACCAACACCGTCTCGTCGAGCTGCTGCTTGGTGACATAGCCCCGGGCGCCGGCCCGCATGGAGCGCTCGGCATACACCGCTTCGTCGTGCATCGAGAGCACGAGCGCCGGGATCCCCGGGTGGCGGCGCTTCATCTCCTTGACCAGGTCCAGGCCGTCGCTTTCCCCGAGGGAGAGATCGACGATCATCAGGTCGGGTTGGCTCTGCTGGGCGGCCTGGAGCGCGGCCGCGCTGCTCCCGGCTTGCCCGCAGACGGCAAAGTCGGGCTCGGACTCGATCAGGCTGGCCAGCCCGCGACGGAACACGGGGTGATCGTCGACGATGAGGATCGTCCTCCTGGCCAGGGGCTCCGGCCTATTTCTTCTTGCGGGCATGCTACGGATTCTTGCGGGTGCCGGAGAGGGGAAAGGCGCAGAGGACCGTCGTGCCGCCTCGGGATCGCCGCCGGACCTCGATGCGGCCACCGATCAAGCGCGCCCGGTAGGCCATGTTGTGCATCCCGATCCCGTCTGGAGGGCGCGGGCTCTGGGGCATGCCCACGCCGTTGTCCAGGACGGTCAGGAGGCCTTCCCCGCCTTTCGCGCCCAGGCGGATCTCGATCCGCCTTGCTTTTCCGTGGGCCACGGCATTGTTCACGGCCTCCTGCGCGATGCGAAAGAGGTGCCTCTCGGCCTCGCGGTCAAGCCTCCCGAGAGAGCGATCGCACGCGAAGGCGCAGGAGGCGCGGAACAGGTGCCGGACATCGAGAGCCAGGGTCGCGAGGGCGGTCTCGAGACCGCCCTCGCTCAGACCCACGGAACCAAGACCGCGGGCCATGTCGCGGGCCTCGCCGATGGCCTCGTTCAGCAGCCGGGCAATTTCGGCCGCGGCATTGGCCGCGGCATCGGCCGCGGCGGTCTGGACATCGGCGGTCGACGCGGGGGCGCCCAAGCGCGCGAGCTTCCTGGAAAGCGTCGAGCTCAAGGCGGAAATCCCGGCCAGGGTCTGGCACAAGCCGTCGTGCAGCTCCCGCCCCAGGCGCTCCTTCTCCCGATCGAGGACCTCGAGGGTCTCCCTCTCGAACTGCTTCCGGCCGGTGATTTCACGCGCCGTCGCGTAGATTTCGTCGCGGTCGACCACAAACCTCGCGTTCCATTCGAGCCACCGATAAGAGCCGTCCTTGCAAGCGTACCGATTCTCGAAGCGGAGGGGCCCGGCGCCTTGGCAGAGCTTGGCCGTCTCCCTCAACGTGGCTTCGCGGTCGTCCACGTGGACGAAGGCGGCGAAGGGCCGGGACCGCAGCTCCTCGAGGGGCCACCCCAGAGCGGCCACCCACGCAGGATTCAACCGCCTGAAGTACCCGTCCAGGCCGGCAACGCAATGCAGGTCGAAGGACTGCTCGAAGAACTGAGCAAGCCCGGTCTCGGCCTGTTGCCCCATGGCCAGGCCCTGATGGGAGTTCATGTCCCTATTGTGTAGGAAGTTGTTTCCCGCTGCAAGAGTTGGCCGGAAATGTAGAAATGTAGAGGTTCCATGTAATCGAGAGGGACAAGGATGACTCCCCGGAGCGCATGGACCGTGGCGGACCTGGTGGGAAGCGGGAAAACCCGTCCGTTTCACCCGGCGGGAGACTCGTTCCGGCCGGCGGGCCATCCGTTCGGGCCGGCGGGCGGCCCGTCACGGCCGGCGGGCCGACTTTGGGCTCCGGCGGGCCACCCGTTCCGGCCGGCGGACGGCCCGTTCCTACCGGCCGGCCGACTTTAGGGTCCGGCGGACGACCCGTTCCGACCGGCGGGCCGACTTTAGGGTCCGGCGGACGACCCGTTCCGGTCGGCTGGCCGACTTTAGGGTCCAGCGGACCGCCCGTTCCGGTCGGCGGACGAACTTTAAGGTCCGGCAAGCCTGGGTGCAACGCTTTTCCTTCGCGCCCGGGCAGGGTTTGACGCCTAACCAGCGGAGTGGCACTACCTGTATAAGGTAGCCTGACAACCGGTTGCCGCAAAGTCGAGCTGGTACTATATCCCGAAGTTGGTTCCGGGCTTCCGCTGCACTGAAGGCCTGGACAGCGGAACGACGTGACGGTTGAAGGATGAGCAAAGCGAGCGATTCCTCCGCCCCTGAGACGCCCCGACGCGGGAGGCCTCCGAGATCTCTTCGTGACCCGTCTGGAGCGTCTCTACGGAGCGATGGAGCAGGCCGGACGAACGGGGTTGAGGGCACAGCGTCGCCTTGACCCCACCCTCCGCCAACGCGTTATCGCACCGTAGAGACGATCCCAGACGAGTCACCCATACCGCTTCGGAATCGACAACGTCGGGGCGTCTCCGCAGCGGGGAAAACGTGGGATCCCATCACCACCAACCGACGTCACAGTCCCTCATATCAGGAATGAAACTTCGGGGACGTAAAGTGATCCTCGGGGTAAGAAGCGTACTCCGACCGCAAAACCCAGTGTAGCCTAAGCGTCCTCTCGGAGAGGTAGGTCAAAAATGAGGATGGGCTTAGACTTCCATGGTGGTAGCCTTCAAGCGGCGCCGCTGAACGGCAACACGTTGGCCGGACGCAAGTGGGGGTTCAGGGATCCATGACGGAGCGACCCTTCCTCGGAAAGGAACACAAGCCCGGCACCGCTGCGCTCGAGGCCGTGCTCGGCCCAACCTTCGTCTTCTTTCGCGACCTCACCGATCTGTGCGATGGCTTCAAGCGGGAGTGGGGCCACACCAAGGGCAGCGGCTGGATGCTCAAAGTCGCGGACGGCAAGAAGGCCTTGTGCTACGTGATCCCGCTCGAGGACTCCTTCAGGGTGTCGATGGCGATCAGGGAGTCGGAGCACGCTGCGCTCCTTGAGTCTGAGGACATGGCAGACTACGTGGTTCTGCTGGCTTCCGCCCGCAAGTTCTCTGAGGGGTACTCGGTCGTTTTCGATGTCGTCACACGCTCCTCGTATGATCACTGCAGACGCTTCGTCTGTCGGATCATCGAGGCGCGCCGGCCGGCGAATTGGGGAACCACTCGTATTTTGTGTACCTGATGGTAGACGGGCTCGACGAGTACTATCGAGAAGTGGCCGCACGAGGCGCCAAGGTCACCTCGGGACCCGCAGATAAACCTTGGGGACTCAGGGAATTCGGATTGAGCACACCCGACGGACACCGAATCATGTGCGGCGAACCCATAAAGAGGGCCTGACGTGACGGATCGCACGAACGAAGAGCTTCTCGCGCTCGCGCTCCAGCTCTCACGAAGCGACCCGTCGTGCGAGACGCAGGAACGCTGGGATGCCGTCACGGCACTGCACGCGCGGCCGGATGAGGCCGTAGCAAAGGCAGCCCTGGGTTGGTGCGAAAGCCGGGACATGGTGGAGAGGACCTTGGGGGCCGACATCCTCGGTCAGTTGGGTTACGGGGATGCCGCTTTTCCGTTCCGGGCCGTATCTCTGCCGGTTTTGGAGAAGCTCCTTCGAGATCCTGAAGCTCAAGTCGCCAAGGCTGCGCTCATCGCTCTCCATCACCTCGGAGCCCACGAAAGCCTGAGCAAGATCATCGCTCTCGCGGATCACGAATCGGCGGATCTTCGCCAGGGGGTGGCCTTCGCGCTGCTGAGTCAATCCGATCCGGCTGCCGTTCGAACGTTGATCGCGCTCTCCTCGGACTCTGACTCCCAGGTGCGCGATTGGGCAACGTTCGGTCTGGGGTCGCAGATCGACGATGACACCCCTGAGATCCGGGATGCGCTCGCGGATCGCGCTCGGGATCCGGATCCGGCCACGCGGGCCGAAGCGCTGTCCGGTCTCGTCAAACGCCGCGACCCCAGAGCCCTCGAGGCCCTGGGGAGCGCCTTGCGATCAGACTTCGTCGGGACGCTCGAAGTGGAGGCCGCTCGAGACCTTGGGGACCCGGCGCTCCTGCCGGATCTCGAATCCTTACGCTCGTGGTGGGACGTCGATCCACGGTTGCTCGAGGAAGCCATCGAGCGCTGCCGGGCGTAGCGGCTACTTCGTCCGCCGGTAGTGCGCCGTCATGAACTCTTGCCAATTTCCGTCGTCGTCCAGGAAGTTGGAGGTCATCTCCTATTTGCAACCAAAATGCACAAGCCCCGTACCTCTTGATGGTGGATCGGCCCTCCGGCGCGGAGCGTCTCAGGCGGTGATCGTGGTTCATTGCGATGAAAGGATGGTGTAACGGAGATGGCTGGTGCACGTAATTGTTTCAGGAGGTAAAGGATGAGAAAGTGGATCAGTTTCGGGTTGGCTCTTCTCTGGGCCGCGCCGCTCCCACTCTCGGCCTCGACCCGGCAGACCGCGTTCCCCCTGGGAACCACCGAGGCCCCCTACGGCTACTACGAATACCTGCCCGGCGGATACGGCAGCGATCCTGACCAGGAATGGCCGGTGGTGGTGTTTCTCCATGGCCTGGGGGTCCGGGGCGACGGCTCGGCCGGGCAGCTCCCAAGGGTGCTGACCGAGGCGCTTCCGAAGAACATCGAGGACGGCGCCCAGTACTCTTTCCTGGTGATTTCGCCTCAAAGCCCGGAGCTGATCCCGGGGCAGTTCCAGCAGCAGCTATGGTGGGATGTCGGGGTTCTCGATGCCATGATCGAGTACGTCAAGCTGCACTACCCGGTCGATCTGGACCGGATCTACCTGACTGGCGCGAGCATGGGGGGAGGCGGCGTGTGGAACTACGCCAAGGCTCATCCCGAAAAGCTCGCCGCGATCCTGCCGGTCTGCGGCGCCGCCTCGACTCCGGAAGGGGCTAAGCTGGTCAAAGTTCCCACCTGGGCTTTCCATGCCTGGGGCGACAGCACGGTCTCGGCGAAGGAGTCGGTCGACTGGATCAACGCCATTGCCGGGGCCCTCGCCGGCGCGCCGAGCAACGCGATGGCGAACTATCCCGGAACGTACTCCGCGCTTCCGAGCCCGGGGGCGACGTCGGACAGGGACAGGACGGCGAGCTACAGTTTCAATGCCGTCACCGGCACCGGGAGCTGGACCTGGCAGGATGACGTGCCCCAACTGGCGGGCAGTCCCACCCATCCCAACCTGACCCTCTTCTCGAATGCCTCTCATGACAGCTGGACGAGAGCCTACGGCAATCCACGGGTCTTCGCCTGGCTCCAGGCGCAGGACCGCAATCTTTTCAACGATGCCGATCTGGAGTTGATCGCGCCCGAGGAAGCGGGTACGGCGAACGGCAGCGCCTTCTTCCCGATGCAGGGAGCCTTCGACGCTCAACCCGAGCTGAGGTTGGCCGGCGAGCCGGTGGGAGGAGGCCCTGGCGGCGAGGCGCCTTCCTTTGGCGGCCGTGTCGGTTACATCGACTTCGGGCCCGAGTGGGCCAAGGTGAGGATCCATTCGACCTGGACCCGGTACCGGACCTGGAGCTTCGGCGACCAGACGGCTTACGCCGAGCTCTGGTGGGACGACGACTTCGACTTCGTGAACGACAGCGGCCTCAACGAAACCGGGGTGAATTTCAATTCCGCCCGAGGCCTCGACACCCGTACGACGGAACCGTGGGTGCTGGATAGCGCCCCGGCGGCCCCGGTCGCGCCCCGGGCCCGCTACCTGCTCCTCCGCTCTCCCTCCACCATGGCCGACCGGGCGAAGGAGTACGCGATCGTCGGGACCGTCGAGGACGATGAGGATCCACTACCCCCCAGTTTGGAGTTGATCGAGCCCGAGGGCGCGGGCGCGGCGAACGACGTCCCCTATTTCCCGATGCAGGATGCCTTCGACGCCCCGCCTACGCTGAGCACGGCAGGCGAACCGGCGGGAGGAGACAGCAACGGCAGCGATGCGCCTTACCTTCCCAACCGTGTCGGTTACATCGACTTCGGGCTCGAGTGGTACAAGGTGAGGATCACGTCGACCTGGACCCGCTACCGCAACTGGAGCATCGAAAACCAGACGCCCTACGTCGAGGTCTGGTGGGATGACGACACCGATTCTCTCAACGACGACGGTTTCAGCGAGACCCGAGTGAATTTCAACACCGCCCAGAATCTGGCCACCGGTCTGACGGAACCGTGGCTGCAGGACCGCGACATGGGCCTCACTCCGGCCGTGCCGCGAGCGCGCTACCTGCTCCTCCGCTCTGATCCCGACATGACCAACCGGGCCAAGGAGTACGCGATCGTCGGATACGTCGATCCAAACGCGACGCCTTGAATCCAGGGTCCCTGAAGCCGGCCGGCGCGGGGCGTCTCCACCGCGCCGGCCGGGCTCCTGGGTTCCTTACCGCCGCCGGATCGCCACGATCGTCTCGTCTTCGGCGAAGTGGCCGGCCTCGATCCAGGCGTCGAGGCCGCCTTCGAGGGGGCGGACGCGGGTGAATCCTTTTTCCATCAGAGCGCGAGCCACACGGGCCGCGGAGGCTTCGTTCGGTCACGTACAGTAGAGGATGATCTCTCGCTCCCTGGGCAGGTGGGTCAGCTTGGCGTCGATCTCTTCGATCGTCATGCGCAGGGCTCCGGGGATGCGCCTTGGATCGTGGAGGGGGGCGGTCCGATTGCGGACGTCCACGATCACCGGGGCGTCTCCGGCGGCGATCATCCGCTTGAGCTCGGCGACCGAGATCCGCGCCAGATCGAGGTATCTGCGGACCCGCTTGCGCTGCCACCACTTCACGGCGACGACCAGCAGCACGACCACCGCCAGCGCCCCGCCCGCCCAGTAGCCGAGGGTCTCCAGGTAGAGCAGGGCCCGGCCCACGGCTTTGTGGAAGATGACTCCCACGGTGACGCCGGAGCCGATCCAGAGGAGGCTGCCGAGGCTGTCCCAGAAGATGAAGGAGCCGAGGGATTTATCCATGGCGCCGGCGAGCGGCGGGGCGATCGTGTTGTAGCCCGGGATGAACTTGGCATAGAGCAGAGAGGGCATGCCGGCCCGCTCGAAGAGGTCCTCGGTGCCTCGGACGCAGGAGTCGGGGGAGAGGGAGAGCTTGCAGACCGTGCGCAGGACCCGGTGGCCCTGCCAGCGGCCGATCAGGAACCAGAGGGTGTCCGCCAGCACCGAGGCCACGAGCGCCACGGCCAGGAGAGTGGCGAGGTCCATCCGCCCGCGGGCCGCCAGAGCGCCGGCCACGACGAGCGTCGGGAGAGCGGGGATGGGCACGCCGACCTGCTCGAGGAAGACGTTGGCGAAGACGACGGCGAGGCCGTACTGGATGAGCTGCGCGACGATCTGGTCCATGGATCCCTCGGGAGAGCCGATTGTGGACGGCGTCTCTATTGTCGCATGAGCCGTGGGATCTCCCGCCGGATCTCCTCCCCCGTGAGCCCCAGCAGGCTGGATTTTTCTACCAGATCTTCCAGATCCACTGGATAAAGTCCTTTCCGGACTGGGTCCGCCAGCCCCGCCAGGTTGCGCGGCGCGATGATTTGCCGGATCTCGTCCTCGAGATGCCCGGCAGCGAGGGCGCGGCTCAGCATGGCCCGCGTTACGGGGTCGGTGCTGCCCAGAAAGCCGTGCCAGGCCCAGGGACCGCCGCCCGGGGGTGTGGGCAGGAGGCGCTGGCTGGCCTCGGCGAAGCTGGCGGCGGCGAAGTAGAGGAAGGACCAGGAGGCGAAAAGGTCGAAGTCCCCCATGGTCTCGTAGGCTCCCGTGACGAGATCCTGGACGTGGTCCGCTTCCCGGGACAGGAGCTCGCCGTAGCGGCCAAGCCCCTCGGTCGGGTCGCCTTCCAGCAGCAGGGCCAGACGTTCGACGGCCAGCAGGCTCCAGGCGATGCCGGTCGAAAAGAGGGGCGATAGGAAGCAGAAGGCGTGGGGCAGGAGGGCCCAGCCGTCGCCGGACGCCCGCGCAAGGCGGTGCTGGAGGTGGGGGATCCTGCCCAGGGGGCGCGTAGGCCGGGCGGCGGCGAACTGGTCCCGCAGGGTGGGGTAGCGGTCCAGGAGGTGCCTCCAGGCGCTTTCCGGCGACAGATTGGTCAGACGGTCTCCAGAAAGCACGAAGCCGGCGCTCACCGTGCCGTGGTCGAAGGGGAGGACGTACATCCAGCCTTCTTCGATCAGGTGGTGGATGGCCGCTTGCTCGTCGGGATAAGGGCCGGGTGAAAGATCGGGGAAGGCGGCCATCCCTTCGAAATGGCCGTAGACCAGCGAAGTGCGCGGCGCCGCCACCTCCATACGGGGGATCGGAAGGTGACGGGCCAGGAAGCCGCCGGGTCCGGAGGCATCGATCAGCAGATCGGCTTCGAACCGGACGGACTGCCCGAGATGGGTTCCCGAAAGGCGCCAGCCGCCGGGCGTGGCCTCCAGGCCGTCCAGATCCATCTCCTCCAGAACCTCGACGCCCGCCTCGGCGGCTTTGAGGACGAGGTGATGGTCGACGTCTTCCCGCAGCCAGTGGGTATCGGCGATGGCGTCGGAAGGGCTGGCCGCCACCAGCATCCGGCGCTCGCCGTCAAAGGGGCGTCCCGGTTCGTGGCCGTAGAAGGTGAAGCCCCGCTTGAGCCCGCGGCGCAGGTGGGGAAGCTTCTCCATCCAGCGTCCCCAGGCGGCCAAGGCATGGAGATCCTCGAGGCCGTACCGCGCGGCGAGGCGCTCCAGGCAGATCGCGGCCAGGGGCGTGGACGACTCCCCGAGGGCGAAGCGGGGATGGCGGGCGCGGTCGAGGAGGAGCACCCGGTGGCCCTGAACCTGGAGGATGCGGGCGAGGATCGATCCCGCGAAGCCGGAGCCGACGATGGCGATCCTCATGCCGGGTTCCCTTGGCAGCCACAGGCGGGCCGCGGCTCGATCCCGCCCGTCAGGTTCATGCGGGCGAGGCGGGCGAGGCGCTCGTCCGCGCAGAGGGGGCAGCTCGCGAAGCGCCGCGCGTCCCACAGGTCGGCCGTCACGATTCCCAGGGCCAGGCAGCGCTCCAGGGCCTCCTCGAGCTGATCGAGGGTGGGCGGCACAAAGTGCCCCTCGGCCCGGAGAGCCTCCATGGCGCCGTTGCCGCCCCGGACGGGGATCAGGGAGACGCGCTCCGCTCCCCGCTCGAAGGCGTGGACGGCGGAGCGGACGGCCCAGTCGACGGCCTCCGCCGGCGGCACGAACGGCGGAGCGACCAGCACGAAGGCCCGCAGGCCGATGCCGGCGCGCCGCAGCGTCTCCGCGGCGCGGTCGAAGTCGTCGAGGGTCATCCCCTTGTTCAGGCGGGGGAGGGCTTCGGGATGGACCGTCTCGAGGCCCATGGCGACTTCCAGGCTGCCGGCCAGACGTTCCGCGAAGCGCAGGCAGCGCTCGCCGATCAGGCGGGGATGGCACTCGACCGTAACGCGGGCGAAGGGCGCGGCGAGGCGGAGGATCTCCGCCTCGTCGCCGGGCGGCACGGCGCGGGGCTCGAAGAAGTTGCTGGCGTTGTAGAGCTTCAGGGCCGCCGCCAGCCGGGGCAGGGGGCCGGCGGCGGCCAGGGCCTCGCGGAGCTGGGCCGCGAGGGCGCCGTCCGGCGTCGGCTCGTCGAGGGTCTCCCGCCAGAGGTCGCAGAAGACGCAGGTGAAGGGGCATTCGGCGCCGCCCAGGAAGACCGTCAGGGCGGGGAGGAGCCCGCCGTCCGGCGTGCGCTCCTCTTCCCAGAGCTGCGCGATGGGCTGCCAGGGATCGATCTGCCGTTTGGCGGACCGCAGCGAGCGGATCCACCGTGACGTCTCTATTTCCAAGCGCTATCCAGGCTGGAAGAGGCTCAGCAGGTGGCTCCGGTAGCGGTCCGGGTGGCCGCCGAAACGGCTGCGGAAGGTCTCCTGGGGCACCGCTCCGTGCTGGAACCGCCGTTTGGGGAAGACGGGGAGGTCGAGCCCCGTGATCCGCCGGACGCCCCGGCTCAGGACCTCGCCCTTCAGGTCGTAGAGGGCCTGGTGGGAGCCGCGGGTCAGCTCGGCGAAGGGGATGGCCTCGGCCACGGCGATGACCCGCGGGCGGCTGTTGGGGCTGAAGAGGGAGAAGCCATGGCGCCGGGCGGGGGCGTAGCCGCGGACGCACCCCCGGCTCAGGCCGCCGGAGTAGGTGAGGGAGTGCTTGATGGCGGCGACGCCCCAGCCTTCCTGGTAGAGCATCCGGTTGTTGACGACGCTGCGGATGGTCAGCTCGGGGTTCTCCTCGATGGGGTAGTCCTTGAGGTTCTCGTCGCCGCCGTCGCCGTCGGCGAGGAAGCGCCAGGAGGGGTAGCGCTCGCGGATCCCCGCGAGGAGGGCCAGGTTGGCGGCCGCGCACTCCACGTCCAGGGGTTTGTAGTCCTCGATGACCTCCACGGCGCCGAGGGGATCGAGCCCGGAGCCCTGGGCCTCGACGACCTCGCCCAGGATCTGGAGGCCGGTGCGGCGCAGGAATTCGCGGGCCTGGCCGAGGTCGCCGCCGCCGCCTTCGACGGCGAGGGTGAACGCCTTGAGCCGGGCCGGGCTCTGGCCGTGGGCCAGGATCTCGTGGTAGAGGCAGAGCAGGAGGGCGCCGCTGTCCACGCCGCCGGAGAAGAGGACGCCCAGGGGCTCCTTCTCGGGCAGGGCGGTCAGCCAGAGGCGGATCTCCTCGCAGAGGGCGCGGACGTAGGCCTCGCCGATGACGTCGAGGTCGGGCGGCAGGACCTCCCGCGGCGGATCGAAGAAGCGCCGGTAGGCCGGGTTGGGATCGGGGCAGCCCACGAGCTGGAGCTCGGTGACGTGGTGGGCCGGCACCATCCGGGTGTAGGAAGGGTGGAACTGGTCGCCGTGCCCCTCGCGCTCCAGCGTGTCGCGGATGGCGTCGATCCGGTCGGCCACCACGAGCATGGGGCCGTCCGTCTCCTTGGCCAGGAAGTAGCGCAGGGGCCGGTCGAGGCTGCGGGCCAGGCAGACCCGCTGGCCGTCGCGGGCGATGAGGGCGAAGGAGCCCTGGATCTTCAGCACGTCGCCGGGGTCTTCCGACAGGAGAAGGCCACGGGCGTCGTCAACGGACATGTTGAGGATGTCATGGTCGGAGTCGGGGATGAGATTGCGGACGCGGGCGATGGCTTGGTGTCTCACAGGGGCACCTCCTTTGGCGGGGCCATTCTAGCCCGCGCGGGTGGCCTCTGCCTCGAGCCATTCCCGGCTTGAGGCGACTCGGCCTGCGTACTGGCTTCCGCCTCGGGAGAAGGACTCAGAGGTGGAGGCGCTTGGGCCGCTACAGGCTGTTAAGCTTGATGGTCAGCTTGGCCGTGGCGCTCCAGGCATCGTGGTCCAGGTTGAGGCGATCGAGCGCTGTCGATCGTTTGTAATAGGCTCCTCCGAGCACCCATTGAATGTTCTTGGGCGCCTCGAGGTTGAATGTGAGATCGGCCTCGGCGCCTGCCCAGTGGCGCCCTTGCACGGCTTGGTCAAACTCGTAGGCGTGCAGGGCCATAACCGTGCTTAGCGATTGGATGTCCTTCTCGGCTTTCAGAGCCTTGGTCACGAAGGCAAGGGGCGACCAGCGTCCATCCGTGTATTGTAGGCCCGCGTAGCGCTTGTTCGAAAGGCCTTTGCCAAGGTCGGCGGCGAAGCTATCCGAGGCCGTGATCTTCGAAAGAAAGAGAACGTCGTTGGAGTAGCTGGCGTTCTCGCCGAGGTAGCCGTCGTCGACGGTGGCGGTTCTAGTCTTGTTGCCGGTACCAAAGCCGAAAAAGCCGGAAAAGCCGAAGGATTTGCGGACTTGGGCTTGGGGCTCGTTTAGCTTGGGAACTGCGAGATGGGTCCAGCCCACGCGCGCTAGGCCGACGGTTCCCGCACCATCAAGACGGGCCGACATAGGATCGGTGGAATTGCCGCTGACATGACGAATGCTGCGATACAGCGCGAAGCTGCCGCCGAAGCCCTGAAAGTTTCTGATCCCCCAACGGACCTCGGCACCTCCACTGTAGTACCAGTAAGGACGCGGTGGCAAAGGAGGGGGATCGATCTGGCCGCTCATGTCGGCCGTGGGGGCTACGTCGTTTTTGTCGCGGCCATAGACGGCAGTCAAGTCGAAAGTGCGGAGGAAGGGAAGTCCATCCGGGAAGGGCTGGCTCTTAAACTGCGCGAACCACAGATCGCTGTCTTTGTTTCGCTTGTCGGCGGTTCCCGTTTCGCTCTCGCGGCGAACGACATAGCCTACGCTTAGCCGGTCCTTGAGAAATTGGACGCCTTCGCCGGTGACGTTGATGGCGATGCTGGAGGAGGGTGTGGCGAAGGGGATCCGGCCATACTGGAGAACGGTGCGACTCGGGCCGTACACTTTGACCTGGTATTGGGAGGCCTCGAGCTGCTTTGAGGAGCTATCCTGGAAGTCCCCGCTCTTGAACTGGACGGTTGCGCTCGCCTCGACCGGCCCCGTGTATTGGAAGCTCAACGAGCCGCTGCTACCCAAGTGTCTGAGCTGGCCGGAAACGGCGGTCTCGCTTTCTTCCAAATTGAGATTTGGTTCCACGGCGAGCGAGGCGGCGCCGCCGAGTTGGAGATTGAACTGGCTCTTGGGCTTCTCATCTGTAATGCTGGCATCACTTCGCGTCACGTATCCTACCGCATTGGCAGGCGCTTCCGGATCCCCGAAGAAGGAGACGTTGAACGCGATGCGCGGAGTGGGATGATGGCCGAGCACTGAAGGCGAGAAGGTAGCCCGCTGATAGGGCGGGATCGTGGCGGTGGCGGAGCAGATGGTCCCAGTGCAGTTGGCAATCTCGATTCCCTGCTCGTTGTTGCGCTCGGCGAGGATCTTCAGCATCATGTTCGCATTCATGTTGCTGCAGTGCTCATTCGGGGGCCCCACCAGCGAGAGAGGAACTCCGCTGTAGGGAACGCTGACGTCCGGGCTGTAGCTCGCTAGGAGCTTTCCTGCCGATTCCAGTTCGCGAAGCTGGCAGTTCAGGATGGCTTTGGTGGCATCCTCAGCGCCTCGTTCCATTCCCGCGAGGTCTTCTCGACGGCTCTCGAGCTTCCCGAAAATGGCCTGAAGCTCAGGCTGGAACAGGTCTTGGGGCTTGCGGTTTTTCCCGAGCAGGGGGACGTTGGGACTCGAGGAGAATCCCATTCTGGCGCGGATCGTCTCGATCAATTTTCTCTTGGCCAGTTCGACTCGCGCCGCGCCGAAGCGGGCCTTTAGCCCGGTCGTCCTCGCCTCGCCGGCAATCGGGTCGAGCAACGGTCTGGATTCAGTAGAAATGTTGAGCCTCCCGATGATCCTTGCCTGGTGACCGCTGGCAGTGGCGAGATCGCAGACAGGGTCGGCCGGTTGCAAGGCGAGTAACCGATCGAGGAGCTTGGGCGCTTCTACGTCGAGACCCCTCTCTAGGATCGGGCTTGAGTTGCCGTCGTGCGCATAACGCAACAACTCGTCGTCCCGGGCCTCCTCACCGAGGTGGTCACCCCGCGGTTTATCGCGCGACTCATTGAATAGGTGACCGAGCCGGCAGGCGGCTGTCCAGAAAAGGGCCTCGACGACACAGTCGGGGGTCTTGAGCAGGGGGTCGCATGCCGTCAGGGTGGTTGGCTTGGCGGCCATGACCGCCTCCAGCAGGACGCGCAGGCCCTCCAGAGTGTCGATCTCCTCTCTCTCGGAAGCGCTGCACGGCTGTCCTTGGTTCCAGGCGAGGGCGTTGCAGACGATCTCGCTGACGATCTGCTCTCCGCGGCTGCCGTCCGCCGTCGCATAAGCGCTGGCTAACTCCACGGCGGAGTAGGTGAATGGTATGTTGACGACGAATGTGCGATCTCCCGTGTTATTGATGAACTGGAGAGGCCGGCCGTCAACACTGACGGGCTTCACCGGACTGACGTATCGACTCTCGACGCCGGATTCATCGAGGAAGACCTGCAGAGGATCCTCACGGGAAGGAAGAGTTTGCTGCGCGTCCGCAGCGGCAGTGACGCCTAGCAACACGATCAACGGAAAGTAGCGCGAGACGTTCATGTTTGATGGTCTCCCAAGTGGAAAGGACTGCGAATCGGTCGACGTCCCTTTCCTCTCGCGCTTAGACGGACGGGGATTCCAAATTCGCGCACTAACGGGAGACGCTTCTGCGACTCTCTCGGGACCTGTCGGAAACCTCGGTAAGATGGCGGGTATGGAGGCGGGTCGTGGAGACAAGGGTTCGAAGCGGTCGCCGCGTCCTTCACGTCCCATAATCCCGGTTGGACGAACTTTTTCACCTTGGACGATCAGCTCGGGCAGGGCGCTAGAGCACTGATCTGTGTTCTCTGCTCATTCTCCCTCCCGAGAGAGGGCCAATTTCGAGCCGAGGTCCGCCCCCGCCCGGCGGCCCTGTTCCTCACCTCCCATGTGCTCGCTTGCCGAGCTGACGGAGTCAAGGAGAAGGAGGGGCCGGGGTGATGAAGGCTCGGCCTAGAGACCGTCGCCACTCGTCCCCTTGACATCCCGCCGTCTCCCTGCTGTAAGCTACTGACCTTGATCGGGATTGTGAAGATGCGCTCAAATACACAGCTCAGCTCCGAGATCTCCACCGCCTGGGGCTGGCGTGCGCATCATCATTCCGTGAACTGAGCCGGGCACAAGTCCCGGCCACACGGACCCGGGACGCGAGACCGCCTGCGCTATACGTCGCCTCCTTCCGGGTCCGGAAGGAGGTTTTCGTTTTGGAGACATTTCCGGCAGCGCCGGGCCGCGCCACCCTGATCGGCACCCTCACGGCTCTCCCCGAGGGGAGCCTGGCGCCCCTGGCGTCCGACCTGGAGGGGATCGACTGGCTGGAGGTCCGCGCCGACCTGGTGGGCGACCTCGACGCCTCGCGCCTCGCCCGGCTCTTCCCCGGCAAGCTCCTGTACACGCTGCGCAGCCGCGCCGAGGGCGGCGCCTTCGAGGGCTCGCCCGAGCGGCGGAAGAAGCGGCTGATCGAAGCGGCCGGCCGGTACGACCTGGTCGACCTCGAAGCGGCGCGCGACCTTTTCCCGGAGGTGCTCAAGGCCGTACCGCCCGAGAAGCGGGTCCTCTCCTGGCACGGTCCCGCCCCGGGCATCGAGGGGCTGACGGCGACCTTCGAGCGCATGGCCGCCGTGCCCGCCGTCCTCTACAAGCTGGTGCCCACGGCCGCGCAGCCGGGCGACGAGATCCCCTGTCTCATGCTGCTCCACTCGCTGGGGCGGCGCGACGTGACGGCCTTCGCGGCCGGTCCGGGCGGCGCCTGGACGCGCTTCGTGGCGCCCCGGCTGGGCGCGCCCGTGGTCTACGGCATGCTGGGCGAGGTGCCCGGCGCGCCGGGGCAGCTCTCGATCGCGCGGCTGCGCCGGGACTATCTCCTGCCCGACCTGCCGGCCGTCGAGGCGCTGTTCGGCATCGTCGGCAATCCCGTCACCCACTCGCTGTCTCCCCGCATCCACAACACGGCGTACCGGGCGCTGGGACTGCCGGCGGCCTACCTGCCGTTCCACGCCGATTCGTTCGGCGACTTCTGGCTGGAGGTGATGGAGAACGGCGTCATGGACACCCTGGGGTTCCCCATCCGCGGGCTCTCCGTCACCGCGCCGTTCAAGGAGAGCGCTCTGGCCGTGGCGGGCGCGGAGAGCCCGATCGCCGGGCTGATCGGCGCCGCCAACACGCTGGTGTGCAACCAGGGGGTGTGGGAGGCGGAGGCCACGGACCCGGACGGCGTGGTGCTGCCGCTGCGCGACCGGGGGATCGGCATCGAGGAGCTGCGGGCGGCGGTCGTGGGTGCCGGAGGAGCGGGCCGGTCGGCCGCGGAGGGCCTCTCCCGGGCGGGGGCGCGGGTGACGATCTTCAACCGCGATCCCGAACGCGGCAAGGGCTCCGCCGACCGCCTGAAGCTCCCCTTCCTCCCGCTCTCCGATCTCGACCCCTCCCGCTTCGACCTGCTGGTGAACGCCACGTCGCTGGGCCGCGGCGAGGACGACCCGCTGCCGTTCGACACCGGCCGGCTGCGCCCGGGCGCGGTGGTGATCGACCTCGTGTATCTGATGGACCGGCCGACGCGGCTGCTGGAAGAGGCGGCGGCGCGCGGCGCCGTGGCGATCGACGGCCGGGAGGTGCTGGTGGACCAGGCCCGGGGGCAGTTCCGCATGATGACGGGGCGGGAGCTGCCGCTCGCCCTCGCCCGCCGGGTCGCCGGCCTGGAGGCGGGGGCGTGAGGGTCTCCGCCGCCCTGCCGACCGGGGTCGCGGCCCTGCTCTTCGAGAGCGCCCGGCAGCGGCGCGAGGCCGAGGAGCGCCTGGTGGGCCAGCTCCGGGAGGGCGGCTACTCGGAGGTGATCCTGCCGATCCTGGACTATCTGGAGCCCTACGAGGCGATGCTGACGCCCACGACCCGCGGCGAGCTCTACCGCTTCGTGGACCGCGACGGCGACCTGCTCGCCCTGCGGGCCGATTTCACCCCCATGCTGGCCCGGCTGCTGGCGCCCCGCCTGGAGTCGCTCTCCCTGCCCCTGCGCCTCTTCTATCGCGGCGACGTGATCCGCTATCAGGAGGAGAAGGCGGGCCGGGCGCGGGAGTTCTACCAGCTCGGCGCCGAGCTGCTGGGTCTGCCGGGCGAGGGGGCGGAGCGGGAGATCCTGCGGTTGTTCCTGGAGCTGACGACCACCGTTGGACGGGGCGAGCTCCAGATCGTGCTCGGCTTCGCCGGCGCCCTCGACGAGCTGCTGCTGGCGGCGGACGCCGCCGATCCCGTGAGCCTGGCGGCGGCGGTGGCCCGGCGCGAGCGCGGCGAGGTGCGGCGCGCCTGCGGTGGACTCCTCGCCGTGGTGGAGGACGGCCTGCCGGCCCGTCCCGAGGACCTCGGTCCGGCCGCGGCCGGCCGCCTGCGGAGCCTGCTGGCGCTGCGGGACGAGATGGCCGCCGCCTTCCCCGGCGTGCTGCTGACGGTGGACCTCGCCGAGTTCGCCCGCAACAGCCTGGACCCGCGCCTGACGGTGGCGGAAGGCGAGCGCCCCTACTACGACGGCCTGGTGTTCCACGCCTACGGCGGCCCGGCCGCCGTGCCCGTGGGGGGCGGCGGGCGCTACGACCGGCTGTTCCGCGCCCTCGGCGCCGAGGTGCCGGCGGTCGGGTTCTCGCTCAGCCTGGAGCGGCTGCTGGAGCCGGCCTCGTGATCCGTTTCGCGCTGCCCAAGGGCCGGAACCTGGAGACGGCCCTCGCCGCCTTCCGCGCGGCGGGCATCCCCTTGAACGGCTTCGACGGCGCCGGCCGGAGCCTGCGGATGCGGATCCCGGAATCTGGGGTCGAGGTGCTGTCGTTGAAGGATTGGGACCTGCCGCTCTACGTCGGCCACGGCGTGGCGGACTGCGGCATCGTCGGCAGCGACGTGCTGGAAGAGGTGGACGGCGATCTCCTGGTGCCGGTGCGTTTCCTCGCGGGGCGTTCCCGGATGTCCCTGATCGGCCGCCAGGCCGCGCTGCCCGCTCCCGGCACCCAAGTGAGGCTCGCCACCAAGTATCCGAACACGGCCCGCCGCGTCGTCGCCGGGCGGGCCTGGGGGGCCGAGATCCTGAAGCTCTCGGGTTCGATCGAGCTGGCGCCCGTCCTGCGCCTGGCCGAGCTGGCGCTGGACATCGTGCAGACCGGGCGCACGCTGACGGAGAACGGCCTGGTGGAGATCGAGACCATCGCCGAGGTGACCCCCTGCCTGGTGGTGAACCGGGCCTCGTACCAGCGCCACCGGGCGCTCCTGAACGATTGGATCGGCCGCCTGGAAGCGGCGGAGGTGGTCGCTTGAGCCCACTCGAAATCCTCAAGGCCGGCTCCCGCGGCGGCCGCCGGGCCGTCGAACGCCTCATCGGCCGCGGCGAGGCCGTGCTGGACGGCAAGACCCTGCGGCGGGCGGAGAAGATCGTCCGCGACGTCCGCAAGCGGGGGGACCGCGCGCTCCTCGACTACGTCCGCAAGCTCGACGGCGCGGCGGCGGGCTCGGTGGCGGACCTCGCCCTGACGCCGCACCCGGAGGACGGCGGCGGCGGTCTCCTCCCCGCGGGGTTCGTCGAGGCGCTGGAGCGGGCGATCGTGGCCGTCGAGCGCTTCCATGCCCCGCAGGTGCGCACCGGCTACCGTCTGGAAGAGGAAGGGGTCGAGCTCGAGGAGCGGATCACGCCGCTCCGCCGGGTGGGCCTCTACGTGCCGGGCGGCCGGGCGAGCTATCCGTCGACCGTGGTGATGACGGTGGTACCCGCCCGGGTCGCGGGCGTCGAGGAGATCGTGGTGGCGACGCCCCCCGGCTCCTACCGCTCCAACCCGGCCCTGCGCTACGCCCTCGCCCGGCTGGGCGTGACGGAGGTCTGGGGGATGGGCGGCGCGCACGCGGTGGCGGCCCTCGCCTATGGCACGGCGACGATCCGCCGCGTCGACAAGATCGCCGGCCCCGGCAACGCCTGGGTGACGGCGGCCAAGAAGCTGGTGGTGGGGGACGTCGGGATCGACGGCCTCGCCGGCCCCAGCGAGGTGGTGATCATTGCGGATGGGAGTGCGGACGAGAGCGACGTGGCCGCCGACCTGCTGGCCCAGGCCGAGCACGATCCGCTGGCCGCGGCCGTGCTGATCACTCCGGACGCCAAGCTCGCCAAGCGGGTATCAGCGGAGATCGACCGCCAGCTCGCGGACCTGGCAACGGCGGAGACGGCACGCGCTTCCCTGGCGGCTTTCGGCGCCGCCCTTATCGTGGCGAGCCTCGAGGAGGCGCTGGAGCTGGCGGAGCGGATCGCCCCCGAGCACCTGCAGCTCGTGGGGCCCGAGGCGGAGACCCTGGCGCCGCGCGTCCGATCGGCGGGCGCCATCTTCATCGGCGCCGCCACCCCCGAGGTGTTCGGCGATTACGTCGCCGGCCCCAGCCACGTCCTGCCCACCTGCGGCAGCGCGCGGTTCGCCTCGTCGCTGGGCGTCGAGGACTTCCTGCGGCGCAGCCACACGGTGCGCTTCACGCCGGGAGCCGCGAGCCGCCGGGCCGCCGCGGCGGCGGCGCTGGCCGACGCCGAGGGCCTGCCCGCGCACGCGGCGGCGGCCCGGAGGAGGCTGGAATGAACGACCCGTCTTTGTTCGTCCGGCCCGAGCTGCGGGCCCTCGGCGTCTATCATCTGGACCTGACGCCCTGCCGGCACAAGCTGGACCAGAACGAGGTCCCTTGGGACCTGCCGCGCCGTCTGAAGCTGGAGATGACCCGGCGGCTCCTGTCGGCGGACTGGGCGCGGTACCCCGATTTCCATGCGGACGCCCTGCGCCGCGACCTCGGGCGGCTGCACGGCCATCCCTGGGAAGGGGTGCTGGTGGGGAACGGCTCGAACGAGCTGCTCTCGGTGGCCTTGACGGCCCTGGCCGCGCCGGGGACGGAGGTGCTGGGGGCCGAGCCGAGCTTCGGCCTCTACCGCAGCTTCGTGCTCAAGGCGGGAGGCGTGCCCCGGTTCCTGCCGCCGCGTCCGGACCTGCGCCTGCCGGCTGATGAGCTGGAGGCCGAGGTGGAGCGGCATCCGCACCGGCCCCTCCTGCTCTGCACGCCGAACAATCCCACGGGCGACGCCCTGTCCGTCGAGCGGGTCGAGCGGCTGCTCGACCGGATCGAGGCCCCGCTGCTGCTCGACAACGCCTACGGCGAATTTTGCCAATACGATTACCGGCCGCTGCTCGCCCGCCATCCCCATCTGATCCTGTTCCGGACGTTCTCCAAGGCGTGGTCGCTGGCGGGGATGCGGCTCGGCTATCTCCTCGCCGATCCGAGGCTCGTGGCGGAGCTGATCAAAGTGAAGCTCCCCTACAACCTGGGGCACCCCTCGGCGATTGCTGGGCAGGTGGCCTTGGATGAGGAAGGGGAAGCCCGGCGGCGGGTGCGCATCCTGGTCGCCCGCCGCTCCCAGTGGGTAGCCATGCTGGAGGAAGAAGGCTTCGAGGTCTTCTCCTCGGAGGCGAATTTTCTGCTCGTGCGCAGTTCCAAGGTGCGGGAGATTCGCGAGACGCTGGAGGCGCGGAGCATCCGGGTACGGGATGTCAGCGGGTATCCGGGGCTGGAGGGGTGCCTGCGGGTGTCGGTCGGCACGGGCGCGGCTTTGCGGGCGGTGCGGGCGGCCCTGCGCGGACCCTCACCCCCCGGCCCCCTCTCCCGACCCCTCCCTCCCCCCCTCACCGGGAGAGGGGGAGAGGGGAGATCGGGATTGGTGGAGCGGATGACGGGGGAGACACGGATCCGGCTGGCGCTGCGTCTGGAGGGCGGGGAGCGGCGGATCGACGTGCCCAACGGGTTCTTCGCCCACATGCTGACGGCTTTGACCACGCATTCGGGGGTGGGAATCGATCTGGAAGCCCGCGGGGACACCCACGTCGACCTTCACCATACGGTCGAGGACGTGGGGATCGCCTTCGGCGAGGCGCTCGCGGCGGCCCTCGGCGAGCGGCGGGGGATCGTGCGCTTCGCCCATGCCTACGCGCCGCTCGACGAGGCCCTGGCGCGGGCCGTGGTGGACCTCTCCGGCCGCGGCTCGTTCCACTACTCGGCCCCTCCCGAGGTCGCCGCCGGCTGGGTGACGGCGGACTTTCCGCTCACCCTGGTGGCCGACTTCTTCCAGGCGCTGGCCGACCGCGGCCGGCTGACCCTGCACCTCGACATCCTCGCCGCCCGCAATGGCCACCACGCCGCCGAGGCGGCATTCAAGGCCGCGGCTCTGGCGCTCCGGCAGGCGGTGGCCTTTCGGACCGGCTCGGCCGAGGTGCCGAGCACCAAGGGGACGCTCTCTACATGAAAGCGCTGGTCATCGACGCCGGAGTCGGCAATCTCGGCAACCTTGTCCGCGCCCTGGAGCGCGTGGGAGCCGGCGCCGAGATCAGCGCCGAGCCGGGGCGGGTGGCCGAAGCCCGGTGCCTGCTGCTGCCCGGCGTGGGCGCCTTCGCGCCGCCCCGGGAGGCCGTGCGCGGCGGGGTCGAGGCGGCGCTCCGCGAGGCGCTGGCGCGGGGCGCCTGGCTGCTGGGGATCTGCGTCGGCTTCCAGATCCTCTTCGACGAGGGCGAGGAGTTCGGGACCCTGGACGGCCTCGGGCTCCTGACCGGCCGCGTCACCCGTCTGCCGGAGACGGTGCCCGTGCCCCACATCGGCTGGAACCGGCTGCACGACCTGGCGGGGCACCCGCTCCTCGCCGGCCTGCAGGACCGCTACGTCTACTTCGTCCACAGCTACGCCCCCGAAGGGGTGCCGGACGAGCTCTGCCTCGCCCGCTGCACCCACGGCCGGTCTTTCCCCGCGGTCGCGGGCAGGGGCCGGGTGATGGGCACGCAGTTCCACCCCGAGCGCAGCGGCGAAGCCGGCCTGCGCCTGCTCTCGAACTTTTTGGAGATGGCTCATGGAGCTGATCCCCGCGATTGACCTGCGCCGCGGCCGCGCCGTCCGCCTCCGCCAGGGCGACGACACCCGCGCGACCGTCTACGGCGACGATCCCGTCGCCGTGCTCGAGGCCTACGCCGGCGCCGGGGTGGCCCGCGTGCACGTGGTGGACCTCGACGCCGCCCTGGGCGAGGCCCCGCAGCGGGAGCTGATCGAGAGGATGGCCGCGACCGGCATCAGGATCCAGCTCGGCGGCGGCCTGCGCGACCGCGCCTCGATCGACTGGGCCCTCGCGGCGGGCTGCGACCGGGCCGTGATCGGCTCCCTCGTGGCGCGGGATACCGAGGCCTTCCGGGCCCTCGCCCAGGAGCTGCCGGGCTGCCTGGTGCCCGCCCTCGACGTCGCCCATGGCGAGGTGCGGATCGCCGGCTGGAAGGAGGGCGCGCCGCAGAACCTGGGCGAGCTGTGCGCCCAACTGATGGGGCTGCCGTGTCCGGCCATCCTGGTGACCGACGTCGAGCGCGACGGCATGATGACCGGCCCCAATCTGGATCTGGCCCTCCGTGCCGCCCGCACCTCGGGCCTGCGGGCTCTGCTCTCCGGCGGCGTCCATGCCCTCTCCGATCTGGAGCTCGCGCGGCGGATCCCCGAGATCGCGGGCGCCATCGTCGGCCGCGCCCTGTACGAAGGGGCGTTCACCGTCGAGGAGGCCTTGGCGGTATGCGAGTGACCGGTATGCGAGTGACCGGTCCCTCGGGGCTCGCCCGGCGCGTCATCCCCTGCCTCGACGTCTCCGCGGGCCGGGTGGTGAAAGGCGTGCGCTTCCGCGACCTCGTCGACCAGGGCGATCCCGCCGAGTCGGCCCTGCGCTACGCCGAGCAGGGGGCGGACGAGATCGTCTTCCTCGACATCGGCGCGGCGCCCGAGGAGCGGGACACGGACGTCGAGTGGGTCCGCCGCACGGCGGAGCGGGTCTTCATCCCCCTGACGGTGGGCGGCGGCGTGCGCGGCGAGGCCGACGCCCGCCGGCTCCTGCGCTCCGGGGCCGACAAGGTGGGGATCAACTCCGCCGCCGTCGAGAGGCCGGACCTGGTGGAGGAGCTGGCCCGCCGCTTCGGCAGCCAGTGCGTGGTGCTGTCGGTGGACGCCCGGCGGCGGCATGGCGATGGCTGGGAGGGCTGGGAGGTGGTGACCCGCGGCGGCCGGCAGGCGACGGGGCTCGACGCGCTGGCCTGGATCCGCGAGGGGGTCGGGCGCGGCGCGGGCGAGATCCTGCTCACCAGCATCGACCGCGACGGCACCAAGGGCGGCTACGACCTGGACCTGATCGCCGAGGTGTCGGACGCCGTTCCCGTGCCGGTGATCGCCTCGGGCGGCGCCGGCGAGCCCGGGCACCTGACGGCGGCCCTCGCCGCCGGGGCCGCGGCCGTCCTTGCCGCCTCGATCTTTCACCAGGGGACGTACACGGTGGGCGACGTCAAGAGGGTGCTGGCCGAGGCGGGCTTCCCCGTGAGAGAGGAGGCAGGATGAACCTGGAAGAGATCCAAGACCTCCGTTTCGACGACCGCGGGCTGATCCCCGTCGTCGTCCAAGACGTGGGCAGCGGCGCCGTTCTGATGCTCGCCTTCGCCGACCGCGAGGCCGTCGAGCGGACCCTCGAGACGGGGCAGGCCCATTTCTGGAGCCGCTCGCGGCAATCCCTCTGGCGCAAGGGCGAGACCTCCGGCAACACCCTGGAAGTCGTGGCGGTGACGGCGGACTGCGACGGCGACGCCCTGCTGGTGCGGGCGCGGCCGGCCGGGCCCACCTGCCACCGGGGCACGCGGAGCTGCTTCGAGCCCAATCCCGCGCAACTGGAGCTGGGCTGGCTCGCGGCCGTGCTGGAGTCGCGGCGCGGCGCCGACCCTGAGACCAGCTACACGGCGCGTCTATTGGCGAAGGGGATCGAGCGGATCGCCCAGAAGGTGGGGGAGGAGGGGGTCGAGACGGCCATCGCGGCGGTCTCCCTCGCCGCCCGTGGAGAAGACGAGGGCGGCGAGCGCCGGAAATCCCTGGTGGGCGAGGGCGCGGACCTGCTCTATCACCTCCTCGTCCTGCTCCAGGCGAGCGGCGTCGATGCCTCGGAAGTCAAAGATGAGTTACTTCGGCGACACGGTTTGGCCGGGTCGGAGCACTAGGGATGCGAAGCTCTAATTTTTGGATTTTGTTTTGGAGGTCATCCGATGTCTTCTGAGGGGAGTCCGCGCCGGCCGCGCCGCGCCG
>Ga0126305_10000065_pt1 | contig 42809 bp, 36 predicted proteins | sample Plot26_FD_92536 | JGI IMG/M metagenome (GOLD analysis project Ga0126305, IMG submission 92536) | Serpentine soil microbial communities from UC McLaughlin Reserve, CA, USA - Plot26 | ecosystem: Environmental > Terrestrial > Soil > Grasslands | place: USA: UC McLaughlin Reserve, Lake County... | reverse complement strand
GCCGGTGTGGACGCCCATCGGGTCGACGTTCTCGATCGAGCAGATGATCACGACGTTGTCGTTGCGGTCGCGCATCACCTCGAGCTCGAACTCGCCCCAGCCGATCACCGACTCCTCGACCAGAACCTGGTTGATCGGGCTGGCGGCGAGGCCCTCGCTGACGACCTGGCGCAGCTCCGTCTCGGTGCGGCCGATGCCGCCGCCCTGGCCGCCCATCGTGAAGGCGGGTCGGACGATCGCCGGCAGGGCGATGTCGCCGGCTGCCAGGCTGGCCTCCATCTCCCCCAGGCTTTCGACGGTGACCGACCAGGGAATGCGGATGCCGGCGTCGTTCATCGTCGTCCGGAACTTCTCGCGGTCCTCGGCGCGGCTGATCGACTCGGCGTTGGCGCCGATCAGCTCGACCCCGAACCGCTCCAGGGTGCCGTCCTCGTCCAGCGCCATCGCCAGGTTCAAGGCGGTTTGCCCGCCGAGAGTCGGCAGCAGCGCGTCGGGGCGCTCCTTTTCGATGATCTTCGTCACCGGGCCGGGCAGCAGCGGCTCGATGTAGGTGGCGGTGGCGAACTCGGGGTCGGTCATGATCGTCGCCGGGTTCGAGTTGACCAGCACGACTTCGTATCCCTCCTCGAGCAGGACCTTGCAGGCCTGCACGCCGGAGTAGTCGAACTCGGCAGCCTGGCCGATCACGATCGGGCCGGAGCCGATCAGGAGGATCTTCTCGATGTCCTCGCGTTTAGGCACTTCCTACCTCCCGCGCCCCTGCCAGGCGCTGCTCCAGGTTTTGACGGACGGACGGCCACTCGTCATCGACGACGGAGAAGTAAGCCGAGTCGCGGACGCCGGCGACCGGCATCAGCATGTGTTTTCTAAAGATGCCCTCGAACTTCGCCGGCAGCGCTTCCATCGCGCCGCGGCTGCGCTCGTTGCGGGCGTCGGTCTTCAGCTCGACCCGCATGCAGCCGAGCTCCTCGAAGGCGAAGCCCAACATCAGCAGCTTCGCCTCGACGTTGGCGCCGCTGCGCCAGGCCGAGGGCGTCAGCCAGGTCCAGCCGATCTCGACGCCCTCGTGGATCGGGCGCGGCGCCAGGTAGGAGGAGCTGCCGAGCGGCTCGCCGGCTGCGGTCAGAGTGGCGTAGGCATGTTCGTCGCCCATCTTGCGGTCGAGGAGACGGCCGTCGAACCACTGGTCGAAGCCCTCCTCGGTTTCGCTGACCCGGCGGTCCATCCACTGCCAGATCTCCGGGTGACCGGCGACCGAGCGCAGCGGCTCACGGTGCTCCTCAACCAGTGGCTCGAGGCGGACTAGCTCCCCCTCGAGCGGAACCTCCGGCGGCGGCCAGATCACGCGGCGAGCTCCAGGAAGCGGTCGAAGAGGTGGCGGGCGTCGTGCGGGCCGGGACCGGCCTCCGGGTGGTACTGGACGGTGGCGCCGGCGACGTCGCGGAGGACCAGGCCCTCGACCGTGCGGTCGTAGAGGTTCAGCTGCGAGAGCTCGGCGACGCCGAAGTCGGTGTCCCAGCGGACGGGGTCGTCGCCCTCGATCTTCGGCTCCCCGCCGGGGCCGACGACGGCGAAGCCGTGGTTCTGGGAGGTGATGTCGATCCGCCCGGTCTCCAGGTCCTTGACCGGGTGGTTGGCGCCGCGGTGGCCGAAGGGGAGCTTGTAGGTCTCGAGGCCGACGGCGCGGCAGAGCAGCTGGTGGCCGAGGCAGATCCCGAAGACCGGCTTCTGGCCGAGGACGCCGCGGACGGTGTCGACGACGTAGTCGAGCGCGGCGGGGTCGCCGGGGCCGTTGGCGAGGAAGACGACGTCGGGGTCCTCGGCGAGGACCTGCTCCAGGGTGCTGGTGCAGGGCAGCAGGGTCAATTGGCAACCGTGCTCGCGCAGCTGGCGGACGATGCTGAGCTTGACCCCGGTATCGATCCCGACCACGTGCGGGCCCTCGCCCTCGAAGCGGACCGGCTCGGTCGGCGTCACCTGGCGCGCGAAGTCAGCGCCGGCCATCGCGGGCTCGGCATCGATCCGCTCGCGGGCCTCGCCTTCCGGCGTCTCCGCCGAGAAGATCCCGCCCCGCATCGAGCCCTGGTCGCGCAGGTGGCGGACCAGCGCCCGGGTGTCGACGCCGCTGATGGCGGGCACCCCGCAGTCGCCGAGCCAGTCGAGCCAGCCGCCCTCGGCGGTGGCGACGTCTTCGCGGTTCTTGGCGTCGCGCATGACGACGCCGCGGGCGTGGACGCGGTCGGACTCCATCGCGGTCGCCGAGACCCCGTAGTTGCCGATCAGCGGGTAGGTGAAGACGATGATCTGACCCGCGTAGGAGGGGTCGGTGACCGACTCCTGGTAGCCGGTCATCCCGGTGTTGAAGACGACCTCGCCGGTGACGGCGCCGTCGGCCCCGCAGGCGAGCCCGTCGAGCCGGGTCCCGTCCTCGAGCAGCAGGTAGGCGCTCATTCGCCTGTTCCTTTCCCGGGCATAGCAACGAAAAGGCACAGGCGAGTCATGCGGCGACTCCTAGGGAGAAGGACCGGAGGCGGTAGGCGACCTGGCCCGCGGCGACGGTCATCAGGACGCGACCGGTGAGGGTCTTGCCGGCGCACCAGGAGTTGGCGGAGCGGCTCTCGTAGCCGTCCTCGCCGACCGTCCACTCGGCTCCGAGGTCGCAGAGGGCGACGTTTGCCTCCGAGCCGGGCGCGAGAGTCGGGCGCTCGAGGTCGAACGGCGCGGCGCCGCCGCCCATCCGCTCGATCAAGAGCGCCAGGTCGATCACCCCCGGCAGGACCAGCTCGGTGTGCAGAGCGGCGAAGGCGGTCTCGAGGCCGGTGACGCCCATCGCCGCCTGCTCGAAGGGGACGTCCTTTTCCTCCGGTTGGTGCGGGGCGTGGTCGGTAGCAATGCACTCGATCGTGCCGTCGCGGAGGCCGTCGATCAACGCCTGGCGGTCGCGCTCTTCGCGTAATGGCGGGTTCATCTTGAAGCGGTGCGGGTCGAGAGTGCGAACGGCATCGTCGGTGAGGCAGAGGTGGTGCGGGCTCGCCTCGGCGCTGATCTGGACGCCGGCGGCCTTGGCGGCGCGGACCACTTCAACTGACTCGGCGGCGGAGAGGTGCTGGACGTGGATGCGGGCGCGCTCGTACCCGGCGAGGGCGGCGTCGCGGGCGACCATCGTCGACTCCGAGACCGAGGGGACACCGGCGAGGCCGAGGGCGGCGGAGACCGGCCCCTCGTGCATCGCCCCCCCGCCGGAGAGCGCTGGGTCCTCCTCGTGCAGGGCGATGTTGCCGCCGCAGAGATGCTGGTACTGGAGGGCGCGGCGCATGACGCCGGCGTTGGTGATCGGCAGACCGTCATCGGTGAAGCCGACGGCGCCGGCTTCGCGCAGTTCGACCATCTCGGTCAACTCCTCGCCCTTCATCTCCTTGGTCACGGTGGCGAGGAAGCCGACGGGGACCGAGGCGGCGGCCTGCGCCTGCTCGCGCAAGGCGGTGATGTCGGCCGCGGTCGAGACCGACGGCTCGGTGTTGGCCATCGCGAGGATCCCGCAGTAGCCGCCGGCCGCCGCCGCGCGGGTGCCCGTCTCGACGTCCTCTTTGTGCTCGTGGCCGGGGGTGCGGAGGTGGACGTGGGGGTCGAAGAAAGCCGGGAAGGCGTGCAGGCCCTCGGCCTCGACCACCTCGGCGCCGTCGCCGTCGGCCTCGCCGGGCGAGGCGAGTGCGGCGATCTTGCCGTCGCGGACGACGACGTCGTGGACGGAGTCGATTCCGGCCACCGGGTCGAGGACGGTGGCACGCCGCAGGATCAGGTGCGCGGCCTCGCCGGCGCGGACGTCAAGTGCGTCGGTCAGGCTCATGCCGGGGTCCCGATCGGGGTCGGCTTGCTGGCTTCGCCCTCGCCCGCCGGCGTCTGGCCCTCGCTGCCGGCGAGGAGCTCGAAGAGGATCGCCATCCGCACGACCAGCCCGGCTGCGACCTGCTCGGTGATCAGCGACTGCGGCGAGTCGATCGCCTCGCCGGAGAGCTCGACGCCGCGGTTGACCGGGCCCGGATGCATCAGCAGCTGGCGCGGGTTGAGGCGGCGGCTGTCGATCTGGAAGTTGGCGGCGTACTCGCGCAGCGAGGGGACGAAGCTCTCGCTCATCCGCTCCTTCTGCATCCGCAGCGCGTAGACGACCTCGGCCTCCTCGATCCCGTCGAGGCTGTAGGAGACCTCGCAGCCGAGCTCCTCGATCCCGCGCGGGATCAGGGTCGGCGGCCCGCAGACGGTGACCTCGGCGCCCATCCGGTTGAAGGCGATCAGGTTGGAGCGGGCGACGCGGCTGTGGAGGACGTCGCCGACGATCCAGATCCGGACCCCCTCGAGCGAGCCGAGGCGGCGCCGCAGCGTGTAGACGTCGAGCAGCGCCTGGCTCGGGTGCTCGTGCTTGCCGTCGCCGGCGTTGACGACCGCGGCCGCGGTCCAGCCGGCGACCATCTGGGCGGCTCCGGCGTAGGGGTGGCGGATCACGATCGCGGCCGGGTCGTAGGCGGAGAGAGTGGCGATGGTGTCCTTCAGCGACTCCCCCTTGTCGACCGAGCTGCCTGCCGCCTTGACCGAGACGAGGTCGGCCGAGAGGCGCTTGGCGGCGAGGTCGAAGGAGCTCGAGGTGCGGGTGCTGGACTCGTAGAAGAGCGAGACGACGGTGCGGCCACGCAACGTCGGCACCTTCTTGATGTCGCGGCGCCCGACCTCGGCGAAGCTCTCGGCGCGGTCGAGGATCGCCTCGATTTCCTCGCGCGAGAGTTGCTCGATTGAGAGCAAGTGCTTCATTTTTTCACCTCCAGGGGGCTGGGCTCGGAGATCGTCACTCCGTCTGTCCCGTCCGTCTCCTCGAGGCGGACGTTGACCCGCTCCTCGCGGGCGGTCGGCAGGTTCTTGCCGACGTAATCGGGGCGGAAGGGAAGCTCGCGATGGCCGCGGTCGCAGAGGACCGCCAGCTGCACCCGCTGCGGCCGGCCGTAGTCGAAGAGGGCCTCGATCGCGGCGCGGACGGTGCGGCCGGTGTAGAGGACGTCGTCGACCAGGATCACGGTGCGCTCGCTGAGGTCGAAGTCGATGTGGGAGGAGTGCACGACCGGCTGCGCCTCGGGAGCCTTGGCGCCGACGTCGTCGCGGTAGAAGGAGATGTCGAGGTCGCCGATCGGCAGGTCGGAGCCGGTCAGCTCGCCGAGGAAGACGTGGAGGCGACGGGCCAGGACGGCGCCGCGAGTGTGGATGCCGACGACCGCGAGGCGATCGGAATCGGGGTTCTTCTCGGCGATCTCGTGGGCGATCCGCCGCAGCGTTCGCCTCAGATCGTCGTGCTCCAGCACGACCTTCTCGTTCACTTCGGGTGCTTCCTTCCTGGCCTCGCGGGACCGGGTTAAAGGACGGCCTCAATGTAGCAGTGGGGGCGGCGGCCAGGACGGGTAGGACCTCGGCGGACAACAGCGGGGAGGGTCCGGCGAGGTCCTACCCGTCCTGGCCTCGATCCACGGCTCCGTTCGGAATGAGTTGTGGTTCTCCTCGCTCCGGGAATGGGAGTTCGATCTGGTCGAAATCTTTGGGGGCGACGACTGGCTCGAAGACTGCTTTTGCCTCCTCGATCGCCTTGCCTACGTGGTAGCGGGAGGAGATGTGGACGAGGGCGAGGAGCTTTACGTGGGCCTCGGCGGCGACGGCGGCGGCCTGGCCGAGGGTCGAGTGGCCGGTTTCGGCGCCCCGCTGGGCCTCCTCCTCGGCAAAGGAGGCGTCGTGGATCAGGAGGTCGGCGTCTGCAGCGGCGGAGACCGTGGCCGGGCTCGGGGCGGTGTCGCCCGTGATGACGATCGTGCGGCCTTGGCGGCTCGGTCCCATCACCTGGTCCGGAGTGACCGGTCCGCTGTCACCCTCGACGGCCTCCCCACGCTGAAGCGCCGCATAGGCAGGGCCTTCCGGCACCCCGGCAGCAGCAGCGGCGGCGGGGTCGAATCGTCCCGGCCGCTCGGCCTCGACGATCGCGTAGCCGTTTGCGCGGGAGCCGTGCGCAGCTTCGAACGGCCGCACCTCGTATTCCTCGTGCTCGACGGCTTCACCAGGAGCCAGCTCGATCAGGTCGAGCGTGTACTTGAGGCGACCGAGAAAGGGAGCGAAGACCTGGAAGAGGTCGGTGAGCCCTGGCGGCCCGTAGACCTTCAGCGGCACCCGCCGGTCGGTGAGGTCGTAGGTCTTCAGCAGCCCCGGCAGTCCCAGCACGTGGTCGGCATGGAAGTGGGTCAGGTAGATCTCATCCGCCTGCACCAGGCCCAGCGACCGCTGCATCTGCCGCTGCGTCCCTTCCCCGCAGTCGAAGAGCAACCGCTCCCCCCCACGCGCCACCAACACGCTCGCCGTGGAGCGCCGCGCCGAGGGCACCGACCCCCCGGTCCCAAGAAAAGTAACCGCCAGATCCATCGGCGGCGAGCCTACGTCAGTTACGGGTTAATCTGCCGAGTGAGCGCCCGTAGCTCAGCTGGATAGAGCGCTTCCCTCCGGAGGAAGAGGCCACAGGTTCGAATCCTGTCGGGCGCGTCCTTGCCGTGTCGAGTTTGTCTTCCCATAGCGGGACAAACTCGACACGCCTAGTTCTCAGCCGCCTTGAACCGCGCCAGCCATTCGTCGCGATCGAACTCCGCCGGCTCGGTTTCGGCGAGGAAGCGTTCGAGGACGGCGATGAAGCGACCGGGCCGCTCCTGCTGGGGGATGTGGCCGGTGTCCTCGAAGATCTCGAGGTGGCTGCCGGCGAGGGCGGCGTGGGCCTCGCGGCCGTGGTCGACGGGGATGATCGGGTCGTTCTCTCCCCAGACGATGAGGACCGGCAGGGTGTCGGCGAGGTAGAGCTTGTCTAGGGCGGCGACACGCTGGCCCTCGGTGCCGACCACGGAGCGGAGGGTGGCGACGAAGGCTTTGCGACGCTCGGGGTCGGTGAGGGTCGCGTAGCCGCGGGTGAGTTCGGCGACGTCGGCGTTGGGGCGGAGGCCGAACAGGCCCAGCCCGCGGCCGACAACCGAGCCGATTCGGGTGCCGACGGTCGCGGTCGCCGTGATAAACAGCTCCGCGCCCGGCAGGGCTGCGGCGCGCAGGATCGGGCTGACGTCGGGCCCGAGGCCGCCGCTGGAGACCAGCACCAGGCGCTCGACCATCTCTGGGAACTGGTAGGTGAACTGCATCGCGACGCCGCCGCCGAGCGAGTGGCCGACCAGCGTCGCCCGCTCGTGCCCGAGCGTCAGCATCAGGTCGCGGAGGACGCTGGCGAGGGCGCCGACCGAATAATCGCCGCCGCCCGGCGCCGAGGAGCCGTGCCCAGGGAAGTCCGGGGCGATGACGGTGTGGTTGATCGCCAGCGGCTCGATCACCGATTCCCAGTTGGCGCAGGTCCCGGCCATGCCGTGGATCAGCAGCAGCACCGGCCCCGAGCCGGCTTCGATGAAGTTCATCGGCTGCCCGTGGACCTCGACTGCTCGCGGTCTCGGCGCGGTCCTGTTCAGTCGCGTCAGTTTGCCTGCCATGGAGGGAACGTACCCCCGAAGGCGGTCGAGGTATCGCAGCGAGGCGAATCGGCGCCCGGATTCCAATACTGTCGCGCTGTGGCAGATGCCCCCCAAGGACCCGCCGGCGCCGGTCGGCCCCCGCGCGGCGCCCTGATCGTGATCGCGGTCGGGCTCGTCGCCTGCGTGATAGCCGCGCTAGCCAGCACCGGCAAGGGCGAGGGCGAAGCGGCGGACCTGGAATGGGTGCAGAGCGCCGAGGGGGCGGACTCCAAGGCTGTCCCCGTGCCGGGCGGCAACGGCACGATGCAGCTGACCGACACCAACATCCGCGCCACCGGCACCAACGTCAGCGGCTACTCGCTCTACATCGCCTCCTCGGCGCTGACCGTCTCCGCCGGCTCAGCCGTAGGCGGCGGCCGCATCCTCTGTCGGATCAAAGCGCCGAAAGGGACCGAAGTCGCCCAAAGCGGCGGCGACCTGCGCGCCACTTACCCGCGCTCCTCTGAAGACGGCATCTACAGCCAGGAAGTACCGGAAACGGTGCTGATGGACTTCAGCTCCCACGGCGGCGAACTCGCCTCCCTGGAAGTTCCCGACCGGCCGCGGCGGTTCACCACCGAACAGGGCGTCAAGGTCGAATGGCCCAAGTTCGTGATCGGCGAAGAGCGAATCAAATACTTCGTCGCCGGCAAGCCGAAAAAAGACCTCGTCCTCCCCTTCTTGTCGATCTGGCGGACGACCGACGTCCCCTCGGCACAGATCGGCTGCACGCTGGAAACGAGCAGCGGGGAGGCCACGGCGACCACCGAGGCGGCCCTGCCGGACCGCTCGCCGCCGATCGACGAAGAGGCCGAAGAGCTGAAAGCCGAAGAACGCGAAGAAGCCGAAGAGGAAAAGGAAGCCGAAGAAGGCGACGAGGGCTAGGAGCGCTAGACGTCCAGGCTCTCCTGCGGCGCCACCAGCAGCTCCGGCCCTTCGGCCATCCCTTTGCCGACCTTGTTCAGCGCCGGGTTGGCGGGGGCGCTTGACATCCGCCCCGCGTCGAGCGGCCCGCACATCTCGACCGCGTCCTCGGCGCTGAGCTTCGGGTCGAGCCAAGCCGCCTCGGCCTCGGCGCTCGGGAGGATCGCCGGCATCCGGTTGTGGACCGGCGCCACCACCTCGTTTGGCGTCGTCGTCACCAGGGTGCAGGTGTAGAGGTAACCGTCGTCGTAGCCGCGGTCCTCAGGATCGGCCCACTCCTTGCGCGTGCAGAGGCCGGCAAAGGCGAAGGGCTCGCCGCCGTCGACCTGGAAGTGCCAGGGCTGTCGCGGCTGCTTGGGGTCCTCGGCCTTCATCCACTCATAGAACCCGTCGGCGACGATCAGGCAGCGGTGGCGGTACTTGCCTAGCAGCGGCCCGTAGGCGCGGCTTTTCATCAGGTTCTCTTTTTTCGCGTTGATCATGCGGTAGCCGACTTTCAGGTCCTTAGCCCAGACCGGGACGAGCCCCCAGCGCATCAGCCGCGCCTCGCGCTCGCCCTGTTCGGCCTCCTCGGGCTCGGGCGAGGCGCGGACGACCAGCACCTCCTGGGTGGGGGCGACGTTGAAGCGGCCCATTCCGGGAGGGGATTTCTCCTTGCCCGACTTCCCCTCTCCCCCGCCCTTCGCGCTCTCTTTCGCCGGCGCCCCGGCGCCGCTGCGTTCAAGCGCCTTCTCGAGCTCGACCTGGAAGCGGTCGGCGACCTTCTTCGTGTCCTTGGTGGTGACGGTGAAGCGCCCGCACATGGCCCCAGCCTAGCCGGGCAGACCGGCGCCCTCGGGGCGCATCTCTGAGTGGTCCCGGTACCAGTCGAGGGTGCGGATCAAGCCGTCGCGCAGCTCGACCTCCGGGCGCCAGCCGGTCATCTCCCGCAGCTTGGTCGAATCGACGAATTGGCGGTCGATCTCGCCATCGGGGTTGCCGGTGCCGAGGAATTCCGGCTGCAGGTCGGTGCCCGAGACCTCGACGATCGTCCTCAAGACCTCCGCGACAGAGAACGGCCGCTCGCCACCGGCGTTGAAAGCCTCCCCCGCCCCCGGCCCTCCCGCGCCGACCGCACTCTCGACCGCGAGGTAGGCGGAGACGGCATCGGCGACGTAGAGGAAGTCCCGCTCGGGGCTGCCGTCGGAGCGGATCTGCGGGCGGCGGCCGTCGAGCACGGCGGCGATCGCCTCCGGGATCAGGCGCGAGAAGTTGGGGTCGCCGCCGCCGTAGATGTTGGCGAAGCGGGTCACCGCCACCGGCAGGCCGTAGGCGGGTCGGTAGCTGAGCGCGATCGCATCCGCCGCCGCCTTGCTCGCCTCATACGGCGACGCCGGCTGCAGCCGCATCTCCTCGCGGTAGGGCAGCTCCTCGCTGGGGCCATAGGCCTTGTCCGAGGAGGCGACGACCACTGCCGGGACGTCGGCGCGACGGCAGGCCTCGAGCAGGCCCCAGGTGCCGCGCACGTTGACTTCGAAGGTTTGGGTCGGGTCAGCCATCGCCGGGCCGACCAGGGTCTGAGCGGCGAGGTGGAAGACGACGTCGAACTCGCCGGCGGTTATCGCCGCGTCGACCGCGGCAACGTCGCGCAGGTCGACTTCGAGCAGCTCGATTTCCGAGGCGATTCCCTGCAGCGCCAAGCCCGAGCGCGGCGGTGGTGCCAGGTCGAGGACGCTGACGGCGTCGCCGCGTTCGAGCAACGCCCGCGCCAGGTTCGAAGCGACGAAGCCGTGGCCGCCGGTGACAAGCGAGCGCTTCACGATGCATCCACCGGGGCGGCGTCCCAGATCCGCCAAGGGGCGTGGCCGGCGCTCCAGAGGTCGTTGAGGACGACCGCGTCCTTGTAGGTGTCCATGCAGTCCCAGAAGCCCTCGTGGCGATAGGCGCGCAGCTGCCCTTCGGCGGCCAGGCGCTCCAGCGGCTCCCGCTCCAGCATGCTCTCCGGATCGAGGTAGCTGAGCGCCTCCGGCTCGAAGCAGAGGAAGCCGCCGTTGATCCAGTGCTCGCTGCGGGGCTTCTCGACGAAGCCGGCGACCTCGTCACCGTCGAGCTCCGCCACCCCCCACTGCAGGTTCGGCCGCACGACGGTGACGGTGGCGCGGGCGCCATGGCTCGCATGGAACTCAAGCAGCGCCCCCAGATCAACGTCAGCGACGCCATCGGCGTAGGTCACGCAGAAAGTCCCCGCTGCGAGCCGCTCTGAGAGCGCCGCGACTCGGCCGCCGGTCGGCGTGTCGCGGCCGGTGTCGAGGCACTCCACCCGCACCCCCTCCGGCCAGCGCTCGGCCGCCGCGAACTCCTCGACGGCCTCGCCCATGTATCCCGTTGCGAGGAGGAAGCGGTCGAACCCCTGGGCAGCGTAGATCTGCACCACGTGCCAGAGAATCGGCCGGCCGCCGATCTCGACCAGCGCCTTCGGCACCGACTCGGTCCGCTCGCGCAGCCGCGTCCCGCGGCCGCCGCAGAGGATGACAACTGGTGGTTTCATCTATCCGAAGTTTTCCTCGCTATAGCGAGGTCAATGTCGGAGACGCTCAGCCGCCGGCCACTGCCGGCAAGATCGTGACCTCGTCGCCGTCGTTTATGGACGTCTCGAGGCCCTGCTGGAAGCGGATGTCCTCGCCGCTGACGTAGACGTTGACGAAGCGGCGCAGGTCGCCGTCCTGGGTGATCCGGTCCTTGAGGCCGTTGTGGGCGTCGAAGACGGCGTCGAGGACCTCGCCGACGGTGGCGCCCTCTACCTCCAGTGCCGCTTCGCCTCCGGTTGCGGCGCGCAGCTGGGTCGGGATCTTCACGGTGACACTCATCTAGACGGCTACCTCCTGCGGGAACTCGGCCTCGAAGCTCTCGAGGGCGGGGTCGATCTCGTGCATCTGGAACGTATCGCGGGTCGCGTCCAGCGTCTTCAGCCCCTCGCCGGTGATGTAGACGACGACGCGCTCGCCGTCGGCGAGCTCGCCCCGTTCGGCCAGCTTGCGGAGGACGCCGACGGTGACCCCGCCGGCGGTCTCGGTGAAGATTCCGGTCGTCTCCGCCAACAGCTTGATCCCTTCGCGGATCTCCTGGTCGGTGACCGAGTCGACGCCGCCGCCGGTGCGGCGCGCGTGCTCGACGGCGTAGGGGCCATCGGCCGGGTCGCCGATCGCGAGGCTTTTCGCGATCGTCTCCGGCCGCTGCGGCTTGCAGACGTCCCAGCCTTCGGCGAAAGCCGTCGCGACCGGGCTGCATCCCTCCGCCTGGGCGCCGTTGAAGACCGGCTGGGAGCCCTCGACGAGGCCGATGTCCAGCCACTCCTGGAAGCCGCGCCCCAATTTGGTGAAGAGCGAGCCGGAGGCGATCGGGCTGACCACGCGATCGGGCAGCTTCCAACCGAGCTGCTCGACGGTCTCGTAGGCGAGCGTCTTCGAGCCCTCGGCGTAGTAGGGCCGCAGGTTGACGTTGACGAAGGCCCACGGATGCGTCTCCGCCAGCTGCGTGCAGAGGCGGTTGACGTCGTCGTAGTTGCCGCGGACCCCGACCAGGTTGGTCCCGTAGACGCCGGTCGCGAGCAGCTTCTGCTCCTCGAGGTTGGCGGGGACGAAGACGTAGGAGTCGAGCCCGGCCGCTGCCGCGTGGGCGGCAACAGCGTTGGCGAGGTTCCCGGTCGAGGCGCAGGCGACGGTCTCGAAACCGAGCTCCTTCGCTTTCGCGACGGCGACGGCGACGACCCGGTCCTTGAACGAGTGCGTCGGGTTGGCGGCGTCGTTCTTGATCCAGATCTCGGCGCCGACCCCTAGCCGCTCGGCCAGGCGGTCGGCCTTGAGCAGCGGCGTGAAGCCGGGCTCCAGCGGGTCGCTCGCCCGTCCCTCGAAGGGGAGGAAGTCGCGATAGCGCCAGATCCCCTGCGATCCGGTCTGAATCCCTCGCTTCACCTCATCCGCGTCGAGCCCGCTGAAGTCGTAGGCGACCTCCAGCGGTCCAAAGCAGTTTTCGCACACGTAGCTTGCGTCCAGCTCGTAGCTGGTCCCGCACTCCTTGCACTTCAGGCTCTCTACTGACATCCGATCCTCACTTCCACTTATGTAAACCTCGCCATTTGTGGGGCGAGGTCCGGATCGGACATCCCCCACATCTTTCAGGTTCTGTCGATCAACAGAAACCTGCTGGATTTGGCACCTGTCTCGACCTTGCGGTCGCGATGGTTGCCGGGGCTTCAATGGGCCAGTCCCTCCACCCCTCTAGATGTGGCGCTTATGTGGGTGAAACCATACCAAGTGGCTACCTGGCTTTCCACCGCGTGCAAGGTGGCTAACCTAGGCACGCGATGAGCCCGCTGCAGCAAGAGACGATCGGACTGAGCGATGCCGAACCTTCCGAAACCAAGGCTACGGCGGCCCGGTGGCCGGCGTGGCGAGCTCGTCTCTCAGCCGGCGGCGCCTGAGCCACAGAAGCCAAACGTCGAGCAGATCGACTCGAACGGCCTGCGCTGGGTCAACATCGAGTGGCCGGGATCGCTGGAGCGGAGCTGGCTGGAGGAGCACTTCGAGTTCCACGCCCTCGACCTCGAGGACGTCCTCTCCCGCAACCAGCGGCCGAAGATCGACGTCTACGACGACTACCTCTTCATCGTCCTCCACCTGCCGGTCTTCGACCCCCAGGCGGGCCGCCTCGGCACCGGCGAGCTCGACGTCTTCGTCGGGCCCGACTACGTGGTCACGATCCCGAACCTGCCGCTGCAGCCGGTCGAGTACCTGTTCGAGCGCTGCCGGGCCAAAGAGGAGCTGCGCGAACAGCTCTTCTCCCGCGGCTCCGGCTATCTGCTCTACCGGCTCGTCGACGACAGCTTCGATTACTGCTTCCCGATGCTGCGCAAGATCGGCAACAAGCTCGACGCGCTCGAGGACCAGATCTTCGAAGAGCGGGCCGAGGAGGTCGTCCGCGACATCTCCAACGTCAAGCAGGAGATCATCAACTTCCGCAAAGTCATCCGGCCGCAGCGCCCGGTCCTGCGAGAACTGGAGAGGGTGAAGCAGCGCTACCTCGCCTCCGACCTCGACCTCGAGATCTACTTCGACGACATCGTCGACGCCCACGAGCGGATCTGGGACATGCTCGAAAATTACAAGGAGGTCGCCGAGGCGCTGGAGGAGACCAACGAGTCGGTGATCTCCCATCGCCTCAACGGCGTCCTCCGGGTCCTGACCGCAATCAGCGTGATCATCCTGCCGCTGACCCTGATCGCGAGCGTGATGGGGATGAACACCTGGGTCCCGAGCGAAGGGCACGAGGCGGGCTTCTTCACCGTGCTCGGGATCATGGCCGTGGTCCTCGTCGGCATGGTCGCTTACTTCCGCCGTCGCAAGTGGCTCTGAAAGCGCCTTCGGCAGCGCCTGCGGCAGGCGCCGGCTTCCATAGGATGGAGCGCCCGTGGCAAATTTCCGCATCTGGGCGCCGTGGCGCCTCGCTTACGTGAAGGACGCGTCCAAGGACATCGAGGAGGAGTGCATCTTCTGCGCCAAGCCGGCGGCGGACGATGACGAGGCGAACCTGATCGTCCACCGCGGCGAGCGCTGCTTCTGCATCCTCAACCTCTTCCCCTACACGAACGGGCACCTGATGGTGGCGCCTTATGACCACGTCGGGCGGCTGCAGGAGATCCCGGGCGAGACCCTGGCGGAGATGATGGAGCTGGCGCAGCGGGCGATGGACCGGCTCGAGCAGATCTACCAGCCGCACGGCTACAACGTCGGCTTCAACCAGGGCCGGGTCGCCGGCGCCGGGGTCGAGCACCACATCCACATGCACGTCGTCCCCCGCTGGGCGGGCGACAACAACTTCATGCCGGTGATCGCCGACACGAAAGTGATGCCGCAGTCGATCGAGCAGAGCTACGAAGCTTTGAAAGGAGCCTTCTGATGACCCGATTTACGCCCGGACGCGAAGCGGAGGACGTAAATCTTGATCCGGGAATCTTCAAGGCGTATGACATCCGCGGTCTCTACGGCGAGGAGATGGACGAGACGACGGCCAAGGCGATCGGCCGTGCCTTCGCCCGCGTGCTCGGACGCCTGCGCGGCAAGGCGCCCGGCGAGCTGCGGGTCGGGCTCGGACGCGACATGCGGCTGACGGCGCCGGCGATGGCGGGCGCTGTCCGCGAGGGGCTGATGGCCGAGGGCGCCACGGTGATCGACGCCGGCGAGGTCGCGACCGAGATGCTCTACCACCTGGTCGGCTCGCGCGAGCTCGACGGAGGCGCGATGGTTACCGCCTCCCACAACCCCAAGGCCTACACCGGGGTGAAGCTGGTGCGCGAGGGGGCGCTGCCACTCTCCGGTGATGCCGGGATCGGCGACGTCAAGGCCGAGATCGAAGCCGGGCTCGGCGACGCCCCGGGCGGCGGCTCGAGCGAGGAGGCCGACGTCTGGGAGGAGTTCCGCGCCCACGCCATCTCCTTCATCGACCCCGCAAACGTGAAGCCGATGAAGGTCGTCGTCGACGGCGGCAACGGGATGGGCGGCCCGATGGTCGGCCCCATCCTCGAGCAGCTGCCGCTGGAGCTGGAGGAGATGTACTTCGTCCCGAACGGCGAGTTTCCCGACCATGAGCCGAACCCGCTGCTGGAGGAGAACCGGCGGATGATCATCGACCGGGTCCAGCGAAGCGGCGCCGATCTCGGGATCGCCTGGGACGGCGACGCCGATCGCTGCTTCTTCATCGACGGCAACGGCAGCTTTTGCGACGGCGACTTCATCTGCGCCCTGCTTGCGCGCTCGGCCCTGCAGAAGAACCCCGGCGCGACGATCCTCTACGACCCGCGCTCGAGCCGGGCGGTGCCGGACCTGGTCGCCGCCGAGGGCGGGCGCTCGGACCTCTCCCGCGTCGGCCACGCTTTCTTCAAGGCGCGGATGCGCGAGGAGGAAGCGGCATTCGGCGGCGAGGTCTCCGGCCACTACTACTTCCGCGACTTCTGGAACGCCGATTCGGGGACGATCCCGGCGCTGCTGGTCCTGGAGCTGCTCTCGCTCGACGGCCGCTCGCTGGCCGAGCTGATGGAGGAGTTCCGGTCGCGGTACTTCATCTCCGGCGAGATCAACTCCGAGGTCGCCGACGCGAAGGCGAAGATGGCCGAGATCGAGGAGCGCTATGCCGACGGCGCCAAAGTGGCCCATCTCGACGGCATCTCAATCGACTACGAAGACTGGCACTTCAATGTCCGCCCTTCCAACACCGAGCCGCTGCTGCGGCTGAATCTCGAGTCGCTGGTCTCGCGGGAGGACATGGAACGCCGCCGCGACGAGGTCCTCGGCCTGATCCGGGCGTGACGCCGACGCCCGAGCAAGCGCTCGAGCAGGCGGCGCTCGCCGGCATCCACCGCTTCGCCATTCCCACGCCATTCGCTGTCGGGCGGGTCAACTGCTACCTGATCGAGGACGAGCCGCTGACGCTGGTCGACACCGGGCCGAACTCGGGCAAGGCGCTCGACGAGCTGACGGCGAAGCTGGCCGAGCGCGGCCACTCGCTCGCCGACCTCGAGCAGATCGTCGTCACCCACCAGCACATCGACCACCTCGGCCTGGTCGAGATCCTGGTCGAGCACTCCGGCGCCGAGGTTGCGGCGCTGGGCGCAGCGGCGCGGCGGCTCGCGGCCTTCGAGGAGGACGCCGAGCTCGAAGACCAGTTCGCGGTCGAGGTGATGCTGCGCAACGGTATCCCCGAGGACGTGACGGTCGCCCTGCGCAGCGTCTCCCGCAGCTTCCGGAGTTGGGGCTCGCATGTGACGGTGACGAAGCCGCTGGAGGACGGCGGGGTGCTCGAGCTCGGCGATCGGCGGCTGGAAGTTCTTCACCGCCCCGGTCACAGCCCCTCCGACACCGTCTTCTGGGACGCCGAGCGGCGGATCCTGATCGCCGCCGACCACCTCCTTCCCAACATCTCCTCAAACCCGCTGCTGGCGCGTCCTCTGGACGGCTCCTCCGAGCGACCGCAGGCGCTCGCGACCTACATCGAGTCGCTGAAGAAGACCAGGGAGTTGCCGGCCGAGATCGTTCTCCCCGGCCACGGCGAGCCGATCACCGACCACGCAGCCCTGATCGACTCCCGCTTCGCCGGCAGCGACCGTCGCAAGGAGAAGATCTATCGCCTGATCGCCGAGCGGCCGCGGACCGGGTACGAGCTGGCGCAGGCTCTCTGGGGAAACGTCGCCGTCACCCAGGCCTACCTCACCCTCTCCGAGGTGATTGGCCACACCGACCTGCTGGTCAACGAGGGACGGGTGCGGGAAGTAGAGGACGGCGCGGTGGTCGAGTACGAGGCGACGTAGTGTCGAGTTTGTAAGGCATAGCCGAACAAAGTCGACACGGCTAGAACCCGCCGCCGAGGACACGCCCGAGGGCTGCGCCCGCCAGTCCCAGAACGATGCTGAGCAGGACGTTGGCGAGTGCGATCCGCCCCTTGCCCGCCTCGCCGATCCGCTGCGTCTCCACCATCCAGGTCGAGAAGGTCGTGTAGGAGCCGAGCAGGCCGGCGCCGAGGAGCAACCGCGCGTCGCCGTCGACTGCGGCGCCTCCGAGGAGGCCGAGGAGGAAGGCGCCGCTGACGTTGACGAGGAGGGTGCCGGCGGGGAAGTGCGGGTGCAGCCGGTCGGCGACGAACAGCGTCAGCCCGAAGCGGGCCAGAGCCCCGCAGCCGCCGAGAACCCCAACCCCGACCCAGACAACCAGGCTCACGTCGTCCCCGCCCGCCGTGCCACGCCGGTCGCCGCCTGGACCCCGACCAGCCCTGCGGCGAGACTGACCGTCAGATAGAGGAAGGCGAGCCCCGCCCGCCCGGCGTCGACCATCTCCACCAGCTCCAACTGGACGGTCGAGAAGGTGGTGAGGGCGCCGCAGAAGCCGGTGGTCAGGAGCGGCCGCCGGTAGCTCGTGTGCGGCAAGCTCGTGAACCAGTAGCCGAGCAGGGCGGCGCCGGCGATGTTGACCAGGAAGGTCGCCCAGGGCCAGCCGGGTCCGCCCGCCGGTAGGGCTTCGGCCAGACCTGCTCGCAGCAGCGCTCCCAGGGCCCCGCCGAGGAAGATCGCACCCAGCTCGCGTCGGTCGATCATCGGCGGCAGGGTATTCGCAGCCACCCCATTAGGGTGCAAACTCGTGTCTGCCCAGCTGCGCTCTCTCCGCCGCCGCAAGCCCGCCAAGAAGCGGATGCTGCTGATCGTCAACCCGTATGCGACGACGGTCTCCGATCGGCTGAAAAACCTGGTGGTCTATGCGCTGCAGGGGCGCTTCGACGTCGAAGCGGTGACGACGCAGGCGCAGAACCACGCGACGGAGATCGGGCGCGAGGCGCAGGACGGCGGCTATGACGTTGTCGTCGCCTTCGGTGGCGACGGGACGCTGAACGAGGTAGCGAACGGGCTCGCCGGTTCGGATCTGCCGGTGGCGGTTCTGCCCGGTGGCTCGACCAATGTCGTCTGCAGGACCCTGGGGATGCCGAACGACGTCGTCGATGCGACCGAGCATCTCTTGACGCTCGCTGACGACTGGCAGCCGCGCAAGATCGACCTCGGGATGGTCGACGACCGCTACTTCGTCTTCTCCTGCGGGGTCGGGATCGACGCCAGCGTCGTCAAGCGGGTCGACCGCAATCCCACCCTGAAGGGGAATGCCGGCCCCTACTACTACAGCTGGGCAGGCGTCTCCAGCTTCTACCGCAAGTACCTCCTCAACCCGGTCCGGGTGCGGACCACGGTCGACGGCGCCGAGCCGGTCGAGGGGATCACGACGATCGTCCAGAACTCCGACCCGTTCACCTACTTCACCACCCACCCGGTTCGCGTCTGCGAGGGAGTCGAGATCGACGACGGCACCCTCTCGATCGCGGTCCTGAAGCGGGCGGCACAGCGGGACATGCCGACCCTGATCACCCGTCTTTTCAGCGAGAGCCGTCCGGCTGCCCACCACAAGCAGGTCACCCACTTCGACGACGTCGTCCACGCTGTCGTCGAGACGGTCTCGGAGACGAAGGAGGGCGACCTTCGTCCCTTTCCCCTCCAGGTCGACGGCGACTACATCGGCGAGCGCGACCGAATCGAGCTGCGCGTCGTGCCCGGGGCGTTGACGATCGTCGCCTGAGGCGCCGGCGGCACGGCTGCAAACGGCGGCTCCCCGCCGAGGGCAACCTCGAGGGCGGCACGGGCGGAAGGCCTCTTGGCGCGCAAGGCGTAGCGGAGAATCATCGCCCAGCGGTAAGGAGCTGACCAGGTGAAGTGCTTGCGGGCGAATTGAAGCCGGGCGTAGGCGGACTGGGCTTCCATCCGCGGCGTCGCCGAGCGCTCGCTCTCGAAATGGCGGATCGTCACCAGCGGCAGGTGGATGACATCCCAGCCGGCCCCCTTGATCCGCCGGCAGAGGTCGGTCTCCTCGGAGAAGAGGAAGAAGCGCTCGTCGAAGCCCCCGCTCTGCCGTAGGGCATCGGCGCGGGCGAGCATGAAGGAGCCCGAGGTCCAGTCACAGCGGGTCTCGCGCTCGTAGGCCGCCGGAGCGAGAACGCGCTCGCCGAAGAAGCGGCGGAGGAACGGCACCTTCTCGATCCCAAGGGCTTCGGCCAGCATGTTGAGGGTCGAGGGGAAGCGCCTGATGCTCGGGGCCACTTCTCCGGCCTCCCCGAGCTGGCGCACCCCGGCGAGCCCGATGCGCGGTCGGCGGTCGAGAACGGCGACCAAGTCCTCGAGGCTGCCGTCGAGGAATTCCGTGTCCGGATTGAGGAAGAGCACGTAGCGCGCGTCGGCCGTCGCCAGAGCGACGTTGTTGGCGGCGCCGAAGCCGCGGTTGGCGCAGACGATCGTCCGCACCCCGGGGAACCGCTCCTCGACGTAAGCGGCCGAGCCGTCGCTGCCGTTGTCGACCACCACCACGTCGAGCGCGAGCCCCCCGGCATGGGCGAACAACGTGCGAAGCGCCCCGTCGAGCCAGCGCTTGCCGTTGTGGGAGACGATGATCGCGCAGAGGTCCTCCATCGCCCGATCAACGCCTCGCCGCGCCCCCAGCTTGCGGCTCCGATCATCCGAAGGGGGGCGAGACGACTGCGTCTCCGAGCTTTTCCTCGCTATGGCGGGGACAACATCGGAGAGGGGAAAAGCAGCGGCCTGGCGGCTGGTACGACGGCAACACGGCGTCGTGGCTCGAAGTCAGCTGATCGACCTCGGGTTCACCAAGAGCGCAATCGAACACCGACTGCGGACCGGGCGCCTCCACCCGATCGTCCGCGGCGTGTACGCGGTGGGCCGTCGGGATCTGAAGCGGGAGGGGAGGTGGATGGCAGCCGTTCTCGCCTGTGGACCTGATGCGGCGCTGAGTCACCGGAGCGCTGCGGCCCTCTGGGGCTTCGGCGAGGAGCATCACGCCTACGTCGACGTCATGGTCAGACGCGCGTCGGAAGCTCGAATCCGAGGCGTTCGCTGCCACCGCCGCCCTACCCTGCCTGCTTCTGACGTCACCGTCCGGTTTGACATTCCCCTCACCGAGCCGGTTCGCACCTTCCTCGACCTCACCACCGTCGCGGGCCCGAAGACGGTCGAACGCGCTATCAACGAGGCGGACAAGCTCGACGTGATCGACGCGGACTCCCTTCGCCGCGCCTTGGGCGATCGCTCAGGCGAGCCAGGCGTCCGCCCGCTGCGCGCGATCCTCGACGAGCACACCTTCCGGCTCTCCGACGACGAGCTGGAACGGCTCTTCCGCCCGCTGGCAGCGGCGGCCGGCCTGCCGACGCCGCTGACGAAAGTCATGGTCGACAAGTTCGAGGTCGACTTCTTCTGGCCCGAGCTAGGCCTCGTGGTCGAGACCGACGGCTGGCGCTACCACCGCACGCCGTCGGCGCAGACGCGTGACGCGCTGCGCTTCCAGCGCCATGTGGCCTCGGGGCTCACCCCGCTGCGGTTCTCCCACTACCAGGTGAAGTACGAGCCCCGGCACGTCGAGGACATCCTGAGGAGAACTGCCTCGAACTTACGCGGAGGCGCGTTCTGAGGGGAGCTGAGGCGCTAGCGGGAGGGGAGAGAACACCTCTCCGAACTTTTCCTCGCTATGGCGAGGACAACCTCGGAAGGGGTTGGCGGCGTCCCGACCTGGCCCGGCCTCGGTTCGGGCGCCGCTACGATCCCGCCCCATGCCCGGTCCCGCCCTCCTTCCCTCCGACCTTGCGCCCGGCCTGTTGATCGGTGACAAGGTTCTGATCGGCGAGGGGGCGCTGATCGGCGGGCACGTGATCATCCACTGCGGGGTTTGCATCGGCCCTGGCGCTCGGGTTGGCGACCATGCTCAAATCCGGGACGGTGCGCAGGTCGGGGCGGGCTCGACCGTCGGCAGCTACGTCTCGGTCGACCCCGGCGTCGTGATCGGCGAGCGGGTCAGTATTCAGACGCGCTGCTACATCACCGGCGGCACGAGGATCGAGGACGACGTCTTCGTCGGCCCCGGCGTCACCCTGACCAACGACAACACGATGGATCGGCACGGCTCGGACTTCGAGCTCGAAGGGCCGCTGCTGCGGCGCGGCTGCCGTGTCGGCGGCGGTTCGACGATCTGCCCGGGCATCGAGATCGGTGAGGAGGCATTTGTCGCCGCCGGCGCCCTGGTCAGCGCCGATGTGCCCGCCCGCGCCGTCGTCATGGGGGTGCCGGCGCGCGTCGTGCGCGAGGTCCCCGAGGCCGACCTACTGCAGAACTGGCGCTGAGCCTCGCGCCCGCGCCGGAAGCGGCCGGGCGGGGTTGCCGGCCACCGTCGCTCCGGCCGGGACATCGGCGACGACGACCGCTCCGGCCCCGACCATCGCTCCGGCGCCGATCCGGACCCCGCCGAGGATCGTCGCCCCGGAGCCGATGCCGGCACCGCGCTCGACCACGGTCTCGAGCAGCTCCCAGTCGGCCTCGCCCTGCAGCTCGCCGGCCCCGTCCGTCGCCCGTGGGTGCTTGTCGTTGACGAAGGCGACGCCGTGCCCGACGAAGACCTCGTCCTCGATCCGGACGCCGTCGCAGATGAAGGTGTGGCTCTGGATCTTGCAGCTTGACCCGATCACCGCCCCCCGCTGGATCTCGACGAAGGTTCCGATGCGGGTTTCGGCGCCGATCTCGCAGCCGTAGAGGTTGGTGAACGAGTAGACGACGGCGCCCGGTCCGAAGCGCACGTCGTCGATCAGGCGATGCGGGGCTTCGTTCGCCGGAGAGGTCAGGGTGGGTTCGGTCATCCGCCAGTTCAACGCTCGGGCGCCGCGCAAGCTTTCGATTCTCCAAGCCGTTGATGATCCGTGGCCGTCCTCAGCGAACCGATTGCCGACGCACCTAACGCCTCTGACCACTCCTACGTGGTCCTGGCCCCCGATTCGAAGAAGATCCGCGCCCGGATCGAGTCGGCGCTGCGGCAGCCGGGCGATCCGACCCTGATCTTCGTCGACGGGGCCGAAGAGCTGATCGACCTCGGTTCCCGGGCTCCAGAAATCGCCGTGCTCGTCTGCGATCTCGACCGCCCGGCCGAGATGGCGATGTTGCGGCGCGTCCGCCGCAACTTGCAGCGGCTGTCGATCGTGATCGTCTCTCCGCCGGCGACCGCTACCGGCGTCCGCCGTGCCCTCGACGCCGGCGCCGACGCGATCGTCTTCGAGCCGCTGATCGAGGCAACGCTTGCCGTCACTGTCAGCGCCGTCGGCTCCGGCCAGGCGGTCGTGCCGCGCGCGCTCCGCGCCAGCGTCCAGCGCCCGACCCTCTCCCACCGCGAGCGCCAGGTCCTCACCCTTGTCTGCGAGGGGCTCACCAACTCCCAGATCGCCGAGCAGCTGTTTCTCTCCGAAAGCACGGTCAAGAGCCACCTCTCCTCCGCCTTCGCCAAGTTCGGCGTGCGCTCGCGGCGTGAGGCCGCAGCTCTCTTTACCGAGTTCGACCAGACCACTCCCAGCGAGGTAACCACTTGAACACCGCAACCGCTTCCAACCCCGTCCTGCCGCTTGCCGCGACCGAGGGGACGAAGGTCCCCTTCATCCGCCTCGACAGCGCCTTCCCTGAGCTCTTCGCGGAGCTGATGGAGACCGTCGAGCGGATCGCGGGGAAGTCTGCCTTCACCCTCGGGCCCGAACTCGAGCGCTTCGAGGGGGCCTTTGCCTCGTTCTGCGGCACCGAGCACGCTGCCGGTGTTTCTTCCGGCACCGCGGCGCTGGAGATCGCCCTGCGGGCACTCGGGGTCGGCCCCGGCGATGAGGTCATCGTCCCCACCTACAGCTTCATCGCCACCGCCGAGGCGGTCAGCACCGTCGGCGCCACGCCGGTGATCGTCGACGTCGACCCGGAGACCGCTTTGATCACGGCGGAGATCGTCGAGGCCGCCCTCACCCCGAGGACCCGCTGCGTAATCCCGGTCCACCTCTTCGGCCGCCCGGTCGAGATGGACCCGCTCCTTGCCCTCTGTCGCGAGCGGGGCATCGCCGTCGTCGAGGACGCCTGCCAGGCCCACGGCGCCCTCTACCGCGGACGCCCCGTCGGCTCGCTCGGCGACGCCGGCTGCTTCAGCTTCTACCCGACCAAGAACCTCGGTGGCTGGGGAGATGGCGGCGCTCTGGTGACCAGCGACGCAGAGCTCGACGCGAAGGTGCGGCTGCTGCGCTCCCACGGCGAGGGCGTCCGCCACCACCACGAGCTGGCGACGGGCACCCACCGCCTCGACACCCTGCAGGCGGCGATCCTCGAGGTCAAGCTGCGCCACCTCCCGGACTGGAACCAGCGCCGCCGCGACGCCGCCGAGGCGCTGCGCGCCGGGCTCGCCGACAGCAGCAGCGTCGTCTCCCCCGCCCCTGCCGCAGCCGATAGCGATCACGTCTACCACCTCTTTGTGGTCCGCTGTGCGCATCGCGACGCGCTGCGCGACCACCTCGACAGCCGCGGGATCGCCAGCGCTATCCACTACCCGACCCCGATCCACCTGCAGCCGGCCTATGCCGAGCTAGGGCTGAAACGGGGCGACCTTCCGGTGGCGGAGCGGCTGGCCTCTGAGAACTGCTCGCTGCCGCTCTTCCCGGCGATCGAGGACTGGCAGATCGCGGAGATCGTGGCGGCGGTTGAGAGCTTTGAAATCCCGGCAGATAACTGAGGTCCCAGCCGCCGCAGAACGCCGCGGCGGCCTGCGGATCTGCATGGTCCACTACTCGGACTTCGCGGTCGATTCCCGGATCCAGCGCCAGGCCAGGGCCCTCGCCGAGCGCGGGGACCGGGTCGACTGCGTCTGCCTCAACGACAGCGAAGAGGTCCCGGTCGGCAGCGGCCGCATCGTCCTCCATCGTGGCTCGGCCGAGAAGCCGCGGGGAGGCGCCCGCGCCTACCTCAGCGGCAATGCGCGCTTCCTCGCCGGCGCGGCCCGCAAGGTCAGCCAGCTCGATCGCGAAGAGCCCTTCGACCTCGTCGAGATCCACAACATGCCGGATGCCCTGGTCTTTGCCGCCTGGCGGCCGAAGCTGCGGGGGACGCCGCTCATCCTCAACTTCCACGACACCTTCCCAGAGCTCTTCGCCACCCTCTTCGACCGCTCACCGGGGCACCCCCTTGTGCGGCTGGTTCGCCTCGAGGAGAGGATCAGCGCCACCCTCGCCGACGGCCTGATCTTCGTTACGCCCGAGGCTCGAGACCTGCTCGCCGAGCGGAAGGTGACGGCGGCACGGACGCAGGTCGTGATGAACACCCCGGACGAGCGCGTCTTCGGGGAGCGCCGCGATCCCGCGCCGCCGCCCGCCGAGGGGCAGCTGCGGGTCGTCTACCACGGCGGCCTGGCGGACCGGTTCGGGGTCGAGACCCTGGTGCGGGCAATCGCGATGCTCGGCAGAGGTGGCGCCGAGGTGCGGCTCGACGTTTTCGGCTCCGACGCCGAGGCCGCCGCCCAGCTCGCGGCGGTGGCCGCCGAGCATGCTCCCGAGAGCGTCCACGTCGCCCCGCGGCCGACCCCCGTCGAGCAGATCCCCGCCCGCCTCGAAGAAGCGGACATCGGGGTGGTCCCCACTCTGCGCGACGACTTCACGGAGATGCTGCTGCCGGTCAAGCTGCTCGAGTACGTCCACATGGGACTGCCGGTGGTCGCCTCGCGGTTGCCGGTGATCGAGCGCTACTTCGGCGATGACGTCCTGCTCGCCGAGCCGGGCGATGCGGCCTCATTCGCCGCCGCGATCGAAGGCGTCCGCCGGGCACCCGAAAGCGCGCTTGAGCGAGCCCGCGGCGCCTCCGAACGTCTCGCCCGCATCGAGTGGCGCCGCCAGCGGGAGGACTACCTCGAGCTGGTCGACGGCCTGGTCGAGCATTCGCGAAGCGCCTGATGGCCCGCCTTCTCCTGATCACGCCGGCCCGAAACGAGGCGGCCCATCTGGAGCGGACGATCCGCGCCGTCGCCGCGCAGACCCGCAAGCCCGACCTCTGGCTGATCGTCGACGACGGATCTGACGACGAGACCCCGCAGCTCCTTGTGCGGCTCGCCGAGGAGATTCCTTTCCTGGAGTTGCGCCGGGGCCCGTCCCGCGGCCCCCGCGCAGAAGAGGACGGCCTTGCCCTCGCCGCCGAGGCGATCGCCTTCAACGCGGCGCTGGAGAGCGTCGACCTCGCCGAGTTCAGTCACATCGGCAAGCTCGATGCCGACGTCGAGCTCTCGCCCGAGTACTTCGAGCGCCTCCTCGCCCGCTTTGCAGACGAACCCCAGCTCGGCGTGGCGGGAGGTGTCCTGCTGGAGCGAACCGGCAAGGACTGGGAGCCGACCAAGATCCCGGCCCACCACGTTCGCGGCGCCCTCAAGCTCTACAGCCGCGAGTGCTTCGAAGCGATCGGCGGCGTCGAGGAGCGACTGGGCTGGGACACGATCGACGAGACCTACGCCCGGATGCGCGGGTTCGAGACCCGATCGCTGCCGGGGGTAACCGCCCGCCACCATCGCCCCGTGGCAACGCGCGGCGGCACCCTTCGCGGGCGTGCCCGCCACGGCCAGTGCGCCTACATCCTCCGCTACGACGCCTGGTGGGTCATCCTGCGCTCCCTCAAGGTCGCGATGCAGAGGCCGTACGGCCTCTCCGGGATCGCCTTCCTCGGGGGCTACTTTCGTGCCCTCCTCAAGTCTCAACCTAAGGTTGAGGATGACGGCTTCAGGAAGTTCGTCCGGGCCGAGCTCCGCACCCGCGCTTTCGGCGTCTCGTCCTTTTTTCGTCCCTCCAAGGCGAACTAAATGGCCTTCAATTGACGTTGACAGGTTGGGCCGCGTCCGCCCCAAGCCACCGACCGACCGGAGCCCTCTCTAGATGACCCACGTATCGATGAAACAGTTGACGATCGCGGCATTCGCGATCCTGGCCGCGGTGCTGCTGTTCCCGCACGCCGCCCAGGCCGACGTCAGCTGCCCCAGCGACATTCCCGTCGTCCAGGAGAACAACTGCTCGGGGCCCGGGTCAGACGGCTGGCGGCTGATCGAATACAGCCCCAACGTCGCCGGCTTTGCGACCAAGACCAGCGTCAACCGGGGCGAAAGCGTCACTCTCAAACTCGGACGCGTCAACACCTCGGCAGCGGCGAGCGTCAAGGTCGACGTCTACCGGATGGGCTACTACGGCAACAACGGCGGCCGCCTGATCACCGCCGCCTCGAGTGCCGGCGTCGCCGTCAACAACCTCTTCTCCGCCTGCGGTGCGACCAATGCCACCACCGGCCTCAAGAGCTGCTCCGGCTGGGCCGCCAGCTACACGATCCCGGGAGCAGCGCTGCCGGCCTCAGGCGTCTACATGGCCAAGCTGACGACGCCGGGCGGGCTCGAAAACACGATCACCTTCGTCGTCCGCGACGACTCGCGGGTCCCCAACGCGGACATCCTCTTCGCCCTGCCGACGGCGACCTATGAGGCCTACAACGACTGGGGCGGCGCCTCGGGCGGCAAGTCCCTCTACTTCGACACCGGCGGCGGCGAAAAAACGGTCTCGGGCACCCAGCGCGCGGTCAAGGTCTCCTTCGACCGGCCGCTCAACGACCCGCGCCAGGGCAACCGCTTCGTCGGCCCCGACTTCTACCTGATCCAGTGGCTCGAGAAGCAGGGGTACGACGTCGCCTACACCGAGGACGTCGCGATCTCCCAGAACCCGGCGCAGCTGAAAAAAGCGAAGATCGACATGATCTCCGGGCACAGCGAGTACTGGTCGCTGGAGCAGATGAACGGCTACCTCGCCGCCCGCGACGCCGGCGTCAACATCGCCTCCTTCAGCGGCAACACCGCCTACTGGAAGGTGCGCTACGAGGACGGCGGCCGCACCCTCGTCTGTTACAAGACGGTCGAGGGCTCCGGGTCGACCGGCAGCGGTGAAGACGGCGCCAACGACTGGGGCCCAGACGGCAAACTGGGCACCGCCGACGACGCCCTCGGCCTCGACCAGAAAGCCGGCACCGCCGACGACCACCCGGAGAACTCGACCACGACCTGGCGCGACAACGGTGCGCCCGACGGCGATCCCAACGCGCCAGATGGCGGCCGGGTCGGGCCCAACATGCCGGAGAACCAACTGCTCGGCAACATGTACTACGGGGCCGAGCTGCAGGCCGGCGCCTTCCCGCTGCAGATTCCCGCCGCCAGCGGCGGCAACTACGCCGGCGACCGGATCTGGCGCAACACCGGCATCCCGACCGGCTCGACGACGACGATCGGCAGCAACCTGCTCGGCTGGGAGTGGGACGCGATCCCGACCCAGGCGCAGTACCTGGCGAAACAGCCGGCCGGCGTGAAGCCGCTGACCAGCTCGCCCGCCACGCTCAGCAACAACGTCGACTGGCTCCAGGACGAGGGCCGGATCTACGCGAAAACCCCACCCCCGGGGCAATGCGCCTGCGGGCAGGCGGTCAAGTACACCGCGAAAAGCGGGGCGCTCGTCTTCGCCGCCGGCACCAACGACTGGGCCAACGGGCTCGCCCCGAACCCCGACAGCCGGATCATCCAGGCGACCTACAACATCCTCTCTGACATGGCCGTGCAGCCGTGGGCGCCGGCCGACCTCATCCTCGACCCGCCCTCCGGTCCGCAGCCCCCCGTCGCCTCCTTCTCGGTCGCGCCCAACCCCGCGCAGACCAACCAGACCGTGACCTTCGACGGCAGCACCTCCTCTGACCTCGACGGCGGCATCGCCAAATTCGAATGGGACCTCGACGGCGACGGCATCTACGAGACCGACAGCGGCTCCATAGCGACGGCAACCAAGAGCTACACGACCACCGGCGTCTACACGGTACGACTGCGGGTAACCGACGAACAGGGTGTCCGCAGCACCACCAACCGCGCCCTTTCGATCGACAACAGCGGCAGCGGCAGCTATCCCTCGCGGGTACTGGGGACGACCGGTCTGCTCAGCTACTGGCGGCTCGGTGACCCAGGCGGCTCGACCAGCCTGATCGACTCCTTCGGGACGAGCAACGCGGCTGTCGCCGGCGGGCCCACGCTCGGCGTCGCCGGCGCCCTCAACGGCGACTCCGACAGCGCCGCCGGCTTCGACGGCCTCGACGACTCCGCCGCCGCGAACCTGGCGCTCTCGGGAACGAGCAAGGTCACCGTCGAGTTCTGGATGAAGTGGAACGGCTTCGCCAACGACGACGACCTGGCGATGGAGTACACGACCAACTTCAACTCGATCGCCGGCGGCTTCCTGATCGACCCCAACGCGCCGCAAGAGGAAGGCAAGTTCGGGGTGGCGATCGGCAACGGGTCGGCCCGCAACAACGTCTTCTTCACCCGTCCCAGCGCCGGCCAGTGGCACCACTACGCCTTCGTGATGGACAGCTCGGTCGCGGCGGCCGAACAGATCAAGCCCTACGTCGACGGCAAAGTGGTCTCGTTTACCAAGACCGCCTCCGGGACCGGCGCCGGCAATTTCGCCAACTCCTCGCTGAACTTCATGTCTCGCGCAACCAGCTCCCTCTTCGGCGCCGGCGCCCTCGACGAGGTCGCGATCTACAGCCGCGCCCTCGATCCGGCGACCATCGCCGCCCATTACGCCGGCAACCCGTTGACGCCCACCGCCTCCTTCAACACCTCGCCCAACCCCGCCGACATCGGCCAGACCGTCAGCTTCGACGCCTCCTCCTCGAACTCGCCCAACGGCGCGATCGACAAATACGAGTGGGACCTCGACGGCAACGGCAGCTACGAGACCGACACCGGCACCAACCCGACCGCCAGCAGCAGCTATGCGATCCCGGGCTCGGTCACGGTCGGCCTCCGCGTCACCGACGTCGCCGGCAAATCGGCCACCGCCTCGGAGACGCTCAGCGTCGATGGCTCCGGCTCCGGCTCCTACTCGGCCCGGGTCCTCGCCACCGCCGGGCTGATCAACTACTGGCGCCTCGGCGAGTCGAGCGGCTCGACCGCTGCGGACAGCAAAGGCACCGCCCCGGCCACGCTCACCGGCGCCCCCAGCCTCGGCGTCGAAGGCGCCGTCGCCGGTGATTCCGACACCGCGACCAGCTTCAACGGCACGACCAGCGCCGCCCAGGCCGCCCTCAACCTCTCGGCGACGAACAAGCTGACGCTCGAGTTCTGGATGAAGTGGGACAACTACGCCAACGACGACGACCTTGCCTTCGAGCTGACCCCGAACTTCAACTCCAACCCAGGTGGCTTCCTGGTGGATCCGAGTGCGCCAGAGGAAGGCGGCAAATTCGGGGTCGGGATCGGCAGCGGCGAAAGCCGCAACACCGCCTACTTCTCGCGGCCGAGCGCCGGCGCCTGGCACCACTACGCGATCGTCATGGACGCGACCGCTGCCGCCAGCGGCCAGGTCATTCCCTACGTCGACGGGCAACCCATCCCCTACGTGAAGACCAAAAGCGGGACCGGTGCCGGCAACTTCGCCAATTCCTCCCTCTACTTCATGTCCCGCGCGGCCGGCGCCCTCTTCGGTGCCGGCGACCTCGACGAGGTGGCGCTCTACAACCGGGCGCTGCCGGCTTCGACGATCGCCCAGCATTTCGGCGGCAACAGCCAGGCGCCCGTCGCTTCCTTCACCGCCTCGCCGAACCCCGCCCAGGCGGGTCAGCTGGTCAGCTTCGACGCCTCTGCCTCGAGCGACCCCGATGGCACGGTCGCCAAATACGAGTGGGACCTCGACGGCAACGGCAGCTTCGAGGCCAACACCGGCACGACGCCAGCGGCGACCACGACGCTCACCTCGCCGGGCAGCTACGAAATCAAGCTGCGGGTCACCGACAACGCCGGCAACAGCAGCCAGACCAGCCGCACGGTGACCGTCGAACAGTCGGGCGCAGGCGCCTACTCGAGCCGGGTCCTCGCCACCGCCGGGCTGATCGACTACTGGCGGATGAGCGATGCCGCCGGCACGACGCTGGCGGATGTCAAGGGCGGCGCCAACGCAACGATCGTCGGTGCCCCCGAATTCGGGATTCCCAGCGCCCTGCCGGGCAGCTCGGACACCGCGGTCAGCTTCAACGGCACCACCGACGCTGCCTCGGCCGCTCTCAACCTCTCGACGACCAACAAGCTGACGCTCGAGTTCTGGATGAAGTGGGACAGCTTCGCCGACGACGACGACCTCGCCTTCGAGCTGACGCCGAACTTCAACGCCAACCCGGGCGGCTTCCTGGTGGATCCGAACGCGCCTGAGGAAGAAGGGAAGTTCGCAGTCGGGATCGGCAGCGGCGAAAGCCGCAACACGGCCTACTTCACCCGGCCCAGCGCCGGCGCCTGGCACCACTACGCGCTGGTCATGGACGCGGCCGCGCCGGCCAGCGAACAGGTCGTGCCCTACGTCGACGGCCAGCCGGTGTCCTACACCAAGACCAAAAGCGGGACCGGCGCCGGCAACTTCGCCAACTCCTCGCTCTACTTCATGTCGCGCGCGGCCGGCGCCCTGTTTGCCGCCGGCGACCTCGACGAGGTAGCGCTCTACAACCGGGTGCTGCCGGCAACGACCATCGAAGACCACTACTTCGGCTCCGTCGGCGGCGGCGAACCGCCGCTTGCCTCCTTCACGGCGACGCCGAACCCGGCCCAGACCGGCGAAGCGGTGAACTTCGACGGCTCCGCCTCGAGCGACCCGGACGGGACGATCGCGAAATACGCCTGGGACCTCGACGGCAACGGGACCTATGAGACCGAAACCGGCGCGGAACCTGTTGCGACCAAGACCTACGCCACCGCCGGCAGCTATGACGTCCGCTTGCGGGTGACCGATTCCAGCGGCAACAGGTCCAGCACACTGCGCACGGTCACCGTGACCAACCGCGCACCTGCCTCCTCCTTCACGGCAACTCCGAGCTCGGTCAACAAGGGCCAGCTGGTCAGCTTCAACGGCTCCGCCTCCAGCGACACCGACGGCACGGTCGTCAAATACGAGTGGGACCTCGACGGCAACGGGACCTATGAGACGGACACCGGCGCGACGGCGACGGCGAGCCGCTCCTACTCGAGCGCCGGCACGGTGGAAGCCAAGCTGCGCGTAACCGACGACAAAGGCGCGACCTCGGTCTCGACCAGGACCGTCACCGTCACCCTGCAGCCGCCGACGGCTTCGTTCACTGTGACGCCGAGCCCGGCCGACACCGGCGCCACCGTCAGCTTCAACGGCTCCGGCTCCAGCGACCCGGACGGGACGATCGCGAAATACGAATGGGACCTCGACGGCAACGGGACCTATGAGACGAACACCGGCGCGACGGCGACGACGAGCCGCTCGTATGCCACCGCGGGAACGGTCGAAACGAGGCTGCGGGTCACCGACAACGACGGCCAGGCCGCGACCACGAGCCGCACGGTGACGATCAACAACCGCCCGCCGGTCGCCTCCTTCACGGTCTCCCCCAGCCCCGCCAATACGCGCCAGACCGTGACCCTGAACGGCACCGCTTCGAGCGATCCCGATGGGGCGATCGCCAAATACGAGTGGGACCTCGACGGCAACGGGACCTATGAGACCGCCACCGGCATCACCGCCAGCACGACCAAAGCCTTCACCGCCACCGCGACCCTGACCCTGGGCCTGCGAACGACCGACAACAGCGGCGCTACGTCGACGACCACCCGCTCGCTTACCGTCAACAGCGCCTACCGCGCCGCTGTCCTCGGCACCGCGGGGATCAGCGACCTCTGGCGACTCGACGAGGCTTCGGGGGCGACCGCGGTCGACGCCAACGGCGCCAACAACACCGGCACCTACGTCAGCGGCCCGACCCCTGTCTCACCTCTGATCGCCGGCGAGACCAACAGCTTCGCGCGCTCCTTCAACGGCAGCAGCCAGTACATCGACATGTCGCCGACGCCGTTCGGCGCCCCGTCGACCTTCTCGGCAGAGGCCTGGGTTCGCACGAGTGCAGCCAAAGCCGCCGGTGGCTATCACTTCCTGGTCAGCGACTCGAGCGCCGACTTCGACAACGGCTTCTCACTGGTAATCGACTCCAGCAACCGGCCCGTCTTCGCCGTCGCCCGTCAGACCACCTCGATAAGCCGGGGACAGGCGGTGAGCCCGACCACGGTCGCGCCGAACACGACGCATCACCTCGTCGGCACCTACGACGGGACCCGCGCCCGCATCTTCGTCGACGGCGTCGAACGGGCCAACGTCCTCTTCAACTCCAACCCGACGTGGAACAGCAGCCGCGACCTGCGCATCGGCCGGCCGATCTCGACGACCAGCCTCGCCCAGCGCTACCTGCAGGGCTCGATCGACGAGCCGGCGCTCTACACCAGCGCCCTCTCGGCGGCGACGGTGCTGGCTCACTACCAAGCCGGCAAACCCTAAAAACCACCTTCGTCGCCTGGCGCAAGCGCGCAGCGGGTTGATCCGTTGATCTGGTGTGAGCGCAAACGACGCGATCGCCCCTGCACACCTGCGCGCGGATAGCCGCCGCTCCTGGCCCACCCGCCTGCTGGCCCTGGCCCGCACCGCGGATGCACTCGCTCTGGCGGCGCTGGGGTTGTTGACGGCGGTCCTGACGGTGATCAGCTGGCGCAAGTGGGGGGCGCCGGAGATCGACGCCGGCGCCGAGCTGACCACCGCGGCGCAGGCCGTGCACGGCCACCTCCCCTACGAGGACACGCGGTACTTCTACGGCCCGCTCGGGGTCTACACGCTGACCGGCGCTTTCAAGGTGTTCGGCACCAGCCTCGCGACCGCCTACGCGCTGGGACTGGCGATCACGGCCATGATCGCGGGCTCGTTCTACGCCCTCGCCCGGCAGCTCCTGCGCCCCCTGGCGGCGGGCCTCTCAACCGCGGTGCTGATCGCGATCGGCTTCTCCGGGACCCAGTTCAACTTCGTCCTCCCCCACACCAACTCGGCGACCTTCGGCCTCCTGCTCCTGTTGCTGGCGTTGCTGGCGCTCTGCCGCGGTCATTTCCTGCTCGCCGGTACGGCGATCGGCTTGACGGCGCTGACGCGGGTCGAGTTCGCCGCCGCCGCAGCCCTTGCGGGGCTCGCCTGGGCGGCCGGAATCTGGTGGGAGGGGGACCGCCGCGGTGCCCTGCGAGCGCTCTCCTGGATGGCGGGGCCTGCGCTGGCGATACCCCTCGTCGTGCTGGGAGCGCTGGCGGCAAGCGTCGGCGCCGATCGCCTCTTCTGGCAGAACCTCTGGCCGATCGACTTCCTCCGTGCGGCGGGCTTCAACGCCTACCGGGAGTGGACGCCCTTCGACACCGCCAGCGTCGCCTCTTCGCTGGGCCGCGGCGCCATCTACCTGGCGTTGCTCATCGGCTTTACGGCGACCGCGGTGAAGGCCCACAGCGCTCGCGGCCTGGACAAGGCGAAAGCCCTCTGGCCGCTGGCCGCGGCTTGCCTCGGGTCTCTCCTCTTCCTCGGCGCCTGGAAAGCGAGCGGCGTTTTCGCCGGGGCCGAGGCCGCGGTGGAGGAAGAGGCGAAACAGCTGCTGCTGGGGATGAGCTGGCTGCCGCTGCTCTCGCTGCTGGCAGCGGCCCTGGTCGGGCGCGCGCTGCTGCGCCGAGGGGCTGCCCCGCTCAGCGGTCGTTGGCCGCTTGACCTGGCGCTTGTCGCTATCGCCGTCCTGCTCTGCTCCCGCGCCTACGACCAGTTCACGATGACCTCGGCAGCGCCCTATTACGCCGCCCCGGCAGTGCTGCTGCTGGGCCTTCTGCACCAGCGGATCGGCGACCGCTGGCCCGCTGCCCGCCCGGCTGTGATGGCGATGCTGGGGGCGGTCGCCGCCGGCATCGCCCTCTACGCTGCGGTCGCCCTCTATCCCGACAAGGGCACGGCGCTCCACTCCGCCGCCGGCACCTACGTCGGCGACAGCCGCAGCGCCGGCGTCCAGCAGCAGGCGATCGACTTCCTCCGCGGCCACACCTCCCCCGGCGAGCCTGTCCTCGCCCTCCCCGCCGATGCCGGTCTCTACTTCCTCGCCGACCGGCCGCAAGCGCTGTACGAGAACATGTTCCTGCCCGGCCTGCTCGACACCGAAGCCGACGAGCGAGCCGCAATCGCCAGGCTGCGGAGTGAGAACGTCCGCTACGCGCTGGTCAGCAACCGCGACACCTCCGCCTTCGAGACCGGCCGCTTCGGCAGCGGCTACGACCAGCTGTTGGGCAGCTACCTGCGCTCGGGCCGCCTGGTCGCAACCTTCGGCGACCTCGACGCCGCCCCCGGAGGCGGCAACCCCTCGCAGGGCTTCCGCGCCTACGCGCTGCCGTGACCGACGCGCGAGCGGTAGGCGTTTTTCCCGGCGCCGAGCTGGGCAAGCGACCGCGTCTTTTCGCCGCCCTCTCCAAGGCATTCCCGGCGGTCATCTTCGAGCCGAGGGACGAGGGCGCGTTCGCCGCGCTGGATGCTGTGATCGAGTTCGGCGGCTCGACCCAGGCGAGCGCCGCGACTACAGCCGGAGTCCGCGGTCTCGCCGTGCTTGGGTCCGAGGGCGAGGACGGCCCCGCGGTCTCGTTCGAGATCACTCGCTCTGAGACTGCCGACCGGCGCCTGCGCGGGCGCGTGTTTCCCGACCGTCGCCTCGCCTCCGACCAGGCGCCGCTCGAGGTCCCCGGATCGGAGCCGGTCGCCGCTTTCGGCGGCGGGCCGCTCTGGGTGCGACGCGGATTGCTGGACGTCGCCGCGCTCGCGCCCGCCGAGCTGGGCGCAGACGAATCTCTGCGCTGTCGCCTTTGTGGAACCCGTTCGCTCGCACTGCTCCCCATCGTCGCGCTGCTGCGGACCCTCACCGCCGGGAACGACTGGCGGCCGCCGCCGCTGCGGGCCGCCTTTCTACTCGACGATCCCAACCTCCACTGGCCGTCCTACGGCTACCTCTCGCTGCCGAGCGCCGCCGAACACGCCGAGCGCCACGGCTACCACCTTGCGCTGGCGATGATCCCCCTCGACGCTCGCCTCAACCATCCTGGCGCGGTCTCCCTGCTGCAGCGGAGCCGCTCGCTGTCGCTGGTGGTCCACGGCAACGATCACTTCGGTGGCGAGCTCGGCCGTAACGCCACCGACCAGGAGGCGCTGACGGTCGTCTCGCAGGCGCTGCGCCGGATCGCGGCCTTCGAGCGGCGAACCGGGGTCGCGGTCTCACGGCTGATGGTGCCCCCGCACGAGGCATGCTCGGAGCCGATGGCGCGGGCCTTGTTGCGGGCCGGGTTCGACGCGCTCACGATGACCCGTCCCTATCCATGGGAGGAGACTTCCCCCTCCTGGCTCGCCTCTGCACCGTCGGCGGAATCGCCGGTTGGCTGGTGGCCGGCGGACTCGGCGCCGGGCCTGCCGCCGGTGCTCCTCCGCCACCCCATCGCGCCGCCCCTCTACTCCCCCGCCGAGGTCGCCCTGCGCGCCTACCTCGACCAGCCGCTGATTCTCTACGGGCATCACGATGACCTCCGCGACGGCCTCGATTTGCTGGCCCAGCGGACGCTCGAAATCGAGAGCCTGGGCGAGATCCAGTGGGCGTCGCTGGGAGAGATCGCTGCCTCCAACTTCAGTTCCCGCGAGTGCGGCGAGCAACTGCGGGTGCGGCCCCACTCGCGCCGGCTGTCGGTCGAGATTCCGGCCGGCGTCTCGACTCTGGTCGTCGAGCCGACGGGCTCCCGCGAAGATGAATCAGTTCGCTCTGGGGAGCTGCGGTTCGGGATCGGCGAGGCGATCCCGGTCTCGGGGCAGGAGCGAGTCGAGCTGGCGCTGGAATCGCCGGATGCGGTTTCCCCGTCTCAGATGGCACCGCCGCCGCGCCAACTTCGACGCCTCGCTCGGCGCCTGGCGGGCGAGGCGCACGATCGCCTTACCCCGACTCTCTCCCGCCTGCCCGGCCGTTCCTGATCAGCAGGCGACCGGCTGATCCGGCACCGCGTCCAGCGCCAGCTGCAGGATCGGCTCCTGGCGCCTCCTCCAAGAGTTCGCCTCGGCGAAGGCCCGGCGGTCTGATTCAGGGGCTCGTCCCATTGCCAACGCCTCTGCGATCGCCACCCCGAGGTCCTCGCGGAGGACGACGCGGGAAGAGACGTCGCGAATCGGCTTCAGGTCGAGGGCAGCCACCGGGGCGCCACCGGCCAGGTACTCGTAGAGCTTCAAAGGGCTCATCGCCCTGGTCAAGGCGCTGTCGAGGTGCGGCAGCAAACAGGCATCGGCAGCCGTGACAAGGCCGACCACTTCCGATCGGGAGGCCGGGGGCCGCAGGTGGACGTTGCTCAACATGCGCAGCTCGGCGAAGTGATCCGGCTCGAGCAGCGGGCCGACCAGCACGAAGGAAGCCTCGGGCAACGCCCTCGCCGCCGTCGCCAGGGCCTCGACGTCAACCCTCGACTCGAGGCTGCCGACGTAGAGCAGCCGTGGCCCCGGCAGCGACCGAAACCAGGGCGGAGCTGGCTGCGGGCTGCTCCATTCCTCCGGATCGACTCCATTAGGGACGACGATGCCGGGGCCGGTGGGCCGAATCACCTCGAGGATCGCGGGCGAAACGGCGGCAACACCGCGGCCCAGCTCCCGCACCCGCCGGTAGGCCTCGAGGATCGCGGGTCTGTAGCGCCGCAGTTCGGGCAACTCGGCGAGGTCGTCGTAGGCGTAATAGGTCACCGACGAAGCCCACTCCAGCGGGGCGAACCCGGCGATCAGCGGATGGGTGGTGATCACCGCGGGTCGAACGAGCCCCCGCCGTCGGCAGACGCGCCGTAGGCGCGCGTCCCAATGCCGGAAGCTGCCCTCCACGGCCCTGATCGAGGTCGGGTCGGACCGCCGCAACCGGGTCGGCCCATAGAGCGAGAAACCGTTGCCCGTGGGCGGCTGCGGCGGTTTCCGCACTCGGTCCTTCAGCAGCTTGATCGGCAGGCTCCGGGACGTCTCCGCCACCAGTAGCCGCTCCACCCGTCGATCGTCGATCAAGGTCTCGACCAAACGGTCTTCGGAGAAGCACATGCCGCGCGCGACCGCGGTCCCCCAGGTGGCGTAGGCGAAGCTGAAGAGAACGTCCACGGTTCGCTCAGCGGTCCAGCGGCACCAGATATGCCTCGCCGCTAATCCTCGGTTGCTCGGCCAGTTGCACCGCCGGGTAGTCCGCAGGCCTCACGTCCTTCCAGAGCACAGCGACGAAACCCGCGAAGAAACAGATCAGGTACGGCAGCTGGGGCAAGGCGAGGATGTCGAGCAGCGCCCCTCCGATCACCATCGCGCTCGCCGCTGCAGCGATCGCGATCGCGGGCCCGGCCCGATCCGGGCCACCGCAGCGGGCGATCCGGTGGGCAAGCAGGAAGATCGCGGCGAAGATCGAGAGATAGGCGAGGATCCCGACGATGCCGGTGCCGATGATCGTGGTCAGGTACTGGTTGTCGAGGATCCGGTACTTCTTCTGGTCATAGGTCTCGTAGCCGCGACCCAGGAGCGGCTGGTTGATCACGTCCGGCTCGACGGCTGCGTAGTCGCTCTGGCGATCGACGGTGCTGCCGAAGCCGAAGAAGTTCTGAGGCAGGAGCTGCGAGGTGACGCCGCCGAGCGCGCCGGGGGTGAAGAGGTGCACGAGAATGACGAACGCCACCAGCCCGGGCGCCAGCATCCGCAGCATCCGCGGGCGGTAGGCGACCAGCACGGCGACCGCCACCACCGGCGCCACGATGCTGGTTTTTCGCTGGGTGGCGAGGGCGGCGGCGATCATCAGCGTCGCCGCCAGCCCCCAGATGACTTTGCGCCGCAGCTCGCGGCTTTCGTACAGGGAGATCAGCGCGTAAGGGAGCGCGCAGGCCATCATCATCGCCGGCGCCAGCGGGTGGATGGTCGGGCCGATCACCGAGCGCCGGCCGATCGAGTCGAAGCCGTGGAGTTCGGGCGGGACGTTGATCGGGATGACTTCGCCGAGGCCTTCGAAGAAGAAGTTGTATTCCTGCCGGTACTCCCAGATGACTCCGATCGCAGTCAGCACCGCCAGCCCGCACATCAGGTTCATCAGCGGCCGTACCTCCGAGGCGCGCACGCTCGAGGCGACGACGAGAAAGAGGGCCAGGTAGGACAGCAGCAGCGCCAGCTTCCGGACTCCGAGTTCGAGCTCGCCCAGCCGCACCGTCGTCTCGGCGTTGTGGATCAGGCTGAGGATCGCGATCAGGACGAAGCCGAAGAAGGCGTAGTGAATCGCCGTCATCTGCAATCGGTTCGAACCCCCCATCATCACCATCGAGAGAACCCAGAGGGCGACGATCGCGAGCAGGAAGGGACGGTCCAACTTCGCTTCGAGCGGGAGGCCGATCGGCAGGTCGATGCTGTCGAAAGGGACCAGGAAGAGCATCACCATGAAGCCGGCCAGGCACCACGGCATCAGCCGCGTGGTGTGCGGCCAATCGCCGGCCAGGCTCCTCAGGGTTCGGCGGTGGGTCGACGTCAGGTCCAGCAAGCCGCCCAACCTGTCGCGACGCTCCGGGGTCACGGCCGAGCAGTCGCCGTACCGCTCTTACGCTTCTCCTCGCGGCGCCTCTGTTGCGCGGACGTGGCCGGTTTCGGCTCAGACCGACTGGCGGACGTCTCCCTGGCTTTGCTCGTCCCGTTTTTGACCCCAGATCGAGGCGCCGGGTCCTTTTTCTCGAGCCAATCGCTGGCCTCCGAGCCGACCCGTTCCATGTCTGCGGCCAGACGCCAGTGGCGCATGAACCCGGAAGCAACGCCGACCACGAGGCAGCCGAGCCCGAATACGGAGAGGAAGGCGAGGATCATCAGGACGTAGTCGGCTTTGCCTCCGATCAAGCCGCCCTCGGGAGCGCCGAGCTCCCGGACGACGATGTTTTCGACCAGCGGCACCGAGGAGGCGGCCTGCGGATTTTTCTGAGGCGGAGCCGTAGCTTCGGCGTGGCGGGCGTCGACCTTGAGTTCGTCGATGTAGCTCTTGAGGACGTTGTAGGAGCTTTGCGCCAGAGCCAGCGCTTGGCCGGCGTCGGGCCCGGTCGAGTAAACGGTGATGATCGGAACGTCTTCCTGGGCGGCGAAGACGAGGCGGTACTGCTTGCCCTCGTCGACGAGATCGCGGGCGCGGGACTCAGCCCCCTGCTGGTCGTAGTCCTGGATGCCGGTTCCTTCGCTGAAGGGGCCGGCGGCGGTGATCAAGGCGGGGTCGACGTTGATCTCGCCGGCGATCTTGTTGACCGCATCGCGGCTGCTCAGGTACTGGGCGTAGACCCGAGCGCGGGTCCCCAGCGCGGCGATCTGATCCGAGCCGGCGCCCTCGACCAGGGTCGATTCGGCCGAATCGACGAGAATCTGACCGGTGGCGGCGCCAACCGCCACCGAGCGACGTTCAACCCCGCCGGGACCGATCTTGAAGGCGGTCAGGCAGGCGGCTAGAACTGCGATGGCGAGGAGGACGCCGAGGACCGCCTTCCGCTGCAGAAGTGCCCTGACGAATCCAACTACCTCCATGCCCGCTCCGTTCCTCTTGGGGGTTTGCTCACTGCGTCCACAAGTCAAGAACGAAGTTCGGCTAGGAAAACTTGCTCGCGGAACCGGCCTTCGCCCACAAGAGAACGGCGCCGAGAAGCGTTTGTTCTCAGATGACCGCGACCGACGAGACGAGCCGACACGAGCTCGACGGAGACCAGTTGCGGGAGGCTGCGGTGTCGGGCGTCCGTTGGTTCGCGATCGCCAGGGTCGCGACCGAGGCGCTGCAACTGGCCAGCGCGGTGGCCCTCGCGCGCCTGGTCAGCCCGGCTGACTTCGGCAACGCCGCGGTGGCTCTGATCCTGATTCCGCTGGCGGTGATCCTCACCTACGAGGGGTTCGGCAGCGCCTTGGTTCAGCGCAAACTGATCGAGACCGGCCATTTCGAGGCCGCGACGCTGACCAGCATCGCCACCGGCATCGGCCTCAGCATCCTCATCTACTTCCTGGCGCCGGTGATCGCGGCGCCGATCTTCAACGACGAGATCGCCCACCTGATCCAGGTCGCGGCGCCGGCCTTTGCCCTCGCGGGCCTCGGCGCCGTCTCCCGCGCCCGACTCTCGCGCAACCTCGACTTTCGGCCGATCAGCCTGGTCGAAACCGGCGCCCTCGCGGTCGGCGCCGGCGTCGCCATCGGCCTCGCCGCGCTCGGCCTCGGCGGCGAAGCGGTGGTGATCGGAGCGGTGGTCGGAATCGCCTTCACCTCGCTGGCGATGGTCGCCCTCGCACCGCCGGGCCGCCCGCGCTGGCGGCGCCGGGAGCTGGTCGAAGTCAGCCGCTTCGGCGCCCCCGCCTCGGCCGCCGGAATCCTCTACGTCGCGATCAGCAACGTCGACTACGCGGTTCTCGCCGCCCGCCTCAACCCCGCCCAGGTCGGCATCTACTGGCGCGCTTTCCAGATCGGGGTTCTCTACCAGGACAAGATCAGCGGAATCATGATGCGCCTCGCCTTCCCGATCTACTCCCGGACCAACGACCTCGATGAGATGAAGAAGCTGCACGAGCGCGCGACCCGCATCCACGGGGCCGTGGTCGTGCCGCTGCTGGCGATCCTGATCGTGACCGCCCCGGAGCTGATCCCGATGGTCTTCGGGGACGCCTGGCGGGCCGCGATCGAGCCGACCCAGGTGCTCGCGGTCGCGGGGATGATCGCCGCGATCCTCACCGGTTACTCCCAGGTGATGCTCGCCGCCGGCCGGCCGCGTGCCCTGCTGATCTTCAACTGCGCGGTGCTGGTCCTCTACGCATTTGCCGTCTTCCTCACCGCCAAGCAGGGCCTCGTCACGGTGGCGCTTGCGGTGGTGGGCGTCCACGTCGCGATGCTCGCCGCCGTCTACCTGGTCCTCTTCCGCCGCGTCCTCGGGATGCCGGTCGGGCGCCTCTTCACCGACCTGGCTCCGGCGGCGGCGACCGCCGCCCTGGTCCTGGTGATCGGGCTGCCGATAGCCGACCTGATGCGCGGGGCAGGCGCCGCCCCTGTCTTGATCGTCATCGTCGCGGGCCTCGCCGGTTGCTTTGTCCAGGCGCTCGCCCTCCGCGCCTTCTTCCCGGAGGTGTGGAACGACGTCTTCCGGCTGCTCCGCCGACTGCTGCCAAACCGGCCGGCGAAAAGTTCCACCGCCTCGGAAGCGTTAGCCCAGTGATGACCGAAAAAGCGACCCACAGCAAGCACGCCCGGGCGGGGATGCTGATGGCGGTCGCGACCTTCGCGATGGCAGCCGCCGCGGCAATCCAGGCGGCCCTCTACCTCCACTCCAACGGGACCGACGCGCTCACCGACGGCTTCTTCGTCGCCTTTTCCCTCTACACGGTCTTCGGGGTCTTCAGCCAGAGCATCCGGGTCACCTCGGCGCCGCTGCTGGTTCACCCCACCCGGGCGCTGCCGCTGCGGGAGTTCGGGGCGACGCTCGTCTTCATCGCGCTCGCCGTCGCGGCGCTGACCGTTCCCCTTGCCCACCCCCTCTCGGTCGCGCTCGCCCCCGGGCTGAGCGACGCCGGTCGCAGCGTCACCGAGGAGGCGCTGCCGATCCTCGGCGGGGCGATGATCCTGCAGCTGTGGGCCGCCGGGGGAGCGACGGTGCTCGCCGTCCGCGACCGTTTCGACGCGGTCGCGGGCGCCTACATCGCCGGCGCCGGCGCCGGCCTCCTCACCTATCTGGTCAGCTCCGGCGGCGCCGGCGAGCTCTCGCTGGCGTACTCGATGCTGGCGATGGCCGTCGTCACCTGCACGCTGATGCTGATCGCGGTGCGCCGCAGCCAGCCCGCCGAGCCCGCTGCCCCGGCGCGACCGCTGCGGCTTCGCCTCCTGATCGCCGACGCCGGCCTGATCCTCGGTCGGACCAGCATCTACCTCGCCTTCAACGCCCTCTATCTGGTCACCCTGGCCTTGACCACCTCCTACGCGCCCGGCGATGCGACCGTCCTCTCCTACGCGTACCTGTTCGCCAGCTACCTGGTTGCCGGGACCGCCTTCGCGCTGGGGATGTCGCGGATCGCCGACATGAGCCGCGAGGTCCGCACCGACGAGCTGAAGGCAGTCGGCGGCACCGTTCCCCAGGGCTTCCGCTACTCGATCCTGATCTGCGCTCCCGCCCTCGCCGCCTTCGTCGCCGCCGGGGCCCCGATCATCGGCGTCGCCTTCTCCGCCAGCTTCGACTCAGGTGACGTCCGGATCCTCCAGGAGTTCGGGGCGCTGCTTGCGGTCTGGACCGTCGCCGCGCTGCTCGTCAACCTGCTGCTGCCGGCGATGTTCGCGCTCGGGCGGGCGCGGTTCACCAACCTTCTCACCCCGGCGCTGATCGCCGTCCACGTCGCCGCCTCGCTGCTCGGCGGGGCGCTCTTCGGAGCGGTTGGGGTCGTCGGCGCCGCTTTCGTCGCGCCGCTGCTCTTCGCCGCGACGATGCTCCGGGTCGGAGCGCCTTCGATCGCCGGCCACCTGGCCCGCGAGACCAGCCGCGACGCCCTTCGCTTCCTTCTTCTCGCCGGCGGCTGTTACGGCCTCGGCGCCGCGCTCGGGGCGGCGCTGGGCAGCACCCTGATCGGCGCGACGGTGGCGGGGACCCTCGGCTCCGTGCTCTATCTGGCGCTGCTACCCCTGGTCGCCCCGAGCCAGGTCGACGTCGTCCTGCGGGCGCTTCCCCTCGGATTCCTCAAGTCGCGGCGGCGGGCAACGCCTGCCGCTCCAGCCGCCTAGGACCCTCGGCCGGCCCTCAGGGCCCGTAGTGCTGCTCGGACGGCACCCAGGTGACGCCGCGGCCGCCGCCGGCCAGCCGGTAGTCGTCGGCCGCCGGGTTGAGGAAGGCAGGCGCGCAGTCCCTGGTCGTCCCCGCCGGCACCGACCAGCTGTTGTTGTTGCAGTAGATGTTGTTGGAGCCGGTCAGGGTCGGCACGCTGCCGCCGCCGTTGGTGAGAGAGAGCGTGTCGAAG
>Ga0126305_10000064_pt1 | contig 43165 bp, 33 predicted proteins | sample Plot26_FD_92536 | JGI IMG/M metagenome (GOLD analysis project Ga0126305, IMG submission 92536) | Serpentine soil microbial communities from UC McLaughlin Reserve, CA, USA - Plot26 | ecosystem: Environmental > Terrestrial > Soil > Grasslands | place: USA: UC McLaughlin Reserve, Lake County... | reverse complement strand
GCCGCGCCATTCGGGGCTCACTCCCCGCCGGTTCCCCTGGGCGTCGAAGAGATAGCGGTTGTAGGCGCCCGGCTGGTCGTAGAAGTAGGGGGTGCGCACGGTGCCGGCGAGCGCCATGGGCCAGTCCCCCTGGGCCAGCGCGTACTTGAGGCCGAACCAGGCGTCGGACAGGCCGGCGTTCCTTTCCAGGTCCGCGTGCGGACCCTCCAGGCCGTAGAGATAGGTCCCCAGCCACCGTACGGAGAGCCGGGGCAGCAGGCCGGCCTCGCCCGAGAGGTAGACGTAGCGGAAGTCGTGGTAGGTGATCACCCTCCGGCCTTGGAAAGTCGTGAGGTTCGTGTAGCTGTCGCCGTCGACGTTCCAGGAGGTGCTCGCCGTCTTGCGGCTATATCCCAGTTGAACGTCGCCCTCTCCCGGCTTCGGCACCCAGGCGCCGCCGCAGAGTCCGGCGGCGGGAAGCGCCAGCGATAGAACAAGGACAAACCCGCTGATCTTGTAGGCAGTTTTCATGTTTTCCTCCAATGGATGATGCCCGCCGGGCGTCACTTCGCCTGAAGCCGCTCCAGCAGGGACAGGAATCCTGACTCCGGGTCTTCTCCGAGATCGGTGAGCTGCTCGAGCAGGCTCAAGGTGTCCCAGCTCACCCAGCCCTCGACGATCTTGCCGCCTGCGATCCGGAGCATGTCGATACCGGTGGTGACCGTCTCCCGGCCCGTGGGGGGCAGGCCCGGGATCTCGCCCGTATGCCGCCCGCGGGCGGTCCAACGGACGACGATCATGTCGTCTTCGGCAACGGTCTGCTCCACTGTCACCCGGATCTCGGTGAAGGCCAGGTGATAGAAGAAGATCAGGTGGCGGATGGCGTCGGGGCCGCGGGAGAAATCGATGGGAAAGGGGACGCGGGCCTGAATCAGGCAGTCGCGGGCGAGGAGCTCGTCCGCGAGCGTCATGTCTCCCGTGTTCCAGAGGTCTTCCCGGAACCGCCGGCCGATCTCCTTGACCGCCTGCAGGTCCGCGCTCACTTCGCCGCTCCCTCGCCTTCCCGAACCGTGGTGACGCGGTCGATCGGGACGCTCACCTTCTCCACCCGGCCGCTCGGCCAGCGGATCTCGACGGAGTCGACGCGGGTGGCCTTGCCGAGGCCGAAATGTAGCCGCGCCGTGCTCTGGCCGGCGTAGCCGTTGCCGCCGTTGACCTCGCGGATCAGCGTCTCGCCGCCAAGCTTGACGGTGGCCCGGGCGCCGATGGCGTCGCGGTTCGACTTGGTGCCGACGAGCTTGAGCTCGATCCAGTGGCCCGCCCCCTCCGAGACGTTGCGGTAGAGGAGCGCCTCCTGGTTGGCGTTGGTCTGGTAGAGGTCGAGACGGCCATCGCCGTCGAGGTCCGCGACGCCGATCCCCCGGCCGTCCTTGTCGTTGTCCACCCCGGCCTCGGCCGCGACCTCCTTGAAGGCCAGCGTGCCGAGATTCCGGAAGAGCTTCTTCTTCTGATAGCCGCTCCAGGTCATGTTGCCAATGGCCGGCCAGTTGTTGACGTCCGTGAAGTCGATCCCCGGAGTGATGATGGTCTCGAGCAGAACGGGGATGTAGTTCTCCTTGCCGGCCGAGCGCAGGCCGTCGACGGCGAAGAGGTCCTCCCAGCCGTCGTTGTCGAAGTCGCCGAACTTGGCGGCCCAGCCCCACAGGGTGTTGCAGGTGCCGGTCTCCTTCGACAGGTCGGTGAACGTGCCGTCGCCGTTGTTGTGCCACAGCATGTTGCACTCCTTCATGTACTCGTCGGTGATGTTGGTGACGTAGACGTCGAGCCAGCCGTCGCGGTCGAAATCCCCCATCTCGGAGTTCATGCCTTTCTTGGTGTCCAGGCGGCCCAGGGCCTCCTTGGTGGCGTCGCGGAAGGTGCCGTCCCGGTTGTTGAAGAACAGCCGGTCGGTGCCGTAGTCGCCCGCCAGGTAGACGTCCTGCCAGCCGTCGTTGTCGAGGTCGCCGTGGCCCGCGTCGAGGGTCCAGCCGGTGTGCTGGGCAAGCCCCGCTTTCGCCGTCACCTCGACGAAGCGGAGGTCCTTGGAGCCGGGCTCGGTGACGTTGCGCCAGAGGCTGGCGCCGCCGCCGTTGACGGCGTTGTCGAGGTCGTTGGGCAGCACGTGAGGCGTCGGCAGGTCGACCAGGTTGACGGGCGGGAAGTAGTTGCCCAGGAGGATGTCGAGCCGGCCGTCGTTGTCGTAGTCGAAGGCGATGGCGGCGATGGTGTTGCCGAACCGGTTCAGGCCGGATTTCGCGGAGACGTCCTCGAACTTGCCGTTGCCGAGGTTGCGGTAGAGGAGCGGCGTGCCGAAGCGGGCGACCAGCAGGTCGCGCCGGCCGTCGTTGTCGGCGTCGAACCAGACGGCGTCGGCGACGATCGAACGCTCGTCGTTGCCGCCGGCGACGCCCGCTTCCTTCGCCACGTCGGTAAAGGCGAGCTTGCCGCCGGGCACGAAATCGTTGCGCAGCAGGCGGTTGGGGCGGCCGGCGTCGGAGTCGGTGACGAACAGGTCGTCGTCGCCGTCGCCGTCATAGTCGCCGACGGCGACCGAGGCGCCGCCGGAGGTGAACATGCCCAGGACGTCGGCGTGCTTGCCGCGGAACTTGTGGGTCTGATGCAGCGTCCGGGCCCCCGCGGCCGCCCCGATCTCCTCGAATCGGATGGGTGGCGGCGGATTCTGACCCTGAACGGTCGAGCCGGCGGCGATGAAAAGAACCGACAGGAAGGCCATCCGGATCTTCATTCCCCCTCCCAGAGAGGCGAGAGGTCGGTGTCCACCCGCTTGTTGGGATCGAGCTGCTCGTAGATGTACTTCTCCAGGTCCTCGCCGTCGCGGGCGAGGCGGGCCTGGAGCTGCGGATCGCCGGGGAAGAGCTTGAGCGCTTCGCGCCAGGTCGCCTTGGCCTTCTCCGCCTGCCCGGTCTTCCAGTAGCCGTCGCCCAGGGCGATCCAGGCCCGCACGTAGACCTTCCTCGGCTTGGGCTCCTGACGGGAGATCTCGACGGCCTGCTCCAGATCGGCGACGCCCAGGGGCGCGCGGCCGAAGATCACCGGCCAGTAGAGATAGCTGTTGCCACGGGTGAAGAGGGCGATCCAGGTCTTCTTGAGGTCGATCGACTTGCCGAAGTTGGTGAGGGCCTTGTTGGCCAGGATCACCTGGGTGATCGAGCCCGCGGCCGGGATCTTGTCCACGTAGGCGTAGCCGAAGTTCAGCCAGGCGTAGGCGGCCTGGGGATGATCGGCCGTCAGCTTCTCGAAGAAGGCAATGGAGCGGTCGTACTCGCCGGTGCGGATCACGGCCTTGCGGTACTCGTTGGCGCTCTTGAGCTCGTCCGGATTGGCGGCGACGGCCGCCTCCAACTGAGACAGGGCCGCGGCGTCCTTGTTCTCCGCGGCGGCACCTGGCAAAGCGATCCCCATGGCGAGCAGCAGGATCGCGAAGAATCCTCTCATCTCTTGATCTCCTGTGCGGCGGGCTGTCCTTCGATCAGGCGGTAGGTGCGGCCGGCCTGGAGCTTGTCGAACGTCTGCCGCAGCCCTGACGGCCAGCGCACTTCCAGGCGCTCGACGGCAGAGGCGCCGGCGAGGCCGAAGTGGACGCGGCGGCTGCTCTGTCCTGCGAAACCGTTGCCGCCGTCGACGAAGCGGAGCTGGGTGCGACCCTTCACGGTCGCCCGGAGCTGGGCGCCCACGGCGTCGCGGTTGGATTTACGGCCCTCGAGACGAAAGGCGATCCAGCTCGCGCCGCCGCCGGCCACGTTGCGGTACAAATAGGGCTCGGCGTTGGCGTTGGCCACGAAGAAGTCGAGCCGGCCGTCGTTGTCGAAGTCCGCCACGGCGATGCCGCGGCCGTCGCGGGTCGAGTCCACGCCGTGGCGGGCGGCCTCGTCGCGGAAGATGCCGCCGCCCTGGTTGTGGAACAATTTCTTCTTCTGGTACCCCGAGAGGCTCTTCTTGCCCATCGGCGGCCAGCTGCGGGCGTCGGCCAGGTCGACGTTCGGGCGGGTGACCATCTCGAAGACGTCCGGCACGTAGCTCTCGGGGCCGGCCGAGACCCAGCCGTTGACGACGTAGAGGTCCAGCCAGCCGTCGTTGTCGTAGTCGAAGAACTTGCCGCCCCAGCCCCAGCCCGTGTCGTGGACGCCGGTCTCCCGCGCCACGTCGGAGAAGGTGCCGTCGCCGTTGTTGCGCCAGAGGAAGTTCCCCTCGCGCATGTACTCGTCGGTGATGTTGGTGACGAAGACGTCGAGCAGGCCGTCGTTGTCGTAGTCGCCCCAATCGGCGTTCATGCCCTTCTTGGTGTCGATGCCGACCGCCTGCTTGGTGCGGTCGGCGAAGGTGCCGTCGCCGTTGTTGACCAGGAAGCGATCGGTGCCGAAGTCGCAGGCCACGTAGAGGTCGTCGTCGCCGTCGTTGTCGAAGTCGGCGTGGCCGAGGTCGAGGGTCCAGCCGGAGAGGGCGATGCCCGCCTCCCGGGTGGCATCGGCAAAGCGGCCGCCCCCGTCGTTGCGCCAGACGGTGAGGCCGCCGCCGTTGTCGGCCGTCTCGAAGCTCTCGGGGAAGAAGCGGGGCGTGTCGGGATTGAACAGGTTGACGGGCTGGAAGTAGTTGCCGGTGAACAGGTCGAGATCGCCGTCGCGGTCGTAGTCGAAGGCCACGGCGGTGATGGCGTTGGCGTAGCGCTCGAGCCCAGCCTTCCTGGTCACATCCTCGAAACGGCCGCTACCCCCCCCGCCAACATTATGGAACAACTGTCTGATGCCGAAGCGCACGACGAACAGGTCGGGCCGGCCGTCGTTGTCGTAGTCGAGCCAGAGTGCGTCGGCCGTGGCGTTGCCAGGGTCGTTGCCGGCCGCGACCCCCGCCTTCGCCGCCATGTCCACGAAGGTAAAATCTCCGCGGTTACGGTAGAGGTGGTTTTTCCCGCCGTCGGCGGAATCGGTGACGAACAGATCCTCGAAGCCGTCGCCGTCGTAGTCCGCCACGGCCACGGCGGCGCCCAGGGCGGTGTAGCCCGCCATGATCTCGGCGTAGGGATTCTTGAAGACGCGGTTGTGGTGCGCGGCCGCCACGCCGGCGGAGGCCGTGACGTCCGTGAGCTCCCGTTGCGGGCCGGCCGCAGCCAGCGCCACGACGGCCAGCACCCAGCCCCAGATCGTCACCGCGCCGCGGCTCCGTAGGTCTTCTCCACCATCTCGCCCCCTTCGGTAACCTGAACAATGCGGTTTGCGGGGACGTTCCGGAAGCTCTGGACGGTCCCCGAGGCCGGCCACTTGACGGTCAGCTCCTGCACCGTCGTGGCGGCGCCGAGGCCGAAGTGGAGGCGCAGCATACTCTGGGAGGCGTAGCCGTCGCCGGCCGTCACCTCGCGCGTCAGAGTCTTGCCTCCAGCCCGGACAGTGACGCGTGCGCCGACGCCGCCGCGGTTCGACTTCGTGCCGGCGAGCTCGACCTCCAGCCAGTGCCGGCCCTGCCCCACCTCGTTGCGCAGCAGGGCGTGGCGGTCCGCCGAGGCGGCGACGGCGATGTCGAGGACGCCGCGGTTCCAGAAGTCGGCGAGGGCGATGCCGCGGCTGTTGGTCAGCAGATCGGTGCCGGCCGGGCGGCCGATCTCCGCGAAGGTGCCGTCGCCCCGGTTGAGGAGGTGGCGGTTGCGCTCCCAGCCGTGCCAGGAGAGCTTGCCGAAGTGCTTGGGATCGAAGAAGGTCCCCTTCTTGTACTCCGCCTGGTCGCCCACGACGTTGTTCAGGAAATCCATCTCGATCTCCGTGCCCTTGTCGTTGTAGACCCAGCCGTTGGCGCTGTAGATGTCCTGGAAGCCGTCGTTGTCGAAGTCGCCGAACCCCGAGCCCCAGAACCAGCCGATGGGGTTGGTGCCGGTCTTCCAGGAGACGTCCTCGAAAGTGCCGTCGCCGCGGTTGCGCAGCAGGTGGTTGCCGGCGGCCATCTCCTGGAAGACCTCGACGAAGCGGGTGCCGGACTGGCGGAAGATCTGGAAGTAGAGCGGCATGTCCGTCCTCCAGACGCCCTGCTTCCAGGAGTTGGCCATGTAGCGCCAGACTGTGGGCGGCTCGGCGAACCAGCCGTGCTCGGAGCGGATGTCGGCCACGTAGAGGTCCAGCCTGCCGTCGTTGTCGTAGTCGCCGAACGAGGCGCTCATGCCGGCGCCGTAGGCCAGGGTGCCGGCGTCGACGGTGACGTCCGTGAAGGTGCCCCCGCCCTCGTTGCGGTAGAGGGTGCTGCGGCCGAAGTCGTTGACCACGTACAGATCGGCGTCGCCGTCGTCGTCGTAGTCGCCCCAGGCGGAGCCCAGGCAGAGGCCGGTGTCCCCCACTCCCGCCGCCTCGGTGACGTTGGTGAAGGTGCCGTCGCCGTCGTTGTGGTAGAGCTGGTTGGGCTCGCCGTTGCGGGCGTAGAAGGTGGTGGGGATCTTGGTCCGGGGATCGAGGTAGCGGCCGACGTAGAGGTCGAGGCGGCCGTCGTTGTCGTAGTCCCCCCAGGAGGCGACGGTGGTGCAGCAGTCCTCGCCGATGCCGGCGCGGGCCGTGACGTCCTCGAACGTGCCGTCCCCCCGGTTGTGGAAGAGCTGGTTGGGCTTGAAGGTGCGGCTTACGAAGAGGTCCTTGAAGCCGTCGTTGTCGTAATCGGCGAAGACGCCCACGGACACGCCGTCGAGCCCGGTAAGGCCGGCGGCGGCGGTGACGTCCTCGAAGGTGCCGTCGCGGCGGTTGCGGAACAGGCGCGACTCGGCCCCGTCGGGGACGAACAGGTCGTAGAAGCCGTCGTTGTCCAGGTCCGCCGCGCTGATGCCGCCAGGCCCGTGGCGGATCATGCCGAAGCGCAGGGGCTGGGTGAGCAGCGGCGGATAATAACGGTTCATGAAATCGATGCCCGCCGGGTGGGCCACGTTCTCGAACTGAGCCCGGTCGGCGAGCAGGCGCTCGCCCTCGACGAGCGAGGCCTCGGCGATACGCGGTCCTGCCGGACCGGGCACGAAGCGCATGCGGAACAGGGCGCGGTCGATGCCCGGGCGGACCCGGCCCCTGGGCGTCCCAATGGTTTCGAAGCGCACCTCGGCCGTCACGTCTCCCCCCGTCTCCCATTCCTTCACCCGGTGAAGATGCAGGCCGATCTCCTCGACCGACTGGAAGCCGTCGAGATAGGCGCGCCACTCGTCGAGCGCCGCCGCGCGGTCCGTCGTGGTCGTGGCCAGCGCGAAGCGGAGGGTCTCGATGCCGTCCTTCCGGCCCTTCGGCTGGAGCCCCGTGAGGCCCAGGGGGGAGCCGTGGAAATCGGCGGCGTAGAGGTCGCCCGCGGCGGCGAGGTCCCCTTTCGAAAGGGCGCCGGCCAGACGGTCGAGTGTGCCGACGGCGGCGCGGCCCGTCTCGAAGAAGGCTTTCCCCTCGCGGTCGAGGTGGTCCAGGGTCATCAAGCCCCCGACGAGGAGAGCCAGGGGACCCAGCGTCAGGCCGAAGAAGACGGGTTTACGGCGCAGCCAATGAAACTTAGGGAGATTCAATCGGACTCCTCGCTCTAACTTTAGAACGATTTAAGCAAGACTTGGGGTTCAGGAGTCTAGGCAGAGGGGACCAAAAAAGATCCAGGTTGGCCGCCTCCGAGAAGGGTGTTTTTACACCTGCGGAACCATTGACTGCAAAGTTGGGCCCCTCGTAAGCTCACCGCTACTTGGAACTGTGCCAAAGCACACAGAGGGGGCACGTCATGCCACAAGTTGAGCAGCCACCATTTATCGATGAGTTACGCTCCCACGTTTCACAAATGCTCGACAGCCTTGATCCGGACGCGCCGATCGCGGCGACCGTGGTATTCAAGGTGCACCGAGCGAAAGACCGAGAATTCATCGGTAATGCCAATGCGTTGACCGAGGCGACACGAAAGCTGCCCGGCTGCGGGCATTTTGACTATTACAAAGCCATTCAATCCGGAACGCCGACCGAGCCGGCCGAGTACGCCATCACCGAGGCCTGGAAAACGGTCCGCCAGTTCAAGGTACAGTGGGAATCCGAGCATCTGAAACAATTTCAGCACACGGTCGGCGATCTGGTCGCCGAGCAGCCGGACCTGAGGTTCTATCACAGCGCGGAATATGCGACCGAGGCGCGTCTCCCGCGGACCGGGCAGAAACAGTGCTGGGACACCAGCGGCGCCTTCATCAGTTGCGAGAGCACCGGACAGGACGGGGACATTCAAGCAGGTACGCATTGGCCGGAACCGCGCTTCGTCGACAACGAGGATGGCACGGTGACGGACAAGGTGTCCGGATTGATCTGGCTGAAAGACGCCGATTATTTCGGCGAGGTCACGTGGGAGCAAGCCCTGGAGAATGCCAAGAGCCTGGCCAGCGGCAGCGGCGGCCTGAAGGATGGCAGCGTGGCGGGCGACTGGCACCTGCCGAACATCCGGGAGATCCAGAGCCTGATCGATTATGGCAGCGAGGACCCGATCCTGCCTCACGGGCATCCCTTCACGGGCGTGAAGCCGTCCATCTATTGGACGTCGACCACGCTCGCCGCCGCCCCGACGCTCGCCTGGATGATGACTCTGGGCATCGGACCCACCGTCTTCGATCTCAAGCTCAACGACAACCGGATGTGGCCGGTCCGCGGGGGCGACAAGACGCGCGTCCCGCAGACCGGGCAGAAGCAAGGCTGGGACACCCAGGGCAACCCCGTGGACCTCGCGGGCACCGGGCAGGACGGCGAGACGCAGATCGGCGTGCCGTCTCCCACCCCGCGCTTCGTCGACAACATGGATGGCACGGTGACGGACCGGCTGACCGGCCTGGTCTGGCTGAAGAATGCCGACGCGTTCGGACTCAGGACGTGGGAGCAGGCCCTGGCGGTCTGCAACTCCCTGGGCATGCCCAGCCATGGTCTGTTCGACGGCAGCATGCCGGGCGAATGGCGCCTGCCGAACATCAAGGAAATCGAGAGCCTGGTCGATTATGGCAACGTCGGCCCCAGCATACCCGCCGAGCACCCCTTCATCAACGTGCGGCCCTCCAGCTACTGGACGTCGACCTCGGTCGCGGCCGCTCCGACGCAGGCGATGTTCATCATTCTGGGCGTCGGCCCCGTCATCTTCGAGAACAAGGAGCATCCCTTCTTTGTGTGGCCGGTCCGAAACTGGCGGCCCGCTCCCGCTCAATGACCCGGCAACTGCGCGCAGCGTCGAACGCACACAGGAGAAAAGATCATGGCGCAAATCCAGAAAGCTCCCTCTCCATCCATGGCGTCTCGCGTCCTCAAGACCGGGCAGACGCGATGCTGGTCCACGAGCGGCGCTCTCGTCAATTGCGTGGGCACCGGACAGGACGGGGAGTTCCAGGCCGGTCTGCCCTCGCCCACTCCACGCTTCGCCGACAATGGAAACGGCACGGTGACGGACAAGCTTACCGGGCTGACCTGGCTGCAGGACGCGAACCGCTTTGGTGTGGTGACGTGGCCGCAAGGCCTGACGATCTGCAATTCCCTGGCGGGGGGCAGCCATGGCCTGACGGACGGCAGCGCGGCGGGTGACTGGCGGCTGCCGAACGTCAACGAGCTGCAAAGCGTGTTGGACTTGAGCAACTCTTCCGGCGCCGCCATCACCGCCGGGCATCCGTTCACGAACCTGCAACCGGCCAACTACTGGTCGTCGACCTCGGTCGCGTCCTTCCCCGCCCTCGGCTGGTACGTCGCCCTGGCCGTCGGCTGCCCCGTCTTCGACCTCAAATTCAACGTCATGCGGATCTGGCCGGTCCGGGGAGAGAGCACATCCGTACCGCGGACTGGCCAGAAGGGGTGTTATGACTCGTTCGGCAGGCCGATCCCTGGCGCGGGAACCGGGCAGGATGGAGAGCTCCAGGCAGGTGTGCCGTGGCCGGCTCCGCGCTTCGTCGACAACAAGGATGGCACGGCGACGGACAAGCTGACCGGGCTGATCTGGCTGAAGAATGGCAACCCTTTTGGCACTCAGACCTGGGAGCAGGCCCTGAAGCACTGCAACTCACTGGCCAACGGCAGCCATGGCCTGACCGACGGCAGCGTGGCGGGCGATTGGCGATTGCCCAACATCAATGAGCTACGCAGCCTGGAGGATTACAACGAGCATACGCCGGCGCTGCCCAACGGGCACCCGTTCACCAATGTGCGGCAGTCCCTCTCCTGGTCTTCCACGACGGTCCCGACCGCCCCGGCTCTGGCGCGGTTCCTCTTCGTAGGTATCGGCTCGTGCGTCTGGGATCACAAGAACGTCATCATGGGCGTATGGCCCGTGCGCGGGGGACGGTCGTCGCAGCAGCCTTGTTGAGAAGGGCGACGACGATGCCGGCGAGACCAGAATCGCTTGTCCATGGCTGACCCTAAAGCGCCCGCATCCGATTGTTCCGTGGGTTGTGCTCGACCTCGGCCAGCCCGAGCGCCTCCAGCACCGGCGGCAAATACATGCCGAAGCGGCCGCGCAAGCCCTTCTTCAGCCCGTACCAGCCGCCGGCCGGGTTGCTCTCCGAGCGGCCCCAGGCCTCGACCGTCCCCTCCGCCGCGGGCTTCTGCTCGTCCGCGCTGCCCAACGGCATCCAGTCGCCGTGCGACTTGAGCATGGCGTGAAGATCGTTCAGGGCGCGCAGGTCATAACGGAGCTCGGTCTTCCCGACGTTGACCACCAGAGCCGGCGGTTTGGCCGTTTCGTCACGATAGGCCGTGAATTCCGACGTTCCGGGCGGCGTTTTCAGGACCCAAGGGTCTTCCTTCGTCCCCGCGCCCTGGGTTCCTTCCGGCTGCTTTTTCGTGCTCATCTGACCTCCAGTTCCAACCCCTTCATCTTCCATCCGATGCAAAATGCATGTCAACAGGTCAGGTCCGGCGGATCGCCGCACGGAACCTGCCGTGCGGGTCCTCGACCCTCAGCAGATAGATGCTGGCGCTGACGTGGGGGTTGAAGAGGACGAGGGAGTTGTCCGTCATCAGCCCGTTGATACCCTCGAACGGGCCCGTGCCGCTCAGGGCCTGGCCGACCCCGCCGAACCGTATTCCCGGCAAACCTGAGATCTGGGTGCCGAACACCCGGCCCTCGCTGCTGTCGCCGGTGAAACCGCCGACCTTCCTCCCCTCCTTGTCTAAGAAGACGAATTCGTCGTAAGTCGTGAAGGGGATCGGATCGAGGGCCGTGCCGCCGGGCGCCGCGGGATTGAAATTCACATGGGCGGTGATCCTCCCTATCAATGCTCCGACCCTGTCCGTGCTTTGCACTCCCCCGCGTCCCCGAGCCTTGCAATCGAGCTCGAGCAGCCGCAGGCCCTGCACCACGGTCAAGCCCGCGGGCTGGCCGTCGGGTCCTATCCGGGGCGTGACGGGATCGGACGGGATCGCCTGACCGCGGAACATCAGGTAGGTGACCCCCGGCTCCGGATCGCGCCTCGGCTCCAGAGCGGGAAAGGGGCCGTCGGCGCGGAACGTCTCCTGCCGGTCGACGACGCGCAGCAGCAGGTTGCCCTGAAATCCACGCTGCGGCGTGAGGGTCCCGCAGTAGAGGTAGGTCCCCTCTTCGTGGCCGCGGAACTTGCCGAATCCTTCGAGGATGGTGCCGACGGCGGTGGCGAGGAGCTGCGGCTGCCCGTTGACGGTGCCAGGCACGGTATGGCCGGCGCCGAAGCCGCGGAAGCCGTCCTCGCCCGAGCCGAACGTGCACGTCCCATCCAGCATGACGAAGCGTTGCGAGCGCGACGGATCGAGCGGCGTCGGAGGCGGCTCGCGGTCCGGCGCCGCCACGAAGTCGTCGGGCGTCAACATCCAGCGATGGGTGAACCGGCCGACGGCCTCCCCCACCCTGTTCCGCGCCCGCAGCGGCGCCTGCGCCGTCGGCGCCTGACTGGTGATGTCAAAACGGTGCAGCACCTCGTGGATTCGCCAGCCGATCACGCCGCGGGCATCGCCGGGGCCCGGGATGCCGGGGCTCGCGGCGTTGCGGTCCGGCAGCGAAAACACGTTGAAGTGGCCGGCCCGGTCCACCAGACGTTGCACGGCATCGGGAGAAGGAGCGCTGACGCCGGGCTCCTGTGCTGGTTGCGGAGGTACGGTCGCCGCTCCACCCGGAGCGCTGGAGCGCTGTTCGGTGCTCGGTTGGCTGTTCATGTCACCTCTCCTTTCGACCGTTCGAGCCTCGATATTCGCGCCAGCCGTAATAGAACCTCAAGTCCGGCGCAGCCACGACCAGATCGCCGACGGCATCCTGGAAGCGCTTGATGTGGTCGGAGGTCCATTGGGTATGGAACAGCTCGCGCGTCTGCCAGTCCTCGTAGATGAGGTATTCGATCGGCTCCCCGGCGGCTTCCGTCTGCGCCGTCTTGTGGAAGGCGAAGACGTTGCAGCCGGGCAGCCTTCGCGTCGCCCTCGTGAGCGCGTCGGCATCCTCCAGGAACCGCCGTTCCTTCTCCCGGTCGACCTTGAAGATCACGATGGCCGCGAGAGGAATCCCCGGCTCGAGCCCGTCGAGCATTTGCAGGACCTGGGCGCGCAGATCAGCCTGCTGATGGTTCGATCCACCGTTCTCCGTCCGCGCTCCCGGGAGAGTCCGGCACCAGGCGGCGACCTCCCGGCCGATCCGATGCGGGCTGCTCTCCTGCACGAAGTGCGATCCCGGCCCGATGAAAACCGATTGGAGGTTCCGGATGTTCTGCTGCGCCCATTGCGCGTGCTCCTGCGTGATCAGCGCGCCCGGCGTCACGTACAGCATGAGCTTGGGCAGCGGCGACCGTTGCAGCCACTGGCTGTAATCGCTCACGGCGTCCCAGACGTCTTTCGGCTCGCCTCCGATCGGCGTCTGCCGGGGGAAGAGCCAGACCGGCACCCGGCTCTCGCGGGTCCTGAAGGGCTCCCGGTAGAAATTCATCTCTCTTTCGCTGAGAGGCCGGCCCGCCGCCTGCGGCAAGAGCTGCTCGATGAACATGTTCTGCTCCACGATCATCTGCCAGCCTTCGCCGCCGACGCCGCCGCTCCGGAAAAGCCGGAAGATCTCCCGGAACTCCGGGCTCGAGAACTCGTCCCAGGGATACGGCCGGATGATCGCTTCGAAGAAGGCGATGGCCTTGACGTTGTCCTCGTGGCGCCTGGCGTAGTGGAAGCCAAGCCCGGATCCCTGATCGTGCAGCACCAGGGTGATGTTCTTGAGGCCCATGGTTTCGATGAACTGCTCCAGATACCTGGAGTGGTCGAACCAGGAGTACCCGATGTTCGGCTTGTCGGATCTGCCAAAACCGATCAGGTCCGGCGCGATGACCCGCCCCAGGGAGCTCAGGTGGGGAATGATGTTGCGCCACAGGTAGGACCAGGTCGGATTGCCGTGCAGCAGCAGGATCGGATCGCCCGAGCCGGCCTCGATGTAGTGCATTCGCGACCCGAGCACCTCGGCATAGTGCGGCTCGTAAGGGTATTCCGGCGAGATGTCCGGCTCGGCGAAGGACGGTGCGCCACTCGCAGGCCCCGTTGTGGTTGAGGTTGCGGTTCCGGCGCCTGAGCCGGCCATGGGGCCCCAGCCCGGTGTCCGGTGTGCGGCCGGGGAGACCCCGGGCATGCGCTGGCCGGCCGGCGACGATGAAGACGGCCGCGACGAGGGCGGCGGCGGCGACATGGGAGGCGAAGGCGGCGGCGAAGACCGCTCCCAGCCGCGGGCCGCCGGTCTGCCCTGGCGCTGGCCGTCGGCATTCCCGGTATTGCCGAGCGTCATGTCCACGAAGCCTCTCTGCAAGGCATCCCCTGCCCTGAAGGCCTGTCTCAGCGTGGCGCCCAACTCGGCTTCCGCTGCCTGGGTGACGTCCTCGAAAGCCTTCGCGGCCCTGGACGGCCTCATGAGATTGGCCATCTGTTGGACGCCGAAAAGTGACATGGCCCAAGAAAACCTGAGCATGGATTGGGTGAAGTCCGACATGATCCCTCTCCTTGGTTGCGGTTGATCCCTTTGCATGGCGCGGTGATCCGCTCAGGGAAGCGCATCCTTCTCGTTCACCGGTTTCGTGTTCACGTTCGAGATCTGCGCCGCGCCGAGCTGGATGCTGACGTACGACGGACCCGGCGGATGGGCGATCTGCGCGGTCACCGCGTGAGGCGTCCTGCCGCCGTCCAGGCTCCAGGTGCCATAGCCCGAGAAGGTCACCGTGTCGGGCCTCCCGGTTCCGGCGGGTGACTTCAGGGAGTGGAGGAAGCTCACCCAGGAAAGGGTGTGCAGGCGGAACGTCCCTTCCTGTGCGTGATCGGTGTACTCGAAGACGGCGCCGCCGGCGGCCGGGTCGGCGGGGATCGAGTACCGGTAAGAGAACTCGTCGCCGGTCGAAGAGCGCACGCGCTGGCCTTCGCCGCGCATGACCGATTTCGTGGTGGGGTTGTCCTGCACGGCCTGGATCCAGAGGAACGGATCGAGAGCCGACTCGGTCCCGATCTGGAAGCCGCTGGCGAGGTCGGGCGCCGGGAAGAGGAAGGTCGCCGGATACGGGATATGGACCTCCGCCTTGAGCCGGAAGACGGTCTGGCGGTGCGCGCCCCGCTCGAGCCGGGCGGGGCCGCGGAACAGGAACGAGGATTGCGGCGTCCGCGGCTCGACCCGCACCAGCGCCTCGAACAGGTTCTGGCCGATGAGGCCACGCCGCAGCACTTCGTTGAGGAAGTCGCCGCTGCGCAGGTCCACGGCGCCCACCGCGACGTCGAACGGATCGTCGAGGAAATTCACGCCGTCGAGGTAGTACGTACGGAGCGGGAAGCGCAGAAACTCGTTGTGCCCGATCGGTCCGTTGTAGAGGCGGCCGGGAAAGATGCCGGCGAGCGGCGGTGGGACGGTATTGGCGAGCAGGCCGCCGGGGCCGAGCGACGACAGGGCGACCGAGACGGAATCGCCGAACCGCTCCCCGAACTGCAGCTCCAGCCGGCCCATGATCTGCGACCGGCCCTTGCCATAGCCTCCGAGCTCCTCGGCGTTCAAGGTGAACTGGTCGCCGAAGCTGGTATTGCGCGTGAAGAGCGTCATCTCCTGGACGGTGTTGAACGGCACGTCGAGAAGGGTCTCCCCCGCCGCTCCGGCCGCGGGCTCCCGGGTGCTGAGCTGGAGGTGCGGGTGCATGGCCATGCCGCTCGCCGGAATGTGGGCGAACTCGCCCGTGGGGTTGGAGAACGGCAGCGCCCAGACCACCGGGTCCGGGATCACCGAGCTGAGGGGCAGGAAGGTGCTGCCGTAGAAAGTGAAGTCGAGCTGGCCGTCCGGACGAGGATCGAACCGCGCCCAGGACGATCCGTACTGACCCGGAAAGGCGATGGGCTGGGTCGGAAACCTCGGGTTGGCCCGCACCAGCCCGAACAGGGCCGAGTTGCGGAAGTTGACGAAGACCTGGAGGTTCGACACCTCGCCGGTCGCCAGGTTCAGGTCTCCCGAGGAGAGGAACCCGTCCGCGTCCGTGACCTGGGCCTGGAGCACCGGCCAGCGGAAAAACTGCGGCGCGGACAGCACTCCGTCGTCGCCGCGGAGCCCCTGTCCCAGGGTGACCTCGAAGTGCGTCACGTCGCCGGTGGGCGGTGTGAAGCGGAGATGGACGTCGCCGCTCAGGTGGCTGTCGTAGAGGACGAATCCGCCGAAGAAAAGGTCGCCGCAACTGCCGAACCGGCTGTCCTGCTCGTCCGGGCAGTTGACGATCCGGATGGCGTCGCCGTGATAGCTGGCCCGCTTGGCCAGGGGCAGCGTCTGCTCCAGGCTCGACGGAAGCCGCAGCCGTCCCGGCGGGTTCTGCGGAGGCGGCCAGCCGTTCCTCGAAGACGTCGGGGATGGGGCGGGACGCGCGGCCACCGGCTCGCGGGCGGCCGGCGGCGCCGGAGGCGGCAGCTCCTGCCAGGCCGGCCCACCCGGCGCGTGGTAGCGGACGACCGGGTCGGCCGCGGCGATCTGGCCGATGTCGAGCTGCGGGAACCGGGCGCCATAGGTCTGATTGAGGAGCTGGAGCACCTCGGAGGCGATCACCGCATGGCCGGTCCGGCCCGGGTAATAGCCGTTGAGGGTATAGAAGCCGCCCAGGAAGTCGGCGGTGAGCCACCCGGCATTCCCGACCTCCAGCCCCCACTCCCGCAGACGGCGGAAGAGCCCGTGCAGATCGTAGAGCAGGGCCCCGTGCTGGCCCGCCACCTCGGCGAGAGCCTGGTTGAGCTCGCCGATCCGGGCGCTGATCTCCCGCGCGGCCCGCTCGCCCACGACGCAGCCTGCGGGCAGGTTCCGGGTCGCCCCCGCCAGGATCTGGTTGCCGATCTCCACGAGCCCCGGAACGGCGATGCGGTCGCCGTCCCGCAAGCCGTAGCGGTTCGCCAGCGCGGCGGCAGCGACGTTCAGCACCCGCGCGGCCGCGTCGAGAGGCGAGCAGTAAGCCGTGTCCATGGGGTCCGGCACGGTCATCACCAGCACCTCGGCGCCGTTCCCCCGCAGGGCCGAGACGATCCGGGAGGCGCCCTGGCGGAACGCTTGCGGCGTCGGCAGCCGTCCCGGGTCGGCGTCGGCCGCGGCGTCCAGGGCCTCGGCATAGCCGAGCTCGATCAGGGCAAAGGTCGGGAGATGGCGCAGAGCGGCTTCCAGCGGGGTCGGCAGGTCGTCCTCGCCGCGGATCAGGCTGGCCAGCCCCAGGACCAGGTTCACCGCCGTCCGCTTCGCGTCGCCGCGGTGGACGATCGGCTGCGCGGGGCGCAACGCCACCGCGTCCTCCAGGCGCAGGCCCGGCACGGCAAGGTTCTGCGGCGGCCCCGCGGTAAGGAATCCCTCTCGGACGGTGGTCTGGTACATCGCCGGCACCCGCACCGGCAGCTTGGGAAAGCCCGGGAGGTCGCCGATCCCCGGCGCCTGGATCAGGGGCAGGGACAGCCCGGTCTGCATCTGGCGGGCCATCTGCGCGGGGAAGCTCTCGCGTTGGAGGTCCGCCTTGAGGCCGAAGTCGGACATGCCGGCCGCGAGCCCTTCGCCGAGGACGACGAAACCGGTCGTGCTCAGCCGGCCGCTGTCGACCGGCTCGGCCGGCTCTGGAAGGGGTGCCGCGGGGGGGGCCAGGAGGGATACAGGCCAGGGGCTCGCTGGAGCCGCGGCCTGCCACCCTTCGCCGCCCGCCGGGGCGGGAGCGAGGATGTTGAGCATCTGGCGCATCCCGAACAGGGACATGTCCCAGGGGAAGCGCAGGACCGATTGGATCAGGTCACGCATGTCTGCCTCCGGACCTGGACAGGGAGGGCGGCATCGAAGAGGCGATGAGAGTGGCGAGGTCGACGGTTTCGTCCGGCAGCACGCATTTCTCCTTCACGCAATCGTGCAGCCGCGCGTCCGTGAAGCCTTTGTCGATCAGGGCCTCGATATGGTCGCGCTCGAAATTCAGCATGCCGAGCGGACCGCTGCTCAGCTCTTCGCGGGGGTGGTAGCGGTGGACCGTGATGGGACGGTACGTGCTCAGGTGCGTGCCCCCCAGGACCATGATGGCTCCCTTGGCCAGGCTCTCCATCTCCGACCGCTCGAGCGGCTCCCCGCGTTGGACGCGCGCGAAGGCCGCCAAGCCGCGGTTGATGCGCGCGGCGCGGTCGATGTCGCGGTTGACGAGCGCCGCCCATGCGATGGCCTGCATGCGATAGGTGGTGGCGACGGTACTGTCGAGCGCGTCCAGGGGGATCGCCGAGATGTCAGGATCGAGATAGACGACGTGCAGGACGTCGGCGCCATCGTCCAGCGCCGGCGTCAAAGGGGTGTTCAGCAGGACCCCGCCGTCCACGTACGGCTCGGCACCGACATAGACTTGCGGGAAAACGCCGGGGATGGCGCTCGAGGCTCGGATGGACAGGGGCCCGATCTGCTCGGTCATGTCGTGGTTGTCGAAGCTTCTGAGAACGCCCGTGGCCCAATTCGTCGCGAAGACGGAGAGCCTCCTCGTCTCCTCCGCGCGGATGCTCGCGAAGTTGATCGTCCGCCGGATCGTCTGCTCCCAGGGCTCCGTCGCGACGAAGGCCGAGAAATCGAACAGGTTCGCGATCCTCTCCCGCAGGCTCTCATCTCTCCTCGACACGAGGTTGACCGCCCGTTGGATGCCTTCCCAGGTGAGGTAGGCGCCGTCTCCGAACAGATCCATCAGCGGACGCAGCGGGTTGGGCACATAGACGTTCGGGTCGAGGAAATGGGCCGGGTCGCCGCGGAACCGGAAGACGCCGTTGGTGCCGGCGCCGCCGCAGATCTCCGCATACCAGGCCCGCTCCAGGTTCGCGACCGAGGCGGTGCCGAACTCGCCCCATTGCGAGACCAGGAAGGCGACGTTGTAGGAGCCCGCGGACGTGCCGTAGAAGAGCTCCGGCTCCGGGGCCGTGACTCCCCTGCACTTACCGCTGAAGAGGGCCTTGAGGACGCCGACCTCGTAGGCGCCGTTGGCGCCGCCGCCGGACAGGATGATGGCCTGCCTCGGCTTGCGGGGTGCCCTGGCGCCGGCCAGACCGGGGTTGCCCAGGGGAGGAAAGGTCATGGCGGCCCTCCCGCGGACGGCGAGCCCTGGGCGAGCGGCCAGGCCCCTCTCCCCGAGAGCACGAGGGCGTGGCGGGCACCGTCCGGGGCCATCAACCGCTTCTCCCGGTAACGACCCAGGCCGGCAATCGATCTTCGCTCGCCAGCCAGTCGGGGATCTGGCGCCAGGTCTCGAGGGAGCCGACCAGGGCCGCGTTGTGCTGCTGGAAGTGAATGACCAGGAACTCCCTTTCCAACTGCTCGAGCGAAACGCAGAAGTCGCGCGCCGCGAGACCCGCGGTCATCAGGTTCGCCGTCGAGATCAGGAGCTGGACCGGGTCGAAGCTGGCGTTGGCGCCGGGCAGGAGCTCCCAGGTCCGCTTGAACGGCTCGAGAAGGTAGCGGGAGGTCCCGAGCGTCAGCAGGTTGGCCGCCTGGTAGCCCCAGTCCAGGGGATTGAGGGAGACGCTGGCGACGCGGCTCGGCCGGTTGGCGACGAAGATCGCTTCGGCCCGGATCCTGCCCGCCCGGTCGACGGTGAACCGGATGATCTCGATGGCGGCGTCGAACTCGCCGGGGCCGTAGGCCAGCAGTCCCGGCAGTGGGTTCTTGATGAAGGAGTAGCCGAAACCGTACCGCCCCAGCAGGTCGGGCGTGGGCTCTTCCTCGTCGAACACGAAGTCGCGGTTCATCACGAGGTAGCTCCCCTCGTTGAGGGGCACGACCAGACTCGGGGTGCCAGGGCCGAAGGGCTGGAAGGAAAACTTGAAGTCGAAGATGCGGACCGAGGGCAGGATCCACTCGAGCTGCGTCCCGATACGGCGCAGATCGACGATCGCGTAACGATCGATTTCCGGAAACCCACGGACCTCGCCGCTGCCGCGCTCCTTGGCAAAGAACTGCGAAAAGCCGAAGCCGACCTGAGCCGGGTTTTCCTCGGGGCACCAGCTCAGGGGGCGCAGCAAGGCGGGCACCCGGACCCGGTCCTCGTTCGGGATGAACGCCTCCGGCAGGCGGAAGTGGCTGATGCGCATGAAGTAGCGCAGCACGAACTGGCGGAGCTGGTCGCGCGTCCACCGCGCCGCTTCCGCCCGGTCGGCGACCGGCGACTTGGGCTGGTCGTAGAAAAGAGACTGGTAGTTGCCCATGATCGGCATGTCGCGGCCGTCGACTCTGGCGACATCGAAGAAGCCGAAGCTCTCGTCCGGACGGTTGAAGCTGACGGTGAGCGGGAACTTCTGGGCAAAGCTGTTGGTGGCGCAGGCCCGGTCCCACCAGCGTTTGAGGTCCAGGCCCCGGCGCAGATACAGGTCGGCGCTGTCGAGCACGTCCCGCTCTTCCTGTGAGACGCTCCAGGGGGAAGCGCCCGGGCCGCAGCAGGCGGTGTCGAGCGTGGCGCTCCAGCTCATACGACGACCTCGATCCCCGGGCAGCTCGCCCAGGCGCTCGGGTCCGTCGCTTCGTTCGTCTGCCAGGCACAGCGCAGGGTGACCTCGCCGTTGTAGCGCATCTCCGGAAACCACAGCGTCGCCCGGCCCTCATAGCCCGGAAATTTGTCGTTGCGCACGTGGACGCCCCTGCCGCCATAGTTGCCCACTGCCGACAGGTCGCCCCAGATGGCGTGCTGCTGAATCGAGCAGGAGTAGGCCAGCGGATCGGCGCTGATCGGCAGGTATCCACGTGGCAAGCCGTGCCGGACGAAGCCGTAGCTCCTGCTGACGAAGGCGAGCTTGCCCTCCAGGACCACGTCATAGTTTTTGCCGTTCCACGTCTTGGTGAGGGTCACGCGGCCTCTGGCACCGACCTGCGACGGTGTGCCGGTGCCGTCCCAGGTGATGACCGAAGGCTCCGGCGGCGCGGCCGGCGCGGGACGGACCGGCCACCGCGGGAGGTCGTGGATCGCGTCGCGGATCCCCTCGAGGACCGCGAGCCTCCTGCCCCGGCCCGGGCGCCCGCGCGGCCAACGGGTGAGCACCCGGTAGTACACCCGCAGGTACCTCCGGTCTTCCGGTGGCACCTCGTGCAGATGCGGGTAGCACGCGACGATCCAGGCGGTGAAGCCCTCGCGGGTCATGCTGCCGGTGACCATGACCTCGCCGATGCCTTTGGGGAGAATCCGCTCGTGGCCGCGGCGCACGGAGACGATGGAGTACTCCACGAGCTTCACCTCATCGCTCCGCAGGTCCATGTCGTGCGCGGCCGTTTCGGACGCGGCCGTTTCGGACGGAGCGACGGAGGGACGGGGGGGAGGAGGCCCCCAGGCGCCTGAGGGCTGCGCCCCGCTCAAGGCATGGACCACCTGGCCCACCATGCCATCGAGGAACATGCCGAAGAAGCTCTGGAACGCCCACATCATGGGCCGGTCCCCTCGTTTCCGGGTGGCGGGCAGCGGAACAGAGCGGCCAGCCCGCCGCTCTGCCGGAGCTTCGGATAGGTCTGCCGCAGCGCCGTCTCGCAGGGGGCGAGCACGAGGTCGCGCCAGAGCGCCGGCAGGCGGGGACGGGATGTCTGCGGACGGTAAGCGAGGAAAGCAGCGAGGTGAGGGTCCTGTCCCACGGCGTCGTACCAGACGAGCACGGCCGACGAGACGCCGTTCGCGAAGGCCTCGGAGGAGCCGATCTCTCCTGCCTGGCGCGCCAGCACGTCGGCGAGGACCTCCGGATGGCGGATGTTGACCAGGGTGAGCGCCCAGGCCAGGCCGGCCGTGGCATTGCGCCGCCCGGACTCGTACGGCGGCTCGCGCCAGGCTTTTTCGAGGGCGCGGCCGGCCGCGCCGCTCCAGGGCAGCGCGTGGGTCGGCGCGAAGTAGAGGCCGCGGCCGACGCCGTGCCAGAACGAGTCGGCGAGCTCCGGGGCGATCGACCTCAGCAGCTCTCCGAGGCGCGTTGCACGGTAGGGATAGAGATTCCTCGTCACGAGCCCCAAGGCTTCGGCGACGAGGTCGCGGTACCCCGGACGGGCATTCTCTTCCCAAACGGCGATCCAATCTTCCAGGCCGGCGGCGCTTCGGGCCTGGTCGGTTTCCAGCAACCGGCTGGCGAAGAAGAGGGCCGCCCCGGTGTGGAGCGGGACGACGGCGCGGTCCGGCAGACCGTTCAGGAGCCGCCGCGGAGGCTTCGCCGCGGCCCACGCGCTCTGGGCGCGCGCATAGCCCAGCCCTTCGGCCGTCCAGACGGCCGGGTAGATGCCGAGCGCCCAGGCCCGCCGGAGCTGATCCTCCACGGAGGTGTCTCCCCACGGCTCGAGCTCGAGCAGGCCGGAGGCCTGCTGGAAGCGATCGAACGCTTCGAGCTTGTTGGCGAGCTCGAGCCATTCGAGCCCCGCCTCGTCCGGCAGCACCGTCCCTGCGACCGCAGCCGATTGCTGCAACAGCCGCAGGGCCGCTCCCATACCCTGGCGGGTGGCGGTCTCTCCCAGCACCACCGCGAATTGGCGAACGCCGAGCGTCATCACCGAAGAGGACAGATCCATCATCGATTCGACGAGCTCACCGAAGGTGCTCCCAAGCACTGTCAACCAGATCGCTCATCCTCCCTTGCAGCCAGACCGGCACGGACGGCAGTCAACCCTGCTGGAGCCTGATCCCCCGGATCGCGCTCTCGATCCCGCGCAGGACGTCGAGCTGCCGGTTGTCGCAGCAATCGTCCGGGCGTGCCCACGACTCCAGGACCCGGTGATAGACCCGGAGATACCTCTTCTCGTCACGGGGGAGCCACCGTCCCTTCTCCCGCCTCGACGTCTCCCGCTCCTCCCCTGACTCCTCGGTCCTGTCGTACCTCGAGGAGCTCGAGTCGCCGCGCACCTCGTCCTCGTCGTCGTCCCCCTGCAGGTAGCGGGCGATGACCCAGGTGGCAAAGGCGTTGTCGTCCATGTCATCCGCGTAGATGACCTGGCCTCTCTTGATGATTCTCTCGTCGCAAGGTTTGATCGAGACGATCGTGTACTCCACCAGCTTGACCGTCTCGTCATGGCAGCAGTTGTGGTTGTGGTCAGACATCGTTCTTTCCTCCTTGGTTTCTTGGGTGGCGCCGGCCGGCCGCGCCTCTGGTTGGTTGGCGTATGTTCCACTCTCCGGGAACGTCGTACCCGGAGCATTGTCAAAACCGTTCATGGCCTGGTATCCCTGATTTCCCTGGTGTCCCTGGTACCCCTGATATCCCTGGCAGCACGGCCTCGGCAGCGCCCACGTCGCCGCCGAGGCGAGCAGGTTCATCCCGTAGGCCATCATCGACACCGGCAGCGACACCGGCAGCCACATCATCTGAGCGAGCAGACCCGTCATCGCCGCAGACTCCAGACCAGGGCGCCACCAACGGCCAGGAAGAGCGCGGCGGCGACCGCCTCCCCCTGCCCGGCGAAAGCGCCCACCTGAACGAAGTGGCGCAGCAGCAGGCCCAGCCCCGCCAGCACCATCAGCCCTGCGGCGAGCACGAGGTGCGAGCGCTCTTCGCGCCGTGGCTGCCGGGACGCCTCCGCCTGGGCTGGCCGGACGCCGCCCTCGGCCGCCAGGGTGAGCAGCTCGTCCATCTTGCGCGGCAGCTCGGACATCAGCACCGCGTAGCGCGCCATCTGGCCACCCCACTCCGGGGACATCGCCTCGCGCACCTGCGACAGGCTGGCCAGCACGCGGACCTCCTGGAGGGCGTCGAGCAGCGCGTCGCCCTCGGGCGCGAGCGTGCGGACGGCGGCGGCCAGCGAGGCCAGGCCGCGGTAGAAGGCCACCAGGTGGAGCCGCGGCCGGAAGCCGCAGGCCCACGCCTGGCGGGCGCAGACGAAGACGTGCTCGGCCAGGCTCTGGCCGCTGGCGCTCCAGGCGCCGTCGCGGAACGGCACGATCTGGCGCACCTGGAGCCTCAGGGTCTCCTCGCTGGCCTCGGGCTCGCGGGTCATCTCCCGCAGCAGCAGGGAGCAGGCCTCGTCCGGGTCGTGCGAGGCGAGCGCGATCAGGAAGCCGCGCACGTTGTCCCGGTCGGACACGGGCGGCCGGGCGAAGGCGCCGCCCAGGAAGGTGACGCGGCCGTTCTCCAGCACGCGGACCTCCGCCTCGCGCAGCCCGATGGGAAAGACCCTGCCCAGCAGCGACTGCCGCAGCCAGGCGACCGAGACCAGCCGCGCCAGCTCGCGCCGCCGGGCCGGGTCCCAGGCCACCGCGCCGGCGGCGGTGGCGAGGTCCACGCCGCCGGGGTCTTCCACCGTCATCAGCCGCGAGGTGGTCAGGTCGCGGCGTACGGCCGGCGCTACCACCAGACCGAAGCTCTCCGCGTCCACCGCCAGCAGGGCGAGGGCCTCGGCGGTGGCCCCGAGGTCGCTCCCCTCGCGCAGCGAGCGCTGGAACTCGGCGACCGCGTCGCCGAACGCCGCGGCGCTCCAGCCCTGGATGGCGAAGGCCTCGGCGAGCAGCGGCAGGCGGGGCAGGTCCTGGCCGATCGTCGCCGCGGTGTCGGGCCGGACCAGCCGCAGCACCACCAGCCGGCCGTCCACCAGCCGGGCGCGGTGGGCCTGGACGAGCAGGCCGGACTCGCGGGGCTCCGGCTCCAAGTCGGCCAGGACCGCCTCGGCGGGCTGGCCGAGCTCGGCGGCGACGAGGCTCAGGACCCCGGCTGGCGGCATTGGCGGCACCTGGCCGGGAATGGCGGCGAGCTCGAGGCAGTCGGCGGCGGCCAGCAGGTCGATCCGCGACGACAGGTAGAGGCCGAAGGCCGAGAAGACGGGGCCCAGCTCCTCGAGCGCTCCCCGCAGGCGGCGGCCGAACGCCTCCTCCACCGGCGGGCCCGCCAGCGGGTGCGGTCGGCGCAGGAGCCCCCAGCGTGCGAGGCAGCCCTCCACCTCGCGGCGCTCCGCTCCGCTCGACGCCGGGCGCCGCGCCCGCAGGGGCTTCGCGGGATTCATGGCGCTCCCCTCCGCAGGCTGGCCACGAAGACCGGCAGGTCGCGGTACTCGAAGATGTCGCCCAGCCGGCCGTGCTGCTTGATCACCGGGTACCAGACGTTGAGAGCCGCCTCGGCGGGAATGCGCACCAGCCGGTCCCACAGGCCCGCCAGCCGCGGGTTCCCGGGGCGGTACTGGAGGAAGGCTTCGATGAAGGGCGCCTCGGGCGTGGTGTCGTAGCGCGTCATCATCGCGGAGGCGATGCCGTTGGCGAAGCCGCCGTTGCGCTCCAGGGCCTCGCCGTAGGGCGCGACGACCAGCGACGCCAGGATCTCCGGGTCGCGCTGGGCGACCAGCCCATAGGCCCACGCCGCGCCGGCCAGGGCGCTCAGGCGCGCCGGCTCGTCGGGCGCCTCGCGGGCCGCCATGTCGAAGATGTAGCCGTCCGAGCCGGGCAGGAAGTTGATGGGAGCGAAGAAGATCGCCCGGCCGACGCCGTGCCAGTAGTAGCCCAGGACCTCGGGAGCGACGGCGCGCAGGGCCCGGTCGACGCTCCGCACCAGGTCGGGATGGAAGGTGCGGGTCACCAGGCCCAGCGACTCCCAGGCGGCCCCCAGGTAGCCCGGGCGGGCGTTGTCCCGGCAGAGGCGCACGACATCCGCCACGATCCCCGCCAGCTCCCCCGGAGACGTGCGCGAGCCCGTGTTGCCGAGCCGGTACTGGGCGAAGGAGAGCCCGATGCCGGCGTTGAGCATGGTCAGGGCGCCGGCAGGCACCCCGCCCGTCCTCTCCTCGCTCAGGATGCGGTGCGGCACGAGGCCCTGATTCCAGAAGCTGTCGCCGTAGTCGTGTCCCAGCCCCTCCACGGCCCAGAGGGCGCGGAAGGGCCCCAGCCCGTAGGCGCGGGTGAGCAGCTCGCCGAGGGGGAACGGCGGCTCGGTCGGGATGCCCAGAAGCCGGGCGACGCCGAGCACCAGGCAGAAGACCTCGCCCTTGGAGCGCAGCTCATCCACCGCCAAGCCGGCGTTGCCCGCGGCCAGTTGCCCGGTGGCCGCCAGCGAGCGCTGGGCCACGTCGACCGAGAGCTCCGCCCAGGTCGACGGATAGAGCAGGTCCGGCGTGAGCAGGGTGGGCCCCATGTTGATCAGCCCCTCCTGCGCGCACTGGCCGAGTTGGTAGAGCCGGCCGAGCAGCCCCTCCTGACCGAGGCGGTCCGCCGCCGTCAGGGTCACCGCGTCGAAGCCGCCCGCGGCCCGCCGGCGCCGGTCTCCATCGGACGACAGCCACGCGGCGAGCTGCTGCGTGCCGAACAGCGGCATCGCCCACGTGAAGCTGAGGCCCGACTTGACCAGGTCGCGCATCGGATCCTTCGTCTAGATCCCCGTCGGGGTCGAAACCCGCCAGCCCGGAGGCGGCGCGATGTTGGAGGCCCCGTCGGAGGCCATGCCGGACGACCCGGACGACCCGGACGAGCCGCCGACCGTCGCGGCGGCGGCCTGGGTGGCGGACTGCATCGCCTGCACCCCCGCCTGCATGCCGGACTGCATGGCCTGCATCCCCGACTGCACGGCGGACTGCATGCCCGACTGCGTGCCGCCGTACGCACCGGACTGCGTGCCGTACTGCGCGCCGGTCCCGTAGCCGGCGTTCATCCCCGAACCGGCACCGACCCCGGCGCTGGTGCCGTAGCCGGCGTTCGTCCCGTAGCCCGCGTTCGTTCCAGAGCCAGCGTTCGTGCCGGAGCCGGGCCACCCACCTGCCATCTGCCCGGCCGCGCCCATGGAGCGCTGCATCATGTCGGAGGTCGACTGCATCATGCGGCTGGGGTTCCAGGCATTGGGGGACAAGAAGCTGAACATCAGGTCGACCATGCCCCGCTGGAGCTGGTCGCCGGCCCGGAAGAAGCTGTCCCAGCTCCCTCCCAACTGATCCTGGGTGGTCCGGGTGACGGCCTCGAAGCTGTCCGTCGCGTTTCCCCAAGGCCGGCTGGGGTCGCGCGGCAGGGCGATGTCCATCATCTGTTTCATGCCGAACAGGGGCATGACCCACGAGAAGCTCAGCATCGACTTCGTCAGCTCGCGCATGGAAAGACTCCTTTCCTCCTGCCGGGCGTCAGACGCACCTGCGCAGGGTGTGCAAAAACAGACTCAGGGCGGCACCCCCGACGAGGATCTCCGCCGTGAACAGGTTGGCTCCGAGCACGGCCCGCTCGCCCGTCACGGTGACGAGGAGCGCGATCGAGAACACGACGGTGCCGAGCCGGAAGGCCCGCACCTCTGGAGCGGCGGCGGCCGGCGGCCGCCCTCCGCCCAAGGGGCCGGGGCGCCGGTCCGTAGCCCGTTCGAGGAAGCTGGCCGCCCGCGCGCCGCCGTCCTGCGCCAGGTTGCCGGCCGCCGCCGACCACTCCACCATCCGCTCGTAGGAGAAGAGGAGGCGCCAGACCTCCTGGCGGAGGTGGCGGTCGCAGACGGTGGCTAGATAGCGGCCGACGTCGAAACCGGGGGCGAAGCGGGTGATCAGGCCGTCGATGGCGATGGCCGAGCGGATGTACTTGATGACGTCCCGCTCGGGCCAGATGCCGGTGGCGCGCGACAGGTGCAACATGTCGAGCATCACCAGGGTGAAATTCTTGCGCAGCTGGCGCTCCCGGCCCCGCAGGTCGTACCAGGAATCGGCCATGCGCTTCAGCCCGTCCCTGAAGCCCTCGGGATCGGAGCCGGCGTCGAGCACCGAGACCTTGAAGAAGGCCTCGCACATGGCGTCCAGGTCGCCTTGCGTGTAGGCGAGCGTCAGGCGGATCAGGTGCTCGCGCGAGTAGGGGCTGAGGATGCCGGTGATGCCGAAGTCCACGTAGCCCACCACGTTGCCGGGCAGGATCATCAGGTTGGCCGGATGCAGGTCGGCGTGGAACATGCCGTGGAGGAAGGCATCGCCCAGGAAGTTGTCGATGATGTTGCGGGCGAACTGCTGGGGCTCGAAGCCGCCGAGCGCCAGGCGGTGCACGGCCACGTCGTCGCCCTGCTCGCGGGCCCGCAGGTAGCCGAGCAGGGTCAACCCCTCGAAGAACTCGAGCACCAGGGTGCGGGGGGTGGTGAAGGTCCAGAAGATCTCGGGCACCCGCTCCGCCGGGTTGTCCCGGCAGTTGATCCGGAGCTGCTCCATGTAGCGGGCCTCGGTGCGGTAGTCGAGCTCCTCGGCCGTCCAGGCGATGAACTCCAGGAGGGGCTCGGTCATCCATTCGAGAGCCCGCAGGCGCAGGGCCCGGATGAGCCGCACCATCGAGGTCATGAGCAGGATGTCGCCCGCGAAATCGGTCTTGACGTTCGGCCGCTGCACCTTGACGGCGAGCTTGCGCCCGTCCAGCCAAGCGACGTGCACCTGCCCGACCGAGGCGGTGGCGAGCGGCAAGGGATCGAACGAGTCGAAGATCTCGCCGGTCGGGCGGCCGATCTCCTCGACGAACGTCCGCTCGACCGCGTCCATGCCGAAGGGGGGCACGCGGTCGAGCAGGTTCGACAGGGCGCGGCAGTACTCCAGCGGCACGATGTCCGGCTGCAGGGCGAGCATCTGGCCGAGCTTGATGAAGGTGCCGCCCACGTCCTCGATCACCCGGCGCGCCCGCTCCGGCCTGGGCAGCTCGCCCGGCGGCAGCCGCCGTGCCAGCCACGGCCAGCGCGCCAGCCGGGCGCCGATCAGCATCGCCAAGCCGTGCGCGGCCAGCACGCGCACGATCCAGGCGAGCCGCCGGAGGTTGGCGGCCAGGACCCAGGTCGGGCGGCGGGCGGTGGCGGTGGCGTTCATCTCGTTCAGATACACGCCCGGCGGCGAGTGGACGCCTTGAAGAGGGCATCCGCCGTGCCGGGCTGGTAACGACTCTAGGGGAACGGCCTGGAAATGGCAGGAGACAGGGGGGGCTAAAAGGGATCTAAGTCCGCTCCGTATCAGGCTCGAAGATCGATCCGAAGAAGATCGACTTGCGCCGCGCCAGCATCCCGTCGATCGCCGCCTGCATGCGCGACTTGACCTCGCGGCTGATCTCGCGCACCACGGCCGGATCGTCGGCCGCCTCGGGCCCGTAGGCCTCCGGCACCAGCATCGGCTCCAGAAAGCGCGTGTGCCACTTCGAGGGCAGGGGCAGGCCGGGAAACGGGAAGTTGGGCGCCAGCGGCAGGTACAGCCACTCGGTGGACCGCTTGACCCACTTCCAGTCGAGCCGGCCGAGGATGGGATAGATCTCGGCGCTGCCGACGGTGACGAAAGGCACGATGGGGGCGCGGTTGCGCAGCGCCATCTTGACGTACTCGTCGCGCCCGAACTTGCCCAGCTTGTAGGCGGCGCGGTAGGGCGTGAAGGCGCCGTGGATGCCCTCGGGGAACATGCCCAGAAGGCCCTCGCGCTCCAGCACCCAGTCGGCGTTGTCCTGGCAGGCCACGATGCCGCCCAGCTTGGTCATGTAGTTGGCCAGGAAGGGCTGCTTGATCAGGCAGGGGTGGATCAGGAAGCGCGGCACCCGCCCCGTGGCCCGGCGGACGCCCACCAGGGCCATCACGCCGTCCCAGGGCATGAAGCCCCGGTGCATGCCGGTGAGCACCGCCCTGCCCTGGCGCGGCACGTGCTCCAGCCCCTGGTACTCGATCCGCCAGTAGACGTCGTGGAGGAACCGGAAGAGGGTGCGCTCGTAGGCGGAGATGTAGCCGAGGTCGAGCCCGAAATCGTCGGGCTCCAGGGCCGCGTGGCCTTTGCCGAAGGCGGCGAGCACGGCCTCGGCGCTCGTCCGGCGGGGCACGAAGCCCAGCTCGCGCTCGATCTTGCGGCCGGAGACGGTCCAGTTGTGGCGCAGGTAGTCGAGCTCGCCGCCCGTCCCCGTCCAGCCGAGGGGGATGCGCCGCACGCCCGCCAGCCGCAGGGCGGCGCGGAGCGGCACGGCCCCGAGCGGCGCCACGTGATAGAGGCCCGGCTTGCCCGCCCCCCGCTCCACGGCGCAGCGGATGGCCCCCTCCAGCTCCTCGGGGGTGAGGAACTGGAGCGCCGGGTCGAACCCCGGCGGCACCACGGCGGAGGGGCCCCGCAGCAGCGCGTTGAAAGGATCCTTGCCCCCCCGGTCGGCCACCGGCGCGGGCCGCAGGACGATCCGCTCGGCGTCGGGCAGCTTCGCCGCCGCCAAGGCTTCGAGCTGCCGCCAGGCGCCGGCCACGCGGTTGATGCCCTCCGGCCGGTACGACTCCGGGACGAAGCCGAGGTTGTGATGACTGGGATCGAGGGCGGCGGCGGAGGACACCAGGATCAGCCGGGCGGGCGCCTGGCGGGCGAGCTCCGCGAGGGCGGCCTCGGCCGCTTCCAGGTCCGGCGCCGCGCCCGTGAGAACCGGCCGGTAGACGGCGACGTCAGAGGCCATTCAGGGGCTCTCCACCGTCGCGGCCAGAGCGTCCGGAACCCCCGCCGGAGAGCCGCGCAGGACCGTCTGCGCCACCCGCTGGGCGGAGACGATGACCGGCGTGATGCCGCCTCCAGGCTGGGTCCAGTGGCCGACGCAGTGGAGGCCGCGGATGGCCGTCTCGGGCGCCGGCCGGCCCGCGCCCAACTGCTCGGGCGACATCTCCCAGCCCAGCATCGCCCCCCGGGCGTTGAGGGTGAACCGCCAGGAGGTGCGGGCCGAGGCGCTGGTGTGCACGGCGATCCGCTCGCCGATGCCGGGGATCACCCGCTCGAGGTTGGAGAAGATGAACGCCTCGACGTCACGCTTGTGCCCGGGCCAGTCGCCGACAGCCTCGTAGTCCACGTCCATCACCTTCTGCACGATCAGGATCTGCTCGCCGTCCGGCGCCATGGCGGGCTCGTAGAGGGTGGGGGCGAAGAGCTTGAAGCGGAGGGCGTCGCGGCCCACCCGGTCCATCTCCCAGGAGTCCCAGTAATACCCCTGCGCTTCCTCCAGGACCGCCGCCGGCACGCCCTTGAGGCCGAGATGGCTCAGCCAGCAAGGGAACGTCGTGCGCAGACGGCGGACCGGCTCGACGGCCTCGGGCGGCAGGTGCTTCGGCCCCACCAGCTTCTCCAGGGTCAGCAGCAGATCGGCGTTGGAGATCACGGCGGCGGCCCGCACCGTCGCACGCTGCCCGGCGAAGGGGCCGCGCAGGGTCTCGATCTCCACGCCGCGGGCGGTGCCGTCCTCGATCACGATGCGCTGCGCGAGGGTGCTCATGAGGATGTGCCCGCCGCGCTCCTCGAAGCAGCGCGCCAGGTCGTCGGCGAACGCCTGCGAGCCCCCCACGGGGTAGTAGTTGCCCAGGAAGTACGAGAGCCGCAGCATGGAGTCGAAGACGAACGAGGTGCGCCCCGGCGGCGAGCCCCAGTGCGGGCAGTCGGCGGTCAGCAGGAGCTTGAGCTTGGGGTCCCGGAACCAGCGGTCGAGGGCGCCTCGGACGGTGAGATCCTGATAGAGGGCGAGGCGCGGCGTCTGGGCGGCGGAACGGCCGCGGAAGTAGTGCAGCAGGCCCAGCAGGTAGGCTTCGCGCACCGCCGCGAAGAAGCTGTCGAGGGCACCGGCCTCCTCGGGGAACCCGGCCTTGAGCTTGGCGATATAGGTGTCGAAGTCCGCGGGCACGGCGAACCGCGTGCCGTCCGGGAAGTGGAAGGTGTCCACCGGGTCCATCTTGACCCAGCCGGTGCGGACGCCCAGGTCGCCGAGCAGCCGGCCCGTCAGCGTCTCGGGGTTGCCGAGCAGCGGGTAGAAGTGGGTGGCGGCGTCGAAGGTGTAGCCGCCCCGGCGGAAGGTGCTGCAGTAGCCGCCCGCCATGTAGTGCTGCTCGACGAGCAGCACCCGGAGACCGTCCTTCGCCAGCAGGTTGGCGGTGATCAGGCCGCCGATGCCGGAGCCGATCACCACGGCGTCGTAGGACGCCTCGGGGGGCCGGCGCAGGCCGTGGAAGAGGCGCTTCATGGGTCCTGGGGACGGTTCCTTCCGTAGGTCTCGTGGGCGTTCACGAACTCGCCGCTGGCGATCGCCGCGCCCATCGAGAGCTCGCCCGCGAGCAGGGTGGCGGCGGTGATCTCGGCGAGCTTCGGAGCGCCTCCCGCCCCGGCGCAGCCGAGCATTTCGAGGCACTCGCGCGCCGTCGCCAGGCCCGTGCCGCCGCCGACGGTGGCGACGGTGAGCGCGGGCAGGGTGACGCTGGCGTAGAGGTCGCCGTCCGGCAGGACCTCGAACGAGGTGACGCCGACGGCGGAGTTGACGACGTTGGCGACGTCCTGCCCGCAGGCGATGAAGAGGGCCGTCAGGCCGTTGGCGAAATGGCCGTTGTAGCCCAGCGATCCGGACTGGAGATGGCCGAGCACCGTGCGCTGCCAGAGGTCGGCGAAGCCCGCCGGGGTGGTGTGCAGATAGGCGCGCACCAGCCGCGGCGCCAGGCGGACGCCGGCCACCACCTTCTTGCCCTTGCCGCCGGCGAGCAGCGAGCCGCTCGCCCGCTTCTCCGACTCGGCGCCGCTGAACACGTAGTAGCGCCGGGCGTGCCCCTGCTCCACCAGCCAGCGGCAGGCGCGGTCGGTGGCCTTGACGATCATGTTCATGCCGTGGGCGTCGGCCGTCCAGTAGACGAAGTGGACGGCCACCTCGCGGCCCGCGGGCAGAGGCTCCAGGCGCAGCAGCCGGCCGTGACGGGTGGTCGATTCGGCTTCGGCCTTGAGCGCCTCGAAGAGGCCGGGCAGGGCGCGGGCGAAGTCCGCCGCCTCGGCCACGCCGTCGAACATGAACACGGGCGAGACGCGGTTCTCGTCCGCGTGGAGGCGCACCGTGGCGCCCCCGGCGCGGGTGATCGCCACCATCCCCCGCTCATAGGAGCGCACCAGCGCGCCCTCGGTGGTGGCGAGCGGCACGTAGAAGAGGCCGCGGGCGTGCTCGCCCTCGACGTGCAGGGGACCGGCGACGCCGAGCGGCACCTGGACGGCGCCGACGGGGTTCTCGACGTTGCCGCGCATGGACTCGCCCGGGATGACGCCCGCCCCGACGTGGTCGAGCCGCGCTCCCGTCCGCTCCTCCACCCAGCGCCGCCGCGCCTCGAGGGCCTCTGCGGTGTAGCCCTGCTCGTCAAGGCGGGGCACCAGGTCGGCGGCCCCGCCGGGTCGGAAGGCAACGGGATCGCCGCTCATCCACCGACTCCCGAAGCGGCTCCCGGAGCGCCCAGGATCACGGCGGAGGCGTGCCCGTCGGCGCTCAGCGAGGTGGCGAGGGCCCACCGCGCCCGCACCCGCCGGTTCTCTGCCCCGGCGCCGCGCAGGGGGATGTCCGCCGCCGGCTCCGCGAGCCCCGCCACGCCCGGCAGCATGCCGTCGCGCAGAGTGCCCAGCAGAGCCACGGCCTGCAGCCCGCCGGAGGCGCCGAGGGCCTCGCCCAACTGGGCCTTGATGGCCGCCACCGGCAGGTCCGCGGCCCGGGGGCCCAGCGCCGTCGCGATGCCGACCGCCTCCCAGAGGTCGCTCTCGACGCTGCCGCTGGCCGAGACGCTCAGGCAGTCGACGTCCCCGGGCCCGAGGCCGGCGTCCTCCAGGGCGACCAGGATGGCCCGCGCCACGGCGCCGGCGCCATCCTCCCGCGTCCGCCGCGGCGCGAAGGCTCCACCGTGCCCCCGCACCTCGGCGAGCACCGGCACGCCCCGGGCGGCCGCCGCCTCGGCGTCCTCCAGCATGAGGAGGGCGGCGCCTTCCGCCAGCGCGAAGCCGTTGCGCCGCGGATGGAAGGGAACAGGAACCTCCTCAGACTCGCCGTGCGAGCCGCACAGCCGGCCCGCCCGGTAGTGGCCCACGAACGACTCGAAGCAGAGCTCCTCGACGCCGCCGGCGAGCACCGCGGCGGCCCGGCCGCCGCGGATCTGGCCGGTGGCGTAGCCGATCGCCGCCAGCCCCGAGGACTCGCCCGCCGAGATCGTGGTGTTGAGGCCGCGCAGGCCGAACCAGATGGCCGCCTGCCCGGCGGCGGCGTTGATGACGCTGTTCGCGAAGTCGAACGGGCTGGCGTAGGACGGCCCGAGCTGCAGGCCGCGGCGGTCGAACTCCGCGATCGTGCGCACGCTGCAGAAGGTGGTACCGAGGACCAGCCCCACCTCGTTCTCCCCCGCGGCGAGGGCCTCGGGCGTCCAGCCGGCCGCCGCCAGAGCCTGTCCGGCCGCCACCAGCAGCAGGCGCGAGGTGCGGTCGATGGGGCGCAGGTTGCGCTCGCCCAGGTAGTCGCGCGGCTCGAACGGCCGGATCTCGCCGGCCTGGTGGCAGCCCAGGCCCTCGGTCGAGAACAGCTCGATGGGCTTCAAGCCGCTCTTCCCCTGGCAGAGGGCCGCGTGCAGCCCCGCCGCCGAGTCCGCGATGGCGGACAGGACGCCGGCGCCGGTGATCACTACACGGCGGTCGTGGTCGCTGGCCATGGCGTCAGGCCTCGCACTTCCGCAGGATCACGGAGGCGTTGTTGCCGCCGAAGGCGTAGGCGTTGTTCATCGCCAGGTCGACCCGGTGCCCGCGCGCCGTGTTGGGCACGTAGTCGAGGTCGTCCTCAGGCTCCTCGAGGTTCATGGTCGGCGGGATGCGGTCCTCGGCCACCGCCAGGGCGCACACCGCCGCCTCGATGGCCGAGGCCGCGCCCATGGTATGGCCGATCATCGACTTGATCGAGCTCATCGGCGTGCGGCCCGCCGCCGCGCCGAAGACCCGCTTCACCGCCAGGGTCTCCAGGCGGTCGTTGGTGGGGGTGCCGGTGCCGTGGGCGCTGATGTAGCTGACGTCCCCCGGTGCGGCGCCGCTGTCGGCGAGGGCGCGCTCCATGGCCCGGGCCGCGCCGTCCCCTTCCGGGTGGGCGGCCGTCATGTGATGGGCGTCGCACGACAGGCCGTAGCCGGCCAATTCGGCGTAGACGCGGGCCCCCCGCGCCCGGGCCCGTTCCAGCGGCTCGAGCACCAGCACGGCCGCGCCCTCGCCGGGGATCATCCCCTTGCGGTTGCGGTCGAACGGCTGGCAGCGCTCCGGCGCGATGGCGCCGAGGCGGGCGAAGCCGGTGTAGGTGATGCGCGAGAAGGCGTCGGCGCCGCCGGCCAGCATGAGGTCCGCGCGGCCGGCGCGCAGCACGTCGACGGCGTGGGCGATGGCGTAGTTGCCGGCGGCGCAGGCCGTGGGGATCATGGTGTTGACGCCGGCGAAGCCCAGCTCCCGCGCCACGTGGGCGGCGATCATGTGGCAGGGGTAGAGCGAGAGGAACTCGGGCCCCACCTGGTCCAGCTCGCCGGCCAGGAAGCGGTCGTCGAAGCGCTCCACCTCGCGCGGCTCGCCGGAAGTGGTCCCCATCGCTACCCCGGCCCGCTCGGGCTCGACCGACTCGGAGTCGAGCCCGGCGTCCTCCAGGGCCTGCCGGGCGGCGGCGATGGCGAGCAGGGAGGCCCGGCCCATCGACGCGGGATCGTGGCGGCGCACCCAGGGAGCGGGGTCGAAGCCGCGGACCTCGGCCCCCAGGTGGACGCTGAAGGCCTTGGTGTCGAACGACTCGACCGGCGCGAACCCGCTCCGGCCCGCGAGCAGCCCCTCCCAGACCTCCTGGCGTCCCGCGCCGATCGGGGTGACCAGGCCGATGCCGGTCACCGCGATCCGCGTCTTCATCCCTGCACCGCCTGCGGCTGGGGCGCCAGCTCGCCGAGGCGCTGCTGGACCAGGTCCACCATCGCGGGCACGCTGTCGACTTCCTTGTAGCGTTCGTCCGGCAGCTCGAGCTTGAAGGCGAGATCGACGTCGACGCCGATTTCCAGCAGGGAGAGCGAATCGAGCTTCAGCTCGTCGCGCAAGGTGGCGTCGTCCGTGATACGGCTGGCGTTGAGACCCGCCACGTTGGCGATGATCTGCTTGATGCGGGTGCGAATCTCCTCAATATTGTTGCTCATGCCCTTCTCCTCCGTCCACGCGAGCGGATGCGTCTACCCTGAGCGGGCCGACAGCTCGCGTTGTCAAAGGGACCGGCAGCTCCAAGCTACCGGTCCGGTTTTCAGTGATCAATAACCGCTCGGATTCAAAACGGGTCCAGCTCACTGCCGTCTCCGCGGCGGGATCTCTCCCGGCTCCGCGAGGATCCCAAGGTCGTAGGCGAGCCTCACGGCCTCCCGCCGGCGGTGCACACGGAGCTTCTCCAGGATCCTGTGGACGTGGTTCTTGACCGTCTGCGCCGTGATGCGGAGGCGCCGCCCCACCTCCTTGTTGCTCAAGCCCGCCGCCATCAGCGCCAGGATCTCCCGCTCGCGGAGGGTCAGCGGCTCGATGTCCCGCGGCGGCGGCTCAGGTCCCACGCCGGCCAGAGCGGCGATCCGCTCCAGGACCGAGGCGACCAGGCACGGCGAGATGGGAGTGCGCCCTTCATGCACGGCGCGGATCACCTCCACGAGGTCGTCCGGCGACGAGCCCTTGAGGAGGTAGCCCTGGGCCCCGGCCTCGATGAAGTCGACGACCCTCTCGTCTTCCTGGTCCAGGCCCAGGACGATCAGCTTGGCCTCCGGCCAGCGCTCCCGCGCCTCCCACGTCTGGACCAGAGCCGCTTGGAAATCGGCAGCGGCATCGATGAGCACGACTCCGGCCTCGCCCGGCAGCGCCGTCACCGCCAAGCCTTCATAGCTCGAGAGAGAGGCCGTCAGGGCTTCGCGGAACATACGCTCCTCGCTCGTGACGGCCACCGTGATAGATGGCTGCATACACAGCCAGATAAGGCCGCCGCATTCGACCGGCAATGAACCGCCGAGTTCAAATTCGGTTCATGCTCACCGTCGTGGATCGCCTGGAGCATCATGACCGCCGCCGCCGATCCTTGATCCAGCCGCGCTCGACGGCATGTTGCACCGCCGCCCAGCGGCTGTGCACTCCGAGGGTTTCCAGAGTCTTGTGGACGTGGTTCTTCACCGTGTGCACCGACAGGAACAGCCGCTCGGCGATTTCCTGGTTGCTCAGGCCCTCGGAAATCAGACCGAGGATCTCGAGCTCGCGGGGCGTCAGCATGAGGTAGTCGAGCTTGGTGCGGCGCCGCCGTTCCCGGCCCAGCCGGGCCAGGCGTTCACAGAGGGAATGCGCGACGCTCGGCGAGCAGATGGTCTTGCCGTTCGACACGGCCTCGATCGCCGACCGCAGGTCCTCCAGCGACTGGTCGCGGACCAGATAGCCGCTGGCTCCCGCCTGAAAGCAGTCCAGCACACGCTCTTCGGATTCATCACGGCCGAGCAGCACCACCTTCGAGCCCGGGGACTTCTCCCCGACTTCCCGGATCAGCCCGCAGGCGCCTTCACTGGCGCTCTCCATAGCCATCAGCAGGACGTCGACGCGAGTCCGCGCCAGGATCTCGAGAGCTTCCTCGCCGCTCGAAACCTTCGCCACGACCTCGAACCGCTGGCCCTCGGCGAGGCCGGAGGCCAGGCAGTCCCGAAAAAGCTGGTGGTGATCCACGATGACCAAGCGCAATGCTCCCTTCTCCGAGCTCCGGTCCACTGACTTGAAAGAATCGTCGGGCTCGCGTTCTGCGGAATCGATCACCTGCTTCCTCCCTCATCCAAACAGGCGCTCGCCGGTTCCGCGCTCTCCCAGACTGATAGCTTAGGCGCTCTAAACCCGGCGCGCGTTACGTAGAGGAATCAATCTATCAGTTGCCCCCTGAGCTTTTGTAGTCGTGTTTTCTACCAATTAATAGAAGGTCCGTTGATGTCGAATACCAACAAACCATGAAAAATTATGCCGCTACGGCCGGGTGGCCGCCTGCCTCACCGGTTCTGGTCATGGGCCGGCATGGCGCGGCGCGAAAATCCTTGCAATCGACGACAGCAGGAGACCGCCCACCCAGAGCAGCCCCGCGGCCGCGGCGCCGCCGGCCTCGACCAGCAACCGGGCTATCCAGAGAATGGAGGCCGCGACGCCCCAGACCAGCAGCCAGAGAGCGACGGGCGGGAAACCGAGGAGCGCCAGCGGCCACAGCCGCCGCGCCTCAGGAGCGACGAACCTCTTCACCAGCGGCGTGCTGGCCGCCAGCTTGCGCCAGAAACGCAGATCGCTCGACGCCGCCGCGAGAGCCGCCGAGCCCTGCTCCATCGCCGCGCAGTCCGCGGCGGAGAAGGTCGATTCGAAGCGGCTCCGGCGGTACCCCGCCAGGCGGTAGGCGTCCTCTTCCATGGGGTGGCCGCGGTAGCGGAAGCCGTTCGCCGCGGAGCAGGCGAGGTAGAGCACCAGGAACGGCCGGAGAGGCCCCCACCCCCAGCCGGCCTCCTGCGCCTGGAGGGCGTGGTAGGCCTCATGGGCGAGGGTGCCCAGCCCATCGACGCTCTCCGGATCCCAGTACCGGGGCTTGACGTACACCCGGACGCGGCGGCGCGCCAGAAGAGCCGGCAGGGTGATGGCGACGCCGCCCATGTAGACCAGCAGGTGCGGCATGCCGAGATGGAAGGACACGGCGTCGAGGTCGAGGCCCGGATAGAGGGTGCGCAGCACCCGCCGCGCCCCCTCCGGCAGGGGCACCAAGGGCGGGAAGAACCACCGCCAGACCTGCCGTCCCCGCTCGCGGAGACGGCTCCCCAGCCCTTCCCGCCGCCGCTTACTTGCCCGGCGCGGCATGGGTGATGCGGTAGATCGCGCCGGCTTCGTCGTCCGAGACGAGCATCGAGCCGTCAGGCAGGACCTCGACGTCCACCGGCCGGCCCCAGGCTTTGCCACCCTGCAGCCAGCCCTCGGCGAATGGCTCGTAGGAGACCGCCTTGCCGCCCTGCAGGCGCACCAGCATCACCCGGTAGCCGAGCGGCGTGGAGCGGTTCCAGGAGCCGTGCTCGGCGATGAAAATCTGGCCTCGGTAGGCCGCGGGGAACATCGTGCCGGTGTAGAAGCGCATGCCGAGCGCCGCCACGTGGGGTCCCAGGTTGATGGCCGGCGGCACGAACTCCGAGCACGCGCGCCCCTTGCCGAGCTCGGGGTCGGGGGTTTTCCCGGCATGGCAGTACGGGAAGCCGAAGTGCATCCCGGCCCGCGGCGCGTGGTTGAGCTCGTCCGGCGGCGTGTCGTCGCCCATCCGGTCGCGGCCGTTCTCCGTGAACCACAGCTCGCGCGTCTGCGGATGCCAGTCGAAGCCCACCGTGTTGCGGATACCGCGGGCGAAGGTCTCCGGCTTGCCGCCCTGCGGCCCCTGGGGGGAAATGCGGGTGATCGACGCGTAGATTGGCTCCTGTCGGTCGCAGATGTTGCAAGGCGCTCCCACGGGTACGTAAAGCTTGCCGTCCGGGCCGAAGCGGATGAACTTCCAGCCGTGGGAGCCGTCGTTCGGGTAGGCGGCGGTGACCACCTTCGGCTTCGGCGGAGTCTTCAGGAGGTCGTCGATGCCGTCGAAGCGCAGAACGCGGGAGATCTCGGCCACGTACAGGGAGCCGTCCTTCCACGCCACGCCGTTCGGCGAGCTCAGGCCGGCGGCAATGGTGTGGACCTCGTCCGCCCGGCCATCCTTGTCGCGGTCCACCAGGGCGTAGACCTTGCCCTCGTTGCGGGTGCCCACGTACAGGATGCCCTTGGGCGACCGCGCCATCGAGCGGGCGTCGGGCACCCGGTCGGAGAACACGCTGATCGAGAACCCAGGCGGGAGCTTGATCCGGTCCAGCGGCAGGCCGCCCCTGGGGGCCGGGCAGGCCAGGCTGGGCACGAGCAGGAGCCCGGCGCAGAGGCACAGGGCGGATTTCACTCCTCGAGATCTTGGCTTACGAAACTCCATGGCGGTCATCGGTCATCTCCTCCCTCTCCCTGGCCGTTGCCACGCAAGAATCGTGCACCCTGAGTCCTCAAATCGATGGCCATCCACTGACGCCCGAAGGCGTTCTCGACGTCCACCGACACGGGCACCTCGTCTCCCGGACGGACCGGCACGCTGCGGGAGAACATCCTCACGTCCCACCCCCAACTGGTCAGCGGGGCGTTGGGGGAGGTCGTGAGCCGGAGGCGCTCGTCGAGGTGGGCCCGGAAGAAGAGGGCCACGCCGCTCAGTGTACCCTCGGCCGAGATGCGCAGGGAGGCCGAAGGAGCCGGACGCACGATCTCGAGATCGCCGCCCTCGAGGTCGAGGTCCAGCAGAAGGAGCTCCTCCGAGAGGATCTTGCGGTCGAAGGGGCCTTCATTGATCACGACCCTGCCCTTGGCAAGCCGGGAGCCCGGCGACTCGAGCACCCGCACGAGCGGGCCGAAGTCGAAGCCGTAGACTCCCGACAGCTCCCGGGCGTTGGCGACCATCTTCGCCACGCTGGGCCCGGGGGCCTTCCCGGCGTCGATCCCCAGGCAGCAGACCTCCAGCCGGTGCGGCAGCAGCCGGCCGCCGGGCCGGAGGAACCGGCGGCGGGCATCCAGCAGGACGGGGAGGATGTTCTCCTCGAAAGGATCGACGCCCAGGATCTCGTGAACGATCAGGTCGGCCGGCTCGCCGATCTCGACGTTCCGGCTGTTGCCGACCTTGAGCTCGACCGTCCCGGAGACGCCGTTCGCCTCGAACATGGCGGCGGCGACCTCCGCGATCTGGCTCTCCTCGATGGCGATCACCTTGCGGGCTCCCGCCCGGGCGGCGAACAGGGACAGGATCCCCGTGCCGCAGCCGATCTCCACCACCCGCTGTCCCGAGGCATGCCGCTCGATGGCCGAGCGATAGCTCATCATGCGCACCGTGTCCAGCAGCATGCTCATGTGATTGGCGGCGGAGCCGAACCTCTCGGACGCGAGGTCCGGGCCCGCATCGCCCTCCGTGGACACCAGGAAGCCCTGCCGGAGCATCGATTCGACGGTCTCCCCGAAGCCGGCCTCCTCGACCTCCCACTCCACGCTCAGCCGTTCGTACGCCTCCCGGGGCGTCGAGCCCGCGGCGAACTCCAGGAGGGCCGGCAGGGCCTCGGGGTCGAGCTCGGACGACGGCAGCGACATCGAAGTCCAGCCGACGAGCCTGCCCTGGCGCGAGACCTCCAGCATCAGCGATCGTGAGACGACGTACGGCGTATCCCAATCCACGGCCCTTCCTCCTTCTACCCTTCTACGTCAGGCTTCTACGTCAGGATCAGCCCGACACCCACCGCCATCAGGAGCATGGCGAGGACCTTGCGCACCGTCACCGCCTCGCCGAAGAAGAGCCAGCCGGAGAGCAGGGCCATGAAGTTGCCGATGCCGCGCTTGAGGGTCTCGATCGTGCCCACGTAAATGTGGGGTAGCGCCAGGAGCTGCAGGCCGAGGGCGAGCGAGCTGACGACCAGGGCGAGGATCAGGAAGCCCGGCACGGCGCGCACCCGGCGGACCTCCCCGAGCCCGCCCCGGGCCAGGAGCACCACGAGCACCCCCGCCGCCACGCCGGCGGTCAGCACGAAGCCGTGAAACTGCGCCGGTGCCCGCTCGACGGCCATCTTGTCGAGCGGGATCGTCATCGCCCAGAGCAGAGCGGTCAGCGCCACCATCACGCCGCCCTTCAAGGCCCCGGGGCGCGGCGAGTCCTCGCGCGGCTGCCAGTGTAGCCAGATCGCGCCGGCGATCACCAGTAGGATGCCGAAGACGTCCGAGGGAGCCGGGACCTCGCCGAGGATAGGAATCGCCAGCAGGGTCGCGAAGACGGGCGTCAGCGACAGCAGAGGCACGCTGACGGAGAGCGGCGCGACCCGCATCCCGCTCAGGAACAGAAGGTTGGCGACCAGGTTGAGGAGCACGGAGCCGAGGGCCGGCAGCCAGTAGCCGGGACCCGGACCGCCCGTGCCGGCGGCCAGCATCCAGACCGCGAACAGCGGCGCCGAGCCGATCGTGAGCAGGAACAGCAGCGCCTCTGGAGGCACCTCCCGCACCAGCAGCTTGCGCAGCAGGTCGAACCCCGCCCAGCCGAGGCTGCAGGCGACGACCAGGAGGAGAGGGAGGATCGGGATGGACACGCGTCGGCGAGTCTATCCCGATCCTCTGCCCCTCGTGCTGCTAGGGGACCCGCGGACGCCCCGAGGAGGGCTTCCCTCAGCAGGAGAAGCTGGTCGAAGGCCGGGTTCCGCAACGACTGAGGCAGACGGTCCGCCCGGCGTTGCAGTTGTCGACCAGCACCACTACCGCCAGCAGACCGGCCATCACGAGAAATTTCCGCATGCCTTCCTCCTTTGGCTGATTACAGCACTTGCAAGGAAGTATAAATGCGCCTCCGACGTTCGTAAACCTAATGGCAGGGAAGATTTGCCGGGTGGGCGAAGGAAGCTTCAGCCCCCGCGAGGGCGCAACGCGAATTCGCGGGGATGTAACGAGCCCTGGCGAGGGCAGGACCGAATTCCCGGGCTCCAGAGACGGAAACCCGGAACGACGCTTGCCATGGCCATAGCCATCCTACCATCGTCATTTAGACTCTCTCCCTTATCCCCCGACTTCCGCTAGACTGGGCCTCTTTCAGGCACTGAAGGAAGCTCCGATGAACCTCACTCCCGAGATCGTGTCCGACATCCTGGTGCGCCAGGGCTACATCACTCCCGAGCAGGGCGAGACCATCCGCCAGGAGGCCAAGGCCCTGCCGAGCCGGCTGCGCTCCGCGACGGCCTACGAGCAGAAGGCCGTGGCCTACGACCTGATCGGCCAGCTCCGGCTGCCCAACCAGCGCGACTCGGGCGCCCCGGTCACCGAGATCGACATCGCCCAGGCGATCGCCGCCGACGCCAAGCTCAGCCACGTCCGGATCGACGCGCTGAACCTGAACGCCGACCTGATCGAGTCGAAGATGTCGCGGCCCTTCGCCAAGCGCCACCGCATGATCCCCCTCGAGATGGTGAACGGCCGGCTGCAGGTGGCGCTCGCCAACCCTCTCGACATCGAGGGCATCGACTCCTTCCGGCGGATCGCCGGCCGCGACGTCCAGTTCGTCGTCGCCTCCGAGCCCGACATCCTCAAGGCTTTGACCGAGTTCTACGGCCTGCGCCACTCGGTCAAGCGGGCCGAGCGCGACCTCACCTCCGGCATCGACCTCGGCAACCTCGAGCAGCTCGTCCGCATGAAAAGCGAGACCGAGATCGAGTCCTCGGACCAGCACGTCGTCAACGCCGTCGAGTTCATGCTCCAGCACGCCTTCGAGAGCCGGGCGAGCGACATCCACGTCGAGCCCAAGCGCGAGGAGAGCCTGATCCGCTTCAGGATCGACGGCGTCCTGCACGACATCCAGAGGATGCCCAAGATCGTCCACGCCGCCGTGACCTCGCGCATCAAGACCATGTCGCGCCTGGACATCGCCGAGAAGCGCCGCCCCCAGGACGGCCGGGTCAAGATGAACCGCGGCGGCCGCGAGGTCGAGCTGCGCGTCTCCACCCTGGCCACCGCCTTCGGCGAGAAGCTCGTGATGCGCATCTTCGATCCGCAGGTGGTGATGCAGGACCTCTCGGGGCTCGGTTTCTACCCGGACGAGATGCAGACGTTCAACGAATTCATCACCCGCCCCCACGGCATCATCCTGGTGACGGGCCCCACCGGCTCGGGCAAGACGACCACCCTCTACTCGGCCCTGAAGACCATCTGCACCCGCGATATCAACATCACCACGATCGAGGACCCGATCGAGATGGTGTACCAGGATTTCAACCAGACGGAGGTGCAGCTCAAGGTCGGGATCACCTTCGCCGCCGCCCTGCGCCACATCCTGCGCCAGGACCCGGACGTGATCATGGTGGGCGAGATCCGCGACGTCGAGACGGCTCAGTACGCCACCCAGGCGGCGCTGACGGGCCACCTCGTCTTCTCCACCCTCCACACCAACGACGCCGCCGCGTCCATCTCCCGCCTGGGGGACCTG
>Ga0126305_10000063_pt1 | contig 43248 bp, 35 predicted proteins | sample Plot26_FD_92536 | JGI IMG/M metagenome (GOLD analysis project Ga0126305, IMG submission 92536) | Serpentine soil microbial communities from UC McLaughlin Reserve, CA, USA - Plot26 | ecosystem: Environmental > Terrestrial > Soil > Grasslands | place: USA: UC McLaughlin Reserve, Lake County... | reverse complement strand
GGGGCGTCTCCGAGGCGGAGGAATCGCTCGCTTTGCTAATCCCTTCAACCGTCACGTCGTTCCGCCGTCCAGGCTCTCGGTGCAGCGCAAACCCGGAACGAACTTCGGGCACGTCGTACTAGCGCCTCGTCAACACAGAATTGACGCGTTCCTTCGTAGGGGCGGCCCTATGTGGCCGCCCTGGGTGGGGGAAGCCGGCGGTCCGTAGAGGCCCCCCGCCCAGGGCGGCCACATAGGGCCGCCCCTACAAAGCATCCACCATTTCTAGGAGCTCACGCCCGAACTCTACTCCGAATTCGTCCTCGGCTGACACCTCTTCGATAGCGACGAGCTGCCGCTGCTGGCGACGGGCTGCCGCTACTGGCGACGGGCTGCCGCTACTGGCGACGAGCTGCCGCTACTAGCGACGAGCTGCCGCTACTAGCGACGGGCTGCCGCTACTGGCGACGAGCTGTCGCTACTGGCGACGAGCTGCCGCTACTAGCGACGAGCTGCCGCTACTGGCGACGAGCTGCCGCTACTGGCGACGAGCTGCCGCTACTAGCGACGGGCTGCCGCTACTGGCGACGAGCTGCCGCTACTGGCGACGAGCTGCCGCTACTAGCGACGGGCTGCCGCTACTAGCGACGAGCTGCCGCTACTGGCGACGGGCTGTCGCTACTGGCGACGAGCTGTCGCTACTGGCGACGGGCTGCCGCTACTAGCGACGAGCTGCCGCTACTGGCGACGGGCTGCCGCTACTGGCGACGGGCTGCCGCTACTAGTTGTCTGTCAACCTAGAATTGAGGCGTTCCTCGTAGGGGCGGCCCTATGTGGCCGCCCTGGCGGCCGTCAGGCCGTCTGCCCCAATAGGGCGGCCACGCAGGGTGCCTACGGCATCCTGCGGACCGCCCCTACAGAATTCGTCAATTCCATCGTGACGACGTACTAGGGCGCTGTCCCCAGCACAGCGCCCGCCCTCTTCCCTCCCAGGATAGAATCACCCCCATGTGGAACGCCGTCGAAACCGTGGGCCTGACCAAGGTCTACCGGGTGTACGCCTCGCCCTGGAGCCGGCTGGCCGAAGTGGTGTCCAGGCGGCCGCGCCATCGGGCCTTCCCGGCTCTTCAGGACGTGACCTTCTCTCTCCCCCGCGGGGAGGGGCTGGCGCTCATCGGCGAGAACGGCGCGGGCAAGAGCACGCTGCTGAAGATCCTGGCCGGCATCACCGCGCAGACCTCGGGCTCGCTCGAGGTCCGGGGCAAGGTGGCCTCCATCCTGGAGTTGGGCTCCGGCTTTCATCCCGAGTTCACGGGCCGCCAGAACATCGTGCTCAACGCCGCCATGCTGGGCCTGTCGCCGGAGGAGCTCCAGCGCAAGAGCCCCGAGATCATCGAGTTCAGCGAGCTGGGCGACTTCATCGACCAGCCGGTCAAGGTCTACTCGACGGGCATGGCCATGCGCCTGGGATTCTCGATCGCCACCCAGGTGGACCCCGAGGTGCTGATCATCGACGAGGCGCTGTCGGTGGGGGACGGCTACTTCCAGAAGAAGTGCATGGACCGCCTCCGGATCTTCGTCGAATCGGGCGGCACGCTGCTGTTCTGCTCCCATGCCATGTACTACGTCTCGGCCTTCTGCCAGCGCGCTCTCTGGCTCCGCAACGGGCGGGCCGAGGCTCTCGGCCCCGTCAACGACGTGGTGCGGGAGTACGAGAACTTCCTGGTGGCCAAGAGCGAGCGGGCCGCCGCCGAGCCGGGCCACGCTCCGGCCGCCGCGGCGCACCTGCCGGCCCGCATCGTCTCGGCGCGTCTGGTCGAGGGGCGGCAGGACCTGCTCTACACGCAGGGCGAGCCCTGGGAGCTGGAGGTGGAGTGGGAGACGCCGGACCCCCGGCTGGCTTTCCATCTGGGAGTGGGAATCAACCGCTCCGACGGCATCGAGGTGTGCTCTTTTGCCTCCCATCTCGACGGCATGCCGCCGATGACGGGGGAGCGGTCGTACACCGCGCGCCTGGCGATTCCCAGCCTGCCATTGGTAAAGGGGGAGTTCACCCTGTATATTTTCCTTCTGGATGAAGAAGGCCTCCACATCTACGACCAGCGGATCGTCCAGCGGGCCTTCACCGTCCAGAGCCCCAGATACTCTTTCGGCCTGGTCCAGGTCGATCACTCCTGGAGCCTCGACGTCCGGAGCGGCTCGTCCGTAAAAAGGAGCGCATGATCAAGACCGCCAGCCTGCCGATCCTCTCCGATGCTCCCGCCCTCGCCCCGGCGAGCCTGCAGTTGAATCCCTTCCTCCATCTGGGTGAAGACCGGGTCTACAACCCGCTGACCGATCGGCTGCTCCTGCGCGGCGAGCCGGGCTACGACGGCTTGATGAGCGTTCTGACCCAGGGTTTCCCGCTCGATCTCCTGCCCGCCGGCGACCGCGCGCGGCTCGCCGGGCAGGGCTGGCTGATGCCGGCCGAGACGGAGCCGGCCCGGGAGTTCCTGCTCAAGCACGTCTCGCTCGAGGCGCACACCGTCTGCAACCAGGCCTGCTACTTCTGCCCGGTGGCGATCGCTCCCCGCGAGGACTACTTCATGCCGACCGAGCTCTACGAGCGGATCCTGGGCGAGCTGTCGGCCTGGCGGGACACGATCGAGGGCGTCTTCATGATCAACTACAACGAGCCGACGGCGGACAAGCGGTTCGTCGACCAGGTGCGGGCGATCAAGGCCGCGGGGCTGCCGCCCGCCGTGCTCACCAACGGCACGGGCCTGACCCCGAAGCGGATCGACGCCCTCGTCGGGATGGGGGGGCTGCGGTTCCTCTCGATCAACCTCTCGACCCTGGACCGCGAGCGCTACCGGAACGAGCGGGGAGGGGACCATCTCGAGTCGGTCCTGCGGAACCTGGACTATGCCAAGGACAAGCCGCTGGCGCCGCAGATGGACATGGCCGTGCTCGGCACGGGCAACGACGATCACAAGCGGGACTTCGAGGAGATCTCCAAGCGCTTCGCCGGCAGCCGCTTCGACGTCAAGTACTACGAGGTGATGGACCGCGCGGGCTACCTCCAGATCGGCCACCGGCCGGCCGCCGGCGGCAACCGGCGCCTCTGCGGCTGCGACAACGTCGGCTCGCGCCCCTTGCAGCACATCCACATCACGCCCCAGGGCAAGTGCGTGCTCTGCTGCGAGGACTACGACGCCAAGTACGTGGTGGGCGACCTCACCCGGCAGAGCGTGCAGGAGGTGCTCACCGGGCCGGCCATGGCCACGATGAGGCGCTGGGTCTACGGGATGGAGGAATCTCCCAAGGACTTCATCTGCCACGGCTGCACGTTCGCCCTCACCCGCCCCGCCTGAGGCCGATGCGCCTGGCGGTGATCCTCGTCCACTATCACACCCCGGAGCTGGCCGCGGCGGCCGTCGAGGCCCTGCGGGCCGACGTCGCCGGGACCGGGCTCGAGGTGGAGTGGCTGCTGGTCGACAACGGCAGCGACGCGGCGGGCCGCGCCCTGCTCGAGGGTCTGCCCGTCGAGCGGATCGATCCGGGGTCGAACCTCGGCTACGCCGGAGGAGTCAACCTGGGCGTCACCCGCTCGAAGGCCGAGCTGGTCCTGCTGATGAACCCGGACGTCATCGTCCTGCCGGGCTGCGTGCCGGCGCTGCTCGATTCCCTGCGGGATGGCGCGGCGGTCGCCGGCCCCCGCTTCTACTGGGACCGCGGCCGGCGGCTGGTCCAGCCGCCTTCGGAGATCCGCTCCCGGCGCGAGGAGCTGATGACCCTGCTGGCCGGCAGGAGCCCGGCGTGGGCGGCCCGGGCCCGGCGGCGTTGGCGCCGGCACGCCCGCCGCCACTGGGAGGCCCGCTCGCCGCTGCCCAGCCATGCCCTGAGCGGCAGCCTGCTGGCGCTCCGCCGGACGGCCTGGGAAGAAGCCGGGCCGTTCGACGAAGGCTTCCGCCTGTACTTCGAGGAGACGGACTGGCTGTTGCGCGCGGCGGGCCGGGGCCTCGCCTCGCGCTACGTCCCCGGCGCCGAGGCGGTCCACCTCTACAACCAGAGCGCCGCCCGGGAGCCCCGGGCCCAGCAATGGTTCGAGGAGTCGGCGGGCCGCTTCCGCCGCCGGCATTACGGTCCCTGGTTCGTCGGCCTGCTCGAAGGCCTCGACCGCCGGCTGCCGCGCGGCGGCGCGGCGGCCGCGCTTCCCCGGCTCCCTCCGGAGGGCCTGAAGCTGCCGGCCGAGCCGTCCGCCTATCCTCTCTGGGTCGAGGTGTCGCCCAACCCGGTGGGTTTCCCCGCCGCGGCCGAGCGGCTCTCCGGGCCTCCCGGCGGGAGCTGGACGCTGCCCGCCGAGATCGGGGAGATCGAGCTGACCGTGCAGGTGACCGACCGTTCCGGCCGCGAGATCGGAGCGGCCTGAAGCGTGCGGATCTCCTACGTCCTGCCGCTGCCGGAGCTCAACGGCGGCAACAAGGTCATCTTCCAGCACATCGAGCTCCTGCGTCGGCACGGGGCCGAGGTCACGGTGCTGTGCGAGGGGCCGAAGCCCGGCTGGGTCGAGAGCGGCGCCGCCTACGTGGACTATGCGGCGGCGCCGCCGAGGCTGCCCAGCCAGGACCTGGTCATCGCCACCTACTGGACGACCCTGCGGATCGCCCGCAGCTTCGATCTCGGCCCCCTGGCCCACTTCTGCCAGGGCTACGAGGGCGGGCTCATCCATCTGCGGCCGGTGCTCGGGGAGATCGAAGAGGTCTACTCCTGGCAGGTGCCCACCCTCACGGTGACGCCGTACCTCGCCGAGCTCCTGCGGCAGCGGTTCGGGCGCGCGAGCCGGGTCGTTTCCCCGCCCCTGGACCCCCTGTTCCGGCCCGTCTGGCGCTTCGGGCCGCGCGGCCGGCCGTGGATCGCCATCCCGGGCATCTTCGAGGCGGAGGTCAAGGGGATCCCCACGGCGCTCGAAGCCGTGCGCCGGCTGCGCGCGAGCGGCATCCCGTGCCGGGTGCTGCGCTTTTCGATCCTGCCGCTGAGCGACGAGGAGAGGGCCCTGCTGGAGCCGGACCGCTACCTCTGCGTCGTGCCGCCCCGCGAGATCGCGGCGGCGCTGCGCGCCTGCGACCTCCTCTTCCTGCCCTCGCGGGCCGAGGAGGGCTTCGGCCTGCCGCTCCTCGAAGCCATGGCCTCGAAGGTGCCGGCCGTGGCCTCGCGCATCCCCTCGACCTTGCACATCGCGGACGGCGTGGTCCCCCTGGTGCCGCCGGGGGACGCCGCAGCCTTCGCCGGGGCCGCCCGGGAGCTGCTGACTTCCCGGCGCGCCTGGCGCCGCGCCCGGCAGCGCGGGTACGAGGCGTCCCGCCGGTTCCGGCCGGAAGCGGTGGCTCCGGAGCTGGTCGAGGCGGTACGATGGGCGCTGGAGGAGACCAAGCCTTGAAGCTGAACGCCGAGCCCAGCCTGTTGCGCGAGCGGTACGTGACCGCCGATCCCTTTCCCCATATCGTGATCGACGACCTGTTCCCCGACGAGACCCTGAACGGCATCCTGGCCGAGTTCCCGCGCCCGGGCGACATCGAGTGGGCGGCCTTCGACAACGCCACCGAGAAGAAGCTCGGGTACAAGTACACGTCGCCGCTCGAAAGGAACCTGCGGGACTTCCTCTGGGAGATGAGCTCGCCGCCGGTGCTGCAGTTCCTGGAGGCGCTGACGGGGATCGAAGGGCTGATCCCCGACCCCTATTTCGGCGGCGCGGGGCCGCACCAGATCCTGCCCGGCGGCTACCTCAAGATCCACGCCGACTTCAACTGGCACCCGCTGCTGAAGCTCGACCGCCGGCTCAACCTGCTCGTCTATCTGAACCGGGACTGGCAGGAGGAGTACGGCGGGCACCTCGAGCTCTGGGACCGCGACATGACGCGCTGCGGCCAGAGGATCCTGCCCGTCTTCAACCGGACGGTGGTCTTCAGCACCACGGACTTCTCGTTCCACGGCCATCCCACGCCGCTGGCCTGTCCGCCGGGGAGGAGCCGCAAGTCGGTCTCCTTCTACTACTACACGAACGGCCGGCCGGACGAGGAGCGCTCGGCGCCCCACGACACGATCTTCAAGAAGACCCACGAGCACGACTGGTAGGGCGGTCTTGTCAGAAGAGGGGCTCGCTCCGTGAGCGCCCTCATCACCCCGGCCCTCTTCTCCCCGCCTCCCTCCCGTCCGCCGGGAGAAGAGGGAGAAGTTTGTCTGAAGAGCCTTGGTATTTGCTTCTTCATTCCCCTTCTCTCCCGGCGGCAGGGAGGGAGAATGGGAGAGTAGGGGTTAGGGGGTTATGAGGCCGGCCCGAAGGGCCGCGGTTACTCAGCCATGGATCAGGACGTAGAAGCCTTTCGTGGCGAGGCTTTCGGGATCGGTCTCGAAGGGGCCTGACAGCTCCAGGAGCCGGTCGGGCAGCTCGGTCTTCTGGGCCACCAGCTCGAACTTCTCGATGCCCGAGCGGCGGAGCCAGTCGCCGAGCGTCCGCCGGGTGAAGAACCGGTAGTGGGTGTAGCAGAGGAGCCCGATCGGCAGGTAGTCCCACCGCCCGGCGATCAGGTCCTCGACGATCGAGTAGTGGCCGACGTTGGGGATGGACAGGATGGCCCGGCCGCCCGGGGCGAGCAACTGCTTGATCCGGGCGAGGAAGCCTTCGGCCTCCACCAGGTGCTCGACCACCTCCAAGGCGAGCACGACGTCGTAGCCGCCCTCGATCGCCACGGTCTGCACGTCGCCCTGGATGACGGCGTGGAGGTGCCGGGCGGCCTCGCGGGCCACGACGGGGTTGAGCTCGACGCCCGTGACCCGGCAGCCCAGCGTCTCCTGGAGGAGCCGGCCGGTGACGCCGCGCCCGCAGCCGACCTCGAGCACCTCCCGCGCGCCGGCGGGGACGAACGGCAGGACGTCGGAGCGGACCTCGCCGTAATAGTCGATGAACTCGTGGAACAGCCCCGCGTGGCCGATCCGGGGCTCTTCCTCCGCCGGCGGGTGCTGGCGGTCGTAGAAGGCCGTCAGGGCGACCGGCGCCCGCGAGGGGTTGAGGGGCACTCCGGCGGGCCCCTTCTCCAGGAAGGCGCGCTCGGCCAGCTCGTAGCCGCGCAGGGTGTAGACCGGCGCGCTCACGCCGGCGTCGGCCAGGCGGTAGGGCCGGATCTCCTGGCAGCCCGTCCGGAGCAGGTCCCACATGGCCGCGAGGCTGCGCCGGCAGAGCAGAACGTTGCCGGAGCTCAGCAGGAGGACGGCGTCGAAGCTCCCCTCGGGCGCGGGCCCCTGGCCGGCGATCAGCAGCTCGACGCGGTCGAAGACCTCCCGCGCCTCGAGCAGGGAGTGCGAGAGCAGGTATTGGAATTCAGGCGCATGAGCGCTGTCGGCATCGAGCGCCTTGACGACGAGAAGGCTGGTCATCCACCCATCGTAGATCATCTGCCCCAGCGTACAATGCCCCCGCCTATGCCCACGCGAACCGTCCTGAAGAGGATCGCCCCGCCGCTGGCGCTCGCGGCGGCCGTGCTGGCGTTCTACGCCCGCGCCCTCGACCGGCCGTTCACCAGCGAGGACTTCCTCCTCATCCGGTTCCTGAGCGAGAACCCGCCCTGGCGCGACCTCTGGAGCCAGCTCACCTCGCCCTGGCTGGGGATCTCGGTGGTGAAGTTCTACCGCCCCGTCTCGACCCTGCTCTACGGGGCCGAGATCGCCCTGTTCGGCGGCCAGCCGCTGGGCTACAACATGGTGCACGTGGCCATCCACGCCACGAACGCCGTGCTGGTCTGGGCCATCGTCAGGAAGCTCCTCCAGCCTGGCGGCGCGCGTACGGCGCTCGCCGCGGCGCTGCTGTTCGCCGTCTATCCCCTGCACCCGAACGCGGTGATCTTCAGCGCCAGCTTCGCCACGATCTTCGGCGTCGCCTTCTTCCTGGCGGCCGTGCTCACCTACCAGGGCTTCCGGGAGAGCGGCTCCCCAGGCGCGTGGGTGGCGTCCATGGCGTTCTTCCTCCTTGCCCTCGGCTCCTACGAGGAGACGGCCGTGCTCCCGGGCCTGCTGGTGGCGTACGACCATCTCGTCGCCGGCGCGCGGCGCCGCCATGCCTCGCTGCCGCTGGGATACCTGCCGTTCTTCGGCGTCCTGGGGCTCTACCTCCTGTTCCGCAGGAGCCTCTTCGGCGTCTTCATCGGCGGCTACGACGCCTACAGCCAGAAGCTCCTCGCGCCGCAGCTCCTGCAGATGGCCCGCGAGGCCGCCACCTCGGTCCACCAGCTCTACTTTCCCGTCTACGACCGGCCGCCGGCACCCTGGGCCGTCGCCGTCTCCTGCCTCTTGCTGATCGGAGTGCCGATCGTCCTCTGGCTTTCGCGGCGGCTCGACGCTGGCCATGCCCGCCTCTGGCTTTTCGCCTGGGCCTGGACGCTCGCGGCGCAGGCGCCGTTCGCGTTCCAGCCTTCCGTGCCCGGCAATGGACGGTACTTGTACCTGGCCGCGGCCGGAGCGGCGATGAGCCTCTGCTTTCTGGCACGCGCGGTTTTCGCCTTGGTCCCGCTGCCCTGGCGCCGTCTGGCTCCGGCGGCGGTGGGGCTCCTCGGGGTCTTCTGGAGCGTTCTCCTCGCGGGCTATGTCGGCGACTATGTCGAAGCGGGACGGACGGCCCGGACGATTCAGGGCGAGCTGCTCCGCGTCCCGGCGAAAGGGCCGATCTTCTTCACCCGTTACCCCTATTTCCTGCTGAACGGCGCCCAGGTGCCCATCGCGCAGATCTACCACTACGGAGTCTGGGACTCCGTCCATCCGCCCTTCGTGCGGGAACGGGTTCCGGTCTATCCCCTGCCTCCGCTCGCGGGAGTCGAGCTGCTACCCGTTACGCGCGGCGCGGTCTACGAATGGACGGGCAGGCTCCAGCCATACGCCTTCGCTGGGCCGAGACCGGTCGAATTCCAGGTGCTCCAACCCGGCGACGGCGCCGCCGTGGACCCGGCCCGCGACATGGCCGAGGTGGCGGTGCCGCCCGGCGTCCACGCGCGGTTCCGGCTGATCCTCTCCACCCGGATCAACGGCGCCGTGTTCGACCTCGATCCCAGCGCCGTCCAGGGAGGAGTCCTGCGGGCGGACCTGCCCGACGAGATCCTCCAGACCTCGGACCGCCTCTACGGCAAAGGCGTGCACTACTGGTGGATCGAGGCGCGGGACGCCTCGGGCCAGGTCTCCGGCTTCAGCCGGATGCATGGTTTCCGGCTCTCAGACTAGAATAGGGTGCCAACAGGGGATTGATCATGACCAGACTCTTAGCCAAGGCCTTTGAAGAAGCATCGCGGTTGCCTGACGCTCTGCAAGATGAGATCGCGGAGAGGCTCCTCGAGGACGTCGAGGGTGACGCCCAATGGGATGAGACGCTGGCCAGCTCTCCGCAGGCCCTTGAGAAGCTCGCAGGCAAAGCGCTCGAGGATTTCAGGGCAGGGCGAACCAAGAAGTTGGGATTCGACGATCTGTGATCTCGCACCTCACGGAGGATTTCCGGGACTGCTTTAAAAAGCTGCCTGACAAGATCCAACGGACCGCGCGAAAAAATTATCGGCTCTGGCAGCAGAACCCATCCCATCCGAGCCTCGAATTCAAGAGAGCCCACACACGGCAGCCCATCTACTCGGTCCGGGTCGGGATCGGCTGGAGGGCCTTAGGCGTCCTCGAAGGCGAGGCCATCGTCTGGTTCTGGATCGGTCCTCACGGTACCTACGAAAAGCTGCTCGACAAACTCTAATTGCCCTGTTTCACTCTACGGCCCCGAAAACACTCCACAGCCCGGAGAAACACTCTACGACGCCGTGAAACAATGTTTGGTGGGAAAAAACATTGTTTGAAGCCGCCGGAGACAGTTTCAGAACAAATCGCTGTCGCCCATCGTGTAGTAGAGATGGGCGCGGAAGTCCTCCTCGGGATCCTCGCCGAAGGGCACGAACACGAAGCCCAGGTCGTCCGGCTCCGGACGGCTCTCGAAGCCCAGGCTCAGGACGCGCTCCTGCCACCAGCCGGGCCGGCTCGGGATCCAGGTCTCCAGGGTCTTCGCCTGCGGGTGCTCGGCCAGCGCACGCGCCAGGAGGTGACGGACGGCATCCGGATAGCGGGGATCGAACAGGGCGTCGCCCCAGCGCAGGCGCTCTTCCTTGAGCCGGAAGACGCTCCAGCCCACGAGCTTCTTCCGGCGGAAGACTGCGTAGGAGAAGTAATCGTCCGGGCAGCGCGCGTAGCGCCATTCCAGATAGCGGGCGTCCCGCTCGATCAACAGCCGGTAGGCGCTGCTCACCCGCTGGAAGAAGGCATCCCAGCGCTCGTCGAAGTGGCTGATCCGTTCGACCCGGTAGCCCGCGAGCCGCGAAAGGAGCCCGCCGGGCGCCTCGATCGTCTGTTTTCCGAGGTCCAGCACGTGGAACGGCAGGTCCTCCAACCGGCGGGCCCCCACGAAGCTCGTCGAGAAGCGCTGGATGTTCCCCGTGTTGAAGCCGTAGTTGAAGCCGACCTGGCCCTCGCAAAAGCGGGCGTAGAAATGGCGGACGGTCCTGCCCAGGAGGCTGGTGGGCCCGCGCCCGACGTGGCGGAAGGCCGGCTCCGTCATGGTGTCGCCGATCTGGAGGGCCGGGATCTTGCGCGTCTCCCCTCCGACCTCGCTGTGGAACCGCACCGGGTAGCCGGCGTAGTGGGCCGCCAGCCGGCCGTCCTCGGTGAACGCCTCGCTGATCCGGAGTCTCCCGTGGGGGTTCTCCAGGTACTCCCAGCGCCAGCGCTCCAGACTGCGCTCTACGTAGAAGCTCTTACAAAACATCGGCAGGATCTGCTCCTCGTCCCCCTCGCGGTACTCGCGGACGAAGAAGCTCTCCTTGCGGGCGAGAAAGGGCTTCAGGATCACGAACCCCGCTTCGGACAGGCCGACCGCCAGCTCTTGGGGAGTGGTGTCCAGAGAGCTGGCGACCACCAGCCGTCCCTTGTCGCGCAGGAGCCGGCGCGCGGCGGCCAGCACGCCGGGGAGCCGTTCCCGGCCGAGATCCGCGAGGAGCACGACGGCGTCCTGGCTGGCCTCGGGAGCGGGATCTCCGGCGAGGAGGCCGCCCGCCAATGTCACCGTGTGGCCGGCCGCCGTGAGATCCTCCGCCAGGGTATCGGGCCCGCCGCCGGCCAGAATGATGTTTCCCGGCGGGAAACCCAGGAGAGTAGGCAGGATTCTTGAATCGGACAGGGCGGCCACGTGGCCCATTCTATCGATCCCATCCATCCACCCTATAATCCCCGTCCGCCCGCCATGGACCTATCGATCGTCATACCCGCGTTCAACGAATCCGCCCGCCTCGGGCCCACCCTGCGGCGCGTGGTCGACTACCTGCGGCAGACGGGCGCCGGCTACGAGGTCCTGGTGGTCGACGACGGCAGCACCGACGGCACCTCCGAGCTGGCACGGAAGTTCGAGCCGGAGGGAGTCCGCGTCCTCACCCAGAAGGTGAACCGCGGCAAGGGCGCCGTGATCAAGGTCGGCGTGCTGGCCAGCCGGGGCCGCGAGGTCCTGCTCGTCGACGCCGACCTCTCGACCCCCATCGAGGACGTCGAAAAGCTGCGGCCCCGCCTGGCCGAGGCCGAGGTGGTGCTCGGCAGCCGGTCCGTCGAGGGCTCCGACATCCTCACCCACCAGCCCTTCTACCGGGAGATGATGGGGCGGACCTTCAACTTCATCATCCAGCTCCTGGGGGTGCGGGGCCTGCGCGACACCCAGTGCGGCTTCAAGCTGCTCGACGGGGAGGTGGCCCGCCGCCTCTTCGCCGAGCTGCAGATCCAGCGCTTCGCCTACGACGTCGAGCTGGTCTGGCTGGCCCGGCGGCACGGCTACCGCGTCGTCGAGGTGGGGGTGCGCTGGGCCGACTCGCCGTCGTCGAAGGTCAATCCCCTGACCGACTCGTTCCGGATGTTCTGGGATGTGTTGGCCTTGCGCCTGCGCGACTGGCGGAACGGCCGCCCATCCCGTCCCTGAGCTTAAGTTGCGGTACGATCCCGACGGATTTTGTCCCGGGAACTGAGCGCTTGAACGATCGTCCACGTCGTCCACGGAAGTTTTTCCTTGCGGTCCTGGCCATCCTGGTGCCTGGCTTGGCAATCATGGCCGGCTGCTCGGGCCGTTCCCTGCCCGGCGGCCTCTCCCTGCGCGACGCCGTGGCCGGCAAGAGCTTCGCGGCCGGCGGCCAGCCGGCGGGCTCCGGGCTCTGGTTCTCCCGCCCTCCGGAGATCATCTCCCCGACGTTCGAAGGCGAGCGCCGCACGGCCGTGCTGACCTCCGTGGACCCCTGGCGGTGGACGGGGAGCCTCCCCCCGGGCGCGGAGCTGCACGCCGGAGTGCAGCTCCTCCCCGAAGCCTGGCAGGTCATCCATGGGCTGCGGGCCTGGGTGGTGGCGAAGAGCGGCGAGGAGCGCGAGGTGCTCGACGTCCTGAAGACGGCCAACGGGCAGACCCCCGGCTGGCTCGACTTCACGGCCGACCTCTCCCGCTGGAGTGGCCGCGAGGTGACCCTGGAGTTCCACGCCGTCCTGGAAGGCCTCCCACCGGAGCACCGGCACTCGAACCTGGTGGCGTGGGGGCCCGTGCGGGTTTCCTCCCCTGAGGAGCGCGAGCGTCCGGATCGCCCGGATCGCCCGGATCGCCCGAACGTTCTCTTCATCCTGGTGGACACTCTGCGCTTCGACCACCTGACCCCTTACGGCTACCGGCGCGACACCTCGCCCAACATCGCGCGGACGCTCGCCAAACCCGGCGCCGTGGTGGCGGACGCCTACTCGCAGGCGCCGTGGACCCTGCCCTCGGTGGCCTCTTACATGACCAGCCGCTACCCGGGGGAGATCCTGGGCAGCGATCCCGGGGCGTACGGCATCCCGGAGGGTGTCGAGTCCCTGCCGGAGTCGATGGCGAAGCTCGGCTACGAGACCGGCGGCTTCTTCGCCAACAAGGTCCTGCACTCCGGCAACGGCTTCGCCCGCGGCTTCCGCACCTTCTACAGCCCGCCGTCCCTGCCGGCCGAGCAGGGCGCCGGCCAGCCGGACGCCGCCGAGCTGACGGACCGGGTCCTGCCCTGGGTGGAGGCCCACCGCAACGAGCCGTTCTTCCTCTACGTCCACTACATCGATCCCCACGATCCGTACGACAATCCGGAGACCGTGGACGGCCGCTCCCCCTTCGAGCCCTCCCCCTACCAGGGCCGGATCTCGGGCCGCCACGTGCAGGGGGTCTACGCGGGCAAGATCCCGCTCGACGACCCCGAGCGCGACACGGAGCACCTCAAGGCCCTCTACGACAGCGAGATCCATTACGTGGACCGCTTCATCGGCCGGCTGATCGACTCGATGCCGCCGGACGTCCTCGCCAACACCCTGATCGTGCTGACCGCCGATCACGGCGAGGAGTTCCGCGAGCACGGCGGATGGAAGCACGGCTTCACCCTATACGAGGAGCAGATCCACGTGCCCCTCCTGGTGCGCTGGGACGGCCGGATCCCCGCCGGCTCCCGGCTGCCCGGCACCGTCCGGCTGCTCGACCTCGTGCCCACCCTGGTCGGCGCGGCGGGCGGCAAGGCCTCGCCCGCCTGGGAGGGGGTGAGCCTCCTGCCGGCGCTCCGCGGCACGGCGCCCCTGCCGCGCCTGGCCGCCTTCGCGCAGCACATGATGATCGGCCCCCTGCGCGCCGCCGCCGTGCTCGGCCGCCGGAAGCTCATCCTGTTCAACCCGCGGACCCCCTACACGCCCGCGGACCCGCTCCAGGCGCACCTCTGGACGCAGGATCTCGGCCGGCTCCACCGCGTCGAGCTGTACGACCTCGGGCGGGACGCGAAGGAGAAGAACGACCTGGCCGCCGCGTCTCCGGGGCTGGTCAACCAACCGATCGATCAGCTTCAGCCCGTCATCCACCGCCAGCTCGACCGTCAGATGCCGGGCCTGCGCGTGCTCGCCTCGGGCTTCCCGGCCGGCTCCCGGATCGCCGGCTCGATCGTCCTGGGCCGGCCGCCCACGCGCTGGGTCTCCTACTTCCTGGCCGAGGACGACCGCGTCGAGGTCGCGGGCAACCGCGTGAGCTTCGACCTCGGCGGGGAGACGCTGGAGAAGGGTTTCCTTCTGGAAGGGGACCTCGCCGGCGTCAAGTCGGTCGAGGCCCGGGCGGACGGCCGCCCTCTCCCGGCTGGCCAGATCCTCGCCAGCCAGATCCTCGCCGGACGGGCGGGCGCGACGGCCGTCTCCGGCGCCAGGGGACCCGCCTTGCGCCTCTGGCTGCCGGACGCCCGCCGGGCGCCCTCCCGCGATGCCACCGTCAACCCGGAAACCGAGCAAAGCCTCCGCGCTCTGGGGTACGTGCAATGAACGAAAGCCTCCAACCTCCCGGCTGGACGGAGCCCGTGCGCGCCGAGAGCGCCCTGGTGCTCGCGCCTCACTACGACGACGAGGTCCTCGGCTGCGGCGGGCTGGTCGCCCAGCTCACGGCCTCGGGGGCCGCCGTGCGCGTCCTCTTCCTGACCGACGGCGGCGGGGGAGGGGAGACGGTGGCGGACCGCGAGGTCTACCGCCAGCGGCGGCGCGAGGAGGCGGCCCGGGTCTGCGAGCTCCTGGGCTTCGCCGGCTGCGACCACCTGGGGCTGCCCGACGGCCGCCTCGAGCACCACCTCGACGAGGCCGTCCAGGGCATCCGCCGGGCCCTCCTGACCCAGCGGCCCGAGCTGGTGCTCGCGCCCTCGCCGCTCGAGATCTCGCGCGACCACCGCGCCGCCTTCGCCGCCCTGCACCGCCTGCTCGGTCCGCTGCGCGACGGCGACCCGGCCAGGCAGCCGGACCAGGAGCCGCTGCGCGGCCTGCGCGTCCTGCTCTACGAGATCAACCATCCGGGCCACCCCGACCTGCTGGTGGACGTCACCGCCGAGGCCCCCCTGCTCGAGCGGGCGATGGCCGCCTACGCCAGCCAGGAGGAGCGCCATCCCTACTGGAACGCCAGCTCGGGCCTGCGCCGGTTCCGCACCCTGAGCCTCGGCCCGGAGGTCGAGCTGGCCGAGGGCTACCGCCGCCTGCGCGTGGAGGATTTCTCCACCCGCAGCCCGGCGCAGCTCGTGCGGCACCTGGGCGGCCTGCCCGAGCTCCAGGAGATCCGGGAGGGGCCGCGGATCTCGGTGATCGTGCGCACCCGCAACCGCCCGGACCTCCTCGCCGAGGCCCTCGGCAGCCTGGCGGAAGGCGAGTACCGCCATGCCGAGGTGGTGCTGGTCAACGACGGCGGCGCGCCGCCGCCCGTGCCGGAAGGTTTCCCCCTGCCCGTGACGCGGCTCGACCTGGCGGAGAACCGCGGGCGCGCCGCCGCCGCCGAGGCCGGCATCGCCGCCGCCACCGGCGATTACGTGACCTTCCTCGACGACGACGACCTGGCCGCTCCCGAGCACCTGGCGACCCTGGCCGGGCTGGTCTCGGCGGCCGGGGTGCGGGTCGCCTACACCGACGCGGCCGTGGCGGTGTACGAGCTGGACGCGGACGGCGGCTGGGTCTGCCGGGAGCGGCGCCTCCCCTACAGCCGCGACTTCGATCCGGACGTCCTGCTGGTCGACAACTACATCCCCTTCAACACCCTGCTGATCGAGCGCTCGCTGTTCGCCGAGGCCGGGCCGTTCGATCCGTCGCTGCCGTTCTTCGAGGATTGGGACTTCCTGATCCGCCTCGCCGCCCTGACGCGCTTCCATCACCTCGCCCGGGTGACCTGCGAGTACCGGCACTTCCGCGGCGGCGGCCACCACATCTTCGGCGAGCGGCCCCGCGAGCGCGCCGACTTCCTGGAGGTCAAGGCGCGGGTGATCGCCAAGCACGCGGACCGCCTGCCGCCCGAGACGCTGGCCCGGGCCGTCGACACCCTGCGGGCCGACCTGGTCGCCGAGCGCGAGGGGTGGGCCGGCGCCCGCCGCGAGGTCTCGTCTCTGCGCGACGAGCTGGCCGGCGTGCGGTCCGACTTCGGCGCCCTGCACGCCCGTCTCGCCGCCCTGAAGGACGAGCTCACCGCCCGGCACTTCGACCTCGCCGCCAGCCAGTCCGACCTCGCCGTCCTCGGGGTGGCCCACGAAGCCCTGTCCCGCGAGCGCTTCGCCTGGGAGGAGCGCTACCACGCCGCCAACGGCGAGCTGACGTCGTTGCGCGGCGAGCTGGACCGCTTCAAGGAGGACCAGGCACGGGCCAGCGCCGAGGTCCAGCGGCTCTACGAGGAAGAAGGGAAGCTGCGCGCCGCGGTCGCCGACCAGACGGCCCACCTCGGCCGCACGTATGCCGAGATCGAGCGCCTGAACGCCATCATCCGCGACATGCAGGCCACCCGCGCCTGGCGTTTCCACCAGCGGTGGACCCGCTCTTCATGACCCGCATCGCCCTCCTCTCCAGCGAGCCGGTGCGGTCCCTGATGGCGGGGATCGGCATCCGCTATCTCGAGTTCGCCCGCCGGCTGCCGGCCCATGGCGTCGAGGTGGTCCTGCTGTCGCCCGCCGAGCCGGCGGAGACGGCGGCGCTGGGCGGCCTCGCGGGCGTCGAGGTCCGCCGCTTCGAGCGCGGCCGGCTCGCCGCCCTGCTCGCCGACTGCGACGGCGCCGTGGCCCAGGGGCAGCTCGCCAACGACCTCGTGCTGGAGATGCCCCACCTGCCGGTCGCCATCGACCTCTACGACCCCTGGCTGATCGAGAACTTCGCCTATCTCGAGACCCTCGGGCTCGATCCCTACCGCAACGACCACGCGACCTGGGGGCTCCAGATGTCGCGGGGCGACTTCTTCCTCTGCTCCTCGGAGGAGCAGCGGAACTTCTACCTGGGCTTCCTCACCGCCGCGGGGCGGGTCAACCCCGAGCGGATCGCCGGCGACCCGGACCTCGCGACTCTGGTCGCCCCCGTGCCCTTCGGCGTGCCCGACGAGCTGCCGCCCCACCGCCCGGTGCTGCCGCCCCGAGCGGCTGGAGAGTCGCGGCTGCTGTTCGGCGGCCTCTACGACTGGTACGACCCCTGGACGCTGCTCGACGCCCTGGCGGCCCTGGAGCGGCCGGGCTGGACCCTGCTGCTGATCCGCAACCCCAATCCGGAGAGCACGCCCCAGCGCCTGTTCGCCCAGGTCGAGGCGCGCTGCCGCTCGCTCGGCTGGTGGGGGAGCCGCGTCCAGGCCCTCGACTGGGTCGCCGCCGAGCGGCGGTACGACCTGCTGCGCGACGTCGACCTCCTGGTCGCGCCCCACCGGCCGAGCCTGGAGACGCGCCTGTCGCTGCGCACCCGGTTCCTCGACGCCCTGGCGGCCGGCTGCCCGGTGGTGACCAGCGAGGGCGGCGCCATGAGCCGCCTGCTCGCCGAGCACCGGGCCGGCTGGGTGGCGCCGCCGGGCGACGCGGCGGCCCTGGCGCGGGTGCTCGCCGAGGCCCTCGACGCTCCCGAATCCCGCCGGGCCGGCGCCCGCCAGCTCGTCGACGCCTTCCGCTGGGACCGCGTGCTGGCGCCCCTCGTCCGCTTCTGCCGCGACCCGCGCGTGGACGGCACCAAGGAGCGCTTCGCCCAGCGCCTGGCCACCGTGGCGCCGGCGGACCGCCTGGCCTTCCGCCTGCGCCGCCGGCTCCGGCTGTGGAGAGGGGCCACCGCTTGACGGGCCATCTCTCGAAGGACAATCGCGGGATTCGCAAGGTCTCGGTCGCCATCCTGTCCTGGAACGGCCGCCAGCATCTGGAAACCTGCCTCGCCGCCCTCGCCGCGCAGCACGATCCCGGGGTCGATTGGGACATCCTCGTCCTCGACAACGGCTCGACGGACGGCACCGCCGCCTGGATGCGTGAGCGCTACGGCCGGGACCGGCGGGTGCGCCTGGTCGAGAGCCCCGTCAACCTCGGCTTCTGCGCCGGCAACAACCGCCTGGTGGCGGCGACGGACGCCGGCACCGACGCCGTGGCCCTGCTCAACAACGACACCCGGCCGGAGCCGCAATGGCTGGGCGCGCTGGTGGAGGCCCTGGCCTCGGCCCCGCGGGACGTCGCCGCCGTCTCCGGCAAGATCGTCGACTGGGCCGGCGGCCGGCTCGACTTCGGCCGCGGCCTGATGACCTTCGACGGCCACGCCTTCCAGCTCGACTTCCGGCGCCCCCTGGCCTCGGCCCGGGTGCCGGCGGCGGGGGAGGAGCTGCCCTTCGCCTGCGGCGGCAACCTGCTGGTGCGGCGTGCCTCGTTCCTGGCGGCGGGCGGCTTCGACGAGTCCTACTTCGCCTACCTGGAGGACGTCGACCTCGGCTGGCGCCTGTGGTCGGGCGGCGAGCGGATCGTCTTCGCCCCCGGCGCCGTCGTCCACCATCGCTCCAGCGCCACGAGCGACCTGCTGGGGCTCTACAACCGGGGCTTCCTGTTCGAGCGCAACGCCTTCCTGACGGCCTACAAGAACTACGAGCCCGGCCTTTGGGAGCGGATCATGCCGGCCGTGATGCTGACCCTCGCCTCGCGCACCCAGGCCTTCCTGGCGAGCAACCCCGGATCGGAGATCCTGCGCATCGATCCTTACGCCGGCCACATCGCCAACACGGGAGGCCGGGATCTGGTCCCGCCGCCAGGGCCCGCGCTGCCGCCGGGGACCACCTGGGAGGGCCTCAAAGTGCGCTGGCAGGGCTACGGCCCCCGGGAGTTCCTCTACCGCGGCCTGCGCAAGCTGCGCGGATTGCCGCCGCCGGCGACATCCGCGCCATCGCCGTCCGCCGACGGAGCCGAGGCGCCGCGCCTCACCGACGAGCGCACGATCGCCCAGTTCCGCGCCCTCCACTGGCTGCTCGCCCACCTGGACGGCGCCGCCGCCACCCGCGCCGCCGTCCAGAGCCGCCGCAAGCGCCCGGACCGCGAGATCTTCGAGCGCTTCCCCCTCCATCTCGTCCCCACCTATCCGGGCGATGAGGCCCTCTTCGCCAGCCCGGGGTTCCAGGCCTGGCTGCCGGCGGACCTGCCGGTGGTGCGGACGAGCCTGGAGGAGATCATGGAGACGGGGTGAGGTGCTACGATGAGGGTGCCATGGCACTCCCGGAAGATCCCGAGCATTCGCCTTCCCAGGAAGAGCCTCTTTGGCCGTCTGAACCTGAAGGGGATGACGATTATTTGATTCTCTGGATGCTCAGCCTGACCCCGACGCAACGCCTGGAAGTAGCTCAAGGATTCGTAGACAGCGTCATGGCGATTCGCAATGGACATCGGGTTTAGGTTCCTCGATATCATCAAGATCCTGTCTCGTCACCAAATAGAGTTCATCCTCGTCGGTGGCGTGGCGGCGATTCTCGAAGGTGCGCCCGTCTCAACGTTTGATCTCGATGTCATGGTCCGCCCCACGGAAGAGGACCGGGACCGCCTTCTGGCTGCCTTACTGGAGCTCAACGCGCGTTATCTCGATCCCGCCGGGCGGCATATCCTCCCCGATCGGGCGAAGCTGGACACGCTGCGTATTCACCGCCTGTTGACGGACCTCGGTCCTCTCGACGTTCTCGAAAGCATCGGGCATGGCCTGACCTACTCGGATCTCGCCGCGGAGGTTCAGGTGCACGAGGTGGCAGGGATGCGGATCTCCGTACTGCGGCTGGAGATGATCATCCGGTCCAAAGAGGAGGCAAACCGGGAAAAGGACCGAGCGGTCCTGCCGGTCCTTCACCGGACCCTCAAATTCAAGAAAGAGGCGTCTGAAATCAGCGGCTGAGAACGCTTCTCCCTCCGCCGCGCGACAAGTTGCGCGTCTTCCCGATTACGTGTCCCGCTTTCCTCTGATTCCTGCACCATAGGCGCAGAGTTCATCAATTTTCCGAGCTGGTGGCGGCCTCTGGCTGCCGTCATTCGGGCTTTTGCGGTCCCGAGAGAGCCGCCGGCGTCATGGGGCGGGGTATGTGTGGGCCGCCAGGAGGGGTGTGCCATGGAGCTGTTCAAAACCGTGCGTCTGCTCTCGAACGTTCTCTTCTTCCGGTTCAAGTACGGCAATCCCCGCGAGGTCGACCGCCACTGGGAGAATTACTGGAAGAGCATCGACAAGACCGGGCGGAGCGGCCAGGTGCTCTGGGACAACGAGCCGGAGCGCGCTTCGGCGGAAGACCTGAAGCGCTTCCGCGAGCACATGGACCCGTCGCTGCCCCTGCTCGACTTCGGCTGCGGCAACGGCCGGCAGACGCGCTACCTGGCCCGCCACTTCCCGCGGGTCATCGGCACGGACGTCTCGCCCTCCGCCATCGTCAAGGCCCGGGAGGAGACGGCGCCCGAGATGAGGATCGAGTACCGGGTGGTCAACGGCTTGAACCCCAAGGACGCCCAGGCGTTCCACGACGAGTTCGGGGACGTCAACGTCTACATGCGGACCGTGCTCCACGTCCTGCAGCGGGAGGACCAGCCGAAGTTCGCCGAGAACCTCGCCATCCTGCTCGGCGAGAAGGGCACGCTCTACCAGATCGAGCTCTCGCTCTGCGCGCTCGACTACTTCCGGACCCTGCCCGGCAACAGCCCCTCCGGCCTGCCGCAGCACGTCCACAACGTGATCCGGACCGGCGCGACGTCGGTCGGCTTCGATCCCGTGGAACGGCCCAGGGTCTACCCGGACAGCCACTGGAACGTGGTGGCCCACGGAGACGACGTCACCATCAACACCGTGCCTCTCTCGCATGGACAGGAGGGCAGGGTGCCGGCCAACTACCTGGTCCTGCGGACGCGGAAGAACGGCCACAACGGCAACGGCGTCCGGCCTCTGTAGGGGCGGCCCTATGTGACCGCCCGGGGTGGGGCTGTCATAATGGGCGCATGGGGCCTGAGTTTTCCGTCGTCATTCCCACCTACAACCGCCTGGAGGTCCTCTCGGAGGTCCTCCAGGCGCTGGAGTTTCAGCAGGAGCCGCCACCCTTCGAGATCGTGGTCGTCGACGACGGCTCGACGGACGGCACCGCCGAGTGGCTGCGGAGCCGGACGTTCCGGGTGCCGCTGCGCTCGATCGTTCAGGAAAACCACGGGCCGGCGGCGGCCAGGAACACCGGCGTCGCCGCCGCGTCGGGCCGCTGGGTGGCCTTTCTTGGGGACGACACCGTCCCGTCTCCCGGATGGCTCGCCGCCCACCGCGAGGCCCACCGGCGCCGGGGCGACGACTCCCGCATCGCCGTGATCGGCTACACCGGCTGGCACCGGCGCATGCGCCTCAACCCCTTCCTGCGCTACATCAACGAGTATGGGCTGCAGTTCGGCTACGCGCTGATCCACGACAAAGAAGACGTACCGTTCAATTTTCTATACACCTCGAACCTGTCGCTGGGGCGCGATCTGCTGCTCGCGGAGCCCTTCGACCTGCGCTTTCCCTATGCCGCCTGGGAGGATATCGAGCTGGCCTACCGCCTGAAACGGCGGGGTTTACGGCTGATCTACCAGCCGGAGGCCACGGTCGCCCACGACCATCCCACGGACCTGGCACGCTTCGCCTCGCGGCAGGAGAAGGCGGGCTACTGCGCCGTCGTCTTCTACCGCCTCCATCCGGAGCTCGGATCCTTTCTGGGAGTAGGGCCCGACGGGCCGCCGCCGCTGCCGCCGGCAGGGCCGCAGAGACGCCGGGAAGGCCTGGTCCGGGCTTTGCAAAACTTGCCTGTGCGATGCCCAAAACTATGGGAAGATGTGCTGCGATATCACTACATACGAGGTCTTCACCGCGCCTGGTCGGAGCTGGGCGCGGAGATGGAAAAGGAGAGCACCCATGACGACCCTGAAACCCGTCGGCGAACGGCTCCCGCTTAGGGCAGCCGCTCTCATGGCCGGCGCTCTGCTGATCGCCAGCCTGCCGCTGGCGGCCCAGCATCGCTCGCGGCCGAGCGACAGCAGCGACAGCGGGCGGACGGCCCGCGACGCCGGCTCCTCGCCGGTTCACTCTGCACCCAGCGCGCCCAGCGCGCCCAGCTATTCCGCCCCGAGCGAGCCGAGCTCGGCGTCGAACCCGCCGCGCACGGCCCAGCCGAGAGGCTCCGGCAGCCGCGAGCCGCACCGCCAGCCGCCCTCGCGCGGCAGCCGCGGCAACGATGGCGGCGGCCACCACGGCGGCAGTCATCACGGCACCTATGGCGGCGGCTACTACTATCCCTACGGCGGCGGCTCCTACGGCTTCTGGCCCGGCTTCTGGGGCGGCTGGTGGGGCGGCTACTACCCCTATTACTATCCCTACAGCTATGGCCAGCCCGCCTACTACGGCCGTGAAGGCAGCGGCGGCGCCCTCGACCTCGACGTCGCCCCCGGCCGCACCGAGGTTTACGTCGACGGCCAGTACCTCGGCAAGGTGGACGCCTTCGACGGCTGGCCGCGGTACCTCTGGCTGCCGAAGGGCACCTACGACGTCGTCCTGTACCTCGACGGCTACAAGACCATCGCCCGCCAGATCACGGTCTACCCGGGCACGGTCATCGGCATCGACGACCAGATGGAGCCCGGCGACTCGGTCCGCCCGGAGGACCTCGCCTCGAAGACCCACGACCGGCGGGACGACCGGACGCGCTACGAGCGTGAGCGGGGCGAGCGGATCGACCGCGGCGAGCGCGGCGACGAGTGGCGCGACAACTGGCGGGACCGCATCCGCCGTGACCGCGGCGACCGCGATGACCGCGATTCGGTGCGGGATCGTCGCGCCGATGCTGACGACGACGATGACGACGACGCGGACGTGGAGGACATCGACGTTCCCGACGACACCTCGTCGCAGAAGGGCCGCCTGCGTCTGGAAGTCGAGCCCGAGGACGCCTCGGTCTACCTCGACGGCCGCTTCGTGGGCACCGGCACGGACCTCGCGCTGATGCGCGGCGGCCTGCCGGTCACCCCGGGCGACCACCGGCTGGCCGTGGTGCGGCCGGGCCGCAAGGCCGAGGAGCGCAGGTTCGAGGTGAAGGCGGGCGAGGACGTCGAGCTGGAGATCGAGCTCGACGGCGAAGGGCGGTAAGAAGCCCTCACCACCCCAACCCTCCTCTCCCTGAGGGAGAGGAGGGAGCTCTCCTAACTAGATCTAGATCCCACCCGCAATCGGGTCCGACGAGAGAGAGCCGCCGGTAACCCCGGTCCCGGTAGAGCCGCCAAGGCTGGTCACGCCGCCCACCTCGGTGCTCTGGGGCTGCGCCAGGGGCTTCACGCTCTCCTGCTCGAAGACGCTGCCGTGGCCCAGGTCCTGCTGCTGGCCGCGGTCGATCCCCATCTTCTGATAGACGGCGCAGTGGCCGGTGGCGCCACGCCAGAGCAGCGGCGCGCCGATCGCCGCCAGGCCCAGCGCTCCCTTGTTCCGGCGCTTCAGCGCGTACGCCGCGAGGGCCGCGCCGCCCAGCACCGAGGCCCAGCGCTCGATCTTGCCGACGTTGGTGTTGTTTCTGCTCGCGAGGCTGCCGAGTTTTTCGCGAATGGATTCAGCCATGGGAAGTCTCCTTCAAGTTGCGGTTCGTAGGTTCCCGGGAGGAAAAGAGAACGGAAGGCGGCGACCAGAGAGCACCCCGAGCTGTCGAATCGCGCCACCACCCGCCCCGCCTGACTGTGGTTCAAGACACGTGCCAATTTCTCGGCCTGGGCGCCATGCGGGTAGGCCCAAAGGCAAAGACCCAAGGACTGCAAAGACCGCAAGGACACCGAAGCCCCGTCCTTCTTGCAGTCCTTGCAGTCCTTGTTGTCCTTGCAGTCTTTTTTCCTAAGGCGGCGGCGTTTCCTCTTCCACGACCGGCGCCTGCGCTCCGGCCTGGCCGCCGGCCGCTCCGATCGGCTGGCCGCCGGCCGGCACGATCCCCGGCTCGGGCGGCGGCTGCGGGGCCGGGGCCGGCGTCATGCCGGCGGCGCCGGTCGCTCCGGCCACGGGCTCCGGCGCGGCGGGCCGCGGCGGCTGGGGGGCTCGGGCGGGCCGGATCTCGATCGTGCCGTCCTCCGGCTGCGGGCCGGTGGAGGGGCCGCTCGGGGGGAAGGTCTGGGCCGGGCTGATCACGATCGGCTCGTCGCCTCCCGGATCGGTGATCATCAGCCCGTCGTCCGTGACGGTGTAGCGCGGCTCCTCCGTCGAGGAGGGGTCCAGCGGCAGGCCGGTCTCGGGATCGAGCAGCGGCTGGCCGAGGCTGACGTCCGCCAGCACCTCGCCGCCGTAGGTGGGCGAGTGGCGCTGGCAGGGCTCGGCGGGCGCCTGCCACTCGGGGAAGACCTCGGTGACCCGGTTGGGGCAGAGGTCGGTGGCGAGCTGCCCCGTCACGGGATCGACCATCACCTTCACGATGCCCGCCGGCACTCCGAAGTCGCGGTAGCCGCCCGCCGGGCGCACGGCGGCGGTGAAGCGGCTCCAGATGGGCAGCGCCGCCCGCGCGCCCGAGAGCTGGGTGGAGGAGTTGTCGTCGTAGCCCACCCAGACGACGGTGACCCGGTCCGGCGAGTAGCCGGCGAACCAACTGTCGCGGCGGTCGTTGGTGGTGCCCGTCTTGCCCGCCAGGGGACCCTGGACGCCCTGCCCCCGGGCGCCGGCCGCCGTGCCATGGTCCACCACCCCCTGCAGGATCGAGGTCACCAGGTAGGCCGCCTGCGGGTCCAGGACCCGTTTCGGCGTCGGCAGCTCGTCCTCCTCCGGCACCGGCTCGCCGCCGCGGTCGAGCACGGTGGCGAGGCCGTGGATCGAGGGCTTCAAGCCGCCCGCGGCCAGCGTCGAGTAGACCTGGGCCATCTCCATCGGCGTCGCCTCGAAGGCGCCCAGGGCCAGCGACGGCACCGCCTCGAGCTCGCCCGTGAACCCCATGCCGCGGGCGATGTCGATGACGCGCGGCATGCCCACCTGGAGGGCCAGCCGCACGGTGGGGATGTTGAGGCTCTGCTCCAGCGCCGTGCGCGCCGTCACCCAGCCGTGGAAGCCGCGGTCGTAGTTCTGCGGCCGCCAGCTCGCGTTGCCGATGCGCACGTTGATCGGCGAGTCCCGGAACAGCGACGCCGGGGTGGCCGCGCCCTCGGCGAAGGCGGTGCCGTAGATGACCGGCTTGAAGGCGCTGCCGACTTGCCGGTGCGCCTGCACCACCCGGTTGAACTGGCTCTTGCCGTAGTCGCGGCCGCCAACCCAGGAGAGCACCGAGCCGTCGCGCGGATCGACCGAGATCAGCGCCGCCTGCAGGGGCTTCCGCCTCCTGCTGCCCTTCTCCCAGCCCTTGGCCAGGGCGCCGAGCCCCTGCTCCACCGAGGCCTCGGCCTTGAGCTGGTCGCGCCGGCGCAGGGTGGAGAACAGCAGGTAGCCCTCGCCGCCCAGCTCGTCGAGGCCGAACCGCTCCCGGGCCTCGGCCTGCGCCGCGTCGGCGAAGTAGGGGGCCAGGGGGCGCGGGTCGACCCGCCGGGGGTTCGTGCGCACGGGCGCCGCCACGGCCTGCCGCAACTGCTCCGGGGTGATCCAGTCGAGCTCGCCCATGCGCTCCAGCACCCGGTTGCGGCGCTCGAGGGCCTTGTCCGGGTGCTCCACGGGCGAGTAGTCGGCCGGCGCCTGGATCATGCCGGCCAGGGTGGCCGCCTCGTCGAGGTCGAGCTCCGCGGCGTCCTTGCCGAAGAAGGCGCGGGACGCCGCCCCGAAGCCGATCAGGTTGGCCGGGCCGCTCCGGCCCAGATAGATCTCGTTCAGGTAGGCCTCCAGGATGGCCCGCTTGCCGTGCCGCACCTCCAGCATCACGGCGATCACCGCCTCCTTGGCCTTGCGGCTCAGGGTGCGCTGGCTGGAGAGGTAGACGTTCTTGACGAGCTGCTGGGTGATGGTGCTGCCGCCCTGCTGCATCTCGCCGCCCCGCAGGTTCACCCACAGCGCGCGGGCGACGCCGGAGGGCGAGACGCCGGGATGCCTGAAGAAGCGGTCGTCCTCGGCCGCCAGCACGGCCTTCACCACCAGGTCCGGCAGCTCGTCGAGCGTCACCGGCCGCCGCTCCTCGACCTCGTCGTCATAGAACGAGGCGAGCAGCGGCGGCTCCAGCGTGGCGCTCGGGGCCGGCCGGCCGGCCACCCAGACGCCGGTGATCCGGTTGCCCCGGAAGGCCGCCGCGACCGGCACGCCGCCGGCCGGGCCGTCCGGGGTGGGGAAGGGGCGCAGGTGCACGGCGACGCGGCCCGCCGTGCGCCGGAAAGCCCCCCGGGGGAGCGGCGCGCGGGGATCCCCCGCCGCCTCGCGGTAGCCGGACTCCTTCAGCTCCGCCACCATCTCGTCCGCGGACACCAGGGCGCCGGGCGCCAGCTCGGTGGCGCTGCCGTACAGGCGGGACGGCTGTCTGTACGGCGAGTCCGGGAACTGCCGGGAGAGCTTCCACAGGTAGGCGGCCATCACGAAGCCGCCGACGAACAATAAGGCCGAGGCGACGAGCCCGGCGATCACCAGACGCCGCCGCGCGGGATCCATCTCGGGGAAGGTCCGCCGGGGGCGCTGGAAAAAGGCTGCTGGCTGCATGTCTGCTCCCGCGGCGCGAAGCCGGTCTGTCCCGGGGGGCCGCCGCTGGTGTCAGGATGTGGCAAGCTACATGCCACTCCTTGTCGGCACAGGGGTTGCAGCGGAACATAGCCGTGGCGGGGATGAGGAGACGAGACCATGAGCGGACTGGCGGACGAGAGCGGCGATTCCAACGATTCCAAGGACTCAAAAGGTGGCGGCTCCGCGCTCAAGGGCGAGGAGCTGAGGAAGCTCTTCGGCCAGCTCGAGTACGGCTGGACGATGCCCAACGAGCATCACCTGGAAAAGGAGTTCCACTTCAAGGACTTCCGCGAAGCCCTCGACTTCGTCAACCGGCTCGGCGAGGCCGCCGAGGCCGCGGGGCATCACCCGGACATCTATCTCACCTGGGGCCGGGTGAAGGTGACCCTCTGGACCCACTCCGTGGGCGGCCTGACGCCGGACGACTTCACTCTGGCGGCAAAGGCGGATCAGGCGAAATGAGGGCGCCGCCGTCCCCTTCCGGGGGCGCGGCCGGCGCGTGGCGCTCGAGATGCCCGTGCTTCAGATCTTCCCGGAGCCGCTGAGATTCCTTGATGGTTTCCTTGAGGTAGGTGACCAGGACGCCGGTGTCATTCTCAGGGTTCAACGTCTTACCTCCTGCTTCTAAATAAATCTCGAAGCAAGGGGCATGCCGGGGGGACCCTCTTCTCCCAGCCTCCCTCCCATCCACCGGGAGAAGAGGGAGAAGTTTGTCTAAAAAGGAATCTGCCGAGGTAGCCCTACTCGAGCACGGCCATCAGCGCGCTCTGCAGCGCCTGCAGGCTCACCGGCTTGGTGATGTGCTTCTGGAATCCCGCCTCGCGGCTCTTCTGGACGTCGTCGTCCATGCCGTAGCCGCTGAGGGCGATGCCGCGCAGGCCGTAGCGGCTGGAGAGGGAGCGCATCAGTTCGTGGCCGCTGCCGTCCGGCAGGCCCAGGTCGCTGAGCACCAGATCGATGCGGGTCCCATCCCTGTCCTGCTGCGCCCGCTCCGCCGCGGCGAGGCCGGTGGCCACGGAGGCGGCGACGGTGATCCGGTAGCCGAGCTCGCGCAGCAGGTCCGCCATGGCCTCGGCGGTGTCGGCGTGGTCCTCGATCAGCAGGATGTGAGCGGAGGAGGCACCGCGGCGTTCCGGCTCAGGGGAGGTGGCTATCGACGGCTTGGCGGCAACGGGCGCGTCGCTGCAGGGGAGCCGCACGGTGAAGGTCGCGCCTTGGTTCTTGCCGCAACTGGAGGCGGTGAGGCTGCCGCCATGCATCTCGACGATGGCCTTGCTGATGGCCAGGCCCAGCCCGAGCCCGCCGAAGCGGAGGGAGGTGCCCGGCCGGCCCTGGTCGAAGGCGTCGAAGATGTGCTCCATGGTTTCGGGCTCGATGCCCATCCCCGAGTCGGCGACCTCCACCACCAGCCAGCCCCCGGCGTCTCCGGACCCCTGCTCCCAGCCGGAGCGCAGCAGGATTCTGCCCCCTTCGGGGGTGAACTTCGCCGCGTTGTGGAGCAGGTTCCAGAAGACCTGCGTGAGGCGCGGAGAGTCGGCGGAGAGCGAGCCGCTCCGGCCCGAGAGCTCCGTGACGATCCGCAGCCGCTTCGCCAGCAGGTCCCGCTCCGTCGTCTGCAGGGCATGCTCGAGGATCTCGTCCAGGTCGGCGGCCTCGCGCCGCAGCTCGATCTTGCCGCGGGCGATGCGGGTCAGGTCGAGCATGTCGTCGATCAGCCGCGCCTCGAGCTCCAGGTTGCGCCGCATCATGGCGAGCTGGCCGCGCACGTCGTCCGGCAGGCGAGCGTCGCCTTCGAGCCCCGAGACCACGGCCAGCACCGGCGTCAAAGGCGTGCGCAGCTCGTGGCTCAGGGTGGCGAGGAAGCGGTCCTTGGCCTGGTTGGCGGCCTCGGCCGCCGCCGCCGCCTTCTGATTCGTGAGGTCGGTAACGACCAGGCAGAGCGCCGGCCCCTCCTCTCGGGGGAGGGCCGTGACGGCGGCGTAGGCGGGCACCAGGACGCCGTCCGCCCTGCGCAGAGCGACCTCGCCCTTGCCGCTTCCATCGGCCTCCCCCTGCCGCAGGAGCGACTCGAACGTCTCCACGCTCGCCGGCGCCAGGAAGCCGTAGACCGAGCCGCCGAGCACGTGCACGAGATCGGCCTGGACGAGCGCCGAGAAGCAGCGGTTGCAATAGAGGATGGTGCCGTCCGGCAACAGGGTGACGGCGCCCTGGCCCATCTCCTCGATCATCAGGCGGTACGGCCGGTCGGCGCTGTGCAGCGTGTAGACCCGCTCCCCCTGCTCCTCGCTCACCACCAGGGCATCGATCTCGCCCTGGCGGATGGCCCGCAGCGTCTCTTCGGCCTCCACGAGGCGGTCGCGGAGGTCTTCCATATTTTCCTGGAAGGGGTCTGTACTGGCTTGAACGGAATTCATGGTGTCACCGGCAGAAGGTCCAGACGTACGAGAACCCGCTCCGAGTCGGAGAGGTCTCCGACCAGCCGGCGCAGGGGCAGCGGGCGCTGCTTGATGAGCGTGGGCGCCACGAGGATCGCATCCCCCTCGGCAAGGTCCGGCCGTTGATAGATGTCGACGATCTCGAGATCGTACCGGCCCCGCAGGTACCTCTCGCAGAGGGCCTTGGCGTTCTCGATGGCCCGCCCGGAACGGGCGGTCGCGCCGGTCACGTAGAGGCGAAACGTGTATCGCTCCTTCGGCCCGCCGGCGAGGTTCTCCTCGAACGCCTTGAGAGGAGCCGGCTCGCCCATCGTCTTCAGCTCAGAGGCCGGACATCCAGACCGACCAAGACTTTCTCCGAGTTGGACAAATCGCCGATGATCCGCCGGAGCGGCTCCGGCAGTCTCCGCACCAGGGTCGGGATGGCCAGGATCTGGTCGCTCCTCGCGAGCTTGGGGTTCTGGACCAGGTCGATGACGTCGATCCGGTAGCGGCCGGGGAGGTTCTCCTCGCAGATCCTTTTCAAGTTCGCCAGGGCGGTCAGAGACTTGGGGGTCTGGCCGGCCACGTACAGCCGCAGCTCCCAGAAATGCGGATCGCTCTCCGCCCGCGGCGGCTCGGCTGGAAGTTGGGCCTTCATGGGGCTGCTCCCTTTCGAGGTTCTACGACATCCACCTTGCGGGTTCGGGCCATTTCCAAACGATCTTGCAAGATTCGCTCCTCGCGCTCCCTGGCATCATCGACGGCCTTCTGTGTTTCTTCTTCTTCGGTCTCCAGCTCGAGCCGCAAGGCGGTGATCCGGGCTTCCAGAATCTGGCGCTTGCGCTCCAGATCGCGCTGCCGGCGCTCGGCCTCCTGCTGGCGCGCGAGGCCGGCGTTCTTCTCCTGGGCCTCCTGGGCGAGCCGGGCCGCTCCCGTGAGCGCTCCCGCCGGTCCGAGGTAGGCCTCCACCAGCTCGATGCCGTCGTTGGTGACGAGCATCTCGCGGAGCTGGTTGGAGTGGGCCATGCCGCGCGACTTGATGACGTTGAGGGTGCGGTTGCGCTCGCCGGAGAGCTCCAGCTCGCGCAGCAGGAGCCAAGTATCCATCAGCGACGAGACGCCGACCTCCGTCTGGTCCAACTGCTCCCCATGCGTCAGGCTGTTGAAGAAGGGGGTGATCTGCTGGATCTTCAGGAAGTCGATCAGCCGCACCAGCATCGACTTGACCTCTTCGCTGCTGCCGGTGTTCAGGAAGTTGGTGATCGGGTCGATGACCACGACCCGCGGCCGGAAGTCGCGGAGGATCTTGTACATCGTCACCAGGTGGCGCTCCAGGCCGAACGCCGTGGGGCGCGAGGCGTGGAAGAGCAGCAGCCCCTGGTCCACCCAGGGCTGGAGGTCCAGGCCGATCGAGCGCATGTTGCGCACCATCTGGGCCCGCGACTCCTCGAAGGCGAAGTAGACGGCGCGCTCGCCGCGCCGGCAGGCCGCGTCCACGAAGTGGGCCGCCAGGGTGGTCTTGCCCGTGCCCGCCTTGCCCGACATCAGGATGCTGCTGCCGCGGAAGTACCCGTGGCCCCCCAGCATGTCGTCCAGGGCCGGGATGCCCGAGGAAATCCGTTCCGTCGAGACCTCGTGGTCGAGCCCCAGGGAGGTGATGGGCAGCACCTCGATGCCCCGCTCGTCGATGAGGAACGGGTACTCGTTGGTGCCGTGCACGCTGCCGCGGTACTTGACCACCCGCAGCCGCCGGATCGCCTGCTGGTCCGAGACCCGGTGGTCGAGCAGGATCACGCAGTCCGAGATGTACTCCTCGAGGCCGTGGCGGGTCAGCATGCCCTCCCCCCGCTCGCCCGTGATCACGGCGGTGACGCCGCGGTCCTTCAGCCAACCGAACAGCCGGCGCAGCTCCGCCCGCAGGATGCCCTGGTTTTCGAGGCCGCCGAACAGGATCTCGATGGTGTCCAGCACCACCCGCTTGGCGCCGATCGAGTCGATGGCAAACCCCAGGCGGATGAACAGCCCCTCGAGGTCGTACTCGCCGTTCTCCTCGATCTCGCCGCGCTCCACGTGCACGTAGTCGAGGACGAGCTTCTCCTGCCGCTCCAATTCGCCGAGGTCGAAGCCCAGCGAACGGACGTTCTGCGTCAGCTCCTCCGTGCCCTCCTCGAAGCTCATGAAGACGCCCGGCTCGCCGAACTCCATCGCTCCCCGGACGAGGAACTCCATGGCCATCAGCGTCTTGCCGCAGCCGGCAGTGCCGCAGACGAGGGTCGGCCGGCCGCGCGGCAGGCCGCCCAAAGTGATCTCGTCCAGGCCCGCGATGCCGGTGGGAGCCTTTTCGATGCCGCCGAGCTCGCGGGGCGGCGCAGAAGCTTCAGAAAGGATTGGTTCGGCTGTCAAGCATCACCTCTCAGGAAACTTTACCATCCATCCGCAAGCTTTCGGAAGGCGGTGTTCCGTTTCTCGCAGTACCCCGCGCCAGGTTTGCCACCACGGTCGCCAGCTCCTGCACCTCGACGGGCTTCGCCACGTGCAACTGGAATCCCGCCTGGAGAGCCCGGCGGCGGTCCTCGCTGCGGGCGAAGGCCGTGAGCGCGGCGGCCGGCGTGCACCCGCCCCGGTCCGCGGGCAGATCCCGCACCTGCCGGATGAGGGAGTAGCCGTCCTCCCCGGGCATGCCGATGTCCGAGAGCAGGACGTGCGGCCGCCAGCTCTCCAGGGCCTCCAGGCCCTCCCGGGCCGAGCCGACCGCCAGCACCTCGGCGTCGCAATGCTCCAGGATCTGCTGCAAGGTCTCCCGCGCGTCCGGCTCGTCGTCCACCACCAGGACCCGGATCCCCTTCAGGTTCAGGGCGGGGTCCTCCTGGCAGGCGGCGATGCCGGCCATCTCCGCCCTCGGGTGGATCCGGTTCCCGTCCGCCGTCTTGACGTGGGCGACGGAGAGCGGCAGCGTCACGACGAACGTACTCCCCTGCCCCTCGCCGGGGCTCTGCACCCGCACTCCGCCGCCGTGCAGCTCCACCAGGTGCCGCACGATGGCGAGCCCCAGCCCGAGCCCGCTGTGCCGCCGGGTCGTCGAGGCGTCGCGTTGGCGGAAACGCTCGAAGACCTGGGGCAGGAAGTCGGGGGAGATGCCCGCCCCGTTGTCGGCCACGATGATCTCGACGTGCGAGTTGACGCGCTCCAGCCGCACCTCCATCCTGCCGCCCTTGGGCGTGAACTTCACGGCGTTCGAGAGCAGGTTCCACACCACCTGCTGCAGCCGGGCCGGATCGCCCGCCACCGGTCCCGCCAGCGGATCGAGCACCCGCCGCAACCGGATCTGGCGCGCTTCCGCCGCCGGCCGCACCGCTTCGATGGCGGCGTCGATCACCGGCACCAGCTCCAGGGGGCGCACGTCCAGGCGCATCTGGCCCGAGATGATGCGCGACACGTCCAGCAGGTCGTCGATGAGCTGCCCCTGGAGCCTGGCGTTGCGCACGATCGTCTCCAGGCCCCGCCGGCCCTTCTCCGGGTCGTTGCCGTCGCTGAGCAGGAGCTGGCCCCAGCCCAGGATGGCGTTGAGCGGCGTCCGCAGCTCGTGGGAGACGGTGGCCAGGAACTCGTCCTTGCTGCGGTTGGCGGCCTCGGCCTCTTCGCGGGCCTCCCTCATCTGGCGGTAGAGGTTGACGTTGTCGATGGCGACGGCGGCCTGCGTCGCGATGCCGCCCAGGATCCGCTCCTCCCGCTCCGTGAAGATCCCGGTCTCCGAGTGCCCGAAGAAGAGCCCGCCCAGCACCTCCCCCGAGCGGGAGACCACGGGCGCCGCGAGATAGCTCCGCACCGGCAGATGCCCCTCGGGCATGCCGTGGTAGGGCGCGTTTTTGCCGTAGCGGGGATCCTGGGTGATGTCGTCGCTGCGCACGAGCCCCTCGCCGTTGAAGGTCGGTCCGAAGACCTTCGTGTTGCGCGGCATGGGGAAGCCGGCGAAAGCCTCCCGGGGCACGCCCGAAAGGGCGTACAGCGTGTAGGCCTCCTGCCCCGGTCGGATCACGTTGTAGAAGAAGGAGCCGAACTGGGCGTGGGTGACCGCCGTCGCCTCGTCGGTGATCGCCTGCACCAGCCGTTCGAGGTCCAGCTCGGCGAGCAGGGTCTGGCCGATGCGGTTCATCACCCGCAGCTCCTTGCGGTCCTCCTCCTGGCTCTTCAGCACGCGCCGCAGCTCCTGCTCGACGTTCCGGCGGGCGGTGATGTCGAAGCAGGTGCCGATGAAGCCCTCGAAGGTGTCTCCCGAATCTCCCGGACCGAACCGGGGGATGCCGTTGGCCAGGATCCACTGGTACTCGCCGTCGTGCCGCCGCAGCCGGTACTCCATGGAGAACTTCCGCCGCGCCTCGAAGGCGGAGTTGTAGGCCTCCAGGTAGCGGTCGCGGTCCTCCGGATGAATGCCCTCCACCCAGCCATCGCCCAGCTCCTGCTCCATCGGGCGGCCGCGGAAATCCAGCCACTGCTTGTTGAACCAGTCACGCCGCCTGTCCCTGCCGGCCATCCAGATCAACACCGGAGCGGTGTCCGCCATGATCCGGAACCGCGTCTCGCTCTCCCTTGCCCCCACCTGCACCCGGCGCAGCTCCTGGGCCTGGCGGAGGCTCTCCGTCGAGCTGGCCTCGGCCCGCACCCTCGACTTTTGCAGCCGGTCGTTCAGTAGGTTGATGAGGACGCCGATGCCCGCGAAAAGGAGGATCTGCACCAAGGCCGAAAAGCCGGAAAGGCTGAAGCTCGAGACTGGAGCCATGAAGAAGAAGTTGGCGGCCAGGCTCGAAAGGGCGGTGGCGAGCAGGCCGGGCCCCAGGCCGCCCCACCAGGAGGCGGCCATGATCGCGGGGAAGAAAAACAGGAAGGGGGTGCTCATCCCCAGCAGCGGCTGCAGAGGCCAGCGGATCAGGACGGCCAGCAGCACCAGGAGGAACGCGGCGCCATAACGCAGGGCCGCCGGACGCTCGGAAGGCGAGAAAGCTTCAGTCACGTGGCGCGGTCTCCAATGGCACGTTGAGATGATACCCGAGGTGAGAATTCGGCTTGCAAGGATGGGGCCGCGAGGGGCGCGATTCCCCTCGCGAGGGGCACGATGCCCCCACGAGGGGCGTCATTCCCCTCGCGAGGGGAGGCCTCCCCCCGCGAGGGGCGCGATGCCCCTCACGAGGGGCGCCATTCCCCCCACGAGGGGAACGGCAAAATTCAGGAGGGGCGCGACGAAATTGCCGAGGGGCGGCCTCCCCTCGCCAGGGGAACGGCGCCCCTCGCGAGGGGAACGGCTCAGACCGCGGTCAGACATCCCCCCTGATGGCACCGTCCCCGTGGTGTAGAGACGCTCCTTCCCCGATACGACATCTTCCACGGCGCACGGGGACGTCGGGGCGTCTCTTCGGAGGGCATGCCGTCTCCAGATCCATTGCCTGCTCCGGTCAGATCGACGCCCAACACGTCACGGGATGCATGGGGACCATCCCGGCCGGATGGGCGGCCTTCTCAGGGGTTTTCTATCCTCTCAGGGACGATCGTAGCAAGGGGCGGCATGCTCTCCGAAAGAGACGCCCCGACGTCCCCGTGCGCCGTGGAAGCTGTCGTAACGGGGGTGGGACGTCTCTACGGGACGTTGCCGCACCGGGTGCGTCCCCCTGAACGGTACGGCAGGCGCTTGAAGCTGTAACTGTGACTCCTGTACCGGGAATTTACATACATGGCGACGATACCGTTCATCTACGCTTCCTACTGCTTCTATAGCGACCCTATGAGTCTTCTTGATGATCTCACAGGTACATGGTTGACAAATGGGAACCAATGATTAACCATGCACCTCGTTGAACGGAATCAGCGGTACCCCGGCGTCATGAAGACGGCCGGTTCCCCACCACCCAGGAGGTCGAAGATGAATGGACCGTGAAGAGAAGGATGGCCCAGCCGAGAAGAGAAAGACAACCCATCGACTCTGAAAGGAAAAAGGACAGACAAATGCCCAACAAAGGATCGTACGCAGGTTTCGTATCCGACTGTGAAAAGACCCTCACCAACGTCAAAGCCCGGGCGGCGGAGCTGCCCGATCTCTCGGTCTACATCACGCCCGTCGAAGAGCTGCTGGCGGAGACCAAGGCCATGGGGGCGCGTCAGCAGTCCCTGCAAAGCGTCAAGCAGGAGGAGACCAAGAAACTTCAGGAGGTCGTCGTCAAGGCGCGGGAAGCGGTCGTCCGGCTGAAGGCCGCGCTCAAGGCCCACTTCGGACCGAAGAGCGAGCGTCTGGTCGAGTTCGGGATGCGGCCGTCGCGCAAGCGAACCCGCAGCCCCGAAAGTGGAAAGAAGCCGAAGCCGGTCGATGACCCGGCTCCGGCTTCCGACCGGATACCTCAACAGTCCTGAGCGGTTCCGGGGGGGCGTGGGCCAACACGCCCTCCCTTTTTCTCAGAACGCATCAATCGTAGCACGCCCGCCAAACAGAGTCCTGCCCGCCGGCAAACCGGTCATTCCCGGTAAAACCGTCAATCCGTTCAAGCTGGTATTCTATTTGCAGAAAAGCTTGAGTAGGGAGGGTTTTCTACTTGAAGGACTCAGGCGCAGGCGAAGTTTGCCGGGCTCGTGAAGAGCTCCTCATGGCCCAGGTGGCCAATAAGAATCATCAAGCATTTACAGAGCTTTTCGATCGTCTGTCGCCAGTGGTGCTGGGGGTGCTGTTCCGTCTGTTGGGCCAGCGGGCGGTGGCCGAGGAGGTTCTGCAGGAGACGTTCTTACAAGGCTGGTTGCAAGCCGAGACTTACCGGCCGGAGCAGGGCAGCCCGCGCGCCTGGCTCCTGACGATCGCCAAGGCCCGCGGCCTCGACCGGTTGCGGCGTGAGCGCTCCCGTGGCAAGAGGGATCGTCGAGCGGCCCTGCCGGTCGGCATTGCGAGAATGGAGCCCGTCAAGGGGTAGGAAACGTCGGTTGTGGTGGTAGAGACGCTCCCATCCCCGATACGACACCTTCCACGGCGCACGGGGACGTCGGGGCGTCTCTTCGGAGGGCATGCCGCATCCAGATCCATGCCTGATCCGGTCAGATCAAATCCAATAGCCTTTGTCCCCTCGCGGACAGCCTTCTGTCATCTCTGTCCCTTCTGTCCTCTTTATCCTTCTGCCTTCTCCGGCCTCTCCGGCCTTCTGCCTTCTCTGGGTTCCTCTGTCCCTTCAGGACGATCGGGGCAGGGGTGGCGGCATGCCCTTCGGCAGAGACGCCCCGACGTCCCCGTGATCCGTGGAGGGTGTCGTATCGGGGATGGGGACGTCTCTACCTCTACCAGGTAGGGTGTCACCAGAGGGGGTCCGGACGGGTACGGTGTCGCCAGAAGGCCGGTGCCCCGCCCCTACCGCGGCATCCGGCACGTATCCCCGCCCGCGGCGGGCAGATAGCACTCCTTGACGTAGTCCATCACCATGCGGTCGGCGTTGTAGCGCCAGGCGAGGGTGCGCATGGCGCGCTTGACGCGCCGGATCCAGCCGTGGGGGATGCCCTGGGCGCCGCGGTCGTAGTAGAGGGGCACGACCTGCTGCTCCAGGGTCTCGAACAGGGCCAGGGCGTCGCGCTCGTCCTGGATCTCGGGGTTGGCGTGGACTTCGCCGTCGCCGATGGCGAAGCCGTTGCCGCCGTCGTAGGCCTCGGCCCACCAGCCGTCCAGGATGGAGCAGTTGAGGCCGCCGTTGAGGATGCACTTCTGGCCGCTGGTGCCGCAGGCTTCCAGGGGCCGGCGCGGGGTGTTGAGCCAGGCGTCGACTCCCTGCACGAGCTGCCGGCCGACGTGCATCGAATAGTTCTCGATGAAGACGATGCGGCCCGCGAAGCGGGGGTCTTTGCCGAGGTTGGCGACCCGCTGGGCCAGGGCCTTGCCGCCGGTGTCGCGCGGGTGGGCCTTGCCGGCGTAGAGGATCTGGACGGGCCGCTTGGGGTCGTTGATCAGGCGGTCGAGGCGGTCGAGGTCCTGGTAGAGGAGGTCGGCCCGCTTGTAGGTGGCGAAGCGGCGGGCGAAGCCGAGGGTGAGGGCTTCCGGATCGAGCGGCGGGTGGCCGGGATCGGGCAGGTCCAGACGCCGCCGGCGCTCGGCCAGCCGCTCGCGGGCGAAGGCCATGAGGCGCGCCTTGAGCACCTGGTGGACCTCCCACAGGTCGGCGTCGGGAATGCGGTCGATCTTCGTCCACAGGTCGGGATGGGAGATCTTGTCGAGCCAGTTCGGGCCCAGGTGCTGGAGGAAGAGGTTGTGCATGTCGGCCGCCAGCCAGGTGCGCACGTGGACGCCGTTGGTGATGTGGCCGATGGGCACTTCCTCTTCCGTCTTGCCGGGGTAGAGGCCTTGCCACATCTTGCGCGAGACGCGGCCGTGGAGAGCCGCGACGCCGTTGGTGCGGCGGGTGAGCTTGAGCGCCAGCACGGTGGGGCAGAAGGGCGCGGCGACGTCGCCCGGCCGCTCGGAGCCGAGGGTGAGCACCTCGTCGAGGGGCATGCCGAGGCCCTTGGCCAGGGGCTCCAGGTGCCGGCTGGCGAGGTCGGTGCGGAAGCGGTCGTGCCCCGCCTCGACCGGCGTGTGGGTGGTGAACACGCTCATCGCCGCCACCTCGCGCAGGGCCTCGGAGGCCTCCAGGCCCTGCCGCTCCACCAGGTCGCGCCCGCGCTCCAGCAGGGCGAAGGCGGAGTGCCCCTCGTTGAGGTGGAGCACGGAGGGGTGGATGCCCAGCACGCCGAGGGCCCTGTGGCCCCCCACGCCGAGCAGGATCTCCTGCTGGATGCGGGTCTCCTGGTCGCCGCCGTAGAGGCGGGCGGTGAGCGCCTGGTCGTCGGGCGTGTTGGCGTCGTCGCGAGCGTCGAGCAGCAGCAGGGTGCTGCGGCCCACCAGCACGCGCCAGATGCGCAGGAAGACGTCGCGGCCGGGCAGCTCGACGCTGAAGCGGACGGGCTCGCCGTCGGCCCCGAGCACCGGGTCGGCGGGCAGCTCGGCCCCCGAGATGGGCTCGTAGAGGTCCTGCTGCCAGCCGGCGTCGTCGATGAGCTGGTGGACGTAGCCCTGGTGGTAGAGGAGGCCGATGCCGACCACGGGCGCGCCGAGGTCGCTCATGCTCTTCAAGTGGTCGCCCGCGAGCACGCCCAGGCCGCCCGAGTAGATGGGCAGCGACTGGTGGAGGCCGAACTCGGCGGAGAAGTAGGCCACCGGGCGGGCCAGGATGGGCCCGGCGTGGGTGAGGCCCCAGCTCTCGCCGCCCTCGAGATAGGTCTGCAGCCGCCGGTGGGCCTGGTTGATGCGGGTCTGCATCTCCAGGTCCTGCACCCGGCGGGCGACCTCCTCGGGCGGCACCCGCTGCAGCAGGGCGACGGGGTTGTGGTAGACGAGGCTCCAGGTCACGGGGTCGAGCTCGCGGAAGATGGCGCGGATGTCGGGCTGCCAGGACCACCAGAGGTTCTGGGCCAGCTCGCGGAGTTTCTGAAAGGTGTGGTCGATCGGTTCTGTCATGGCTGGGGGGAATATATCAGGCGAGGGAATCGGGGCTGGTCTGTCGTCCGTAGACCTAGCCCTCCCTCTCCTTCAGGAGAGGGATTGGGGTGAGGTCGCCGAAGGGCATGCCGCTCCTTGTGATCCACCCGCCCCAAATCCATGATTTCCTACCTGTACCTGTACCTGTACCTGTACCTGTACCTGTACCTGTACCTGTACCTGTACCTGTACCTGTACCTGTACCTGTACCTGTACCTGTACCTCCTGCCTACCCGTGAAACGAGATTCACCTTTGTTCAAAACAGACAAAAGATGCATAATCACCAGGAAACGGGACGTTGAAGGTAGATCCAGGGAGAGCAACTCGCTGGCGCGTCGGTTCTGGCGCCAGCATCCGTAACTTCAAACCCGATGTCCGCCGTATGGTCTCGAGAGGGCAAGGCGTTGAGCCTCACCGAGGTGATGTCTGATCCTTCAGCTTCCGCCTCGAAGCCAAGGCATGTCGTGGGCCTGGCGGCGTCGGCCGGAGGCTTGGACGCCCTGATCCATGTCATCTCCGCCCTGCCCGCCGATTTCGCCGCTCCCCTGCTCGTCCTTCTGCACCTGGATCCACACCACCGCAGTTGGCTGTCGGAGATCCTCGATCGCCGGGCCGCGCTCACGGTGGAGCCGGCGCGGGAAGGCGAGCGGATGGTGGCGGGCAGGGTCTACGTGGCCCCTCCCGGCCGCCACCTGGTGGTACGGCCGGATGGGCTGCTGGGTTTCTCGGACTGCGAGCGGGTGCATTTCGTGCGGCCTTCGGCGGACCTGCTGTTCCAGTCGCTCGGCGAGGTCTGTGGGAGCGGGGCCATCGCCGTGGTGCTCACGGGCACGGGCCGGGATGGCGCGGACGGCGTTCTCGCCATCAAGCGGCACGGCGGGACGGTGATCGCGCAGGACGAGGCGAGCTCGGCCTTCTTCAGCATGCCGGCCGCGGCCTTCAAGACGGGCGCGGTGGACCAGGTGCTGCCCCTGGACGGGATCGCGCCCGCCCTGGTCGAGCTGACAAGAGTGGCCTGAAAAAAACGAATTGACAGGAGCGAGTTTTTTGAGCGAAGAGCGTAAACCCAAGGAACGGAAAGAGGTGGAGTCGCCGGCGGCCGATTTCGTCAAGCTCCTCGAGCAGCTCAAGGCCAGCCGGGGCTTCGACTTCTCGGGCTACAAGCCCTCCAGCCTGGTGCGCCGGGTGCAGCGGCGCATGCAGCAGCTCGGCATCCACTCCTACGCCGACTACGGCGACTTCCTGGAGGTCCACCCGGACGAGTTCGTCCCCCTCTTCAATACCATCCTGATCAACGTCACCAGCTTCTTCCGCGATCCTAATGCCTGGCAGGCGCTGGCCGAGCGGGCCCTGCCGCGGATCCTGGAGAGCAAAGGGCCGGAGGACGCCATCCGCTGCTGGAGTGCCGGCTGCGCGTCGGGCGAGGAGGCCTACACGCTCGCCATGCTGCTGGCCGAAGCCCTGGGCGACCAGGAGTTCCGGCGGCGGGTGAAGATCTACGCCACCGACGTCGACGAGGAGGCCCTGGCGGAGGCGCGCCAGGGGAGCTACGCGTCCTCCAGGACCGAGGGCATCTCAGAGGAGAGGCTCACCCGGTTCTTCGAGAAGAGCGGCGACCGCCAGGTCTTCCGGCCCGACCTGCGGCGTTCGCTGATCTTCGGGCGGCACGACCTGATGCAGGACGCCGCCATTTCGCGGCTCGACCTGCTCGTCTGCCGCAACACCCTGATGTACTTCAACTCCGAGACCCAGGCGAAGATCCTGGCCCGCATGCACTTCGCCCTCAACCGCCAGGGCTTCCTGTTCCTCGGCAAGGCCGAGACCATGCTCAGCCACGGCGGCAGCTTCCTGCCGGAAGACCTGAAGAGCCGCATTTTCCAGCGGGCGCCGAACGCCAACCTGCGCGACCGCATGCTGGCCATCGCGCCGTCGCTGAGCGCGTCACCGGACGTTCTGGGCATCGGCCGCTCCCTGCGCCTGCGGGAGGCCGCCTACGACTCCGGGGCCGCGGCCCAGATCACGGTGGACCGCCGGGGCCATCTGGTGCTGGCGAACGACCGTGCCCGGCAGCTTTTTCAGCTCGCTCCGGTGGACCTCGGGCGGCCGCTGCAGGACCTCGAGATCTCCTACCGCCCGGTCGAGCTGCGCTCCCACATCGACTCCGTCGTTTCCTCCCATGTGGGGGTGACGCTCAAGGACGTGGAGTGGCGCCCGGCCGCCAAAGCCGAGCCGCGGGTGCTGGAGATCCAGATCGCGCCCCTGCTCGACGGTGCCGGCGGGGTGCTCGGGACGAGCATCTCCTTCCTCGACCTGACGGTGCAGCACCAGCTCCACACCGAGGTCGAGCGGGCTCACCAGGAGCTCGAGACGGCCAACGAGGAGCTGCAGTCCTCCAACGAAGAGCTGGAGACCACCAACGAGGAGCTGCAGTCCACCATCGAAGAGCTGGAGACCACCAACGAAGAGCTGCAGTCGGCGAACGAGGAGCTGGAGACGATGAACGAGGAGCTGCAGTCGACCAACGAGGAGCTGCGCTCGATGAACGACCAGCTCCAATTGCGGTCGGAGGAGCTGCGGCTGGTCAACGTCCACCTGCACTCGATCCTCGGCAGCCTGCGGTCGGCGGTGGTGGTGCTCGGCAAGAACATGGAGGTCGAGGTCTGGAGCGACAAGGCGCAGGACCTGTGGGGGCTGCGCGGCGACGAGGTGCGGGGAAAGTCTCTGCTGTCGCTCGACATCGGCCTGCCCGTGGAGAAGTTGCGGGACCCGATCTTGCAATGCCTGGACAGCGGCCCCCAGGGGCAGGAGCTGGTGCTCGACGGCATCAACCGGCGGGGACGGCCGATCCGATGCAAGGTCACCTGCACGCGGCTGGGTCAGGGGGCGGGGACGGCGGGGGCCATTCTCTTGATGGACGAAGTGGATGGCACGTCGTCCGAGGCGGGGGCGCTGCCCCGAGATTGAGGAGCTTTTCACTTGCCGAAGAGATTGATGGCCGGCAAACTTGCCTCCGCTCAGCGGGAGCTCCAGATCCTGCAGAGTCAGGCCGAAGGCTTTCCCGAGCCCGAGAAGTTCTCGGCGCAGCTCGCGGCGCTCGAGCAGAAGCTCGCGGAGCTGGATGTAGCCTATGAGGAGCTGGAGCAGCAGAACGAGGAGCTGCAGCACACTCGCGAAGCCCTCGAGCGCCAGCGCCACCGGTACCTCCGGCTCTTCGACGAGGCCCCTTTCGGCTACCTGGTGACGGACCTCCACGGGATCATCGAGGAAGCCAACCAGGAGGCCGCCACGATGATCGGCGTTGCCCAGAGTCATCTGAGAGGGAAGCCCTTCTTCTCCTTCGTCGTCCTGGAGGACCGTCCCCGTCTCCGCGGCCTGCTCCTCCAGGTGCGCGCCAGCGAGTCGGCCGGCGAGCTGGAGGTCAACATCAAGCCGCGGAAGGGCAAGACGTTCGCTGCCATGCTGACGGTGGTGCGCGACCTCGACGACCGGACGCGGACGTCGAGGCTGCGCTGGTCGCTGCGCGACGTCTCCCGCACCAAGGCGGCCGAGGAGGCTCTACGGGCGAGCGAGGAGCGTCTCCGGCACTCCCAGCGCATGGAGTCGGTGGGCCGCCTCGCCGGGGGGATCGCCCACTCCTTCAACAACCTCCTGGCGGCCATGGCCTTCCAGTGCGAGCTGCTGTGCGACCGGCTGGACGAGGGGGACGAGCGGCGCGTCCACGTCGACGAGATCCAGAAGGCGGGCGAGCGCGCGGCCTCCCTGGCGCGCCAGCTCCTCGCCTTCGGCCGCCGGCAGGTGCTCCAGCCGCGGCTGCTGCGCCTGAAGGACGTGGTGCTGGAGCTGGAGCCGATGCTCCGGCGGGTTCTGGGCGAGGACATCCGCCTCGAGACCCGCCTGGGCGGGCAGAGCAGTATCTATGGCAATCATCGCGGCACCGTCCGCGCCGACCTGGGGCAGATCGAGCAGGTGATCCTGAACCTGGTGGTCAACGCCCGCGACGCCATGCCTGAAGGCGGCGCGCTGACGCTGGCCGTGGAGGAGGTCGAGATCGCGGAAGAGGAGGAGCCGGCCGCCGGCGAGCTGCCGCCGGGGAGCTACGTCCAGCTCACGGTGGCCGACACGGGCACGGGCATGCCTCCCGAAGTGCGGGAGCGGCTCTTCGAGCCGTTCTTCACCACCAAGGAGCGTGGCAAGGGCACGGGGCTCGGGCTCGCGACGGTCCACGGCATCGTCCACCAGAGCGGCGGCCATGTCGAGGTCGACAGCAAGCCGGGCCAGGGCACGCGCTTCATCGTCCTTCTCCCCGCCGCCATGGAAGACGGGGAGCCGATGGCCATCCATCCCGCCCGGCCGGCACGGCGGGCGCGGCGGGGCTCCGAGGTCGTGCTGCTGGTCGAGGACGAGGACAACATCCGCGAGCCGGCGATCGAGATCCTGGAGAGCCGCGGCTACAGGGTGATCGCCGCCCACGACGGCAGCCAGGCGCTCGCCATGGCCGAGGAGCACCGGGGCCCCATCCACCTGCTGGTCACCGACGTGGTGATGCCCGGAATGAGCGGCAACCAGGTCGCCCAGCAGCTCACGCACCGCCGGCCGGAGACGCGGGTGCTGTACATCTCGGGCTACCCCGAGGACTCCATCTCCCACCACGGCGTGCTCAACCCGGAGCAGAACTTCTTGCAGAAGCCCTTCCCGCCCGGGCAGTTCCTGGAGAAGATCCGCGAGGTGCTGGACGGTGCGGTGGCCACCCCGGGGGGGGGGGGGGGGGGGCCCCCGTTTGGGGTTTACTATCGGGGGGGCCCCGGGCCCCGCCGGGGTTTTTTCTCCGTCCCCTCCCCCCCCACTGGGAGGGAGAACCT
>Ga0126305_10000062_pt1 | contig 43827 bp, 41 predicted proteins | sample Plot26_FD_92536 | JGI IMG/M metagenome (GOLD analysis project Ga0126305, IMG submission 92536) | Serpentine soil microbial communities from UC McLaughlin Reserve, CA, USA - Plot26 | ecosystem: Environmental > Terrestrial > Soil > Grasslands | place: USA: UC McLaughlin Reserve, Lake County... | reverse complement strand
CCCCACCCTCCGCCAACGCGTGATCGTCCCGTAGAGACGTCCCAGACGAGTCACCCCTACCGCTTCGGAATCGACAACGTCGGGGCGTCTCCGCGGCGGGAAAAACGTGGGATCCCACCAACAACTCCCGACGTCACAAGTCCCGGATACCCGGAACGAACTTCGGGCACGCAGTACTAGTCGGGCAACTCAGGCACCAGCCGATCAGCGCTCGTTCTTGAACACCTCTCCGCCCTTCATCACGAAGCTGACCTTCTCCATGACCTTGATGTCGGCGAAGGGATCGCCCGGCACGGCGACGACGTCGGCGTCCTTGCCGGGCTCCAAGGTGCCGATGGTCTTCGACAGGCCGAGCAGGTCGGCGGCCGAGGAGGTGGCGGCGCGCAGGGCGGCGGCGGGGGTCATCCCGAGTCCGACCAGGAGACTGAACTCCTGGGCGTTGATGCCGTGGGGGCTGACGGCCGAATCGGTGCCGAAGGCGATCTTCACCCCCCTCTTGAGCGCCCGCCGGAACATGTCGGAGCGGGCGGCGAGGGCGGCCTTGGCCTTGGCCGCGATCTCCGGCGGATAGTGGCGGATGCCCGCCCGGCCCGCCGTGTACTCGCCGGCGAGCAGAGTGGGAACGAGGTAGGTGCCGTGCTCCTTCATCATCCGCAGCGCCTCGTCGTCGAGGAACGAGCCGTGCTCGATCGAGTCCACGCCGGCGCGGATGGCGTACTTGGCTCCCTCCGACCCATGGGCATGGGCGGCCACCTTCTTGCGCAGGCGGTGCGCCTCCTCGACGATGGCATTCATCTCCTCCTGGGTGAGCTGCGGCGTGTCCACCTCGTCGTTCAGCGACAGCACGCCGCCGGTGGCGCAGATCTTGATCACGTCGGCGCCGTACTTGACCTGGAAGCGCACGGAGTCGCGGAACTGGTCGGCGCCGCTCGCGATGCCGAGCTCGATGCCGGGCTCGTCGCCGAAAAACCCGAAAGGAAAGCCGCCGTCGTCGCAATGGCCGCCGCGGGCGCCGAGGGCGTGGACCGCCACCATCATCCGCGGCCCGGGGACCACGCCGCCGTCGATCGAGTTGCGCAGGCCGACGTCGATGTAGTCTCCCGAGCCGACGTCGCGCACGGTGGTGAAGCCGGCCATCAGGATCTTGCGGGCGTACGCGGTGGCGCGGATGGCGACCTCCGGCGTCGTCCGGCGGAAGCCGTCCAAGGTCTCCTGGAGCCAATTGTCGGTGGACTCGATCGTGAGGTGCGTATGGGCGTCGATCAGCCCCGGCAGCAGCGTCGCGTCGCCGAGGTCGATCACCCGGGCGCCGGCGGGGATCGGGATCCCCGAGCCCGCCGCCCGGATCTTGCCGCCCTCGACGATCACCACGCCGTTGGCGACGGCGGCATCGCCGCGGCCGTCGAACAGGCGGGCCGCCTTCAGGGCGACGACCTCGGGTTTGGCGGCGGGGGCTTCCTGCGCGCGCAGGAGCGAGGGGACGAGGAGCAGCAACGCCAGCGCGACGGGACCGTATCTCATCGGACGTATCATCGGACGGACCTCCGGGAAAGAGCGAAGATATCTGATTTCTTCGAAGCCTCAGCCCAGGACCGGCCGGCTCCCCTGGAGGATCGCGGCCGCCCGCTGGGCGATCCCCTTGAAACCCCGGACCTCGGCGTCCTGGCGGACGGCCTGGAGGGTGGTGCGGCCCGTCAGGGCGTCCCCCGTCTGGAGTTGCAGGGCGCCCAGGATGAACCGGGCCTCGAGGCCCGCCTCCACGTAGCCGACCCGGCCGGCCTCGCCCACCGCCCAGCGCAGATGCCCCATGGAGGACGCCCTCTCCCCCACGGCCACGCCAGCGGGCGCGATGGCGGTCACCACCAGGATCTGGAGATTCAGGTCGGTGCTCGACCCGGAGATCGAGTGGGCCTGCTCGCCGATCCGCCTGGCGTCGGCCGCCCGGCCGAGGGCCAGGAGGGCCTGGGACTGCACGGCGAGCGCCCGAGACTGGTCGGCCGGCATCTTCCTCTGCCCGTACCAGCCGGCCACCTCGCGGGAGAGGCGCTCGGCCTCGGCCGGCAGCCGCTCCAGCAGGGCGAGATGCGCCAGGTCCAGGCGGACCGCGGTCGCGAGCTGCGCGGCCTTCCGTGGGTCGCTGAGGCGCAAGGCCTCCGACAGACGCTCCCGGGCGGTCTTGAAATCGCCGGCCGCGATCGCCAGCCGGCCCTGCCGCTGGAGCGCCGAGGCGGTCGCCAGAACCGCGTGGATCTGTTCGGCGAGAGCCCGCTGCTCGGCGGCGTATCGCCGCGCCAGGCCGAGGTCCCCTTGCTCCTGGGCCAGGCGGGACAGCAACCCCAGCACGCGGGAAGCTCCCAAGCGGTCGCGGACCTGCCGCTTGCCCGCCAGGGCTTGCTCGAGGTGCTGGCGGGCCGCGGCCAGATCTCCCTGCAGGATCAGCGTCTGCCCCACGGCGGCCCGGTAGGAGGCCGTCATCGTCGGATCGCCGGAGGAATGGGCGATCCGGAGCGCCTGCTCCTGCTGCCCCCGCGCGTCCGCCAGCTCACCCGTCGACACCAGGCTCCGGCCGATGCCGTTCAGCGCTCGGGTCTCCTCCACCTGGTTGCTGGCCTTGCGGGCCATGACCAGCGCCTCGTCGTACCCCTGGCGCGCCCCCGCCGTATCCCCCATTTCCCAGAGGACCTCCGCCAGCTTGAAGAGGCTCCGCGTTTCGTAGAGCTGGTCTCCCTGCTCGACGAAACTGGCATGGACCTCTTCGGTCAAGGCCCGCGAACGTTCGAGGTCGCCCAGGTCGGTGGCGACGAACGCCATCGCCATCTTCTGCCTCGCGATCAGCTCGTTCGAGCCGAGCTGCCGGGCGATGGCGAGCGCCTCGTCGTAACGCTTCTCAGCCCCTGAAAAATCGCTGACGTCCAGCAGCACCGCCCCGATCTTGTTCAGCGTGCGGGCCCGAGCGGCCTGGTTGCCGGCCGAGGCGAACAGCTCGTCGGCCCGGCGGAAGCAGTCGATGGCCTCATCCGGCCGGCCCATGATGTACAGGGCGCCGCCCTGGAGGAGAAGCGCCTCGCCCACGATCTGGGTCTGCCCCTGCCGCTGGCCTTTTTCAGCGGCGACCTTCCCCAGTTGCAGCTCCTTCGCGGGATCGCCCTGCTGGCGGGCGACCAGCGCGGCGACGACGTCGATCCCCGGATCGTCCCGCGAGGGTGGGGGAAGCTTGCGCATCGAAGTTACCGTGGCGAGGGCCTCGGGAATCCGGCCGGCGGTCGTGAGGCTGTTCGCCAGCCCCAGGCCGTACTCCAGGTTGTCGGGATAGAACGTCCACAGGGACCGGTAGATCTCGGCCGCCCTGTTCCAGTCCTTCTTCGCCTCGTTGAAGCGCGCCTCGGTCGCAAGGCGCTCCTCCTGCGGCAAGGCTGCCGCGAGCTGCAGGGCCCGCTCGGCCTCCTGGAGCGCCTCGGCGTCGTGGCCGAGACGGCTCCAGGCCAGGGACAGGGTGGAGCGGATCACCGCCGACCGCGGATCGGCCTGCGCGGCCTCCAGCAGGCGGTCGCGGGCGCCCGCCGAGTCGAAGGCGCGCAGCCGGATCAGCCCCTCGTTGTACAGCCGGTTCGCCTCCGAGTTGCCGGGCTGCAGGGCCTGCACCGCCTTGGCTTCCTCCGGCGAAGGCGGCGCCCATCCCAGGTTTTGCCGCAGCTTGCCGCCGATCAGCGAGACCAGCTCGAACAGATTCTCCTCCGTCCCCACCTCGGCCAGCGAGGCCACGGTGTCGCCCTCGGGCGTCTTCAACACCCGCAGGTCGATGCGGATCCTCGAGCTCGGATTGTCCCCCAGGGAGAGGAAGGCGCCGACCACCACGAGGTCGGCGCCGAGCCCGTCGTGGATCTGCTGCAGGCTCGCCGCGCTCAGATCCTCGGTATAGGGAAGGGAGAGGGTCTGCTTGACGCGGGCGATCTCCTCGCCCGAGATCATCCGCACCTTGGAGCCGGCGGACAGCTCGGTCGTCAGCATCTCGGCCAGCGCCGTGGTCAGCCAGGTCTGCCGGCGGTCCCCCGACAGGTTGCGGAAACCCAGCACCGCCACGGTCGGGCGGAAGCCGGCCGGCCGGGAGGTTCCCGCCGCTTCTCCTGCCAGCGGGCGCGCAGCCGCGTCTCGCTTCCGGTTCTGGTAAGACACGAAGAGACCGGCCAGGAGGATGGCGACCAGAAAGCCCAGCACCAGGCCTGCCAGCAGGAACCGCCGCCGGCCCCGGATCGGCGGCACGAGCGGAGCGGATGGCAGGGCGGCGGGAGCGGCGGCCAGCGGCGGCAGCCGGAACACCCCGCTCTCGTCGAGCATGGGCTGGGCGGCAACGGCGCCCGCGGCGGCGGGAGGCGCCATCCGGAACACTCCGCTCTCGTCCAATAGAGCCGGGGTGGCGACGGGGCCCGCCGCCGGGTGGCTGAGGCTGACCATCGGGAACTCGCCCGACTGCTGGTCTCTCCGGAGGACCTCGGTCACCTCCGCGACGAAGCTGTAGCCCCGCCCGGGGACGGTCACCACGTACTTGTGATCGTTGGCCCGCTCGCCCAGCGCCTTGCGCAGGGAGGAGACGTTCTGCGTCAGGTTGGCTTCGGTGACGAAGGCATCCGCCCAGACCTTCCGGATCAGCTCCTCCTTCTCGACCACCTCGCCGCGGTTCTCGAGCAGCACCATGAGGATCGAGAACGCCTTGGGCGTGAGAGACACGAGCTCCCGGTCCCGCAGGAGACGGCGCCGGACGGGATCGACCTGAAAGGCGTCGAACTCATACAGGAACTTCTCGGTCGGAGCTGCCAGAGGACTCATTGCCATGGGCTTGGGTCGGGCATGGCCGGGCTCCTTTCACGCGGCCCTCACGATGCTCGCCGTCCTGAAGGAGTGCTGGAACTGCCTGACAAGATTGTACCTCAGGCCGGTTCCAGGTGAAATCACCCCCTTTTTGATCTTTTTTGAGGAAGCTTGAGCGCAACTCTGAGGACTCCTGATCGAGGGTCCCCTAGACTCCCTCCAACGATGCAGCCCGAGGGGAGAGGGAGGCTGGCACCGGAGGGAGGGGCCGCCACTCATTTGTTTCACCTGTAGTCTTGCAGCACTGAAGTTCTGAGTTTGGGAGGAGAGAGAGTTTCATCTGATTTCTTGAAATGCTGTGGAAGTGTGCTGGGGAGGTGCGAAACCCGGGGGAGTGATCCGCCCGGGTTTTTTCTTTTGGTGCGTCCCTCGGCCGCCCCCTCTACCAGGGGATCAGCGGGAGAGAGCGACGGGAGGGGGGGCCGGGCCCGCCCGCGGGGTTGGCCGGGCCGTGGCTCCGCTGGCCGGCCGGGTGCCGTTGCGGCTGAGCAGGATCCAGCTCGTCGTCAGGACGAAGGTCATCAGCAGCAGAGAGACGACGAGCAGGGCGAGGGCCTGCCACAGAGCGCCCTCCTCTTCATCCGCCCGCGGCTGGCTGGCAGCGCCGGACGGGGCGGCAGGGGGTTCGACCAGCCGTAGCGGGCCGCCGGGGAAGCTGGCCACCCGGCAGACGGAACCAGCGGCCGGTCTCCCGCGCCGGGGAGCGGCGCCGGCGGCGCGCCGGCCGGCCTCTCGCAAGGCCTCCGCCATCTCCGAGGCGCTCTCATAGCGGGCGGCGGGGTCGATGAAAGTCGCCCGGGCCAAGACCCTGAGCAGCGGGTCGCGGACGCCCAGGCTGCCGCGGCCACACCGGAGGGCGCCGGCGAACGCCAGGCGCCGGAGCAGGGAGCCCACCGCGTAGAGGTCGCTCTGCGTCGTGTACAGCTCGCCGGCGGCTTGCTCGGGAGGCGGGGCGGTCTGCGGATCGAAGACGAGTTGCGTCAGACCGAAGCCCGTGAGGACGAGGAGCCCTTCCGGAGTGACGATCACCTCGTTCTCGCTGATATGCCGGTGGAGAATGCCCTGGGCGTGCGCCTCGGCCAGGATCTCCAGGAGCTGGCTCCCCCAGTCCACCAGCGTCTCCCGGTCCGGCCTCTCGCCCTCGGCGACCAGCTCATGGAGGGTGCGCCCCTCGGTGTGCGCGCAGGAGATCAGCAGCGAGCCCTCGTGCTCCGCGATCTCCAGCACGCTCGGCACGCCGTGGTGGTAAATCCGTCCCAGGGCCTCGGTCTCCGCGAGCAGGATTTCCCATGACGCGACGTCCTGCCATAGGCTCGGCCAGGCGGGCGGGATCACCTTGAGGACCACCGGGCGGTCCGAGCGCGTGTCCACCGCCAGGTAGGCGGCGCCCCGCGGCACGGGCCCGAGATCCTCCAGGATCTGGTAGGAGCCGATCTCCCGCGTTCTCTTGATAGCCGGTGTGGAATGCATGCTGGCGGCTTGACCGCGGGCTCGGACCCCGGCGGCTCCATCAAAGAAGGATTGCAAGTTCCATGCAGAGAAACCCGGCGGACGGCTCCGAACTTGCAGGAGGGGACTCGACCGAGATGAGCGAGACAGCGATGGGAGCGATGGGAGCGGCGGAGGGCGGCACGTGCGCGTAGGCGTCGTCTCGGACACCCACAACCTCCTGCGGCCGCGGGTGCTCGAGCTCCTGGCGGGGTGCGAGCGCATTCTGCACGGCGGCGACGTGGGAGACCTCGAGATCCTCGAGCGGCTCCGCCGGATCGCGCCGGTCGAAGCCATTCGCGGCAACACCGACTCGGGCGCCACGGCCGCCGCCCTGCCCGAAACGCTGGCGGGCAGCCTCGGCGAGCTCCCGTTCCGCATGGTGCACCGGCGGGAGGACGCCGACCCCGTCTGGACGCGCGAGGCGCGGCTCGTCGTCTACGGCCACTCGCACCGGCCCGAGATGGCGTGGCACGGCTCCTGCCTGCTGCTCAACCCTGGAGCCTGCGGGCCCCGGCGCTTCCATCTGCCCCTGACCCTCGCTATCCTCACCGTGGCCGACAGCCGGATCGTTCCGGAGATCCTGGCGGTGGAGTGACCGGCGGCGAGCTCAAGGCCGGCATCCACCGCTTTCCCATTTCGATCATCGATCGAGGAGATAGGACCGACATGCGACACCCACGCCGCGTCGTCTTGCTGTGTCTTGCGGCCGTTCTGGCCGGGGCGAGCCTCGCCTCCGCGTCCGGCTTCGGGCTCTTCCAGCACGGAGGCCGCGCCATGGGCCAAGTGGGCGCCTTCACCGCCCGTGCCTCCGAGCCCTCGGCCGTCACCTACAACCCCGCCGCCATCACCAGGCTGGACGGCTTCCAGCTCCAGGCCGGCCTCGACTTCAACAACGCCGATGACGAGTACCAGAGCGCCACCGGCACCTTTGCCGCCCGTCACATCATCCAGTTCCCGCCCCTCGTCTACGCCACCTGGAAGCAGCGGGAGGGCCCCTTCGCCCTCGGCATCGGCATCGACTCGCCCTTCTACAACAGCCTCGACTGGAACACCCGGCTGTTCCCCGGCCGCTTCGTGACCCGCCGCACCGAGCTCAGGGTCTACGAGGTGCACCCGGTCCTGGCCTACGACCTGGGCGAGGGTTGGAGTGTCGGCGGCGGCGTCCGCTACGCCTTCGGCACCCTCGAGCAGAACGACAACGCCATCCTGCCCATCCAGGCCGGCCAGCTTCCCGACCTGCCGATCGACGTCGAGGTGGAGAGGAACGCCAGCGCCGACGTCGACGCCCTGGCCTGGGATCTGGCCGTCCACTACGCCGCGCCGTCCTGGGGCTGGGGCGCCGTCTACAGGAGCCCCGAACGGCTGAAGGGGAACGGTGACGTGAATTACGAGCCCCGCGACGTGCCGCAGGGCATCCCGGGCCTCGACGCGGCGATCCGGGCACGGGTGGTAAACGGCAGCTCCCGGCAGTCCTTCGAGCTCCCCCGCGAGGTCCGCGCCGGGATCTGGTACGCGCCCTATCCCGAGCTCCGGCTCGAGGTCGACGCCAGCCTGCAGAGCTGGTCGAGCCTCGAAGCCACCGACGTGACCTACGACCCCAACGTCTTCCTCGACGGACCGACCGTGCGCACTCCCCGGGACTGGAAGGACACCACCAGCCTGCGGCTGGGTGTCGAGGGGGACATCACCGACAACTTCATGCTCTTCGGCGGCGTCGCCGCCGAGCCCTCCCCCGTGCCCGACGACACCGCGGAGCCCGGCTTCCCCCGCGGCGACGCCATGGTCTACGCCGCCGGCTTCACCTACAGCTTCCCCCAGATCTCCTTCGACGTGGGCTACTCCCTGCACGAGCACGACGATCGTGGCGCCCGCAACCAGGAGCTGCTCAATCCCACCCGCGCCGGGACGTATAGCGCCACCGATCAGGTGTGGGGGTTCGCGGTGAGGTGGCGCCTGTAGAGCCTAGACCAGGACCGGCGGCCGCTCCGCCCGCAGCCGCGCGAACATCCCCGGCGTATACGCCGTGATCCTGCCGGTGAAGGCGGAGGCCGCCACGGTGAGCGGCGAGGCCAGCCAGAGCTTGCCGGGGCCGGAGCGCCCCTTGTAGTTGCGGTTGATGGCGCTGACGGTGACCTCGTCGGCGCTCTCCGAGACGCCCGGGCCGCAGCCGATGCAGGCGCCGCAGCCGGGGTGGATGAGCTGCACGCCGGCCCGCAGGAAGGTGTCGGCGAGGCCGTTGTCCACCACGAACTTCTCCACCGCCTGCGAGCCGCACTGGATCATGAACTTGACGCCCGGGGCCACCGTCAGGCCGGCGTCCAGGGCTTCCTTGACGACCTGGTGGTAGAAGATCAGGTCGTCGATCTTCCCCGCCGTGCAGCTCCCGCCATAGGCGATGTCGATCGGCACCTCGCCGATCTCGTTCACCCAGGCGCCGTTCGTGGGGTCGGAAGGGATGCCGCGGTCCGGATCTCCCGGATGGGCCACCATGGGCCGCAGGGTGGCGAGGTCGATCGTATGGACGCCGCCCGCGTACTCGGCGCCCGGGTCCGGAGCCACGGCCCGCGCCTTCAGCCGCTCGACGTCCACCCCCGGCCGCCACTCGGCGAGCCAGCGCCAGGTCTCGTCGTCGGCGATCACGATGGCCGTCTTCCCGGCGCACTCGGTCGCCATGTTGGTGAGGGTGGCCCGCTCGTCCATCGACAGGGTCGTCACCCCCGGCCCCGCGAGCTCCATCACCCGGTCGAGGGTGAGCTGAGGGCGGGCGTGGTTGAGGAGGATGTAGAGCATCAGGTCCTTGGCCGTGACCCCCGGCTGGAGCTTGCCCGTCAGCTCGAAGCGGATCGACTCCGGGACCTCCACCTGCGTGAACCCCTGGTGGATCAAGTCCGCGTACTCGGTCGCCCCGACGCCCCAGGTGAGGGCGTTGTTGACCCCGCCCATGCAGGTGTGGCTGTCCGTCGCCTGGATGAAGTCGCCGGGATCGATGAACTGCTCGCGGGCCACCTCATGGCAGATGCCGGGCGAGATCCGGTCCTTGGCCGAGTAGTCGCGGACGCCCGTGTGACGCTGGAAATCCCGCTGGAGCTCGCGGAGGGTCTCGATCTTATCGACGAAGGCCCGCATCTTCGGCACCTCGTCGGCATAGATGAGATGGTCCTCGAAGACGGCGAACTTGCCGGGATCCTTGACCCTGTAGTCCTTCCCGTACTCCTGCTCGAGGAAGTAGTGGACCTGGGCGGTGGTGAACTCGTGGGTATAGCCGCCGTCCACGCTGACCACCACGGCATCGCCGGGCTTCACGTAGTGCGGCCCTTCGCCCAGCATGTGGCGGGCGAGGATCTTCTCGGCCATGGTCATCGGCCGCGGCCCGGTGGCGGGCTTGGGCAGCTCGATCTCGCCGGCAGCCAGGGCTTTCGAGAACGGGAACAGACCGCCCTGGCGGATGACGATCTGCGTGATCGGGTCCCACCCCTGGCAGAACTCCTCGAGCGGGATCCCCTCCCCCGCCTGCAGGCGGCGCATGACGTCGTGGCCGCCCATCAGCACGCCCTGGCTGATGTTGTTGCGGGCGTGGATGGGGGCGAACGACGCGGCGATGGCGATGCGGATGCCGGACCACTTCTCGGCCTGCACGGCCGTCTCGCGGGAGCTGCCCACCCCCTTGCGGAAGCCGGAGGCGATGGCCTCGAAGTTGCCGTTGATCAACGCGTTGCGCTCGAACAGGCGCTTGCCGTCTACGATCAGACCGGCGTAGGCGTCGCGTGCGATGTCCTCCGGCCGGTGGCTGAAGCAGACCCAGGCCGGGGTCATGGCGTCCGTGTTGATGTCGTCGAGCAGATCCTCGATCCTCAGGTCCTCCATCCGGAGGTCCAGCTCCCCCGTCAACTGGCGGCGAATCAGGTCCGGATCCTTGGTCAGGAACAGCACCCGCTTGCCGGGGGTCAGCCGGATGGTCTCTGGAGGCTTCATCAGGGGACTCTCCTTGGGATCGAGGTTGAACGAACGGCCGCCCGGCCGTGACGGGCGGGTGACGGCGCCTGGACATTCTAACGCTGGGGACCCCGGTTCACTATTTCCAGCCGCCCGCGTAGACTCGGGGTGGCGGCACCTCTGGCGCAATCGTGCGGAGCTACCAGAAGAGTTCCGCGTGCCGGAGACAATTTTCCCGGTAGGTGTTAGAATTCGGGTATGGCGATCATGAGTAAGGCCACCAAGAAGTACGTCTACTCCCCTTTGACGGCTGAGCAGATCAGCGACAGGGTTGGAGTGACCCGGAAGGACAAGGCCCTCGTAACCAAGGTCCTAACCGATCTGGGGTACATAGGTAAGAAATCCGTCAAGGTGAGTCCTCCGAGCTCAGCGAAGGTCACCAAGAAGTCCAAACAGCGCTGACACCCTCTTGCCTGACCAGACCCCTCCGGTCCCGCAGGACGTTTTTCTCAACGTTCCCTTTGACACCAGATACTCCGGCCTCTTTACTACCCTCATCGGCGGGCTCACCGCGGTGGGTCTGGTGCCGCACTGCGTGCTCGAGATCCCCGGCGGAGGAAGGAACCGGCTGGAACGTATCTACGAGCTCATCGACAGTTGCGGAGTCTCCCTCCACGACCTCAGTCGGGTAACTCTCTCGGGCCCGCTTCGCGTACCCAGGTTCAACATGCCTTTCGAGTTGGGAATCGCCTACGCCCTGACGCAGCGCCAAGGGCATCAATTCTTCATCTTCGAGTCCAGGAACCACAGACTCCAGGCCAGCCTGAGCGATCTGAACGGTCACGATCCCCATATCCACGGCGGCACGCAGGACGGGATTCTGCGCTGCATCCTCGACTGCTTCGGCCCTTCCGCCGGCGCTCCCTCGTTTCCGGCACTGAGATCCCTGACTCGCAAGCTGAACCGCTCCATCCGAACACTGCAACTCGACCAGAGACTTCCGACTCCTTTTCACCCATACCTGTTCCGCCAAGTCATTCGGGTAGCCGCCGAGCTTGCACAGGCCGAAGGGCTGATCGCCTGAGGTTCATGGCTTGACCCCATGATATAAGCCGCCCCATGGCGAGCGATCCTTCCGGCAACGTCTATGAAAAGGTCATCGGGCAGGCCCTGGGAGGCCCATCGGGCCTGCCGCCTGCCCGCGTCTCGGCGGCGGTGGTGCTCTGGCGGCGAAGGGAGGGCGCCGGCCCGGACGACGTCGACGTCTACTGGATCAAGCGGTCGGAGAACCTGCCCTTCATGGGCGGCTGGCACGCCTTCCCCGGCGGTGGGATCTCGCGGTCCGACGCGGAGCTCCCTGTCTCGGGCGAGCCCCAACTCGCGTCGGACGCCCCCCCGGCGGCGGGCACCCCGCGTTCCCTTCGCGACCTGGACGAGCCGAGCCCGGACCTCCTTCCCGGACTCGCGGCCTGCGCCCTGCGCGAGCTGTTCGAGGAGACCGGCATCCTGCTCTCCACTCCCGCGGTCGATCCCGAAGAGCTCCCCGAACGCCGCCGGGCCCTGCTCGCGGGCGAGCGCTCCTTCGCCGACATCCTTGCCGATCTGAAGGTGAAGCTGTCCGCCTCTCAGCTCGTCTATGCCGGCCGCTGGGTGACGCCGCCGTTCGCTCCCGTCCGCTTCGACAACCGGTTCTTCCTGCTCGAATGGCCCGCCGACGCCGCCGCCGAGCCCTCGATCCATACCGGCGAGTGCGAGTACGGCACCTGGATCTCCCCCGCCGAGGCCTGGGAGGCCTGGCGGCGCGGCGACGTGCTGGCCGCCCCGCCCATCCTGCACATCCTCGAGGTCCTGAGCCAGGACGGCCCCATCAAGGGCCTCGACCGCCTGCGCGACCCCGCCGAGACCAATCTCGGTCCCATGCGCCGGGTCGAGATGCGTCCCGGGGTGGCGATGTTCCCGCTCCTGACCCACACCCTCCCCCCGGCCGCCACGACCAACGCCTACCTGCTCGGGACGACCGACTGCGTCCTCGTGGACCCCGGCGCCTCCGCCGGCCAGGAGCTCGACCGGCTCGAGCAGGCCCTCGCCGCGGCGCGCGAAAAGCTCGGCCGGAAAGTGACCGCCATCTGGCTCACCCATCACCACCCGGACCATGTGGGCGGCGTCGAGCGCCTGCGCGCCTCCCTGGGCGTACCCGTGCTCGCCCACCCGCTCACGGCCGAGCGCCTGGCGCCGCACGGCATCAGGATCGACGGCGAGCTCCACGACGGCCAGCGGGTGATGCTGGGGGACTACCCCATCTTCATCATCCACACGCCCGGCCACGCCCGGGGTCATCTCTGCTTCCTGGAGGAGGACCAGCGCTCGCTGCTCTGCGGCGACATGGTCTCAGGCGTCAGCATGATCGTCGTCGATCCTCCCGAGGGGGACATGGACGACTATCTGGGCTCGCTCGGCAAGCTCGCCGCCTTGCGCCCCGGCACCCTTTTCCCCGGCCACGGCCCGGCCATCAAGAACGCCGAGGCCAAGCTCCGCGAGTACATCAGCCACCGCCTCTGGCGCGAGGAGCGCATCTTCGAAGCCTGGATGGAAGGCAAGCGCCGGCCGGCCGAGATGCTCCCCACGGTCTATGACGACGTGCCGAAGCAGGCCTGGCCCCTGGCCGAGCGGCAGATCCTGGCCCATCTGGACAGACTGGGGAAGTTGGGGCGGATACCCTAGAATCCGGTTCCGCTACCCGGTAATCAACCGTTCCCAGCAAGTACCCGTCAAGTTGGCTAAATCTTTGAAGCCATGATGTTTTTGGCGCTGACACCTGGGTCCGGCACCCCCTCTCATCAAGTACCCATCAAGTACGGCGGTTTCGATGTGGAGCAGCCCAAGCCGGCACGTACCGCATGAGCTTGGGCGCCGCCTCGGGATCGTAAGGTACGATGCTCCCGGCCTCGACCGCCTCCCGGATCAGGCGTGAGGCGGCCGCGATATTCTGTGGCTCGATCCCGAACCGCTGCCGCACCGAGGTGTTGGTCAGGTGCTCTCTGCTCACGTACCTCAGGCACGCGTGAAGATAGACGGCCCGCACACGGTCGGCCTTGTCCATCCTCGAAAGCGGACGTGGCGCGAACAACACCACCCGCGTGTGGTCGTCGGTGGCCTCGGGTAATGGGGCAGGCAGTTGGTACAGTTCTGTCTGGAGCACCACCTTGTCCCAGCCGCTGCCGCGTTCCTCACAGATGCCGAGACGACGCATCAGCGAAGCCAATGCCTCATTTCGCGACTTGGGCGGTGTATCCACGAACCGTTGCGTGTCCACCAGCGGCGCACCCGGATTGGTGATCTCGACACGGTCGTCGAAGATTTCCACCATCGGCCCGACGCCTGTGACGAAAAAGTCCTGGTGGATGAGCGCATTTGCCACGAGCTCCCGCACGGCGAGCTCCGGAAACATTGGCACCGTCTTGCGCAGGGCCTGTTCGATTACCTCATTGGACGGCAACAAGCCGTTGATGAAGCCGATCATCCCCTCGAAGGCACATGCGTAGCCCCTCGCACCGACCTGCTCCTTCAGGGTTTCCACACGGCTCGTCCCGCGGTATTGAATCACGCGCATTGCCTTGCGCCTCAGCGATCGAAAGTCCTCAAACCGCCTCGCGAACAGAATGGCTCCCAGGTTCGTGATATCCCAGCCGCCCGCCTCGCATGGGCGGACCAGACTGTCGTCGGTCAGCACCTTCAGGATGCCGTCGCGATTCTCCGGCAAAGGCCGCTTCAGCAGGTCGAAATAGGTCGGATAGTCCAGTAGGCGCAGCACCTCTTCATCGCGCACCCGCTGGTCAGCAATTCCATCCTCGAAGGGCACACGGTCGAAGATGCGCCACAGCGCCCGTTCCTTCTCCGGAAAGTCTTTCAGCTTCTTCTTGTAGGAACCGACGCGGATCAGCTCCAGCCCCTGGAACTGTACGGGGTGGCGGAAGGCCCGCTCGATCTCCAGCAGCACCACCGGCTGTCCGTCTACAGTCACCTCGAAAAATCGGAAATGGATCTTGGGCGCCAGAAGGCGTAGCAGCCAGTTCTCCAGCTCTTCGTTGCCCACCTTAGCCGCGCGAGGCGCGAAGCGCGTGCCCACGATCGCGTGGTCTCCATCCGCCACACCCCACACCAGATAGGCGAAGGCTTTGCCCGCCAGTGCCGCAGAGTTGGCCAGTGCCGAGACGTACTCGCCGATCTCCTGCGGCCCGGCGTCGTTCACCTTGAACTCGGCCCATTCGGTCTCCTGCGGCAGCTTGCAAAGCTCCCGTACCAGGCTGACCAGATATTCGGCAGCACGGTCAGTGGTCATGCCTCGGTCTCCTTGTGGGCACGGCGAATCCGCACCCTGCCTTCCAGGCTCTCCTGGTATTATCGCCTAACGATGGCACGGCGGCGCCGAAACCAATGACGCCATGTAGCGTCATCCGGTAAGCCGAGCAGCAAGGCAAGGAAGCAACGCGATGCTGGCCCTCTCTGCCGCTGGCGGCAAGCCGGCGCGCCGCGGCCCCTGATATCCTCTCCCCGCGGCGTCCTGGCTGCGGGCGCGGCGTGCCAACGAAGGGGGATACGCGATGATCAAGCTGGTGCTGCTCCGTCATGGAGAGAGCGTGTGGAACCTGGAGAACCGGTTCACGGGATGGACGGACGTGGACCTGACGCCGAAGGGGATCGAGGAGGCCCAGGAGGCGGGACGCCTGCTGAGGGAGGGGGGCTACACCTTCGACCTGACCCATACGTCGCTGCTCAAGCGGGCCATCCGCACGCTGTGGATCACGCTGGACGCGATGGACCTGATGTGGCTGCCGGAGTACAAGAGCTGGCGCCTGAGCGAGCGGCACTACGGCGCGCTCCAGGGCCTCAACAAGGCGGAGACGGCGGCGAAGTATGGCGATCCGCAGGTGCTGATCTGGCGCCGGAGCTACGGCGATCCGCCGCCGCCCCTCGACCGCGACGACCCGCGGTTCCCCGGGCACGACCGGCGCTACGACGGCCTCTCACCCGAGGAGCTGCCCGTGGCCGAGTCGCTCAAGGACACCGTCGCCCGCTTCCTCCCCTACTGGCACGAGAAGATCGTCCCCGAGCTCGAGGCCGGCCTGCGGGTGCTGATCGTCGCCCACGGCAACAGCCTGCGGGCGCTGGTGAAGCACCTGGACGGTATCTCGGAGGAGGAGATCGTGGGGCTCAATATCCCCACGGGAATCCCCCTGGTCTACGAGTTGGATGACGACCTGAAGCCGCTCGCTCACTATTACCTGGGAGACCCCGAGGCGGCGCGAAAGGCCGCGGAGGCCGTGGCGAAGCAGGCCCAACGGGGATAGGGCGCCCCAGGGCAAGCTCGTAGGACTGGCTGGCGACCTGGCTTGGCTCCATCAAGGCCTTGAGCCTGGCGGCACAGGAGGCGCAGCCCTTGATGAGGTGCGCGACGACGACACGACCCTCTTCCCGCGAGGCCTTCCCCGTGGCAAAGCGCTTGAGGGTATCTTCCGAGGGATGGTCCACTGGATGTCCTCCCCGTTGCCCGTCGAGGGCTCCATGGCACATTCTTTAAGGAAGTGACACGGGGAGGACATTTGTTTCAGCGCCTCACTGGCACGAGTAGCCGTAGCCCGAGCAGCAACCCGTTCCCGTGCAGGAGGTCGTGATCATGTTCCGCTGAATGACCCCCGTGTCGTTCTTGGCCCGGAAGTGTCCGACCCCGTCCGCGTCCCCTCCTCCGGTGTTGTATACGCTCCAATCGCTGAAGTCGTAATCGTATTGCGCCGCCGTGGAACCGCGGCCCACATTGAGTTGCGATTTGAGATTGGTGTACGAACGGGTTGTACCCCGGAGAAATATGCGGGAAGAAGGGACCTATGCCCGGAACGCCACCGCCGCCTGGTTGTAGCCAACGCCTGAGCCGACCAGCACGACGAGGTCCCCATCCTTGATCTTCCCCTTCTCCCTTGCGTCGTGGAGGGCCATGGGCACGCAGGCCGAGCCGGTGTAGCCCCAGTCCTCCATCACGGTATGGGTACGCTCCAGGGGCAGGCCCAGATCAGTCATGACCAGCTCGATCGAAGGTTTCCGTACCTGCGTGAAGATCAGGAAGTCGATTTCGGAGGTCTCGAAACCACCTTCCTGGGCGAGGCGGCGCACCAGACGCGGCCAGCCCTCGTGGTTGATCTCCGGGGGATAGCGCTGGACGAGCTTGACGGTGGTGCGGCCGGCCTGCAGGGACTCGGCGCTCGCCGGCTCGGCCGTGCCGCCGGAGTAGATCCCCCAGTAATTCGCGTAGGCGCCGTCCGCCTGGAAGGCCGAGTTGAGGAAGCCCGGCTCTTCGGAGGGCTCGAGGACCGCCGCGCCCGCGCCGTCGCCGTAGAAGAAGAGGGCCGGGTCTTGGGGATCGGCCAGCTTGTGCATGAGGTAGACGCCGATCACCAGGACGGTCTTGAGGGCCGCGTTGGCGGCGATCAGGCCGGAGCCCGTGGCGAAGCCGGTGGGGAACGAGGCGCAGGCGCAGCCGACGTCGAAGGTGCCGGCGTTCTTCGCCCCCAGCTTCTCCTGCACGACGACCGAGGTGGCCGGGGTGATGAAGTCGGGCGAGTCGGTGCCCAGGATGATCAGGTCGACATCCTCGGGTTTGCGCCCCGCCGCGTCGAGGGCCTGGCGGGCGGCCCGCACGGCGAGGTCGGAGGTGGCCCAGTCCTCGGGCGCCCACCAGCGGCGGCGGATGCCGGTCGAGGCCTCCATCTTGTCGACGAACTCGGCGGGCTCGGGAAAGCGCTCGCGCAGGAGGTCGTTGGAGATCTCCCGCTCGGGGAGGTAGCTGCCGGTGGAGACGAGCTTGGCGTATCGGGGCATGAAAGGCTCCAGGAGTGAGTGATTTCAGGATGCGAGCGGTGCCAGGAAGTCTTTGAGGATCTCGGCCACCCACGCGGGCTTCTCGATGACCAGCCCGTGGCTGCCGCCCGGCACGACCTCGAGCCGCGCGCCGGAGATGCCGGCGGCCAGGGCCTGGGAGTGCTCGAGCGGGAACATGCGGTCCTCCTCGCCGGCGACGATCAGAGCCGGGCACTGGATGCGCGCCAGGTCGGGCGTGAGATCGAGCCCTTCCAGGGACGAGAGGATGCGGGCGATTCCCAGGAACCAGATGGGGGGCAGGAGAGCGGTCTGCTTGCGGTGGACCTTCAGGACTTCGGCCCAGGCCTCCTGGTAGGAGGGGCTGTAGGTCACCGGGATCACGTGGTCGAGCACCCGCCCGCCGTCCCCGCCCGCCGCCGCTTCGAGGGCGGCCTCGCGGGCTCGGACCGATCCCTCCCAGACCGCGGGTGTGATCCGCTCGGTGGCGGTGATGGCCGCGACGGAAACCACGCGTCCGGGATGGAGCGCCGCGAGCTTCAGGGCCACCAGGGCGCCGAACGAGGTGCCGGCCGCGTGGACGCGCTCGAGGCCGAGACCGTCGAGCAAGGCGATCACGTCCGCAACATGGGCTTCCAGGCTGGGCTCCGGCTCGCCGGGCGAGAGGATCTGGCCGCGGAAATCGCAGCGGAGGACGTGGAAATCGCCCTCCAGACGGCCCGCGATCGGTTCCCAGGCGCCCATGGTCATTAGGCCGCCATTGAGGAGGAGCACGGGCGGGGCGTCCGGATTGCCCGTGAGGCGGTGGGCAATCATGATCGCTCCTTCAGATACCCATCCCGCAACTCCCCTTTGACCACCTTCCCGTAGGGCGTTCTCGGCAGGGCCTCCACGAAGACGAACTCGCGGGGAATCTTGTACTTGGCGAGCTTCTCCCCCAGGAAGGCGGCGAGGTCCTCCGGCGCCGGCGGCTCGCCGCCGGCCACCAGGAAGGCAACGCCGGCCTCGCCCCAGGTGGGGTGCGGGATGCCGACCACGGCGGCGTCGCGGACTTGCGGGTGCAGGAGCAGCTCGCCCTCGATCTCGGCGGGATAGACGTTGACGCCGCCGCTGATGATCATGTCCTTCTTCCGGCCCGCGATGAAATGGAAGCCCTCCGCGTCCCGCCGGGCGAGGTCGCCGGTGTGGAACCAGCCGTCTTCGTCCAGGGCGGCGGCGGTGGCGTCCGGGTTGTTCCAGTAGCCGCGGCTGACGTGGGGACCACGGAGCAGAAGCTCCCCCACCTCGCCGACCGGCACCTCCGTGCCGTCCTCCCCGATCAGGAGTGTCTCGGTGAACATCAGGGGCTTGCCGATCGAGCCGGGTTTGGCGACGGACTCTTCAACCGTCATGGCGAAGCAGTTCACTCCCACCTCGGTCAGCCCATACCCTTGCTTGAAGACGACGCCCCGCCGCTGGTAGGCCTCGATGATCCAGGTCGGCAGCGGCGCCCCGCCGCTGATCAGCCAGCGGACGCTGGAGAGGTCGACCGTCTCGAAGCCGGGATCTTCCATCAGCAGCTTGTAGATGGTGGGCACGCCGAGCACGACCGTGCAGCGCTCGCGCTCGATCGTCCGCCAGACCTCCGCCGCCTCGAAGCCGCGATGGAGGACGACGGTGCCGCCGATGGTGAAGATGGGGGCCAGGAAGGCTCCAAGCCCTCCGGCGTGATAGAGCGGGGTGAAGATGGGGCTCACGTCGTCCGCCCGGAGCTGCCAGCCGATCACCGTGTTGTAGCCGTTCCAGACGACCATGCGGTGCGGCAGCATGACGCCCTTGGGCTTGCCTGTCGTGCCCGAGGTGTAGAGCAGGCACCAGAGGTCCTCGGGATCGCACCGCTCCCGGGTCCACGGCCCATCGGGAACGGCGAGGTCGCGAAGAGCGAAATGACTGGACGCGATCGGTTCGTCGAAAGCGACCCAGTGATCCAGGGAGACCAGATCCTGGAGGACCCGCACGGTCTCCGCGTGCTCGGCACCGTAGAGGAGCCCCGCGGGTTGGGCGTCCTCCAGAATCCCCGCCAGCTCCCGGGGGGTCAGGCGGGTGCCCAGGGGCACGAGGATCACCCCGGCCTTGGGCGCGGCGAAGAAGGCGTCGAGGTACTCGACCCGGTTGTCCGCCAGCACGGCGAAGCGGTCGCCTTTCGCCAGCCCCAACCCCTCGCGCCAGACGCGGGCGAGGCGGACGGCCCGGTCGTCGAGCTCCCGGTAGGTGAACCGCTCGCCCGTGGGGACGTAGACCAGGGCCGTCTTGTCCGGCGTCAGGCGGGCCCTCTCGCCGAGGAGGTCCCCGTGGACCATCAGGTGCCGCCGACCAGGCCGCCATCCACCGAGAGGACCGTGCCGTGGACGAAGCCCGCGGCGTCCGAGGCCAGCCAGAAGTAGGCCTCGGCGATGTCCTCGGGCTTGCCCATGCGGCCGAGCGGGGTATGGGAGACCATCCCCTGGAGCACCTTTTCGGGCATGGCGGTGACCATCTCGGTGGCGATGAAGCCGGGGGCCACGGCGTTGACCCGGATGTTGTAACGCCCCAGCTCGCGCGCCCAGGTCCTGGTCATGTTGATCACCGCGGCCTTGGTGGCGGCGTAGTTGGTCTGGCCGAAGTTGCCGTAGAGCCCGACGATCGAGGAGGCGTTCAGGATCACCCCGCCGCCCCCCTCGATCATGCGCGGCGCCACGGCCCGGGTGCAGAGGAAGACCCCCTTCAGGTTGACCGAGACCACGGCGTCGAAGTCCTGCTCCGACATCTCGGCCAGCTTCCGGCCATCCTTCCACTTGACGAGCTGGTGGTCGCGAAGGATGCCGGCGTTGTTGACCAGCACGTCGATCCGCCCCCACCGCTCCACTACTTCCGCCACGGCCGCCTCGACCGCGGCGGCGTCGGTGACGTCCACTTTCTGGAATACCCCCTCGCCGCCGTCGTCAGGGGCTTTGACGTCCCAGACGGCGACCTTGGCGCCGTCCTGGGCGAAGCGGCGGGCCGTGGCGCGGCCGATGCCGGCCGCGCCGCCGGTGACGATGACGACTCGTTCCGCCATCGTCGGCATCCTCAGAATACCCACCGCAGGCCGAGCTGGATCTCCCGTCCCGGCAGCGTCGCCCGCGCCCGGCCGAAGTTCGGGTTGGGCGTCGAGCCCGACAAGAACTCGGCGCCGTCGATCGAGTTGACGTCGTAGTTCGTGGCATCGGTGACGTTGAAGGCCTCGGCGATCACGTCCAGGCGCTGATCGCTGAAGAACCGGAAGCTCTTGGTGAGGCGCAGGCTGAGCTGGCGGAACACCGGGCCGTCCTCGTCGTTGCGGTCGACGCCCGCGGGACGGTCGGAGTTTTTGCCGTCGCCGTTGAAGTCGTAGCCCAGGCGGTGGTTCCACGGCTGGCCGGAGCCGTACTCGTAGATGGGGGCGGCCGTGAGCCCCCAGGGCAGGTGGAAGATGCCCGTGAGCACGACCCGGTAGCGCTCGTCAGCCTGGCTCCTGCCGTACTCGGCGTCGATGTTCGACGGGTCGTTCGGGTAGCCGAAGGGGAATACGGGGCTGAAGTCGTCCGAGATGTTCTTCTTGTCGGCGAAGGTCACCGCGGCGGTGATCAGGTCGCCCCGCTCGAGCGAGCCGTTGAGCTGGAGGATGAGGGCCTTGTACTCGCTGCGGCCCTCGTTGGTGTAGGTGTTGATCTGGTTGTAGGTCGCGTTCGGGCGGACCGGGTTGGAGTTGCCGCCGAAGTTGACGTCGCGGATGACGATCTCCTTCCGACCCTTGGAATAGACCGCCTGGGTGTCGAGGAAGAAGCGGCGCGCGAGGGCGTGGGTCCAGCCCAGGCTCGCCTGGGTGGACTCCGGCGTGTCGAGCTCGGGAGCGATCAGGCCGAGGTCAGGCCGCAGGAGCACGCCCGTCCCGGTCGGGTTGTTGGGATCGAGGACGAAGGGCGGCACGTTCAGGCCCAGCAGGGCGCCGTTGACTCGCGTCCGCGAGACCCGGCCGGTGATGCCGTTCTGCTGCCGCTCGATGCCGGCCGGGATCAGGAGGTAGCGGCCGTTGAAGAGGCCGGCGCCGGCCCGGAAGACGTTCTTGCCGTTGTTGCCCGGATCGAAGGAGAAGGCCACCCGGGGCTGGACGTCGTTGGTGTCCTTCTTACGCGGATTGGGCACCAGCGGATGGGTGAAGCCGGGGTTGTTGCCGCCGTCGTCGAGGTCGTAGCGCACGCCCAGGTTGGCCGTCACGTTCGGCCGCGGCCGCCAGTCGTCCTGGAGGAAGACGGCGTAGCGCTTGGTGTCATAGGTCACGTCGCTCGAACCTTCCCCGTAGAGATAGGCGACGGGGATGGCCCGGGTGTCGGTCAGATAAGTGAAGAGCCCGTACTGGAACGTGTCGATGCGCGACCGCTCCTCATGGTAGAGAAACGAGGCGCCGGCCTTCACGTCGTGCGTCCCGAAGCCCGCGTGGAAGGTGTCGCGCAGCTCATACCCCTGGCCGTCGCCCAAGAGGTCGCCCAGGATGTTGGCGCCGGTCTGGAGCGTGTTGCCAGAGGAGAACCACTCGCCCACGGCCGTGGAGTTCACGGGCTCGTCGAACTTGCGCCGGCCGCCCTGAGCGCGCAGCTCGTTCAGGCGGGCGTTCGAGAGCACGGCCAGGTATTCCAGAGTCACGTTCCAGTTGTCGCGGTTGAGGTCCTGACCGGTCGAGACGTCATTAAGACCGCCCGCGCGGAAGTTCTTCTCCCGATCGCGCTCGTAGGCGAAGTTGCCAGCCAGCGACTGCCCGTCGGAGAGGTTCTGGTTGAGCTTGACGAAGCCGAGCGTCTGGTCGAAGGGGCGCGCGACGTCGTCGGCCCGGGAGGCGTAGGCGCCGCCGGGCCGGAAGAAGGCAATGTTGTCCTCGTTGATCTGCTCCACGGAGACGAAGTAATGGGTGCGGTCTGGCACGATGGGGCCACCGACCGTGAAGCCGTACTGGTCGCGGGAGTAGCCGTTGAGCTCACGCTCCAGGGCGCTCTTGGTGCGCAGGTTGTCGTCCCGGTGGAAGCCGAAGGCCGAACCGCTGACCTGATTGGTGCCGCCGCGGGTGATCACCGACAGGGCACCGCCCGCCGTGCCGCCCACCTCGGCGTCATAGCGGTTGTTGATGACGCGGAACTCGCTAATGGCGTCCTGGCTGAAACGGATCTTGGAGAGCCCCAGAGCCGGATCGGTGAAGTCCACGCCGTCGACCAGGACGGTGGACTGGCTGGCGTTGCCGCCCGCTCCCACCACCGGGCCGCCGCCGATGAAGCGGAAGCCGCCACGCTCGCGCTGCACGCCCGGAGCGATGAAGGCCAGACGCTGAAAGTCGCGGTCCGGCACGGGCAGCGATTCAATCTGCTCGGGGACAATGTTGGTCGAGGTGTCGGTCTTATAGATGTTCACCAGGGGCACGGTCGTGCTGACGGTAATCGACTCCGTCACCGCCGCGCTCAGGGTGGCCCGGATCACCGCCGTCTGGCCCACCCGCAGCTCGAAGCCTTCTTGGTTCACGGGCGAGAAGCCCTGAAGCTCGAACGACGCCTTGTAGGTCCCCGGCGGCAGCGCGGGCAGAGTCGCCGAGCCCTGCTCGCCCGTCACCTCGACGCGGGTCAGTCCCGTCTCCGTGTTCTCGAGCGTCACCGTAACCCCGGGCAGGGGAGCCCCATCCGTGCCGGTGACCTGCACCTCGACGCTCGCGGTCGAGATCTGGGCTTCGAGGCGCCCCACCCCCGCCACCAGAACCAGGGCGAGCAGAATCGCCATCTTCCTCAGCATGTCCTCTCCTCGCGTCCCAAAGGACGCATCCGATTCATGAATTCGTCTCATCCCGCGGATCGAATCCGCGGCGCAGGATCTTGGAGAACTCGTGGACGGCCTGGTGGGAGTCCAGGCCGAAGTGCATGGGCACGCCGAAGCACTTCTCGACGGTGAAGAAATAGAAGAACCAGCGGGTGGCCAGCATCACGCCCACCAGGGGATCGACGTCCTCCCCCAGCTCGCCCGCCGCCCGCCGCTCCGCCAGACGGTCGGCGTAGGTGGCCGCGAAGCGGTCGGCCATGTTCTGGTAGAAGGCCTTGATGTGCTTGCCCTTGAACTCGATGACGTCGATGTAGATGAGCAGGATGTGGGCGGAGTTGTCCCCCACCACCTGCTCGATGGCCGCCGCCATGGACTCGAGGTCCTCGGGGAAACGTGCGGCGGCGAAGATCTTGTTGAGCGGCAGCTCGGGGTCGAGCAGCACCTCCCAGTACTGGTCGATCAGCTTCTTGAAGATCTCTTCCTTGCCGCCGAAGTGGTGGTAGAGGTTGCCCACCGACAGTCCGGACCGCCGGGCGATCTGCCGCATGGTGGTCGCCCGGAAGCCCTGGCGGGCGAACAACGACAGCGCCGCCTTCAGGACCTTGCGGGCCGAGGCGTCGGACTTGTCCGCCTGAGTTCGCTTTTTCGCCATCGGGTCTCCCGTGAGCTGCAGAACGGTGAATAACGGAACGAGCGTTCGGTTTTTTCAAGGAGATGGTAGGGCGGCGGCGGGCGGGTGTCAAGGTGGAGCGAGAAAGGCAAGGACCGCAGGGACTGCAAGGACTGCAAAGACACGGAGATCTCTCTCCGGTTGTCGTCCTTGGTGTCCTTGGTGTCCTTGCTGTCCTTGGGCTTCTACCCAGGACGGCACCGTCCCCATAGGGAGACGCTGCCCTCACTTCCCCACTGTATCTTCGATGCGGCACCGCTCTTGCTTTGTGCGTACCGTCATTCTGCAAGATCGGAGGGTTGGGGATGGGCAAGAAAGCCTCACCATGGATTCTGCCGGGCACGCTGGCTCTGGTTTTGGCGGCCCCGCTTGCGGCTGCCCAAGCGCCGCCAGCACCAGTTTTCGGTACCGCGGTGGAAGTGCAGGTAGTCAATCTCGATGTCTACATCACCGATCGTGAGGGCCGGCCGGTCAAGGATCTCTCCGGCAAGGACTTCCAGGTCTTCGAGGACGGCCGGCCGGTCGAGCTCAGCAACTTCAGCCGCATCGAGAACGGCTCGCCACTGCCGGCGGACGATCCCGCGGACACCGTCCCGGGAGCGGCCGAGCCGGCAGAGAAGGGCCTTCACCTCGTCGTCTTCATCGACCAGACCCGGATCGGCGTCACGGGCCGCCGGAACGCGACGTCCCAACTCGCCAGGGTCCTGCAGGAGACCCTGCGGCCAGAGGACCAGGTCATGCTGGTGGGCTTCGACGGCGCCAGCCGGGTCCTCCTGCCGTTCACCGCCAACCGCAAGGCCCTCTGGGCGGCGCTGGCCGCCGCCGATACGATCTCCCCCCGCCAGCTCCTGGCGCGCAGCGACCGCGACGAGGTCTTCCAGCAGCTCCAGTACGACGCCCAGGAAGGGCCCTGCCTCTTCACCGAGGAGCTCTACACGCCATACGCGGAGAAGGCCCTCTCCGAGGTGATGCAGATGATCCGCTCCCTCGAGGTGTTCGTCGACTCCCTGGCCGGCGTCCCGGGCCGCAAGGCCATCCTCCACCTGAGCGACGGCATTCCGCTCCGGCCCGGCGCCGAGGCCATCGAGTACGGAATCGAGCTCTGCGGCGGACAGGGCATCCAGCAGGGCCAGGCGCACGCCATGGACACGCTCGAGATGGACGAGCGCAGCCGCGCCCACCGCTTCAATCCGCAGAAGGCCCGGATGGACATCCATCGCTTCGACACCACGAGCCGCTGGGAGGACCTGTCGGCGCGCGCCAACGCCTACGGGGTCAGCATGTACATGCTCCAAGCCTCTGGCGCCGCCGCCGAGACGGGGACCAGCGCCAGCACGCAGGTCCGCTATCAGACCGTCCTGACGGAGTGGAGCGAGCGCGCCAATCTGCAGGACCCGCTGTCGTTCCTGGCGGACGACACGGGTGGGCGGGCGTTCCTCAACGGCAACCAGTTCGAGCCCGGTCTGCGGGCGATGGTGGAGGACCTGCGGAGCTACTACCTGCTGGGCTATATACCGCCGTCCGGCAACGACGGTCTGCGCCGGATCCAGGTGAAAGTCTCCCGGCCGGGATTGGAGGTGCGGCACCGCACGAAGTACCGACTGCGGACTCCGCAGGAGCAGATCGCGGGGCGCCTGCGCAGCCGCCTCGTGCACGGCGTGGGAGAGAACCCGCTGGGCGCCCGCATCGAGATCACCGGCCAGACCCCGGCCGGCAAGGACCAGGTCAAGACCCGCATCTCCGTCAAGGTGCCCCTGAAGAGCCTCGCCCTCATCCCCGGGGAAACGTTGCGGGAGGGATTGCTGACCGTCTTCGTGGCGGCCCAGGACGCGGCAGGGGGCACCACGCCCGTGCGGCAAGCCAGCGTGCCGGTGCGGGTGGCGGTGGATCCCGCCGCCGCCGGGCAGCGGGAGTTCACCTACGAGATCGAGATGGTGATGCGCAAAGGGCCCGGCACGCTCGGAGTGGCCGTGCGGGACGAGGTGGGTGGCGAGACCTCGTACCTGAGCCAGGCCTTCCGGCTGAACGGGACTTGAGCCCCGATGGCTTCTACCTCTTCCCCGCGGGCTCGGCAGCTTTCTCGAGCCTGCGGGGCTTGGCCTTGCCGGGCGTGACGCCATTGCCGGCCTGAAGACGGGCGGTCATCTGGGCCGAGTAGCTGGCCTCCACCCGCTTCAGCTCGTCCTTCTTCAAATGACACTTCTTGTACTTCTTCCCGCTGCCGCACCAGCAGACGTCGTTGCGGCCGAGCTCGATCTCCTGGACCTTCGGGCGGGGGGACACCAAATTGCGGAACCAGCTTGCCAGGGACACGGCAGTCTCCAGTCTTGAAAATCAGTAGTGGTTGAGCGGCTCGAACGGACCGGTGCGGACCGGTTTACTGTACCTTCACCAGGTCGACGACCTCTTTGACGCCCGAGGTGTCCCGGGCAGCCCGCAGGGCCAGCGACTTGCGCTCCCTGTCGGGAAGCGTGCCGCGCAGGCTGACGACTCCGTCGGTCGCCTCGACCTCCAGGTCCAGCGCGTAGCGGCCGATCTCTCCCAACAGATTCCTGCCCACCCGCATTTCGAGCACGGCGTCGCCAATCTCGCGCTCGGCGTAGCCGACGGCCCTGCCGGGCAAGGTGGACTGGGACGACCCTTCGCGGGAAGCGAGGCGGTTGTCCACGCTCTGGACGCCCGGGACCGACCTCGCCACTTCTTCGGCAAGCTCCTGGGTGGTGCGTTTGTCGACCGCGCCGATCAGGCTCACCCGTCCGCCGGCGGCGTCGACCGTCACTCCGAGACCATCCTCCCCGAGCTTGTCGAGAAGAGCCAGCCGGACGTCCTTCTCCAGCCGGGCGTCCGCCACGTCCTGCTCGCGGATGGCCTCGTTCCCCGCCTGGGCGCGCGGAGTGGGCACGGTGGAAGCGCAGGCGCTGAAGAGGAGGGCGCCGAGCAGCAGGGATGGGAGGACGTTAGAGGTCACGTCGAAAGGTTAACACGTCTCAGGCCGCCGGCACCCAGCACACCACCGCCGTCCCCCCGCCGTCGCGGTGCTCGATACGGAGGCGGCCGCCGTGGGCTTCCACGATCTCGCGGCAGAGCGGCAGCCCCAGCCCCGAGCCGCCGGGCTTCGAGGTGTAGAAGGGCAGGAGCGCCTTGCGCATCACCTCCTCGGTCATCCCGGTCCCCCGGTCCAGCACGCGGAAGCGGACGCCGCCATCCCCCAAGGCGTCGATGGACAGGCGGATCTCCTCCGGCGGGCCGCCGGACTCGTGGGCGTTCTTGAGCAGGTTGATGAGCGCCTGCTGCATCTGGGCCGGGTCGAAGCGGCCCGGCGCGGTGGGGAGCGCCCCCTCCAGCACAAAGGGGGTGACCTGGCGCAGCTCGGCGAGGAAGGTCTCCCAATTCACCTCCCGCTTGTTGGGCTGGGGCAGCCGGGCGAAGCGAGCGTAGCCTTCCAGGAACTCCTTGAGATGGTTGGAGCGCTCCTCGATGACGTCGAGGGCCGGATCGAGGCGGTCCGCGTGCTCGGGGTTGCGGGCCATCAGGCGCACGGAGCGGGCGAGGGAGGCGATGGGAGCCAGCGAGTTGTTGATCTCATGGGAGAGGGTGCGGATGGCCCGCTTCCAGACGTCCACCTCCTGCCGCCGCAGCTCGGGAGTGAGACGCTTGATCAGGGTGAGGTCATGGCGCCGGCCGTTCAGCTCGAAGGCGCGGCGGGCGACGTGGAACACCTCCTCCTCGCCGTTGCTCTCCAAAGAGAACAGCCCGTCGCGCCCGCTCGAAAGGGCTTCGCGGAGCGCCTCGGGGCACTCCTCCAGGATCTGGGCGAAAACCCGCCCCTCGAGCCGTCCGCGGGTGAAGAAGGTCTCCCGCGCCGTGCGGTTGGCGAAGATCACGCGGCCGCGCTCGTTGGTGAGCACGATCGCCATCGGCGTCGCCTCGAACACCGTCTCGAGCAGCATCTCGCGCTGGATGATGGCGTTGCGCTCTTCCCGCAGCACGTCGCCGACGTCGTTGTAGAGCGTCACCAGCTCGCCCAGCTCGTCCTTGCGGTCGACCGCCAGGTGCAGGCTGAAGTCGTGGTCGCGGAAGCCCTGGACGCCGTCGCGCAGGGCCTGGAGGACGCGGGTCGCGGGGAGCAGGACCCGGTCCAGGATCCACCACCCTACCGGCAGCCCGAAGCAGACGCTGGCCGCGAACACGGTCCAGGGAGAGGGGAACCAGTGCGCCGCCGCCATGGCGAAGCCGACTACGGCGAGAAGCCCGGCGACGAAGGCGAGGCGGACGCGGTCTGCGAAGCGGAGGGGCTTCATCCCCGCAGCCGGCGCTCGACGGCCAGCCCATGCTTCTCCATCTTCCGGTACAGGGCCTGGCGGGAGAGCCCGAGGATCTCGGCGGCCTTGGCCACGATCCCTCCGGCCTCCTCGAGGGCCCGCTCGATGCGCACCCGTTCGGCGAGCAGGAGCTCGTTGCCGCCCTCTCCTTCCGCGGCGGCCGGCGCACTCCCCGCCGGGGCGGCGCCGAGCCCGAGGTCCTCGACACGGATGGTTTCCGCGGGCGCGATCAGGACGGCCCGGCGGAGGGTGTTCTCCAATTCCCGCACGTTGCCCGGCCAGGGATGGCGGACCAGCCGCTCGCGGGCCTCCGAGTCCAGCCGCCAGATGGCGCCGGTGGGCGACGGCGAGAGGTCGCGCAGGAAGCGCTCGGCGAGGGGGAGCACGTCCTCCGGCCGCTCGGCGAGAGGCGGAATATGGAGCTCGATGACGTTCAGGCGGTAGAAGAGGTCCTCCCGGAAGCGGCCCCTTTCGATCTCCCGGCGCAGGTCGGCGTTGGTGGCGCAGATCAGCCGGACGTCCACCTGGCGGGTCTCGCTGCTGCCCAGCCGCTCGAACTGGCCGCTCTGGAGGACTCGCAGGAGCTTGGCCTGGCCGGAGGCCGACAGGTTGCCGATCTCGTCCAGGAACAGGGTGCCGCCGTCGGCCGCCTCGAAGCGGCCGACCCGCCGGCGGTTGGCGCCGGTGTAGGCCCCGGCCTCGACGCCGAACAGCTCGCTCTCCAGGAGCTCGTCCGGCAGCGCTCCCGCGTTGACCTTGACGAAGGGCTTCTCCTTGCGCCGCGAGTTGGCCTGGACGAGCTCCGCCAGCTTCTCCTTGCCCGCGCCGCTCGGGCCGGTGACGAGCACCGGGATGTCCCCGCGGGCAACCTGCAGGGCCAGGGTGACGACGGCGTGCATCTTCTCGCTCACCCACACGGCGCCCGCGAGGTCGTTGCGCTCGGCGAGGTCCTCCCAGCTCCGCCGCGCCCGGTGGCGCAGCCGGGCGTTCTCGAGTTGGAGCTCGCGCAACCGGAGGAGGTTGCGCACGGAGGCGAGGAGCTTCTCGTCGTCCCAGGGCTTGGCCAGGTAGTCCGACGCCCCCTCCTTGACCAGCTTGACGGCGGTCTCGAGAGAGGTCCAGGCCGTGATCAGCAGCACCGGCAGGCTCGAATGCCACCGCCGGATCTCCCGGAACAGGGCGACCCCCTCCTTGCCGGAAGTCGCGTCCGGACTGAAGTTCATATCCTGGACGACGACCCCGATCTCCGAAGCCTCCTTGTCCAGGACGCGGATGGCCTCGTGGGGAGAGCGGGCGGTGACGCAGGGGATCCCCCGGATCTCGAACAGGACCTGGAGGGCGGTCGAGACGGCCGGCTGATCTTCGACGATGAGAACCTTGAGCATGGGCATCCTCTATATATACCTCCTGTCCCCATGAGATTCCCGGCGCGCACTCTATTCAGTGCTACGTCAAACCATGAACAGACCTGAATGGAGGCAAACGATGCGGAAGATATTTCTCCTGGCCCTCTCGCTCGCGGCGCTCGCTGGCGCTCTTTCCGTTCCCCCTGCGGAGGCGGTCGGCGGTGGCGGCGGTGCCTGTCCGATCTGCACGACCTACCCGGACGGCTCTCAGTGCTGCGTCAGTTGCTGGTGCGATGCTAGCGGACGTATCATCGCCTGCACGGACCACTACTGCCCGCCCGCGGGAGGACTCGACTAGCTACACGTTCCGCGTCGCGATCGCCGGCGGCACCTGGGCCCCCCGCAAGGCGGGGCCCAGGGCCGAGGCGATGCCGATCAGCCAGAGGCCGAGGGCTCCCACGGCCACCACCGGCACGCTCAGCCGCGCGCCCGACACCCAGGTGACCATGCCGAAGTTGAGGGCGTAGGCCAGGGCCGCCCCGAGGACGACGCCGAGGCTGGTCACCATCCAGTTCTCCAGCAGGAAGTGGCGCACGATGTCCCCCTTGTCGGCTCCAAGAGCCCGGCGGGTGCCGATCTGACGGCGGCGCTCGGCGACCGAGAACGAGGTCAGCCCCACGATCCCCAGCGACGTCACCAGCACCAGCAGGGCCATGACGCCGTTGAGCGAGGCGACCAGCAGGCGGTCGCGGCCGTGGAATTCCTCCCGCATCTCGGGCACGGTGCGCAGCCGCAGGAAGCGCCCCTTCTCCGCTCCCAGCAGGGCCTTCTCCATCCGGGGGATCATCGCGCCGGGATCGCCCTCGGTGCGCACCAGGTAGGACGAGCCGTAGTCGAAGCCGACGGTCCGGCCGGGCGTCAGCATCACCCGGTCGGCCGCCGCCCCGAGGGGCTTGTAGAACCGGTCGATCAGCCCCACGACGAGGAGCCGCTGAGACTCGTCGGCGAAGGCAAGCTCGCGCCCAACCGCCTTGCCGTCGGGGAACGCCACGTCCGCCAGGGTCTTGCTGATCACCACGGGCAGCGTCTCGGTGGGACCCGCGTCGGCGCCATGCTCGAGCTCCTCCCGGGTGAAGCCCCGCCCCTGGACGACGCGGATGCCCAGGGTATCGAAGATCGATGGGTCGGCCGAATAGAACTGGGCCCGCAGCGGCTCGCCGCGGGTGCCCGGCAGGCGGACCGAGGTGATCGAGCCGCCCTGCCCCCAGGGCTCCAGGGAGGTGTTGGAAACGGCCCGCACGCCGGGGAGGGCGCGGAGGGTGCGCAGATCGGAATCGACGAGCTGGTTGAGCACCTCCTCCTCGTTGAGGCTCTCGGCGAAGGGGTTGCTGCGCACCAGCACCATGTGGTCGTCGTCGAAACCCGATTCACGGGCGAGCTGGGCCCGCGTGTCCAGGATCAGGCTCATGCAGTTGGCCACGATGGCCAGGGTCAGCGCCACCTCGGCGACGATGACCACCACCCGCGCCCGATTGCGCAGCAGAGAGCGAAAGATGGGTCCGAATTCCATGAGGGTCTCCTACTGATTCTTCAGGTGCCGGGCGGGCGGAATGGCGCAGATCCGCCAGGCGGGGTAGATGCCGGCGATGGCCCCGGCGGCGAGAGACAGGGCGATGGCGGCGAAGACCATCGGGACGTCGAGCTGGAAGAAGGCCACGCCGTCGGGACCATCCCCGTAGACGCGGTTCAGGATGGCCAGCCCGCCCAGGGACAGGAGCACGCCCAGCGAGCCGCCGACGAGCCCCATCAGCTCGCACTCGACCAGGTGCTGGACGAAGATCGTCCACCGGCTCGCCCCCAGCGCCCGGCGCACGCCCACGATCGAGGCCCGCGCCAGGAACTTGCCGAGAAACAGGCCGATGAGGTTGAGCGCCGCCACCACCAGGAAGAGCAGCGAGATGGCGGCCAGGGCCTTGGTCTGCGGCGGCACCACCCGGAGCTCCGTCATGAGGTCGAGAACGGGCGTGACCCGGTTGTCCGGCTTGTTGGGGAAGCGGCCCAGCTTCTTCTGCTCCGCGACATAGGAGTCGAGGTAGCTCTCGAAGGCCGCCACCCGCGCCTGGTCTGGCAGCTCAACCCAGAGCTGGATGAAGAGCACCTCCCCCAGCACCAGCCGGTCGATGAACGGCAGATCCTCTTCTCCCGGCTCCGGCGACCGCCAGGTGGACTGTGAGCCGGTGGGGCTGACCTCCATGGGCCCCGCCCACTCCAGGGGCACGAAGACGGCCTCCGGCTCACCCAGCGGATCGACGACCATGTCGTAGGCCCGGACCCGCGGGCGCCAGCGGTCGAGCACGCCGACCACGCGGAAATCGCGGTCGTCCAGGCGGAAGGTGCGGCCGACGCCGTTGCGGCCGCCGAAGAGCCGGTCGTTCAGTGCCGAGCTGATCACCGCCACGGCCTCGGGCTTGGCGTCCGCCGACCGGTCCCACGGGCCGCCGTAGCGGAAGGGGACGTTGAACATCGGGAAGAAGTCCGAGGTGATCAGGCGCACGCTCTCCCGGAAAGGCTGCTCCTTGGCGTTGGGCGGAAAGACCGTCATGCGCGAAGGGAAAGACGCCGTGCTGCGCGCCGGGACGCCGCTCTTCAGGATCTCCCGGACGTCGCGGTAGGCGAGCTGGGGCGGCGGCCCGTCGCGGAAGGGGCTGTCGGGCAAGCCCCACGAGTTCATCCGCACGTAGTGGAGGACGCCGCTCTTACCGGGCACGGGATCGCTCGCCAGCACGTGATAAGCGGTGATGAAGGTGGTCGAAACCCCCACGCCCAGGGCGATGCCGAGGACGATCAGGGTGGAGAGCACCGGGTGGCGCCGGACGCTCTTCCAGGCGAGGCGGAGGTTGTAGAGCAGCATGGCCGTCTCCTTCAGCTCGCCGCCTGCCGGGACTCGGGCCGGTTGAGGGGGAAGGGCGCGATCCGCTCGAGGTCCACCATCCGCCCGTCGGCGATGTGGAGCTGCCGGTGGGCGCGCGCCGCGTGCTCGGGGTTGTGGGTCACCATGATGATCGTGGTGCCCGACTCGTTGACCTGCTCCAGGATGTCCATGATCTCCCGCGCCATCCCCGAGTCGAGGTTGCCCGTCGGCTCGTCGGCCAGGATCAGCTTGGGATCGCCGGCCAGCACCCGGGCGATGGCCACCCTCTGCTGCTGGCCGCCGGAGAGCTGCGAGGGGAGGTGGCGCAGGCGCGACGAGAGCCCGACCTGGGCGACGGCCCGCTCGATCCGCTCCTTGCGCTCGCGGGCGCCCAGGCGCCGGTAGCGCAGGGGGACGTCGACGTTGTCGAACACGTCGAGGTCCGGGATCAGGTTGAAGCTCTGGAAGATGAAACCGATCTTCTCGTTGCGCACCCGCGACATCTCGCGGTCCGAGAGCCGGGAGACGTCCATGCCGTCGAGCCAGTAGTGCCCCTGCTCGAAGGCGTCGAGCAGGCCGGAGACGTTGAGGAACGTCGTCTTCCCCGAGCCCGACGGGCCCGTGATGGTGACGAACTCCCCCTCCTCCACTTCCAGCGAGAAGTCGCGCAGGGCCCGGGTCTCGACCATGCCCATGCGGTAGATCTTGGTGACGTTGTCCATCTTGAGCATTTCTTATCTCCCCGCGCCTACCGCCGCACCAGCACGGTCTCGGCGCCGTTGAACTGTTCCATGTCGGAGAGCAGGACCTGATCTCCCTCGTTCAAACCCTTGACGATTTCCACCTCGGAGACGCTGGTCGCCCCCACCTCGATCGGCCGCAGGGTCGCGAGACCGTCGGCCAGGACGTAGACCTGCCGCCCGCCGCCCTCCAGGAAGGGCCCGCGCGGCACCTTGAGCACGCCCGGCCGCTTCTCGAACACCAGGCGGACGGCGACCCGCTGGCCCTGCCGCAGACCCGGCGGCACGTCCTTGAGCTTGACCGTTCCCTGTACCTGGCTGGCCTGCACCTCGGGCGAGACGGACGTCAGCTCCCCGGGGTAGTCCCGGCCGCCGAAGCTGACGACCGCCGGCGTTCCCGGCGTGGCCTCGTCGGCATAGGATTCGGGGATCTGGGCTTCGACCTCGAACTCCGAGAGGTCCACCACCGTGAGGACGGGCGCGTTGGGCGCCACGGCGTCGCGGTCCTGAACGTCGATCGTGGCCACCATGCCGTCGAACGGGGCGCGCAGAGTCAACTCGCCCAGCCGGCGCTCCAGGTCGGCGACGACCAGACGCTGGCGCTCCACCTGCCGCCGGCGGTCCTGGACCTCGAAGTCCCGGGCCTCGCGGGAGAGCTTGCCGCCGTCCTGCGACTGCTCGAGCTCCACCTCGGCCACCCGCACGGCGTCGCGGGCGCGCTCGAGCTCCACCTCGTTGAGCAGGCCGTCCGCGCTCAGCTTCTCGGCCCGCTGGAGGTCCCGGCGGGCGGCGTCGAGGCGCACGCGGCGGAGCTTGAGCGTCTGGCCGTCCGCCTGGTTCTGCTGCCGGGTCGCGAGGTCCGTCCGCGACCGCTCGGATTCGAGGGACTGGAGGCGGGACCGCTCCTGGGCGAGCGCCGCCTCGACCTCGGGGCTGTCGATGGTGGCGAGCACCTGCCCTACCCTGACCGACTCGCCCGGCCGCACGGCCAGCGCGACGATCCCCTGGGTGGGGCTGTACAGTTTCGGATGATTGGCCGCGACGATGCGGCCCTGGGCGGACACGTCCCGCTCGAGGTCGCCCCGCACCACGGAGGCGACCTGCAGGCGTGAGAGGTCCACCGACTGCTCGGCCCGCGCCCAGCGGCGGACGGCGGGCCAAAGGAGAACGAGGGCAACGGCCAGCGTGACGGCGACGGCAAGCCACACCTTGGTCCGCCGGGAAAGTCCCGGCCCTCTGGTGACGATCTGGTCCATGGAGTTGGTTTCTTGGATCATGGCGACGACCCTATAGAGCAACGGCGGTGCCAGGGGTGGTCGCGGCTGTAAGTGACTGGAAGACAGTTAGTTAGGAGATCGGACGGCTGTCCGCGGACGCGGGCGGTTGACAGGTGTCCGGTGGGTGGGCGGACAGGTGTCCGCAAGAAACCTCTTCGGTCATTGGATATACTTCTCGGGATGAGCCAGCGATCGACCAAGGCACGCACCGTCCATGTCGATCTTCCCGATGAAGCCTTCCAGCACCGTCCTTGGGAGCCTCGGGAGGTCGCTGAAGAAATGCGCCTCCTCTGGCTCCTGGAGGAGGTACGGTCTCGCCGCCTGGGCTATGGCAAGGCCGCCGAGTTGGCGGGAACACCGCTGGCCAGTTTCCTCCTCCTCATGGGGAAGCACCACATCACACCCTTCGACTACGACGCAGACGAGTTGGCGCGCGAGCTCTCGTGATCGTCGTCGCGGATGCCGGCCCTCTCATCCATCTGAGCCTGGTCGGGAAAATCGACCTCCTGCCGCTTCTCTACGACCGGATCCTGATCCCGGATCTGGTATATGAGGAGGTGGTCCAGAAGGGAGAGGGGTTGGCGGGCAGCGTGGAGGTCAGGGGTGGTGACTGGGTAGACGTCGTGCCACACGACTCTGGTGCGCATCTGTTCCGGTCACTGAGAGCGGAGCTCGACAAAGGCGAAGCCGCGGCGATCTGGCTCGCGGTCGACCGACGGGCGGAGAGGATTCTCTCGGACGACCGGCAGGCCCGCCTGGCCGCGGAGAGATTGGGATTCAAAGTTCGGGGATCTTTGGGAGTTCTTGTCGAGGCGAAACGGCGGGGTGTGCTTCCCGTGGTGGCACCTTTGGTCCATGAATTGAAGACCAAGGGTGTCTGGCTCTCGGAAGACCTGATCGAGAGGGTTCTCCACGAACTCGGTGAGACAGGCGGATAAAAGATAAAAAGAGGGCGCCCCAGTGTTCCGGAGCGCCTACGTGGAGCTCTTTTCACCTTAGAGGAAGCGCCCGCGTCAAGCGCAGCGCGCTTCCGGAAAGCTGAAACCGACGAGCGCGGGCGCAGTCCACTCGAGAACCGCCTGGTCGCTGGGCGCCTCCGGCACGTCGTTGCCCCGCATCCTCAGGTAGGCCCAGATGAGCAGAGCCAGAAGGATCAGTCCAAGAAGAATCGCCCAGACGGGTATCCCCTTCTTTTTTTGAACCCTGATTTCCGCCATGCGGCACCTCCTGGACCGGGTACCCCGGCCTGTCGCGCCGGGATCGATCTTCTCCCTTAAACAGGTGCAAAGATCGGGCCGCTACTTGCGAGTCAGATGGAACTCGTGCTGCCCCTTCTTCTCCCCGCCCGCGTAGAACGTCCAGGCGCTGTCGAGCTTGCCGTCGGCGGCGAAGCCGAGTCTGCCGTCGTGGACGTGGCCGTCCTTGGCCGGATCGAGGTTGGTGCCGCCGTCGAAGGCGAAGACCAGCTCCGTGGGCGACGACTTCGCCAGGTCGAGCTTGAAGTGCGGCTGGTTGCCCGCGGCGCAGTAGTGGGTCGCCACGAGGTCGTTCCCCTGCAGGAAGTACACGGTCATCATCTCGTGGTCGGTGCCCGGGAAGGAGGTCTCCGTCACCACCGAGCCGTTCGAGCCGGTCCGATAGACCACCGCCGACGGGAGCTCCTGTCCGTCCACGCCGCCCTTTGCGCTGCCGTTCCAATCACCGGCAAGGCCCTTGAGCTTGTCGAAAGCCGTCTTCGCGTCGATCTTCGCCGCCGGGGCGTCGTCCGCCCAAGCCTGGGGGACGGCCAGCGCGAGCAGCGCGGCCGCGGCGATCCCCCGGAGAAGAGCTCCCTTCCGATTCATTGCCAATCTCCTTTCAGGGTCGAATCCATCAAGAAACCTTCGGGGACGTGCGCGGCGCTTCGCCGTACTTCTGCGTCGCATACCCCACGATGACGCCGACCAGGCTGCCGGGGAGCACGATCTCCCAGAAGTAGGGGTTCCCCATCAGCACCACACCGTAGGCCAGCAGGCCGCCCACGGCGAGCCCGAAGAGGATGCCGAGCGGGACCGACTTCACCTTGCGGGCGAAGAAGCCGATCAGCAGTCCGGCGATCACGCCCTTCATCGTGGAGCCGATGATGATGCCCATGATCTCGGGCCTCGTCTGCGGTGCCGAGATCAACGCAGAGAGTCCATCGAAGACGCCCAGGATACCGCCCAGCAGGAGCCCAAAAACGGGTTTGCTCATTCGCGTGTCCCTCCGAAAATATCGTCGTTCAAGCCGACATCGTCCTATTCAACGTCGCCGGGATTTCCTTTAGCGGCCGAACCAAAGAATCAGGAGGAACCGCATGATCAGGTACGCCAGGACCAGGAGTATCGGCATGCGGTGCCGGCGGGCGAAGCGTCCGGCCCGCTCCAGGAGCCCCTCCCGGTAAGCGCCCACGGGCAGGCCCGCGAGGTAACGGGCAAGGTCCGCCGCCAGCTCCTCGACCTTGGGATAGCGCGCCTCCGGCTTCGCCGCCATGGCCCGGCGGCGGATCGCTTCCAGCGGCTTGGGCACTGCCGCGCCCGCGAGGAGGAACGCCAGGAGGGCCCCGAGAGCCCAGACGTCGGTCCGCTCGTCGATCCGCTCCACCTCGCCGCGCTCCTGCTCCGGGGCCATGTAGCCGGGGGTGCCGAGGATGGTGCCGTGGGCGGTGCCCTCACTTCTCCGGCCGTCCTCTCCGGGGGAAAGAGGCGGGAGACCGGTCACCTTCGCCACTCCCCAGTCCATCACCAGCACCTCCCCGAACGGCCCCACCATCACGTTCTCCGGCTTGAGGTCGCGGTGGATGATGCCGTGGGCATGAGCGAAGGCCACGGCTTCGCAGATGCGCTCGAAGGCGCGGAGGCGCTCGGGCAGGGAGACGGTGGCGGCATACTCGTCCAGCCGCCGGCCGCGCACGCGCTTCATGGCGTAGTAGGCGCGGCCGTCCGGCAGCAGGCCGGCGTCGTGGACGGGCACGATGCCGGGGTGCTCCAGACGGGCCAGCACGCGGGCCTCGCGCAGAAGCCGCTCCACGTCCTCCCCTGATCCTCCGGGGGCCTGCACCACTTTCAGGGCGATCTCGCGGTCGAGCTTGCGGTCCAGGGCCCGATAGACGGTGCCCATGCCGCCGCGCCCGATCGCCTCGACGATCTCGTAGGGAGTGCCCGAGAGGTCCGGCAGGTCGGCCACCTCTTGCAGGTGCCGGAGCGCCGCGTCGGAGAGGCCGTTCACCCCGGATCCACCCCTAGCACCAGCCGCGCCTCGGAGCGGAACTCCTCTTCCGAGGCCGTCAGCTCGCGCAGCCGTTCCAGGACGAGCCGGCGGAGCTCACGCCGGGCCGCGGACAGGTGGTTCGTCACCTGGGTCACGGGCAGGCCGTGCTCGGCGGCGAGCCCGGCGTACGACGGCCGTTCCGGCGCGTCCGGCCCCTCCAGGTCGTAGCTCTCGAAGAGCTGGAAGCACACCCGCTTGCCGGTCCTCTCCGCCCATTGCCGGAGGTCCTCGACGGCGAGGCCGAAGAGCGAGCGGACCCATTCGCGATGAAAGTACTCCTCCACGTCCAACCCCTCGCCGGCGCCATGGCGGCGCAGCTCCTCCTCCGCCCCCTCGAAGTCGAGCGAGAGCGGCTCCTGCCCGCCGCCCCGCTTAAGGCGCCGGGCGGCCTTGCGCTCGTTGGCGGCGAAGCCGTCGAGGCAGGTGCGGAGATACGTCCGGAAGCGGGCTTTGGCGGGATCGTACCGCTCGAACGTCCCTTTCGCCAGCGCCGAGGCGAAGAACTCCTGCGTCAGGTCCTCCGCCGCCTCCCGCTCCAGCCGCCAGCGCGACCGCAGGACCTTGTAGATCGGCTTCCAGTAGCTGGCGGCCAGCGCCTCCCAGGCCTGACGGCGCACCTCCGGATCGGCGTCGCGGGCGGCGATCACCACGGAGCGGCGGGTGAGGGGGAAGCGGTCCCCGGGGCTCCAGGGCCCGGTCTCGGAAGGCATGACTTCAACTATAGGCCGTCTTTCAGGCCGCCCCCAGCCGCTTCCTGAAATGCCCCCGCCAGCTCTCCGGCAGCGCCGCCACCCCCACGGCCCGGCGCAACAGGTCCGGATCGCTCCGATCCTTATCGAGGTACAGCCGCACGACGTCCACCACGCTGACCCCGTTCTCGTCCTCGTGGACCCGCTCGGCGGCGTCCCCGGCGCCCAGCTCGCCTTCCTGGACGACGGCGACGTAGAAGCCGGGGCGGCCGCTTTCCAGGAATCGCTCGACGATGTCTTCCCGGTCGAACCTCAGAGCCAGCTTGAAGCAGGGCATCCGGGGCTGGGTGACGACCACCTCCGCCGTGCCGATCCGGAAACGGTCGCCGACGTGGACCTCGTCCTCCCACAAGCCTTCCGTGGTGAGGTTCTCGCCGAAGGAGCCCCAGGGGAGGTCCTCCAGCTCCAGCTCGCGCCGCCAGAACGGGTAGTGCTCCGAAGGGTAGACGTATACCGCCTTTTGAACCCCGCCATGGACGGAGAGGTCCGCCTGGCCATCGCCGGCGAGGTTGAGCTTGCGTACCTTCACCCGCCCCTCCACCGGCTCCTTGAAGATGCCGGTCATGATCCGCCGGCCGTTCCAGAGCACCGGGCGGGGCAGCCCCACGTTCACGGAGATGATCTTCATGCGGGAACGATATCGCGGAGCGGTACGATTGCGAGATGACCGAGCTCCGGCCCGCCACGACCGCCGACCTCGAAGCCGTGCTGGCCCTTCACGGCGCCTTCTTCGCCGAGGACGGCTACGAGCTCCGGGAGGCGGAGTCGCGGGCGAATCTGGGCCGGCTGCTGGACGATCCAGACCTGGGCCGGCTGTGGGTGATGGACGACGGCGGGACGGTCGTCGGCTATCTCCTCCTCGCTTTCGGCTTCAGCCTGGAGTTCCGCGGCCGTGACGCATTCGTCGACGAGCTCTACGTAACACCGGATCACCGTGGACGCGGCCTCGGCAAACGAGCGATCGAGCTGGCTGCCGAGGCTTGCCGCGGTTTGGGAGTGCGTGCGCTCCACCTGGAAGTCGAACGCGACAAGGAAAGAGCCCAGGAGATCTACCGCCGGGCAGGTTTCGTGGACCACGGCCGGTATCTGATGACCAAATGGATAGAATAAGGACCGAAGTCAATCATCCTGGGACAAAAGTCAATCAAATCAGGACGCAACCCAATCAAACAAGGACCCGAGTGAGTAGATACAGGACCGGAGCCCATCAAGTAAGGACTGCTTTCACACAGTACCAGACTAAACTTACTCAATTAGGGACCGTAGCCACTCATCCTGGGACCGATTCGGCTACTCCTTCGCTCCACGCGCCAGCAGCATCTCCGCAATGGCGTCCTGCTTCCCCGCGCGGGCGTGGCGGATCAGGGAAATGGTGTGCGGTCCCTTGAGATCGACCACCTTGGGGTCGTCCGCCAGGAAAGCCTTCACGATCTCGGTCTTTCCCAGCATGGTGGCGCAGAAGACGTCCATGCGGGCGCCCTTCGAGAGCAGGTACTCGGCGATCGGCTTGTTGCCCATGTGGGAGGCGCCGCCCAGGGCCGTTTCCCAGTCGCCGCCGCCCCAGTCCCAGGTGGCGTTGATCAGGGCGGGCTGCTGCTCCAGCATCTCCTTGACCTTGTCTAGATTGGCGTGGCCGGCGATGACGAACTCGCGGACGAGGTCGGCGTCGAGGCGCGGGCCGCGGTCCGGGACCTTCGGCTGGGGCTGGGGTTGGGCTGGGGATTGCGATTGCAGAGGAGAGCTTCCTGCGAGAGTCGTGGCGGCCATCAGCATTCCTCCTTGAAGCACGGTTCGGCGGGAGAGAGGCATGGGGGTCTCCTTTCACCGCCATCTTAGAAGGTGGGACTTCGCCCCGCATCTGGCGCCGGAGGTAGGGGTGGACTATGCCTTTCGGCCTATGCGGGAGAGCTGGAGCCGGCGCTATCATCGGGCGATGGTGGCTCCCGAATACAGTCGTCTCCTGCGCTGGGGCGGGCTGGCGGCGTGGTTCGGGGTCGGGCTGCCGATCTGGTTCCACTCGCCGGTAAAGCCGGGCTTCTTCGAGGGCTGGCTCGCCGCGTGGCTCCTCTTCGCCGCCACCTTCTGGATGACTGCCGGCGGGAGACTGTCGCGCCGGGCCGAAATGGGGATGCTGGCGTTCCAGACCGCCTGCGTCATCGCCCTCGTCCTCCTCCTCTGCGACGGCTACGAAGGCACGCTCCTCGTGCTGATCGCCATGCAGCTCGCGTCCCGGGTCTCCCGCCGGACGGGCCTAGCCTGGATCGCCGTCCAGACCGCTCTCCTGGCCCTCGCGATCGGCATCCACTGGTCGCCCCGGCCGGCGATTCTGCTGACCCCTCCCTATCTGGGTTTCCAGATCCTGGCGTTCTTCGCCTTCGAGGCCCTGGAGGCGCTGACGCGGACGAACGCCGAATTGCGCTCGGCCCGCGAGCTGCTGGGCCAGAGCAGCCGGGCGGCCGAGCGGCTGCGGATCGCCCGCGAGCTCCACGACGCCGTGGGCCACCGGCTGGTGGCGCTCTCGCTGAACCTGGAGGTGGCCTCCCACCGGGCCGAGGGAGAGGCCCGGGAGCCGCTCCAGGTAGCCCAGTCCCTCTCCCGGCTGGTGCTGACGGACATCGGCGAGATCGTGGACACCCTCGGCCGGGCCGAGCGGCTCGACCTGCGGCGGGCCCTCGAGGCGCTGACGGACGAGATCCCCCGTCCCCGGGTCCATCTCCGGCTGCCGGACGATTTCCTGGTGGAAGACGCCGAGGTCGCCCATCTCCTCCTGCGCTGCTGCCAGGAGATCGTCACCAACGCCGCCAAGCACGCCCAGGCGGAGAACCTGTGGCTCGACGTGGTGCAGGAGGACGGCGCCATCGAGGTGCGGGCTCGCGACGACGGCCGGGGAGCCGAGGCGGTCGCCGCCGGCCGGGGCCTCGCCGGCATGCGGGCGCGGCTGGAGAGCGCCGGAGGCAGCCTGGAGGTGGCCACCCGGCCGGGGATGGGCTTCTCGGTGGCGGCCCTGGTGCCGGTGCGGAGGGGAGCTTGACCCTCCGCGTCCTCCTGGTCGAAGACGAAAACCTCGTCCGTCAAGGCATCCGCAAGCTCCTGGAGCTCGACCCGCGCATCGAGATCGCCGCCGAGGCCGGGGACGGCGAGGAGGCCCTGCGCCGTATCGCCGAGGTGAAGCCCGACGTGGTCCTGCTCGACGTGCGGATGCCGAAGCTGGACGGGATGGGCGTCCTGCGCGCCCTCCAGGAGAACCCGGAGGCGCCCCCCTGCCTGGTGCTCACCACGTTCGACGACCGGGCGCTCACCCTGGAGGCGATCCGCGAGGGTGCCAAGGGCTTCCTGCGCAAGGACGTCTCCCTGGCGCAGCTCGTGGGGGCCATCGAGACGCTCGCCGCGGGCGGGACGTTCCTGCAGCCGGCGCTGACGGAATCGCTGATGAAGGGGATCGAATCCCGCCCACCCCTCGCCGGCTCCTCCCCCGTCCTGATGGAGCCCCTGACCCCTCGCGAGACCGAGGTCCTGCGCCTCATGGCCGCCGCCTGCACCAACCGGGAGATCGCCGACGCCCTGGGCACCGCCGAGGGGACGGTGAAGATCCACGTCTCGAACATCCTCGGCAAGCTCGGAGCGCGGGACCGGACGCAGGCGGTGCTGCGGTCGCTGGAGATGCGGCTGCTGTAGGTCAGATAGTCAGTTGCCAACTTGCATTTGGTCAGTTAGTAACTGACGTGGTGCAAGTTGCCAACTGACCTTCGTCATTCCAGAGACTACAATCAAGACTATGGACGATCCTCTTTCCACAAAGAAGGCCGAGAGGCCACTCCAGAACTCCAAGGATCAGGATGAGGATGAATCCCAACTGCGTATCCTGAGCACGGCGATGAGGTTTATGGGAGTCATTGAAGGAGACAATCCCAATCTCGCCGAGAACGCCAGCTCCGAGGTCAAAGCACGGATCAAGCGCCGGCATTCTCGTTGAACCGGAGCCCCCAGCCCCGCAACCCCCCGGCCCCTCTTCTCGTACAGGTATACTCGAAGGGCAGGTTCGCCCTTCGGACGGCGCCGTCCGGGCGGGCTTCGCGGTACCCCGGGGAGGGTCAGCGTTTGACGACGAAGGATCGCGTCACGGGCAGGGACGTCATAGTCGCCATCGGCGAGAACATGCGCCAGAGCCTCGAGCCTCTGGTGACGAAGACGATCGCGCCCAGCCTCTACCAGATCTATCTCCATCCGGACGACTACGACCACCTGCGGACGCTGTTCGGAGAGCTGGAGGCGGAAGCCAGGGCCCTGCTCGACGGCGAGCTCGATCGGATGAACCGCGGCTCCATGCCGGCGTTCTCCCGCTTCCTGCGCAAGAAGAACGAGGGCACGCCGCAGGCGCCGAAGTACGTCAGCGCCGAGGGCAAGTGGACCATCCGCTTCCAGGAGGACCCCAACGGCACGCTCAACCCCGGCGACGTCGAGGTGGTCTCCGAGTTCGCCAGGCCGCCCGAGGCGGGGTATGGCGCGGGGTCGAAGACGCACCGCATCTCGACCACCCGGCGGCTCGGGCAGATGACCACCGTGCGGGACTCGACGGCGCCGATGGGCACCTTGCCATCGGCGGTCACCGCGGCGCCCGAGGCGCTCGCCCGGCTGCTCTACAAGGACGACCGCGGCAACCACACCTTCCTGGTGACCAAGGACGAGATCGTCATCGGCCGCCAGGCGCCGGACGTCTGGGCGGACCTCTCCCTCGACACCTCGCTCGACGTGTCGCGCGAGCATGCGCGCCTCCAGCGCACCCCCGCCGGGACCTTCCGCATCAAGGACCTCTCCAAGCTGGGCACCACCGTCAACGGCGTTCCCCTGCCCTCGAGCCTCGAGGCGCTCGACGGCGGCGTGCGCGACCTGGACCGCTGGGAGAACCTGCCGGACAAGGCCCGCATCGGCCTCGCCGGCGTGATCTACCTGGATTTCGAGAGGATCGCCAAGGCGTGACGGCCCTCTACTTCGCCCGCCTGGTGCTGCTCGCGGCCGTGCTCGTCGTCGCCGGCGCTCTCGCGGCGCTCGCCGTCCGGGAGAAGAAGTAGCTTGGCCCGCGTGAGCGCTCGCCCCCTGGCCGCGGCCGGCAGCGATCCGGGCCGCGAGCGGCAGAACAACGAGGACCGCGTCCTCTGCGATCCCGAGCGGGGGATCTACGCCGTCATCGACGGCGTCGGCGGCGAGTCCGGCGGCGAGGTCGCGGCGCAGACGGCGCTCGAGATCCTGCAGGCCCGCCTCTCCCGGCGCACCACCGAGGCCGGCCGCCTGATCCGCGAGGCCATCGCCCTCGCCAACAAGCAGATCTACGATCAGGCCCAGGCGAACCCGGCGCTCGCCAACATGGCCTGCGTGCTCACGGTCGCCGTGGTGGACGGCGCCCAGGCCACGGTGGGCCACGTCGGCGACAGCCGCCTCTACCTCCTGCGGCGCGGCGAGATCCGCAAGATCACCCGCGACCACTCCCCCGTCGGCGCCCGCGAGGACGCCCGGGAGATCTCGGAAGAGGAGGCGATG